>Ga0209486_10000225_pt1 | contig 27001 bp, 26 predicted proteins | sample NCCompost_FD_187518 | JGI IMG/M metagenome (GOLD analysis project Ga0209486, IMG submission 187518) | Agricultural soil microbial communities from Utah to study Nitrogen management - NC Compost (SPAdes) (version 2) | ecosystem: Environmental > Terrestrial > Soil > Agricultural land | place...
AAACTGGGGCACGGCGTAGCCGATCTCGCCGGCTTCCTCAATGCGGGCGTCAGGGTTGGCGTGGGGTCTGACTCGGTGGCCAGCAACAACCGGATGGACATACTCGACGAGACGCGCCTCGCCCTGCTGTTCGGGCGCGCCATTGGACGGAAATGGAATTCATTCCCTGCCTCGCTTGGCCTCGAGCTGGCCACGTTGCGAGGCGCGGCCGCCCTTGGACTCGGCAACGAGATCGGTTCGCTCGATGTCGGGAAGTCCGCCGACCTTGCCGCGTTCCCCCTGGACGTGGCGCACGCGCAACCGGTGCAGGATCCGGAATCGGCGCTGCTCTTTGCGGCGTCCGGTCGTGGCGCAAAACTCGTGACTGTCGCCGGGGAAGAACTGGTTCGTGACGCCAGGTTGGTCCGGGACATTTCCCACGACCTGTCCGCGCTCCGTCAGGCGGGCGCTGACCTGCGACGATTGGGAACTTTGGTGTCTTAGGTCGCTGGCTGCTCACCTGTGGCCGGAAGTAGGTTTCCTGATCATCGGGCACAACCGCCAACGGGAGTAAACGCGATGCAAGAGCGCGCCACGGGTACACAGGATCGAGCGTCGGGAAAGACCGCGAAGATCTGGCGCGATGGCGCCCTCGTGAACTGGGAAGACGCGAACATCCACGTGATCTCCCATGTGGCGCATTACGGCTCGAGCGTCTTCGAGGGAATTCGTTCGTACGACACGCCGAATGGCGGCGCCGTCTTCCGGCTCCGCGATCACATGCGCCGGCTGCACGACTCCTGTCGCATCTATCGGATGCCAATGGCGTATTCGGTCGACGACCTCGTCCAGGCGACCGTCGAGACAATCGCTGCCAACGACATGACCGCCTGTTACATCCGCCCGATTGCGCTGCGCACAGGTGAGCAGATGGGCTTCTATCCCATCGGCGTGCCGGTGGAGACGTTCATCATCTGCTGGAAATGGGACACATACCTCGGCCACCAGGCGTATGAAGAAGGCGCCGATGCCTGTGTCTCGAGCTGGCGCCGGGCAGCGCCGGATACGTATCCGACCATGGCCAAGGCGGCCGGCAACTACCTGAACTCGCAGCTCTCGAAGATCGAGGCGCGCCAGGATGGGTACCACGAAGCGATCACGCTCGACTCGTTCGGCCACGTCTCCGAGGGAAGCGGAGAAAACCTGTTCATCGTGCGGGACAACGTGCTCTACACGTCGCCCATCGCCGCCGGCATCCTGCACGGCATAACGAGAGACACGGTGCTCAAGCTCGGCCGCGACCTGGGGCATGAAGTGCGGGAGATGACGATCCCGCGCGAGATGTTATACCTCGCCGACGAAGCATTCTTCTGCGGCACGGCCGTGGAGATCACGCCCATCCGGACGATCGATCGCGTGCCGGTGGGGACAGGACGACCCGGTCCAGTGACACGGGCGTTACAGACGGAGTTCATGGCGATCGCGAAGGGAAAAGTTCCCGATCGCCATGGCTGGCTGACGCCTGTTCCGGTGGCTGCCGGGGTGCGTTAGGGCGGTAAGCCCTTTGCCCGCTTTCGACACGCCTTTACTTTGCGAGAGCGGACACAACAGACAGTTGGGAGTCGAGGGTCGAGAGTTGTGGGACGCACAACTTTCAACCCGTGCCTCTCGACTGGTTTTCGCGGAGGTCAAGTTGGTCGTCGGGTGCCTGGCACTGAATTCATCGTTCGAGCCGTTGACGATGGTGCCGCTCAAGCGCGCGTTGCGGCTTGTCATTGACGGCAAGGCGGAAATCGTCGAAGCCGACCTGGGGCGTCCTGTGCGTTCCGAGCGCCTGGAGATGCCACGTCCGGCGGTCATTCGCCTGACGAAGTTCATTCACGTCCCGCGTCGCTTCCGCCGACAGGTGACGAACACGTTCCTGTTTGCGCGTGACGGCTACTGCTGCCAGTTCTGCGGACGCTCGGTCATTGAACTCCGTCCCCGCGAGTCGCTCACCCGCGACCACCTCGTTCCGTTGTCTCGGGGCGGAACCAACGTGTGGACGAACGTCGTGACGGCCTGCAGTCCGTGCAACACGCGGAAGGGGAACCGGCTACCGTCGGAGATCGGGATGCATCCGCTGACGAACCCGGTCGAGCCGCACTTCGTGCATCTCAGCTGGGCGGTTCGCCGCCTGACGCCGATCCAGGCGAAGTATATCCGGATGTTCTATGGCGCCGGGGTGTTGCATCAGTTGGAAGGGTTGGAGCATAGGCGGCCGAGAGTACGGGGCGCTTGAGGAAGGAAGGCGGATGGGAGATGGCGGATATCAGAACACTGAATTCTGATCGAGATCAATTCTGATCGCTGTTCGGATGTGTCCGAAATCGGTCATCCGCCATCAGCCCTCCGCTTCAAGGAACAACAAACGTCCGCGATCTCGCCTGAAGGTTGCGACGCTCCGCGCCTAACAACCGCACAAACACCCGCCTGATCCCGCGGCCAAGCGCCGTGCCGGGATTACCATCGCCACGCACCGCCGGCTGCAGCTCCCCGCGAAGCCAGCGCTCCACCTCATCGAGGTCGGTGAGCGAAAGGCTCTCGACGTCGAGGACGCCGATATAGTATTGCCGGTTCTTCTGCTTGGCGGCCCGGAGCGGCACCCGCAGCGGACGCTCGACTTCCTTGATCATTTCTTCGAAGCTGCCGAACTGCCCGGCGGACGTGACCGATTCGCCGTCCCCCTCGACACGAACGACGCGGTATTTCTTTCCGAGGCCGTCGTAGTAGATGAACAAGTCCCACTCCACGCTGCTCCGCATCGCATCGAACACTCGTCCTGCTGACCAGAGCTCGATCCGGAAATGCAGGCGCGCGGGAAAGCCGCTCTCCAGCAGCCCTTTTGTCTCCGCGTCAGAAACGACATCGAGGGCGCGGACGGTCGGTCCCTCCTTTACCATCGCCTCTGGCGCGGGGAGCGTGAATTCGAGCCTCGGCTGTCGCTGGGCGAGTGCAGTTGAAAAGGGGAGAGCGCAAAGCGCAAAGAGCGTTGAAATGCGCAAAGCGCAAAGCGCAGTGCGGCCCCCCCGATGGCCTGGCACCCTCAGCGCCCCCCTCTTTGCGCTTATCAACTTTGCACTCTTCAACTTCAGAACCTGGGCTGAAGTCGCGCGAAGAAGTTGATCGGCGTTCTCGGGTCCGTGATCGACTTCGCGACGTACAATCCCAGATCATCGAGACGCAGGCCAAGGCCAAGGTCTGCGCGGAACGTGTTCAGGTCGGGGAAGGTGCGCGCGCCGTACTGCAGATCGCCGACGCGCGGGCCCACCAGCCATCCGCGGCCGACATCCGCAAAGGCCACCCATTCGGCGCGACGTCCCCACCCGAATCGCCGGCGCCGGCGTTCCTGGTCGAGTAACCCGAAGAGCGCTGTTCCGATTTCCCCGCGATATTCGACCTGACCGAGAGCGAAACGCTCACACTGCGCCGGAATCCCGTCGGGTGAACGACTGCCGCCCGGCGTTCCGTCATCACGAGTCCCCGCACAGGTCAGGAAATCGGTCCCGGGTCGTATTTGACGGAAGTCGTAGCCAGGGAGTGTTCCCACGCTGCCGAGCGAGAAGCGCCGTTGCAACGGCAAATCGTCACCGCTCAGCCATCCGCCGGCCATGAGTCTCAGGTTCAACTGTCCGTCGGCCGAGAGGCGGTTGTAGCGCCTGACGTCGAGCAGCACCCGGTCGTAGGCATTGCGACCGCGCGGATTGATGTCGCGAATGGCGCGCGACGTTGGACCGTAACGCGTTATGCGACCCACACCGTATTCGTAGTCGCCGGTCACGAACCACCCGGACCACGGATCGGATTCGCTGTTGCGCGTGTCGAAGCGCACCCCGAAGCGCACCAGGTGGAATCGGCCGGCGTCCAGCACAGGATTTGGCCTCCAATCCTGGTTGTCGCGCAGCAGGGACCATGGGTCCCGAGCCTCCGGCGTGGACCACGTCTCGTCGGTCCACGAGACCGTGGCTTCGAGGTTCCTGCCCACGAAGCCGGTCGCGCTGAGCGAAGCGCCGTGCCGGTTGAAGTAATCACGGTAGTCCCGGTGCAGCAGGAACGACGCGACGCCGACTTCCGAGTCGGAGAGGTGCCACTCCTCGACTGGAGTGACGACGTCTTCCATGCGTCCCGCGATCCGTATACCACGTGTCCCGCCAAGCTGTACCTCGAGGCGCATCAGGTGGCCGAGATTTTCGCTCTTCAGCTCGAAGCGATCGGCGCTCCGCAACACGCCCATGGCGTCGGCGGTGATCCGCCCCCATGAGAAGTTGAGATACGCACGCGGGCCTAACAGCAACGGCAGGCCTTCCACGCGATTGTACGTGCGAGCGGTCACGAATCGCAGTTCACCGCGAGATCCACCGCGAGGTGTCATGCGGATGCGGTACCAGCGCTCGTCTTCGGTTTCATCGCGCACCACGAGCCGGTCCGTCGCGGTATCGACAAGGACGTGTTCCGGATAGGAGCGCGCGCTCCCTTCGACCTGCCCGCCTCCAAGCGTCGTCACCGTTCCGCCGATCACCGTTGCTGATCCCACGCGTCCCGCGCCCCGCACCACGAGGCTGCCGTTGATGACGACAACGCTTCCGCTTACGCGGCCGGCAATGACTACCTGCCCGCCAAGGACAGCTACGTCTCCGTCGATGACTTCCGATGCCGCGACCGTGAGATCGCCCGTCACCCGTCGTGACGTGGTGGCATTGAAGACGAGCTGCACCTCATCGGCGATGTCACGCGGAACGGCGCGCAGGTCGCGGATTTCGAGGACAGGCGGGCCGGTTTGCTGGGCGGGAAGGGCAGCAACCCAGCAGAGGAGCAGGACGGTTGTGATTCGCTGGCGCATGAAGACGGAGAAGCGGAAGATTCAAGTTCTCCGGTCGCCGACGTTGCGGCAACGCCGAACCCTGAGGCTACGCCATGCTCATCGTCGTGTCGCCGGCAACGCCGAGCCGCTTCATGCGGCGATAGAGATTGGGCCGGTCCGTCTTCAGCCGCCGAGCTGCTTCAGCGATGTTGCCGTTCGCCATCGCCAGCGCCCGGGTGATGAGCAGACGTTCGTATTCATCCAGCAACTCAGTGAGCGACTCTTCCGACTGCACGGGATCCGGAAGATCGGACTGTTTTGTCGGCGACGCGCTGTCCACCGAGAGCACCTGCGATACCTCACGCGGCGTGATCCGCTGGCCCGGGTAGAGGATCACGAGTCGTTCCACGATGTTCGCCAGCTCCCGGATGTTGCCGGGCCACGAGTGGCGTTGCAGCATCGAGATCGCTTCCGCTGACCAGTCGGCCGTTGCTCGACCGGTGCGCACGCGAAAGAGCGAGGCGAAGTGCGCGACAAGCGCCGGAATGTCACCCGGTCTTTCCCTCAGCGGCGGTACCTCGATCGGGATGACATTCAGGCGGAACAGGAGGTCTTCGCGGAACGCTCCCTCACGCGCCGCTTTGTGCAGCGCTTTGTTTGTTGCCGCGATGATGCGCACGTCGACCGGTATTGGTTTGGCCGCCCCGAGCCGCTCAATTTCCCGCGCTTCAATGGCACGCAGTAGTTTCGCCTGCGCTTCCGGTCCCAGGTCCCCGACTTCGTCGAGCAGCAGGGTGCCGCGGTGTGCCAGCTCAAATCGGCCGATGCGTCGTTCGGCGGCTCCCGTGAACGCTCCCTTCTCGTGACCGAACATTTCGCTCTCCACGAGATCACGCGGCAGCGCGGCGCAGTTCACCCTGATGAATGGCCGGTCGCGTCGCGGGCTGCCGGCGTGGATCGCCGAGGCCACCAGTTCTTTCCCGGTGCCCGATTCTCCGCTGATGAGCACGCGGGAATCGGTTGGCGCGACCCGCCCGATCATCTCGCGCAGTCGCAGCATTGCCGGACTCGAACCGACCATTTCGCCGGATAGCCCCAATTCCGCACGGAGCGCCGCCGCCTCGCGACGGGCACGGCGCAATTGGAGCGCCGTTTCGATCGCAACGAGCACCCCTTCGGGCGTGAGCGGTTTCTCCAGGAAGTTGTGGGCGCCGAGCTGCGTTGCTTTCACTGCATCAGCCAGTCCGGCGCGACCACTCATCATGATGACTGGCACGTCTGGCAGTTTCTCGCGCAGCGCCTGCAGCGTAGCCATGCCATCCATGCCACCGGGCATCATCAGGTCGAGCAGGATGACGTCCGGGTCGGCCTGGATTGCTTTCGCGACGCCTGACGAGCCGTCGGCGGCGTCACCGACATCAAATCCTTCGGCGGCGAGCAACGCTCCCACCATTCGCCGGATGTTCGGCTCGTCGTCGATGATGAGTGCGTAAGGCATTGAACCCGGAACTCAGGGTCGCCGCAACGACTCGCCTGCAGGGACGCGCTCAGCCTCTCTGGCTGCCCACGCTCCGCCATTGGCAACCGGAAGCCCGCGAAGCTCGGCGATCGATTTCGTCGTGTAGCGCTGTCCTTCCGAGACGCGCTCGACCTCGATCGCGATGGCTTCGACCGCCTGTTCGATCCGATCGAGGCGGGGCGCGATCTCGGACGCCGACGCGGTCTCTCCCCGCCGGTCCATGCGTCTCGCGAAGGCTCGCGCGATCGGCAATCCCACGATGATGAACGCCATGGAGACGAAGAACGCGATGGAGATGTCGACCGCCCCCGCCGGGATGACGTTTTCAGGGTCCCATGGTCGCTGAATCGTGACGCCTTCGCCCCGCGGTTGAATCGTTATGCCACCCTGCGCGCGGGCCGCGGCGATTTCGGCGCGCACCTCGTCCACCGCGTCACGAATACTCTGGCGGGCGTTGTCACGCTGGCCATCCTGCATCTGGCTGAGTGCCTGGTTCACGGCATCTTCGATCCGCCGTCCAAGTTCATTGGCATTCACGGGAGGCGGTGGTGCCGGCGGAGTGGGAACCTGGACCCGGACTTCCTGGACGACCTGCGTCATGATCTACCTCGCTCAGCGGCCGGCAGGGCCTCCGCTGCAGATGGCAACCGCTCGGACAGCAGTCGCGTCGTGTATCGCTGCGACTCCGCCATGCGCTCAATCTCCACCGCCATGGCGTCGACGGCCTGCTCGATTCGGTACAACCGCTCGTTCACGTTAGGCTCGCCCAGTTCGGTGCGATGGTCACGGGCCCGCATCCGCATCCTGACCAGCGACAGGATCGTGGCGCTGGTCGTGCCGAACACGATCGCGACGATCGCCACCTCACCCGGGTCCACGATCATCACGGGTCAGCCCTCGCGCCGCGACTGGGACGCCGGAATGGCTACTCGCTCACCGGCGCGATCAGACAGGAGCTTCGTCATGAAACGCTGCGCCTCGGCTACCCGCTCGACCTCGACCGCCATGGCGTCGATCGCCTGCTCGATGCGTTCCAGGCGATGGTCGCTTGATGACGAGGACGCCGCCTGCGTCTCGTTATCACGCTTCCAGATCTTCCGCGCGTGAACGATGACCAGCGGAATCCCCAGGATGATCACCACGCTGGTGATCATGCCCGCGATCGCGACGATGAGTTCCTCTTCTGACACAGGCGTGGATTTGAGTGTTCAGGCCGCTGACGGCCGTTGGGTCGGAAGCACAAACGTTACTTCCGTCCCGCCGTCCGGGGGACACCGGATATCGATGCTCCCATCATGCGCCAGGATCGCCTGGCGCGCGATAGCCAGGCCCAATCCGGTGCCACCAGGCTTACTGGTGATATACGGCTCCCAGATCGTTTGGATTCGTTCTGGAGGAATTCCCGGACCGCTGTCCCGGACCTGAATCCGCACGGCATCAGCATTTCCGATCATGGTCCGGTCCACCCCGACCTCGATTTTCCCGCCAGGTCCGCTGGCGTCCGCCGCATTCAGGAGCACGTTTGACAGGGCGCGCTGGAGGGCATCGTGGTGGCCCCGGATCATCATCCCGTCGGCATCGACCGAGAGTTCCACCGCGATATCCGGCGGGACCGTTGCCCGTGATGCATAACGAACCATCTCCCCGACGTCGACATCCGACAACGGACCCTCGGGCAGCCGTCCGAACTGCGCGAACGCACGCGACATCTGGTCCAGCCGGCTCGTTTCCGTGCGCAACACTTCCACGACGTCGCCGAGTGATGGCGGCGCTTCCCGTTCGAGTCTCGCCATCGCGAACTGAATTGGTGTGAGTGGATTCTTCAGTTCGTGCGCAAAGCGCCGCGCGCTTTCACGAAAGGCGCGCAACCGTTCCGCTTCGAGTGCCCGCGACCGACCCTCGGCGAGTTCCTCGGACATGGCACGCATGCGGTGACGCAGTGTCTCGAATTCGGGTGCCCCGCGGACAGTACTCTGCGCGGGAAGTGGTTCGCCGTGCGCGATGCGTTCGGTCCAGCCGACCAGTTCATTGAGCGGCCGGCTCATTTGGCGGCTGAGGTGCCCGGCGATGCGCGAGACGATCAACGCGATGACGCCGAGACCGAACAGCGCAAGAATGATCAGTAAAGGACCTGATCGATCGACGATGAACTCGAGACGGCGGGCCTGCGTCAAAGACTGGCTGAGCTCACGCTCGTGATTCTGGACCGCTGCCCGCTGCCCCGGCGACAGCTCTGCCAGCCGCAGGCTTTCGATGGCTCTCGACCCCGACTCTGCGACGCGTTCCCATGCTGCCGACTCACCGATGAGCGGGAGTGCGCGTCCCACGGCAAAAGACCATGCGACCGTCACCGCGATTGCCGGCACAAGCGCCAGCGCAGCGAGGATGATCAGCAGTCGCGTTCGGAACGCCAGGGAGTGGAACATCGTCGATAAGTTGCAGAGCGCAAAGCGCAAAGATCCGACGCGCGCACTATGATCTTACTTTGCGCATTGCGCTTTGCGCTTATCAACCATGGAAGATGAAATCCCACACTACGTATCTCACGTTCAACACGAAAAAGCGACAAGAGATCATCGACATCACGGACGACGTCGAGAAGTGTCGGGCGGCCGCCGGGATTTCTGAAGGATTTGTCCTCGTATCCGCGATGCACATTTCGGCCAGCGTGTTCGTGAACGACCACGAATCAGGACTCTGGAAAGACATCCTCGACTGGCTCGAGGATCGAATCGCACCGTGGGACCCTGCCCAGTATCGGCACAACTCGGGGACCGGGGAAGACAACGCCGCCGCGCATCTCCGCTCGCTGACGGTCGGCCACGAGGTGATTGTCCCCGTTACCGCCGGGAAGCTCGATTTCGGCCCGTGGCAGCGAGTGTTCTATGGGGAATGGGATGGGCAGCGCGCCAAGCGCGTGATCATCAAGGCGATGGGGGAATGAGACGGGGCGTGGGGCATGGGGCATGGGGCATGGGGCATGGGGGTGAGAAACGCAGCCCCGTGCCCCATGCCCCATGCCCCATGCCCTGTGCCCCATGCCCCGTGCCCCATGCCCCATGCCCCATGCCCTGTGCCCCATGCCCGATGGTGCCATTCGTCCCGGCCGTCGCTAGATTACAGGGTCCGCTTGGGCCGAAGTGGCTCCAGGAACTCGCCGGTAGCGAGAACCAGGGTCATGTCCCGAAGCGCTGGCGCCATCGGTGTTTCCGCGAATCTGGACCGTTCGTCCCGCGGCGAGTCGGTGAGCGTGAGTGACGGTTCGCGCGGACCCGTCTCCGGACGCGCGCGGACCCACCCGGGCCGCACCGGTCAACGGTCGCGATCCACGTTTCTGAGCGCCACTGGTCCCCATTGTTTCGGGATGCGGCCGGTGAGCGCCTCGAGGGCCGCTTCGCGCTGCTGCGCGTTCGGTTCACCTAACCACATCCTCCACAACCGATGAACCAGCGTCAGACCAGGCACGCGCCGCAGCGTGCGCCGGTCGCCCCCCTTTACCGAGGCCCGCAGGCTACGGCCGCCGCCTCTTCCCAACTGCCGCCAGCTTTCCAGCACGCACCTAACGCGGCACTCCTGATCGACTTCGACAATGTGACGATGGGAATCCGGTCGGATCTGGCCGCCGAGCTCCGGAGCCTGCTCTCGTCCGAAATCATCAAGGGCAAGGTCGCCGTGCAACGCGCGTATGCCGACTGGCGGCGCTATCCCCAGTACATCGTTCCCCTGGCCGAGTCGTCGATCGACATGATCATGGCCCCGGCGTACGGGTCGTCGAAGAAGAACGCCACCGACATCCGGCTGGCCGTGGACGCGATCGAGATCGTGTTCACGCGCCCGGAAATCGGGACCTTCATCCTCCTCTCCGGCGACTCCGACTTCGCGAGCATGGTCACGAAGCTCAAGGAGTACGGCAAATACGTCATCGGCGTCGGCATCCGCGAATCATCGAGCGACCTGCTCGTCATGAATTGCGACGAGTACTACAGCTACAACGCGCTCGCCGGCCTCGTGAAGCAGAGCGACGAAGAAGTCGTGAAGTGGGACCCGTGGGAGCTGGTCGTCGAAGCCATCAACCGGATGGTCAAGAACGGCGACGTTATGCGGTCGGACCGACTCAAGCAGGTGATGCAGGACATCGATCCCACGTTCGACGAAAAGAACCTCGGCAAGTCGAAGTTCTCGAAGTTCTGCCAGGAAGCGGCCGAGCAGGGGTTGATCAAGGTGATCAAGCTCGACAACGGACAGCTCGAAGTTGCACCGACCGAGCAGTCGGCCCGCGCCGGTACCGGCGGAACCCCGGCGCCCCGCGGACCTGGCAGTCAGTCGGCCCATGCGCCGTCGCATGGATCGACCGCGTCAGGCAACGGTGAGCGCGATGACCTGGTGCGTGACCGCGGTCGACGCGGCCGTCGTGGTGGCCGTGGCCGTGGTCGCGAGCGCGACGGGCAAGTCCGGGACGGGCAAGCCCGCGACGGCCAAGTCCGGGAAGATCGCCGTGATCGGGAAACGCAGGCTCCCACTCCCACAGCTGATGGCCAGCGGGAAGCGCCGCGCGCGGAACCAGTGACGCGCGCCGCGACGACCGCCCACGCGCCGGCCGCCGGCGCCCATCCGAAGGACGACATCGGTCGCGGTGGTGAGCGCCTGACGAGAGATGAAGCATTCAACCTCGTAAAGCGTGCTGCCGGAGCGATGGTGCAGGGTGATGGTGTTGTCGCCGCGTCTGCACTGCGACGGAAGGCGTTCGAGCTGCTCGGTCGTGACAGCGAGAGCCTCAGCGACCGGTTCTTCAACCGGGTCCTTCGCGACGCTCACGATGCCGACATCATCGACCTCCGGCGTCGCGGCGACGATTTCGAGGTGGCGCTTCCTGCGCCGGTTGCACCAGTCGCCGAGCAGTTGAACCGGGCCGCGGCGGCGCATGCTTCGGCGCCATCGGCACCCGTTGCCTCGCCGATGCTGCGCGGCATGGGGCCACGCGGTATTCCGGCCAAGGGTCGTGGCGCTCGCGGTGGTCCGCCGCCGGAGCTCCTCATGGTTGGCGTGGTTGAAACGGCCCCGCCGCCAGCTCCACCGGCCGCCGTAGAACCGGTCCAGGCGCCGCCCGCCAAGGGCCGGGCACGTGCCAAGGTCGCGAAGGCGAAGGCTGCGCCGGCCGACGCCAAGGCGGCGCCGAAGAAGAAGGCCGCCCGCGCCCCACGGGCCAAGAAGACCACGGAACCGGCCGACAAGACGTAACCGTGTCGACGCGGATGGTGGAGCGGATGGCCGTACGCCGTCCGCTCCCGCCGGATTTCTACGACCGGGCGACGGAGGACGTCGCCCGTGACTTGTTAGGCGCGCTGCTCGAACACCGGACCGCCGAGGGCGTCGTGCGTGGCCGGATCGTCGAAACCGAGGCGTACCTCGGCCCCCACGATCCCGCCTGCCACGCCGTGGCCGGGCTGACGGCGCGCACCCGCACGCTGCACGGTCCGCCCGGCACCGCCTACGTGTACTTCATCTACGGCATGCACTGGTGCTTCAACGCCGTCACCAGGGAGCTGGGGCACGGCAGCGCGGTGCTGGTCCGGGCCGTGGAACCCCTGTCCGGTCTCGACTTGATGCGTCGCCGCCGTGGGGTGGCCGGTGACGTGAGCCTGACGAGTGGGCCGGCCCGCCTCTGTGACGCCTTCGCCATCACGCGCGACCAGGACGGTGTTCGGCTCGATCGCGGCCCGCTCCGGATCCTCCAGGGCATCGACGTGCCTGACGAGGAAGTGGTGATCTCACCCCGAATCGGGATCAGGAAGGCCGCCGATTGGCTCCTGAGATTTCATGTTCGAGGAAACCGGTTTGTGTCGAGAGGATAGCAGAAGGGCCCCGGAATCCGGGGCCCTTCGCTTTGCGCTCTTCAACTCCTCAACTGCTCAACTCTTCAATCAATTAGAACTTTTCGATCGAGCTTCCGAACGTGTACCGAAGTCCAGCTTCCAGCACCGCCGTGTAGTTCGAGCGGTTCAGCAGGAAGTAGTTGCGCGTCGGCATCGCCGCCGCCTGAACGAACAGTGCGGATCGGCCGAAGTTGAACTGGGCACCCACCGCCGCAATCAGGGACGCGCGGCTGCTGAATTCATCCACGTCGCCGTAGACCTGGTCGAGCGATTCCTCGCTCACGAACGAACCCCGCGGGGTCGCGTTCTGCAGCACGTTCAGGGCAACGCCACCACCCGCGTAAGGCAGGAAGAAGCGATCGCCCGATGGCATCGCGAAGACCTCAACGGCGTACCGGCGCCAGTCCTTCACGTCCACCGGGCGCGCGGCGCCGACAACGGTCGGATCGTACACCCCGGTCTCTTCCTCGAAGAACGCCTGCTGGACGGAAACGCGGAGCGCAAAACGCTGGCGCATGATGAACCACTCGGCGCCGACCGAAGGAGCCGTCACGGCTTTCTCCGAGTCATAACCGGCGTTGAACATCATCGCTCCACCATTGATGCCCCAGTACCACGCATCGCGGGCCGGGGCCGGGGCCGCCGTGTTCGCCTGAGCGAACGCCACGGCGGGAACGAACATCATGCCGGCGAATGTTGACGCAACCGTGCGAACCATGCGCATACGCTGAGCCTCTGAAGCGGAATTGGAGTCGGCGCTGTCGGCGTCGCCGCGTCAGCGCGATGGCGAGTAACGCTGACCCGCACGGCGGAATTCCAGCCCCCCGCCCGGGTCCGGCTACTCATGAAAGGGACGATAGGCCCGGTTCACCGGTCACTGTCTGAATGCCACTGTGCAGTGCATCACAAAAACCGGATGTGGGAGGTGGGATGTGGGATGTGGGAGGACCCAATCAGATCTGATCCGTTGTAGGGTTCTCCCACATCCCACCTCCCACCTCCGCTGTCGGATCAGGCCTACCGTCCGCCCCTCGCTCCCATCATCGTCTGACAGGGTCACAAGACCGTCACCTCCGCGAGCTTTCATTGCCCGACCACGTCCCGCCGTCAGAACGAGAACGCATCGTCCAGGACCTGGGGGAACACTTCGCTCAGGACCGCCTGACCCTGCCGGAGTACGAACGGCGCGTCGAGCTCGCATACCGCGCCGGTTCTGCCGATGCCTTACGAGAGCTGACGCGCGACCTGACACCTCTGGCTCCCGTGCCGATGTCGCAGGCGGCCGCCATGGCTGCGCCAGCGGGGGGAACGGCAGCGACCGTTGGGACGCGAACGAAGAACTTTCTCGCGTTCATGTCGGGTGTGGTGCGCCGCGGAAAGTGGACCGTTCCGGCGCGCCTGCGCGCGTTCGCCTGGATGGGCGGGATCGGCCTGGACCTGCGTGAGGCGGTGCTGACCTCCCCCGTGACCGATATCTACGTCTTCGCGCTCATGGGTGGTGTCGAGATCATCGTCCCGCCTAACGTCAAGCTGGAGAGCGACGGCTTCGCCATCATGGGCGGCTTTGAGGATCAGCTGAGGGAGCCAGCGTCGAATGACCCCAATGCTCCGCTGATCCGCGTTCGCGGCCTGGCTATCATGGGAGGCGTCGAAGCCCGCGTCGCCGAGACGGGCGCAAAGACCGAGTTGGATTAGGAATGTCAATCGCCCATCCGACATCCCCCATCCGCCATCCAGGTTAGATCACACCAAGCCTCGACCCAACGCGTTTAAACACCCCCACCGCGAACTCCAGATCGTCGCGCGTGTGAGCCGCTGAGATCTGACAGCGCACCCGCGCCGTCCCGTGAGGCACCACCGGGAAGCCGAACCCGGTGACAAAGATCCCCTCGGCGAGCAACGCGTCACTCATCGCGATCGCCGCTGCCGTTTCGCCGATGATGATCGGTACGATCGGCGTGTCGCCGGGGAGCGGCTTGAACCCCGCATCGCTGATGGCGGCGCGGAACCACGCCGTGTTCTCGTGCAGCCGCCTCACGCGCTCCGGATGCGTCTCCACAAAGCGCACCGCAGCCAGCGCGCTGGTCGCGACCGTCGGCGGCAGTGCGTTGGAAAAGAGCTGCGGACGCGAACGCTGGATCATCAGGTCCGCCAGTGCCGCCGGTCCGGCGACGAATCCGCCGGCCGCGCCGCCTAACGCCTTTCCCAGCGTCGACGTGATGATGTCCACCTCTCCCACCACGCCAAAGTGCTCGGCGGTCCCGCGGCCGGTCGCGCCTATGACACCGGTGGCATGCGAGTCATCCATAGCGAGGATCGCGTCATGGTCGCGCGCGATCTGGAGCAGCTGCGGCAGCTTGCAGACGCTTCCCTCCATCGAAAACACGCCGTCGGTCCAGATGAGGCGCCGCCGCGCACCTTTGTGCGCCTGCAGCCTGGCCACGAGGTCGTCCATGTCCGAGTGCTTGTAGACTGCCGTCGTGCACTTGGAGATCGACTTCGCCAAACGCATCGAGTCGATGATCGAAGCGTGGTTCAGTTCATCGGAGAGGACGACATCGCCCTCCTCGACCACGTTGGCGGTCAGGCCCTCGTTCGCATTCCAGCAGGAACAGAACGTCATCGACGCTTCGCAGCCGACGAAGCGCGCCAGCGCTTCCTCGAGCTCGCGATGCACCGTGAACGTGCCGCAGATGAATCGTACGCTGGCTGTCCCCGCGCCGTATTTCTTCAGGCCATCATGTCCCGCTTCGACCACCGCCGGTTCATTGCTGAGGCCGAGGTAGTTATTCGAGGAAAGAATGAGGACATCGCCGCGACCTTCCATCTTCACGTGCGCGGCTTGCGGCGACGCGAGGTAGTTGAGCCGCTTGTAGACCTTTTTCTCCTTCAGGTCGGCGATTTGCGACTCGAGCGATGTTCGAAATGACTCGTTCAGCGACATGATCTGGTCTCTGGCCTTCAGTTAGGCAATCTCAAAAATGACCTTTCCAGCTTCCCCTGTTTTGATCACCCGCATCGCCTCTTCGAATCCTTCGAGAGGGAACCGGTGTGTGATCACCGGCGTCGGGTCGAACTCGCCGGACAGCAGGAAGCGCGTCATCTGGTGCCACGTTTCGTACATGCGCCGCCCGATGACGCCGTAGATGGTGATCCCCTTGAAGATGATCTCGTTGGCGAAGTTCACTTCCATCGGTTTCGCGGGGATCCCGAGCATCTGAACACGTCCACCCAGTCTCACCATCGCGAACGCCTGGTGAATCGCGGCTGGAACGCCTGACATCTCGAGCACGACATCGACGCCGCTGCCGTTCGTCGCTCGCTTGACGGCTTCCTCGACCCGATCAGGATGTACGGCATCGTTGGCGCCCATCGTCTTCGCCAGCTCCAACCGCCGATCGTTGATGTCGGACGCGATGATCCGTGCGGCGCCGGCCGCGCGGCAAATGCCGACCGCGAAGATTCCGATGGGTCCGCAGCCAGTGATCAGTACAACTGATCCGGCAATCTCCGCGGTCAGTACGGTGTGAAACGCATTGCCCATCGGGTCGTGAATGCCGCCGATGTCGAATGAAATGCTGTCGTCGAGATGCCAGACGTTGAGCGACGGCATCGAGATGTATTCCGCAAAGCAGCCATCGCGATCGACACCGATGATCCGCGTGTTAGGGCAGACGTGAGAGTTCCCGGTGCGGCAGGCCAGGCATCGGCCGCAGACGATATGTCCTTCAGCAGTCACGCGATCACCCACCTTCACGTCCGTGACGAGCTTGCCGGCTTCGACCACATCGCCCGCGAACTCATGTCCGACGACGAACGGTGGCTTGCATCGACCCCGAGCCCAGTCGTCCCACTCGTAGATGTGCACGTCGGTACCGCAGACACCGGCCCGACGAACCCGGATCAGGACCTCATTGTCGCGAATGGCCGGAACCGGAACGTCGGTCAGTTGAAAGCCCGGACCGGCGTGATGCTTTACGAGTGACTTCATCCAGGAGATGTCGGATGTCGGATGTCGGAAGGAAGACGAAGCAGCGCAGAAAACTCACTGCTCGATCGCCCTTCTAGAAGTGCCGAATCTATGTCAAAACCGATCCGACATCTTCCATCCGCCATCCGGCGTCATACGAGAGTAGGAATCATTCCCCCGTCGACCTGAATCGCCGTTCCAGTCACGAAGCTCGCCCGTCCACTGGCAAGAAATGCAACGACGGCGGCGAACTCGCGCGGATCTCCCGCCCGCCCGGTGGGAATCCCCGACATGCGCGACTTGAGAATGTCTTCAACCGGCCTCCCCTCACGCTCGGCGCGCATACGGGCGAGATCAACCGCACGCTGCGTATCGAAGTGACCGGGAAGCACCGAGTTGACCGTCACGCCGTCCTTCGCCACCTCATTGGCCAGCGTCTTGGCGAAGCCGAGCAGGCCGGAACGGGCGGTGTTCGAAAGAATCAGCCCCGCGATTGGCATCTTGGCCGCCATCGACGAGAGGAAGACCACGCGACCCCATTTCCGCTCACGCATTCCTGGAACGCAGGCGTGGGCGAGCCGTATCGACGCCATCAGGTTCAGGTTTACCGCGCCGAGGTACTGTTCATCAGTCGTCGTCTCGAAAACTGTCGAAGGCGGTCCGCCCGCGTTCGCCACCAGGATGTCGATCGGGCCGAGGACTTCGGTGGCCGCCGCAACGATGCGTTCAGCCTCCCCCTTTTGCGCAACGTCTCCGGGCACGGGAAGCGCCCTGCGACTTGTTGCTGCCGAAAGATCGGCGGCTTCCTTCCGCAGCAGATCCTCGCGTCTTGCGACCATCGCCACGCTCGCACCTTCCTGGCTCAGCTCGCGCGCGATAGCAAGACCGAGGCCCGATGAGGCACCGGTGACGAGAGCAACACGCCCATTGAGTTGCAGGTCCATGAATCGGCGGGATGAGAGATCTGACGTATCGATGACCTCGACATCTTACCTGCAACGCAACCGCGTATCGAGTGCGCGACCCCTCAGCGAGGGAGCGGATCCACGACGAATAACTTCGCCACCGCCCAGCCCGTGAAGGACCTCGTGCTGACGCGGCGCCAGCTTCGGTGGGATTCGCTAAGCTCGACGATCGAGTCAGGCAGAACGATCCCGACGATCGCTGACTTACTATTGGCTTCGGCGCGAACATTCACCCAGGTCGTTGCTTTGGCCGAGACGAGTTCAGTCGAACCGGCGGTGGGGGCGAGTCCGGACCCATCAGCTGTTGTACTCGTCTGATCCCGCGTGCCCCTGGCCGGAGTGGGCGCAACCAGTGTCGCTCCAGTCGCCCGAGTCGAAGTAGGGATCGCGGGAAGCACTTTCGCACGCTGCGTTGAATCTGTTGCGGGCGATGGGAGCACGGCCACCGAAGCGAGGCGCGTCACAGCCGGCGGCGGCAGCGTCATCGCGTCAGGCGTCGGCTCCGGCGGGTTGATCGCCGGAAGGAATTGCCATCCACCCCAACCAACAGCGATCGCCAGGACTGCGGCGGCCGCCTTGGGCACCCATGGCGGCACCATCGCTCGCGTGACCGCGGGGCACCATCGACAACCTTCCCGTGAGGCGGGATAGAATGCGTGGCACGACCGACAACGCGCGAGACGGACATCGTCGCCGCGATCGTTCCGCACGTACAACGGCTCGGCACACTTTGGACACTGCGACGCGGCCAGGAGCGCCTTCGCACCGCAAGCATCGCATCGAACGAAATCCATCCCGCTTCCACTTTCAGAGTCGACCATCCAGGCCAGTCAGACTTGAACGCCGCTGCTGGTCAGTAATGACGGTGAAAGGGGGGGCTCGAGTAACTGTGTCGTATGACACAAACGCCGTGGCGCGGCCGCCGCAAAGGCTTCGAGGAGCCTAACGGCGGTGCGCGACGCCAATCGTGTTTACCGGAACGTCACGTACACAGGATCTGAGCTCACGAGGACTGCACTCTCGTTGCCTGACATTACCGACACCACGGGCCGCAGCCTGTACGCGCCAGGCGGCAACATCGCGGGTTCCTGCTGTGCGCCTTGCGGAATCGCCCGCCCCGTGGAGAACACCCGGATCTCGTGTGTCGCGCCCGGCGCCAGCGTCGTCGGCGCCCGCAATTCGAGCGTGCAGTAAACCAGCTCCGCCGGCACGTAGGCGTTGCCATTGCTGTCGCTGATCAGGAACTCCGTGTTGCAACCCGTTGACCCGATGCTCACTTCACGGTCGCCGATATTCCGGACCGTAATGCTGATGTGAACCGTGTCACCGAGCGAAACGTCCACTGGCGCCATCACGGCGCTGACCGAAACGCGCGGGCCACCGTTGGATTCGACAATCGAACACGCACCAACTGCTGTAAGGGCTGCAATTCCGAGTAAGTTGTGAATTCGCATATCAGTATTGAGGTAATCAGGCGCGATCGTCGCGCGTTCACCAAATTGACACGCGACTCCGTCCACTCCCTTATCGGTACTGCATGAGGTGCGTACATCCTTGAAAATCGGATACCTGGGGCCCGCCGGTACCTATACCGAACAGGCGCTCCTGAGCCAGGGGGATCTGTCCACAGATGAGCGGGTGCCTTTTCGCACCGTCCCTGACGTCCTCGATGCCGTGCAGACCGGTGATGTGAAGCGTGGCGTCGTGCCTATCGAGAACTCGATCGAAGGCATGGTGAACTTCACCCAGGACGCGCTCGTATTCGACTACGACCTGTTCATTCAGCGCGAGATCGTCCTCGACATTCGCCACGCGCTGCTGGCCGCACCTGGCGCACGACTGAGTGACATCGGAGTCGTCGCTTCGATTCCCGTTGCCACAGCGCAGTGCCACGCCTGGCTGCGACGCGAGCTTCGTAATGTGGCGGTGCTCCCCGCCAGCAGCACCGTGGAAGCGGCGCGCATGGTCGGAGAGCGCGTTGCCGCAGGCGACACGTCGTGGGCCGCCATCGCGCCGGCGCATGCAGCCCGCGAACACGGTCTCGCGGTTCTGACCGAACAGATCGCCGATCACGAATCGAACCAGACGCGTTTTGTCGTCGTAGGGAGGGATTCCATTCCCCGACGCTCAGGCCATGACCGCACTGCGATCGTGGTGTACCAGCGCGCCGACGAACCGGGCAGCCTCATCTCCATCCTGCAGGAGTTCGCCGCCCGGCGGATCAACCTGTCGCACTTGTCGTCGCGTCCGACGAAGCGCGGCGGACTCGGCGACTACTGCTTCATCATTTACGCCGAAGGTCACATCAACGACGAACTGCTTGCCGACGCCTTACGTGATCTTCGTGCGAAGCAGGGCGCCGTGAAGTTCCTCGGCTCCTATCCTGCCGCCGGGGTGCACGCACACAACGCCCGCGAGCACGCGGACGGGAAGTGGAAAGAAGCAGATGATTGGGTGGCGAACCTTCGCAAGAGAATCGAGGCGTGATCGTACGTTGGGCTTCAGCATCTAGCCGGCCAGCGGGAGTGCCTCAGTGGCTGGCGCAGCCCTGCGCGTGAAGCGCGTTTTCAACCTGAGGAACGGCTTTTCCACGAAGTAATACGAACCGATCGCAAGGGCGAGCGACACCATTGTGGCGACGACGATCCAGACTGCGAATCTGGGCTGCCAGATGCTGTCGACGATTCTCCGCCCAAGCTGATGGTACAAATACAACGGGTAGGATATCGCTCCGAGAAAACGCACCCACCGCCATTGGATCCATCGCCACGCCAGGTGCCGGTGCAGCATCATCACCTGGACCAGCAGAATCGCGAGTAACACGGCGTCGAAGAGGTTTCCGATCGTCAGATACCAGACGTCGAGCGGGATCTGATGGCCAGCGGCAAGGACAGCCACGGTGAGCAGTGGGGCGATCGGGGTTACGCTGACTGCACGCGCGGTCCGCTGCACCCAGTTGGTGCGCGCGCATAACGCCAGGCCGCAACCCACCAGCAGCGCGTCGAACTGCGTGTCGAAGGCGTAGTACTGGTACCCGTCCGGAACCAGGTCCGCTACCACGAGGATGACTCGCCACAGCAGGATTGCGCCTAACGCGAATCCAACCAGGGCTGCGGGTGCCAGCGTCCGGTTCCATGCCGCCCGCAGCATCGCCGCCATAACAGGTAGAACTGTTCTTCAACGCCCAGCGTCCAGCCGTGGGATACTGGCGTATCACGAAACGCGCCGAACGCCTGCACGTAATTGAGCACGTAGAAACCGGCCGAGAACACCAGCGCCGCCGGTACGTCCTGGCCCTCGATCAGCATCCACGCGAACGACAGCAGCAGGAAAACGTAGTAGGCCGGAAAGATCCGGAGCGCCCGGCGGATGTAGAAACTGCGGAGAGAGACGGACCCGGTAGCTTCTCGTTCCCTCATCAGCAGGAGCGTGATGAGAAAACCGCTCAGGACGAAGAACAACGTGACGCCCAGCTTCGCCCAGTAAAAGCTCGCAGCGCCGAAGTGAAACACCATCACTGCTGCAACAGCGACGGCGCGTAACCCGTCGAGGGCGGGCAGGTGGTCGCTCGCGAGCAGATCCCGAAGAGCCGGCGGACGGCTCGCCGGACCGCTCAATCAGTCTCCTGCCTGGGTTGCAAGTGTACGACCTCTGGCCTCTGGCCTCTGGCCTCTGGTCTCGACTTTCGCGACCGCGACCGCGCAAACTTTGAACTCCGGGATATGCGCGTAGGGATCGAGCTCCGGATTCGTGAGCAGGTTCACCGCCGCTTCCCGGTAGTGCATCGGAATGAAGACCTGCCGCCTGGCGACCCGCTTCGACAGGCGGACCGAAATGGTGATTTCGCCCCGGCGCGATGCGACGCGCACCTCATCGCCATCGTCGACACCCAGTTCGGATGCGTCCGCGGGGTTCAACTCAACGATCGGCCCCGGCTCGCGCGCGTCCAGGGCAAAGGAGCGGCGCGTCATCGTGCCCGTATGCCAGTGGTACATCTGCCGGCCCGTGTTCAGCATGAACGGGTACTCCTCGTCAGGCAGCTCGGCCGGCGGCAGGAACTCGACACCGACAAACGAGGCCTTGCCGTCTTTCGTCGGGAATCGGTCGTCGAACAGGAAGTCCGTCCCCGGATGTTCGGCGTGCGGTACCGGGTACTGCAGGCCGCCATTACCTCCCGGAGTTAGCCCCGCAGGACTGGTCATCTCCAGGCGAGCGTGTGATACGCCCCGCCATGACGGCGTGACCCGCGCAATCTCGTCCATCACCTCGGCGGCGTTCGTGAATGGTGTCGGAAGGCCGACCCGATTCGAGAGATCGATGACGATCTCCAGGTCGCCACGCGCATCACCGGGCGGGTCGATCGCCTTGTGCGAAAGCTGGATGCGGCGCTCGGTGTTCACGAACGTACCGGTCTTCTCGGCGAACGAGGCACCAGGAAGCACCACGTCCGCATAACGAGCCGTCTCGGTCAGGAACAGGTCGTGGACAGCCAGGAACTCCAGTTCCCGGAACCAGTGCTCGGCATGTGAGACCTCCGGGTCGGAGAGGATCGGGTTCTCGCCCATGATGTACATGCCACGGACCGGGCTCGTCTCCTGCACGATCTGGGTGACCTTGAGGCCGACCTGGAGCGGGATCCGCTCGTCAGGCACCCCCCAGGTGGAGGCGAACAGGTGGCGGATCGCCGGATCGGTCACCGGCTGATAGTCGGTATAAACCATCGGGATCGCGCCCACATCGCTGGCGCCCTGCACGTTGTTCTGGCCACGGATCGGGATCATCGCCGCTCCCCAGCGCCCGATCATGCCCGTCGCCAGGATCAGGTTCAGCAACGTGGCGACGATGTCCGTGCCGGTCGCGTGCTGGGTGAGCCCCATCGCCCACAACGTGGCCGACCGCGGCCCACGCGCGTACAACTCGGCCGCGCGCCGGATCAAGTCAGCCGGAACTCCCGTGATTGTCTCGGCGCGCTCCGGCGTATACGGCTTCACCGCCTCGCGCACCTTGTCGAAATCGTGCGTGCGGGCGGCGATGAACTCCTTGTCCTCCAGCCGCATCGCCAGGATGTGGTTCAGCATCGCGTTCAGCAGCGCCACATCGGTTCCCGGCACCGCCTGGAGATGGATATGGGCGCGCGCCGCCAACTCGATGCGACGTGGATCTGCCACGATCAACGTCGCGCCCCGCTTCACCGCACGCTTGATCGCCGCCCCGAACACCGGATGCGACTCGGTCGTGTTTGCACCGAGAATGAAGATCACGTCCGACTCGGTCTCGACTTCTCGCATCGATCCCGATGCAGCGCTGGTGTTCATGGAGCGCTGCATTGCGGCAACGGATGACGAGTGGCAGAGCCTGGTGCAGTGATCCACATTGTTCGTCCCCAATCCGCCCCTGAACATCCGCTGGAGCAGGTAATTCTCCTCGTTGCTGCATTTCGCTGACTGGAAAACGGCCAGCGATTCCGGTCCACGCATGTCCCGCAGCCGGACCAGCTCCTGAGCCGTCAGCTCTAAAGCGTCCTCCCATGTAGCCTCATAGAAAGGCTCGTACCAGGAAGGGGGCGTCGCCACTCGGTCACGTGGGTCACCCAGCGTATCCATGCCGGTGGGCAGGGTATTGAAGGGATTCGATTTCGGCCGCCGCTTCTTCTCCTGCGATTCTTCCTGGACAAGGTCCCAGGGTCCGCCGCGCCGCTGCCATCCATGCCGGGCATGTTCGGTCGGATCAAAAACCCACCGACCATCCTGCTTCGTCCAGCCACGACGGATCAACGGCTTGAGCAAACGGTCGCGATGCTGCACGAAATCCGTGCCGAACCTTCCCTTTACGCAGGTCGAGCCGTTGTTAGGCGTGTTCTCCTCGATCCAGGGCGACCGCACATGCACGACCTTCTCGTCACGCACCTGCAGGTCGATCTGGCATCCCACGCCGCAATACGGACAGACGCTGCGCACGTTACGGTCGACGACCGGAAGGTCTTTCGAGCGCATCCGGTCGACCATGCTGCCGTTGGCAGCACGTACCGCCATGGGAATGATGTCGTGGATCGCACCTGTCGGGCAGACGCGCACACACTCGCCGCACCACGTACACCCCGCATGCTCCGGATTACCATCCGCGCCGACGATAATCTCGGTGGTGTCGCCACGGTTTCCGACGTCCAGCACCCCGACTACCTGGATATCCTCACACGCGCGGACGCACCGCGTGCAGAGGATGCACGTGCTCATGTCATGCTGGATGATGGGATCGTTGTCGCGCTCATCGCCGGTCCGCAGCGGCATGCCCGAACGTCGGGTCGTGGGCACGTTGTAGCGCCTGACGAGTTCCTCGAACTCGTTGCGATAGCCACCCTCCGGGATCTCCTCCGTCGGATATCGCTCGAGGAGCAGTCCGAGAACTCCCTGCCGGTTCTTGACCGCCGCCACGGACTCGGTGGTGACCACCATGCCGTCCGCGGCCTGCGTAGCACACGCCGCCACGAGCTTGGGATTCCCTTCAACCGAAACGAGGCAAATCCGGCAATTGCCAACCGTCGGCAGCTTCGGATACCAGCACAACGTCGGCACGTCCACGTTGAGTGAACGCGCCGCGTCGAGGATGGTCGCGCCTTCCGGCGCGGAGACGGCAACGCCGTCAATCGTCAGCTTCGGCATTAAGCCCCGTTTGTGCTCCGGCCTCTGACCTCTGGCCTCTGGCCTGCTCTAAGTCATTATGACAGCAGGGGCGTCGACGCGTCCAGTGACGAGTGCCCTAATCCTCCCGAAGGACCGCTGCCGGAGCCAGACGCCTGGCTGCCAGCGCCGGCACCAGCGATGCCACCGCCGTTACGGCCAACACGCCGGCCCCACATAACGCGTAGACCAGCGGTTCGAGCGGCGTAACTCCGTAGAGGAAGGCGCCGAGGAAACGTGACAGGGCCACGGCGACGACGATTCCAATCGCTATACCGGTGAGTGCCATCGAGGCGCCCGACCAGGTGATGAGACTGACCACTTCTCGTGGACTCGCGCCCAGCGCAAGCCGTAGCGCGATTTCACGTCGCCGTTGTACGACCGAATACGTCACGAGTCCAAAGAGCCCCACCGCCGTTACCAACGATGCGACCACCGCCAACCAGATAGTGATGACACCGAGCGTCCGCTCGGCAGAGATCGAACGGTCGAGGTAGTACGACGCGGGATGGATGTCCCACGCCGCGCTGCCAGGATCGAGCGTAGTTGCCAGGTTCCGCAGTGGCGCCACCAGCGTCATCGGAGGCACGGTGGACTTTACGGTCAGGTTCAACCCGAACCCGTAACGAGAGAGCGTTTGACGCAGGGGGATGTAGATCTGGATGCGCGAGGGCTCCCGCAGTGTGTAATGCCTGACATTTTTCGCCACGCCCACCACCGTCCGATACAGCAGGGCGGAGTCGGCGCCGCGCTCACCAATCGTTATGCGCTGGCCGACCGGCTCCTGTCCTGGCCAGAACCGTTCCGCCATGGTGTCGTCGATCACGGCGACTGGAGCCGTATCGTTCCGGTCCGCGTTTGTGAACGTGCGTCCCTTGATCAGTGGAATACCAAGCGTGCTGAAGAAGTCGGCGGATACGATGTTGAAAAGGACCGACGGGCCACCCTCGAACGGGTCTGCCGATCCATACGGCTGGATCGTCTGTTCCCAGGATCGGTCGGAGAGTGGAATCAGGAGACTCGCCGATGCGGACGACACTCCGGGGGTGGACCGGGCTCGATCGAGCAACGTGGTGTAATGCGTCACCCACGCATCGCGCGTTGCAGCCGCCGACTGCGACGGGGAGATGCGCGCCATGAGAAGCGCTTCATCGTTGAATCCCTTGTCCGCATTTCGGAGGCGCATGAAACTGGCCAGCAACAGACCGGCGCCGACCGCGAGAACGACGCTCAGGGCGGTTTCGCTTATCAGTAACGTGGCTCGCGCACGTGTTCGCGGCGCGATAATCGATTGCGATCCGCCACGCAGGGTCTCCACCAGACGCGACGACGATGCGTGTTTTGTGGCCGCGAGCCCGAAGGCCACGCCGGCAAGCCCGCACACGAGGAGCGTCATCCCGATGGTCCGGGCATCCATGCCGATCCGCTCGATGAGCGCTTGTGGAAGCTCGGCGGGAAGCATGGGCACCAGTGACCGGACCAGGAGCGTCGCCAGCATCAGGCCGAGCACCCCGCCGATCAACATCATCACAACGGTTTCCACCGTGAACTGGCGACGCAGGTCGGCCTGTTCGCCACCCAGGGCGACTCGAACGGCGACATCACGACGGCGGTCGGCGGCGCGGGCAAGTACGAGACCGCCCGCGTTGCCGATGGCAATCAGCATTACGATTCCGACCGCACCGAGAAGCATCCAGAGCTGCCGACCACTCTCACCAAGCAGGTAATCAGGGAGCGCGCGCACCGATGGCAGCGCGGTCAACAGCCCATTCTCCTGCTTCACTGCAAGTCCAACTCGCTCGATGTCTTCGCTGGCGGCATCCAGCGACGTCCCGGCTTTCAGTCGAGCGAAGATCCTCATACCGAACGAGGATCCACGATTATCCCACGGAAGGTCGGGGATCGAACCCACGTTCACGACGAGGGCAGGCTCGGTGCGGGGGAATGCGAAGTCGCGCGGCAAGACACCGATGACCGTGTGCGGCGCGCCATCGAGGGTGATCGAACTGCCGACTACCGAGGAATCACCGGCGAAGTCGGTACGCCACGTCGAATGGCCGAGCATGACGAGCGGTGGCGATCCCGGCTCGGTCTCACGCGGTTCGAAGACCCGGCCGAGTAACGGCCGCAATTGCAGGACTCCGAAGAGGTCTCCGTAGACCGCGGCGCCATCGAGAATCTTCGTCTCTCCCGAGCGGGAAAGCCGGAAGTTCCACCCAGCAAATCCACCGAATGACGCCGTGGTCCGGGTTCGATCGCGCCAGTCCCGGAAGTTCGGCATCGACGACGAGATGCTGAATCCGCGTGAGGAGGTGACGTCGATGGTGACGAGTTCCTCCGGTTTTTCATAGGGAAGCGGGCGCAGGACCACGGCGCCGACAACAGCGAAGACGGCGCTGAGACCACCGACCCCGATGGCAATGGTGGCGAGTTGGAGAGCCGTTGCCCATCGGGCGCGGATCATCGAACGGAGTGCGAGGCGCAGCATGGTTGGTCGGGCGGAAGGGGAGGAAACCCTGACTTCACTTCGACAACCCGACGCCAATCACCGTTTGAGTCGGCCGCTCCACCTTGGGGGGAATCCGGCATTGCCCCTGGGGGAGGCCGGAATGAATCGTTAGGCAGCGGGGCCCGGGACCGGTAAAGTCAGGGCCGCCATTGCGTTCCGGCGCACTCCGTTCCTATATTCTTCCATCCGCTTCGCGTTCGCGCGGGGACAACGATTGATCGCATCGCGACAACAATCACTCAGGAGTGTCTCACTAGCCGCCGCATCAACTGTGGCAGGCAGGTTGGAGGCCCCACCCTTGAAAGTTCGCGGCGTCTCTTTTACCCCTTTAAGCGTTGGTGTATGATTGCGGAAGCAGAGCTCCGCATCGTTAAGCAGTTTCGTTTACATGGTGACAATCGTCCTGCGGTTCGTAGCCTCGCGGGACAGCTGATTGAAATAGCAAGACTGTCGCAGTTTGGCGCCAAAGGTCCGGCGCGCGGAACCAGTCGGGTGTTCGCATCCGACTGCTGCCGACCAATCCACCGGGGGATTGGACCGGTGTTCAACACCCTCTCCATGGAGAGAACAATGGCTGCGAAGAAAAAGAAGGCTGCGAAGAAGGGCGGCGCCAAGAAGAAGAAGTAGGCTCCGTTCGTTGGTTGTAACAAAAAAGCCGGCGCTCTGCGC
>Ga0209486_10000226_pt1 | contig 26970 bp, 27 predicted proteins | sample NCCompost_FD_187518 | JGI IMG/M metagenome (GOLD analysis project Ga0209486, IMG submission 187518) | Agricultural soil microbial communities from Utah to study Nitrogen management - NC Compost (SPAdes) (version 2) | ecosystem: Environmental > Terrestrial > Soil > Agricultural land | place...
ATCTCGTCAAGGAGCGGCTCTAGTCGTTAGCGGAGGTGGGATGTGGGATGTGGGAGGACCCAGATCCAACCCGGATAACCACGGGTACCGCGAAATTCCGATACGATCAGTTTCCTCCCACATCCCACCTCTCACATCCGTTCAATGAACCGCACCCTAACGATTATCAAGCCCGACGCCTTCGGATCCGGGAAAGCGGGACTGATTCTCGCGCTGCTAGAGAAGGAAGGCTTTCGAGTGATCGCCTCTCGCGTCCTCCACCTCACCGACGCCCAGGCCAAAGAGTTCTACGCCGTTCACAAGGAGCGCCCCTTCTACGGTTCGCTCGTCTCGTTCATGACCAGTGGCCAGTGCATGCCGATCGTGCTCGAACGCGACGACGCCGTCGCTGAGCTCCGACGTGTCATCGGCGCGACCGACCCGGCGCAGGCCGAGGCCGGAACCGTTCGCAAGCTCTACGCCGAGTCCAAGGAGCGGAACGCGATCCACGCGTCCGATTCCGACGACAATGCAGCCCGCGAGTCGCTCTTTTTCTTCCCGGCAGTGGAGATGATCGATTAAACCAGAAACGTAGAACTGATCGGGACCGGCGAGGTGGGTGACCGCAGTCTGGCAGGGAAGCGTTAGCGGCGATCCGAGCCTAACGAGTCTATTCGCACAACCGACCATCGTCGTTCCGTTCCCCTGCCAACGAGCTCAAGAACAGCTCGCTCGTGCTGAGATGTATTGGCTCGGGTCACGACACTGTACACTGTTGCCGACGACAGTGTGAGTGAAACGGAATCGACGCGAATGACGCCAGCGGCTTCCGACCTGGCACCCGCAAGGTTCTCGCAGTTCACGCGCCGCTCTACGCCTACAGCGCGCGCCATCCCTTCGAACGCGCGCTGATCGATTGGCAACCCGGGAGCTCTCAACGCGGCGCCACAAAGTCGAGCGCCCAGATTCAGCCCAAGACGAGAGTTGCGCTCGTCCACGTAGGCAGATACCGCACGTCCCATCGCAGTTGCGGTAACGCCCACGTTATGTGCTCGAATCGCACCAGTATCCTTCGCTTGGACCTGTGCGTTGGCCGTCTCGGTCAACGGAACGACCAATCCGAACGCCAAGAGGGTGAGCCGAATCGATCGTCCGTCGTAACGCCAAGAAGTGAATGCTATGGTCATGGGTAGCTTTTCATGCATGTCGGATATGCCGGATTCGATGGAGGCAGCGGAATATCGAGGTACGAGAATGGAACGATTCCGGGATAGTACGTTGTCCGTCCTCTGTAGTAAGACGAACCGTGAAGGAATGCGGGTTCGCCGTGTTCGAAGGCAGGTGGTGGATACAACGATTGACAGTTCTGTGGCCCGCGGCCTGTGCCCTGCGGCCTAAGTTAAGTATCTATAGCAACTTGACCCTCTTCTTATACCCCTCTAGATTGTGGGGCTTCCATGTTGTCCTTCGACCGATCGTCCCTCGAGACGAAGGCCGCTCGGGTTGATGGAAAGTTGGCCTCCGACGATCCCGTTTGGCTCGCAGAAGATCCGCGGCCAATCGATGGTGTGACCGTCACGGGCCGGCTCTCCTCAGCTGGCGAAGACAAGTTCTACTTCAGCGGGCGCATGTCCGGGGAAGTGAACGAGGAGTGCCGGCGTTGCCTCGGGCCGACGCGCGCCAGCGTCGACGAAGAGTTGCACCTGCTGTTTGCCGATGCGACCGACGAGGAGTCGGACGACTCGGACGTGTACATGCTGGAACCGCGGGCCACGACGGTCGATCTCCGTCCAGCCTTGCGGGAGCAGTGGTTGCTCGCGGCGCCGGGGTTTGCCCTGTGTCGCGAGGATTGCAAGGGACTCTGCCCTCGCTGCGGTGCCGACCTGAACGCCGGCCCGTGCGACTGTGAGCCGGCCATCGATCCCCGATGGGCGGCGCTCAAGGGAAAGGCCACTTGATGTTGTACCCTAACGATTCACGACCGGGCAGTTGCCGGGTCACCAGTCACTAGTCACGAGTCCCTCGAATGGCCGTCCCGAAACGAAGAACCTCGAAGCGCAAGAAGCGCGCGCGCAACACACACAAGAAGGCTGCGCCGGTCGTACTGCAGCTCTGTCCCCGCTGCCAGTCACCCAAGCGACCCCACCGCGTCTGCGGTGAGTGCGGCTATTACGCCGGCAAGCAACGGGTCGCGGCACGGGAAGGGTGACCCTTGGCGCGCGTCGCGCTCGATGGAATGGGGGGCGATTATGCCCCGGCCGCTCCCGTCGCCGGCGCGCTGTTGGCCCTCGCTGAACTCGATCCCGAACATCGCGTCCAGTTAGTCGGGCGCGAATCGGTATTGCGCGCGCAACTCGATAGGCACCTCGGCGCAGAGCATGCGGCGCTCGCGCCGCATGCTGGTCGCATAGACTTCATCGACGCCGCCGACGTAATCGACATGGCGGACAAGCCGACCACCGCGCTGCGAGGCAAGCCAAATTCCTCGATGCATGTCGGGCTCAAGCTCCAGGTCGAGGGAAAGTCGGACGCGTTCGTGTCGGCCGGGAATACCGGTGCACAGATGGCCGTTTCGACGGTCGTGTTGCGCCTTCATCAGGCCGTGTCGCGTCCCGCCATCGCCACCGTTTTTCCCACAGCGCGAGAGCCAATTGTGGTCGTCGACTCAGGGGCGAATGTCGACTGCAGTCCCGCCGAACTGGTGACGTTCGCGAGGCTTGGCGCCGCGTATGCCGAATGTGTTTTCGGACGCACCAATGCCACCGTCGGCCTGCTTAGCATCGGGGAAGAGCCGGAGAAGGGAAACGCGGTGGTGAAGGAAACGCATCAGCTGCTCCTTGCCTCGGGCCTCAGCTTTCAGGGCAATATCGAGGGGCGCGACCTGCCCAAGGGCGAAAGTGATCGCGGGCCGTTCGATGTCGTCGTCTGCGACGGCTTCGTCGGCAATATCGTCCTCAAGTTCTACGAAGCGGTCGCGCCGATGATGACGGGCCTTCTCAGGAAGAACGGTGCGGACGACGCATTGCTCGGCAAGTCCTTTGCCCATCTCGATTATTCGGCGTACGGCGGCGCGCCATTGTTAGGCGTGAACGGTATCAGCATCATCGCCCACGGAAAGTCGTCCGCGCGCGCCCTGAAGAACGCGGTCAAGGTTGCGGCGCGGGCCGCCGCGTCCCGGCTCGACGCGCACATTGGCGAGCGGCTCGGCGAGTCCGCACCCTCCGGAGTAAAGGCGTGAAGCGTCCGTTCGTGTATCTCGCCGGCGTTGGCCGGTGCTCGCCCGATCGCGTCCTCCGCAATCACGAGTTTGCGGCGATGGGACTCGAGACCAACGATGAGTGGATCGTGCAGCGCACCGGCATCCGTGAACGGCGCATCGCCGGCCCGACGGAGAACAACCGCACCATGTCGGCTGCCGCATCGCGTGTCGCGATGGAACGCGCCGGCGTGCATCCGGGCGAGATCGACCTCATTGTGTTAGGCACAGCGTCACCGGACCATCTGCTGCCGGCGACCGCGGTTGAGCTGCAGGCCGAACTCGGCGCCTCACGAGCCGCCGCCTTCGACGTCTCTGCCGCCTGCTCCAGTTGGCTGTACGGCCTGATCGTAGCCGAAGGCCTGATGATGAGCGGCAACGCGGACACCTCGCTTGTCGTGGGAACCGAAAAGCTGAGTGCGATCGTCGACTGGAAGGATCGCTCGACGGCCGTGCTCTTTGGCGATGGCGCCGGGGCCGCCGTGCTCAAGCGGTCGAGACAGGGGAAGGGAATCCTCTCCACCTTCTTCCGCTCGGACGGAACGCTGGCGCAGCTGCTGCATCGCCCGACGGGCGGCGCCGCAAAACCATTCGATCCATCATCGCCTGACGACCCGACGCGCTTCATCCAGATGGAGGGGCGCGAAGTGTTCAAGCACGCGGTGCGCTCCATGTCGGAAGCGTGCGATCGTGCCCTCGACGGCGCCAAGATGACCGGTGCCGACATTGACCTGCTCATCCCGCACCAGGCGAACGTCAGGATCATCGAGGCGACGGCAAAGCACGCCGGTATCCCGATGAACAAGGTGTACGTGAACGTGGATCGCTTCGGGAACACGTCGTCGGCATCCGTCCCGATGGCGCTCGAGGAAGCGATGGCCCAGGGCCGCGTCACCGAAGGCTCGACCGTCCTTCTCGTTGCGTTCGGCGCCGGCTTCACGTGGGCCTCCCTCGTCATCCGTTTCTAAGCTCATGATGCCGTTCATCGCTGCTCGCTCGTCGATGGTCGCTACGACATGATGGACGTCGTTCTGCTCTTTCCCGGTCAGGGATCACAGAAGCCGGGGATGGGAAAGGACCTGGCAGCCGCTTTTCCGGCGGCCGCAGATGTCTTCCGCCAGGCAGACGTCGCCCTCGGGGAACCGCTGTCGACGCTCTGCTTCGATGGTCCCGCCGACACGCTCACGCTCACGCACAACGCGCAGCCGGCGCTGCTCGCCCATGGCGCGGCGGTGTGGGCGGTGATGCGCGAGGCCGTTGGCGACAGTGTGCGTGCCGCCGCCGGGCATTCGTTAGGTGAGTTCACCGCCTATCACGCCGCCGGTGCGCTCGAGCTGCCTGACGCCGTCAGACTCGTCAGGCAGCGGGGGTCCCTGATGTACGAGTCGGGACTGGCCCGGCCCGGCGCGATGGCCGCGATCCTCGGCGACACCGATCGTTCGATCGACGAGATTTGCGCCGAGGCCACAGCCTCGCCCGAAGGGGGACTCGTGGTGGCGGCGAATTACAACTCGCCAGGACAAGTGGTCGTCTCCGGTGAAGTCGCCGGCGTCGAGCGGGCGATGGAGCTGTCGAAGCAGGCGGGGGCAAAGCGCGCGATCCGGCTGCCGGTATCGGGCGCGTTTCATTCTCCGCTGATGCAGAGCGCCTGGCAGGCCTTCGCGCAGACGCTGAGTCACGCGTCGATGAAGGATCCCTCCGTGCCGGTCTACGCCAACGTCAACGCCGAACCAGTGACCGCGGCGAAAGACGCCCTGCGACTGCTGCTCGAGCAATTGACCGCCCCCGTGCGCTGGACCCAGCTCGTCGAACGACTGGCGCGTGATTTTCCGGCCGCGCTGTTCGTAGAGATGGGACCGGGCAGCGTGCTGACCGGGCTCGTCCGGAAGATCGCACCGCATGTGGAGTGCATCGCCTGCGGTACCGCGGCGGACGTCAAGTCGCTCATGTCACGCACCGCGAAGGCGTCATGAAGATCGATCTTTCGGGACGCGTTGCGCTGGTGACAGGAGCCACCCGGGGCATTGGACGCGCCATTGCCGGCACGTTGACCGAATGTGGTGCGAGGGTCGCGGTCGTCGGCCGCGACCAATCGCGGGCTGACGCAGCGGCCGTGGAGATTGGTGGCGGAGCCCAGGGGTTTGCCTGCGACATCGCGGATACGGCGCAGGTGACTGCCCTCATCGAGGCAGTGGAAAAAGCCTTCGGCTCGCTGGATATCCTCGTCAACAACGCCGGCCTAACGCGGGACAACATCCTGCTGCGCCTCAAGGACGACGACTGGAACGCCGTGCTCGATGCCAACCTGCGAGGCGCGTTTGCGACCATCCGTGCCGCCACGCGCGGCATGATGAAGCGGCGCTGGGGGCGCATCATCAACATCTCGTCCGTCGTCGGGCTCACCGGCAACAAGGGCCAGGCCAATTACGCCGCCAGCAAGGCCGGATTGATCGGCCTCACGAAATCCGTCGCGAAGGAGTTTGCATCGCGGAACATCCTGGCCAACGTCATCGCGCCGGGCTTCATCGAAACCGACATGACCGCGGCGATGACTCCCGAAGCGCGCGCGGCACTGAGTGGACAGATTCCGCTCGAGCGACTGGGAACCCCGCAGGATGTTGCGAACGCGGTCGCGTTCCTTGCGTCAGAGCAGGCAGCCTACATCACCGGCCAGGTCCTGGTTGTCGACGGCGGTCTGGTCATGTAACGATTGACGTGGCTTTCTTTTAGATTGTTTGGTTCCCGCACCACGCACCCAACCCAGAGGCAAGGTATGTCCGACAATACCGACAAGGTAAAAGACATCATCGAGAAGGAACTCGGCGTCGAACGCGACAAGTTGACCAACGAAGCGAGTTTCATCGAGGACCTCGGGGCCGACAGCCTCGACATCGTGGAACTGGTCATGGAGTTCGAGAAGGAGTTCAACATCGACATCCCGGATGAGGATGCGGAAAAGCTGCGCACAGTCGGTGATGCGCTGAAGTACCTCAACGAGAAGGTTGGCGCGTAGTGAAACGCCGGGTTGTCATCACGGGACTCGGGCTGCTCTCGCCAGTCGGCAACGATGTGGCGACGACATGGCGCGCGCTCTGCGATGGCGTGAACGGCGTCGGGCCCATCACCCAGTTCGACACGACGAAGTTTCCCGTCAAGTTCGGCTGCGAGCTGAAGGGGTTCGATCCGCTGCAGTACATGGACCGCAAGGAAGTGAAACGCAACGACGTCTTCACGCAGATGGCACTGGCCGCCTCGGTGCAGGCCATGGAAGACGCCGGGTTGAAGGATGGGAATTACGAGCCGGAGAACACCGGCGTGATCATCGGCTCGGGGATTGGTGGGCTGAAGGTGTTCGAGGCGCAACACGATGTGTATCGCGAGCGTGGACCCGGAAAGATCTCGGCGTTTTTCATTCCGATGTTCATTCCGGACATGGCAGCGGGCATCGTGTCGATCCGTTTCAATGCGAAGGGGCCTAACTACGCCACCGTATCAGCGTGTGCCACGTCGGCTCACGCCATCGGCGATGCCTTTCGCACGATCCAGTACGGCGACGCCGACGTCATGATCACGGGTGGTTCCGAAGCGGCGATCACTCCCATGGCCATCGGTGGCTTCGCCAACATGCAGGCATTGTCGGAGAACAACGACGACTTCCAGCACGCATCGAGGCCGTTCGACAAGAATCGCGATGGCTTCGTGATGGGTGAAGGGGCAGGCGTCGTAATTCTCGAGGAGCTCGAACACGCACAACGCCGTGGCGCGCGGATCTACGGTGAGGTCGTGGGCTACGGCATGACCGGTGATGCCTTCCATATCACGCAGCCCGCACCGGAAGGTGAAGGCGCCCAGCGTTCGATGCGCCGTGCCCTCAAGGACGCCGGCATCGGCCCGTCCGACGTGCAATACATCAACGCCCACGGCACCTCCACGCCGTACAACGACCTCAACGAGACGAAGGCGATCAAGGCAGTGTTTGGCGACCACGCGTACAAGCTGCACGTGAGCTCCACCAAGTCGGCGACGGGTCACACCCTCGGCGCCGCCGGAGGCCTCGAGTTCGCCATCTGTACGCTCGTGGTCTGCGACGGCGTGATTCCGCCAACGATCAACTACCAGACCCCTGATCCCGAGTGCGACCTCAATTACGTGCCTAACGAGGCCGTGAAGCAGCCGGTCGACGTGGCGATCAGCAACAGCTTTGGTTTCGGAGGGCACAACGTGTGCCTCGCCGTGCGCCGGTTCAGGGACTGAGATGACGGTCGTTGCGTCCAGCCGTCAGGGCGCGATCCGCGATCCGGCCCTGTTTCCGATTGCGGACAGAGTCGCTGCCGGGCAGCGGCTTTCCCCAACAGACGCGTTGACGCTCTTCCGGTCGCCCGACCTGCTCGGCGTCGGTGCGCTGGCCGATGCCGTAAACCGCGCCAGGCATGGCGACGTCGTCACGTTCGCGGCAAATCAGCACATCAATCCGACGAACGTCTGCATCCTGCGAAAGACCTGCGTCTTCTGCGGCTATGCCAGGCTGCCGAAGGAAGAAGGCGCCTATCGCTATTCGCTCGAGCAGGTGCTTGCCGAGGCGGACCCGGCTCGCGAAGGGCTGACGAAGGAATTCCACATCGTCGGCGGCCTCGATATGCAGGCGGGGCTCGACTACTACACAACGATGTTTGGCGCCCTGAAGCGTGAATTCCCTCATGTGCATATCAAGGCCCTGACGGCCGTCGAGATCGCGCATCTTGCGCGCATCGAGAAGATGTCATGGGAAGACGTGCTGATCGCGCTGCGCGAAGCCGGACTCGACACCCTGCCTGGTGGCGGTGCCGAAACCTTCAGCCTCGCCGTTCGCGAACAGATCGCGGACAAGAAACTCGGCGGCGCGGATTACATCGGCGTGCATCGCGCGGCCCACCGGTTAGGCATCCGCTCGAACTGCACCATGCTCTACGGCCACGTGGAGACGATCGAGGATCGCGTCGCGCACCTCGACATGTTGCGTACCTTGCAGGACGAGACGGGCGGATTCCTCGCCTACATCCCGCTGGCGTACCACGCCGACGACAATGAGCTCGGTCGCCGGTTAGGCATCCAGGGGCGCGCAACGACCGGCTTCGATGACCTGCGCAACCTGGCCGTGGGTCGCCTTTTCCTCGATAATTTCGATCACATCAAGACGCACTGGATCATGGTGTCGCCGTTCCTGTCGCAGACCGCGCTGCACTTCGGCGTGAACGACCTCGAAGGCACGGTGGTGCGGGAGAAGATCTATCACGCCGTGGGGGCCACGACGCCGCAGGCCATGACGCTCGACGACATCCTCAAGCTGATTCGTGAGGCAGGGAAGGTCCCCGCGGAGCGCGACAGTTTTTACCGCGTTATCCGTCAGTTCGATCTGTAGCCTCCCACATCCCACCTCCCACATCCGCTGTCGATGCGCGTAGGCCGGATCCCCTACATCAATTGCTATCCAGTCTACGGTGCGATTGACGCCGGCACCGTAAAGCTGGATGCCGAGCTGGTGACTGGCGTCCCTTCCGATCTGAACGCGAAGATGGCTCGCGGTCAACTGGATGTGAGCGTTGTCTCGGCGATCGAATACGCCCGGGCGTCCGAGCGTTATCTGTTGCTTCCCGACCTGGCCATCTCGTGCGATGGGCCGGTGCGCAGCGTGCTGCTGCTCTCGAAACTTCCCGCGCCCGAGTTAGGCGGACGGCGCGTCGTGTTGAGCAGGAGCTCGATGACCAGCGTCGCGCTGCTCGAGCTGCTGTTCGAAAACGTCTGGCATGCCCGCCCCGAGTTTGTGCCCGGGGACGCCGAGCTGACGGATGTGGCCCGATTTGCCGATGAGCCCCACGAGGCGCGCCTGGTGATCGGTGACGCCGCGCTGGTGCTGGGTGCGCGGCGCACGGAGGCCGGCGCACCGTATCCGTTCGTCTATGACCTCGGGAGCGAGTGGAAGCGCTGGACCGGACTGCCGTTCGTGTTTGCGGTCTGGGTCGCGCAGCGTAGCACGTCGGTCGATCGCGCATTGGCCGTGCACGCGACGCTGATCGAATCACGCGTTTGGGGGTTGCAGCACCTCGACCAGCTGGCCGAACGGGCGGCGCAATCGTCAGGCGTGGACACCGGAACGTGCCGGGAGTACCTGAGCGGACTCGATTACGGACTTTCGTATCCGCACCTGGCCGGTCTCACGAATTTTTTCAACCGCCTGGTGGCCGTGGGACGCGTGCCTAACGGTACGCTGGCATTTCTGGGCAACGCTGGCTAGCGCGCCTCGAGTTCCGTAAGCCGCCGCCGGAGCTCCGTCCGGCTGACGTACAGTCCTGAACCATCGAAGGGACCCAGCAGCGCGTCGCGCAGCACCACACGGGCTTGCTCGCGCTTCCCCTGGCGCTCGAGTACCCGCGCCAGCTCCAGGTTCACACGCGCATAGCCCGCGATCGGTGGGACGAGCGCGAGGCGGTGCTGCGCTTCCGCCCCCTGCCAGTCGCCACGGGCACCGAGCAGCAGCCCGCGAAGATAATGGTGCAACACCCGATCGCGACCAAAACTGCTGCGCTCACCGTTCACGCGAACCGTATCGATCAGGCGCGCCAACCGCGCGGTATCCCCTGCGTGGGCGAGCGCCGTCGCCGCATGCGCGAGCGCCCATGCGGCGGCGCGCGACGTTGCGGTCAGCGTCGCGACTTCGGGCATCCAACGCGAGATCGAGTCGAACAGCGCGGCGGCCGCGCTCCATTCCCCGCGGTCGAGAAGGATCGCCCCTTCCAGTACCGCGGCTGGGGTAGTGCTCCCGCGCGTGGCGGTCCCGCGCGCGGGGCCAACGTTTGCCTCCCGGCGAAACATCCGCGCCAGCGCGAGAGCGGTATCCAGCCGGCCGGCCTCGCGCTCGGCGATGGCCAATAGCCACAGAAGGTCGCCGCGACGTGAGCCGGAGGACGCCATCGGCAGCTGCTCGCGTACGAGCTGACCAGCGCTCTCATATTGGCCGCTGTAGACCAGGAGACGCACCCGATGCATCGCCGCAATGCCAGGCGTGCGCTCGAGCCGTGCCGCCTGCGTGTTGGCGTTCAGTGCTTCACTCGACCGCCCGTTCAGCGCTAATACTTCTCCGAGCAGATACCATGGCTGTGGTGCCTCGGGCTGCAGCCGGATCCAGCGTCGCGCCGTGCGCTCGGCGTCCGCGAACGATCCCATGGCGAGGTGGGCGCCTATCAGCCCGTTCAATGCATCGCAGGCGGCGCAGCGCGGGCCCGTGCCGGCCGCCGGCTGAAGCGAGTCCATGCTCACCACCCGCTCCAATGGCGCCACGGCCTCCGCGACCCGACCGGCCATGCCCAGTGACAACCCAGTGAAGAGGTAACCGTCCACCTCGTCGGGGTAGAGCCTAACGAGCGTATCGGCGATGGCGGCGAGGGACGGGTCCGTCATCATGGCTGCCCACCCCGAGCGGATCATGAGCCGCTCGCGGTCGCTGGCGCGGGCTGAGAGTCGGACGGCCCGCTCCATCACCCGGGCGGCTTCAGACCATGAGGCATCAATGGACAGGGCGTAGTAGTAGGTGGCGAGCGCAAAGGTTGAATCCTCCGCCATTGCCGCGGCGAACAGTCCGGCGGCCTCTGGGCGGTTGTTATGGCTGTATGCACGAAGCCCGTGCTCGTACAGTCGATACGCTGCGAGTGACGGGGTCGTAACCGCGGCGATGGATCCTGGCTGGGACGGGGCACCGAGGCTTGCCAGCAGGCGCGCCGTACCGCTGTCCGCCAGAGCGAACGGATCGCGGCCGTGGACTGAGAATACGGCGAGCAATTCACCGCTGCGAATGCCCACGCGACGGACGTCAAGGCGTAGCATCCCATCGGCCAAGGCGAAGAGCGCGCCGTCGACAAGCTCGGTGGCACCGGCTCGACGCGCCGCGTCCAGCAACGACGCGGCGCTTGTGTCCGAACCGCCATTCTGCCGGGCAACCTCGTACATCCGCGCGGTACTCACGACCCGCGTGCCCGGTGCTCGCGCGAGATTCGTGGCGAGCATGTCGGCCAGGGAGCCCGCCAGATCCGCCGCGTCTCCCCCACGCCGATCGGCGATCCGCCCAACAGCGAGTACCGGTCTCGATGCGCCATCGCGACCTTCGCGTGCATTGTCCACGGCTGACGATGAGGACGCGACGCGGGCGATTGCCGCAGCGGCCACGACAAGGACTGCAACTGCTACCGCAGCCGAGCGCGGACGTGCCTTCAACGGGGACACTCGACTCGTAGGCGGCACGGTCGCCGCGTCAGGCGGAACCCGGCGCATTTCGGGAACCTCCGCGACCCCGATCAGAGTCTCGACCAGCTCCGTCGTGTGAGCGGCGGGCGACGGTTCGGGAGGTGTCTGCTCGATGGGCTCAGCCTCGTCAGGCGCAGACGGCAGAGGCGTGACGACGGTCGCCACCGGTGTCTCGCGGGACTCGCGAAGCCTCGTTGCGAGCGCCAACACCTCGGGTTCGGGTGGGAGTTCGAGCTGCTCCGCGAAAAGCACTTCATGGATACGCGCATGGCGTAATGCGCCGGCAACGTCACCCGATGCGGCCAGCGCCTCCATCAATCCAAGGGAGTACCGCGCATTCAACGGATCGACGCCGGCCAGCCGGCGCCACCATTCAGCCGCTTCCCTCGCGTCAGTGGACCGTCGGGCGAGCGTCTCCAGGGTCTGGGCGAACTGATGGTGTAACGCCTGACGCTCGTCTTCCACCCAACGCTCGAATTCGGGTACGCCGGGCAGATGAAACCCATCCAGAAACGGCCCGCTGTAAACCGAGACAGCGTGCGCGAACCGTCCTTGCCCGAGGGCATCCGTGAACTCGCGTACGTCGATGCCGATCCGCCCCGTATCGAGCCGAAGGTCTTTGGCTCCCTGAATCGCGTCCTCGTCTCCGAGGTCGCGGCGAAGCGCATACAGCGCGTGCGTGAGGTTCCGACGGGCGCGCTCCTCCTCAATGTCTGGCCAGAGGACAGCGATCAGACGGTCACGACCAACCCCCGGATCGTTGGCGCGGGCAAGCAGAGCGAGCAGGGCGAGTCGCCGCGGCTGGCTGGCGGCGCCTGATACCGACGTGCCGTCGCGTGTAACCGCGAGTGCACCGAGTGTCTTGAGGCGGAGCACGAGAGGGAGTCGGAGGGGACTGCGGCCGGAAAATAGGGCCATGCAGCCGGGCTCGGCAACGCTTCCTGGAGCAGGGTGCCGGTGGTACCGGTGGGTGTCGCGTTCGAACAGCGCACCAGCGCCCCGAATGCCTAACTAGTGGCCTCGTAAGCCGTTATCGATGTCGCCCGGAAGTCGCCTGCTCGGGCGACAGTGCCGCGACTATCGACCCTAGGTTGGCCCCCGTTCACGACGCCGATCCCCATCACCGGCCGAAAACCACGGGCGCAGAAGCCGCCCCCACGATCCCCCAAGGAGACGACGATGCGCACCAACACGACCCTAGCGCTTACCATCGGCATGTTTGCCGCGTTCACCGCCGGCTGTGCGGATGCACCCACGATCACGGGTTCCGACGCCACGCAGCCCAACTGCTCCAGATCGAACGTGGGAACCGGTGACTGCCGATCCCTGATCTCCGCGCTCCATCCATCGGCCTCGGTGTTCTATGAGCATGACGTGCAGGGACTCGGGGTATTCTCATCATTCGCCCAGCCTGCATCGGCGTACGTGCAAGGCACCACGAAGATCGACATCTCGACCCTGACCGATCTCTCCTTCCACAACTCCATTTCGGACGGGGTGCAGACCGTCGGCTTCCTGTTCGGTGCACTGCAACGGCGAACGGTTCCATCGACCTGGGGGACCTGGTCGTCGCCGCCACAGTCTGAGAGCGCCACCCCGCCGGTACTGCACGGCATCTCGACCCTCTTCACTGCCCTGACGTTCTCGCAGCCCGCTGCGGTCGTCGGGTTCGAGGTCGAGGGTAACACGTTAGGCGCGCACGAATTCCTGGTGGAATTTTACGATGAGGATTACACACTGCTGGGGATCGTGCGTCGGACGGTCGAGTCGAACGCCGGAGCCCGTCTGTTCTCCTTCTCCACCGACTGGCCGAAGAAGATCTCGCGCGTCGACATCAGTGGTGGTGGAGGATCAGGATATTTCGCCATCGCTCAGGTCCGGTATAGCCTGACTCCATTGTCCAGCGGCTCCACCGCGATCACGATCGACATCAAGCCCGGAACCAGTCCCAACGACGTTCACCGGAGCAGCAAGGGAAGGGTGCCGGTCGCAGTACTCACCACGGCGGCATTCAACGCCGCGAACATCGACGTCGCCTCCGTGACCCTCGGCGACGAAGTGTCGCAGGACACTCCCGTGGCGCTGCAAAACAAGGGAGTACCAATGGCCTCCCTCAAGGACGTTGACGGCGACGGCGATCTCGATCTGATCCTCCAGTTCGACATCCCGGCGCTCGTGGCTAACGGCGACCTCACGGCGTCGACGACCCAGCTCGTGCTCAAGGGCACCCTGATGAGCGGCGGTGCCGTGCGCGGTGGTGACAACGTGATGGTCAAGCCGTAAGACTCTCCCCTCGAGGACGTGGGCGGGAAACCGCCCACGTCCGCGTCACCTGGATCCTGTCATGACGATTCGACCAGCGAGCAAAACTCCCGGTCCCGGCGTGTCTGGTGCGTCTTTCTCAACCGCGCTCGTGGCCGAGCTGCAGCGAAGCTGGGAACAGGTCGTACCGATGGCCGACGAAGCCGCGCAGCTTTTCTACGCGCGGCTCTTCGAGCTCGACCCGTCGCTCCGCCGGCTCTTTCACACCGATCCCGTCGTTCAGCGGCGAAAGTTGATGGAGGCGCTGGCCTTCGTCGTGACATGCGCGGATCAGCCTAACGACGTCCTGCCAATGCTCTCCGCACTTGGTGGCCGTCACGCCGGCTACGGCGTACGAAAAGAGCACTACACAACGGCCGGCGAGGCACTTTTGTGGACATTGGACCAGGGACTTGGCCTCCTGCACACGAAAGAGGCACGCGACGCCTGGGTAGCGGCCTACGATTTCGTAGCGTCCGCAATGTGCGACGGCGCCATGAACGACCGCCTGCAGGCTGATTCGTTACTGCCGTAGCCAGATCACCAGGACGGAGATCATCTGTCGGCTGCCCGGCTCGCGGCCTAACGGGACTCGCATGGTGGTCGCAATTCCTTCCGAAGAGGGCGCAAATCCCATGGATCGATCCGGGCGCGCACCGCAGAGGTGAGAAGGTGGCGACGCCGCAAACTTCCCCACCAGCCGATCCCACTGCAGCGTCCCCGGCCCATAGACTTCGATCGCCTCGATGTCTCCCAGTTCGAACTGGTCGAGCGAAACACCTTGTGGCGCTGCGCGACCGTTCACAAAGATGCACGGGTACACCGCAGCTCCAGGATTGGACAACGCGGCCCAATGCAGTCGAAGGCCCTTCATCAGGACTGGCCGGGCCTGTGTCAGCGCTGAAGCGAGGCTCGCTTTGGCACCGCCCACAAGGTCCGCGCGCGTGATCAACGCCGCATCGATGCCCCCGTAGTCGACGCGATTGTCAAAGTCGCGCCAGTGAACTTCATCCTTGTCACTCCGATCCCTTCCCGGTTCGAGGTACGCATTCAGTTCGAATCCGCCGCGTTCGGGAACTTGAACGCTGACGGTCTTGACCTGATATCCCGGTCGTGAGATCCGAACGACGTAGCTGCGACCGCCGGCGACGCTATCGATCATGAATCGACCGCCGTGACTCGTAATGGTGGCTGCGCGAAAGCCAATCACCTGGACGCGGGCGGAATCGAGCGGCTTGTAGTTCGTCAGGTCACCGATCTCGCCGTACACGCCGGTTCGCATGCCGCTCACGAGCACCCTGGGTAACCGCGTGGTCGTAGCTCGCAGGGTGGCATTCACTGAGACGGTAATGCCATCACGAATGTCGATGGCCGTGGACCAGGGAGCACGTCCCGGCATGAGGATCCGGAGCTCGTACCTGCCGTCAGCGACATGGTCGAAGCGGAAGGAGCCGTTCGACGTGGTTACCGTGCGAACAGTGTCCCACTCGGTCGATAGCGTCACAGCACGGCCGACGACCGGTCCACCGTCCGACGTTTTCACCGACCCCACGATGGTTCCCGTTTGCGCCAGCGCCGAAGGCGCCAGTGTGGCCATGAGGACTGCCAGAACGATGCCGTGCGAACGGAAGCGCATTGGGCGGCGGTAAGTTTGAGCTCTCGTACCGCGCCAGTCTCTGCCGGTTCCTTTGTTCCATGCCGCGCAACGCGCAAGCCGTCAGCTACCAGATTTGCAGGCTGAACCCCTTTGACCACTGGCGTATAGAGTCGCAGACTGGCGAGCTTTCAGCGGCAGTTCTCCATCACTTCCGTGCCCGACAACTACCTCGATTTCTACACCAACGCCCCGCTGCTCGAACTCGGTCTCGAGGCGGACCGCGTGCGCACGGCGCGCCATCCGGACGGCGTCGTCACGTACATCGTCGACCGCAACATCAACTACACGAACGTCTGCGTTGCCGATTGCGGATTCTGTGCGTTCTATCGTCGGCCGAAGCACGGTGAGGGGTACACGCTCAGCTTCGAGCAGATCGGCGCGAAGATCGAGGAGACCAAGGCGCTCGGTGGCGTTCAGATCCTGATCCAGGGCGGACACAATCCGTACATCCCGCTCGAGTGGTACCTGGACCTGATGCGGTACATCAAGCGCAATCACCCGATTCACATCCACGGATTTTCGCCCAGTGAAGTGGATTTCTTCAGCACCGTGTTCCGGATGGATGCCGTTGAGATCATCCGCGAGCTGAAGAAGGCTGGACTGGATTCCATTCCAGGTGGTGGTGGTGAAATCCTCGTGCAGCGCGTGCGGGACATCGTGGCGCCCAAAAAGGCGGGCGCCGATCGCTGGCTCGAGATCATGGAGCTCGCGCATAACGAGGGGATGAAGACCTCGGTGACCATGATGTACGGTATCGGCGAGACGCTGGCCGAGCGCATCGAACACCTCGAGCGCGTGCGCGAGCTGCAGGCGCGGACGGGCGGGTTCACGGCCTTCATTACCTGGCCGCTGCAACCCGAGAACACGCCCACCATGTCGCACATGCCGAAGACCGGTGCGACTGAGTACCTGCGCACCGTCGCCATCGCACGCATCGTCCTCGACAACGTGCCGAACCTCCAGTCGTCGTGGGTTACGATGGGCATGAAGGTCGGGCAGGTGGCACTGCGCTTCGGATGCAATGACTTCGGGTCACTGATGATCGAAGAGAACGTGGTTTCAGCCGCCGGAACGACGCATCGCACGACGACGGACGAACTCGAGCGCCTGATCCGGGACGCGGGGTTCACGCCCGCGCGGCGCAGGCAGGACTATTCGATCATTCGGGAGCCGGCGACGGTAGCGGCGTGAGTCGAGTTGGTATCGGCTATGACTCACACCGCTTCGCGCCTGGCGGGCCGCTGATCCTCGCGGGCATCTCGATTCCGTTTGATTTCTCGCTCGCCGGACATTCCGATGGCGATGCTGTGGCGCACGCTGTCACTGATGCCATTCTCGGCGCCACCGCACTCGGCGACATCGGTGAAATGTTTCCCGACACGGATCCGACATTTCAGGGCGCAAATTCGATCGAGATGCTGCGCGCGGCCGTGAGCCGGGCACGTGCGGAGGGCTTCAGCGTCGTGAACGCCGACGTAGTGATCATTACCGAGACGCCAAAAATCGGACCGTATCGTGACGCCATGCGCTCATCACTGGGTGACGCACTCGGTGTCTCGATGACCGACGTGAGCGTGAAGGGAAAGACGAACGAACGGATGGGCTGGATCGGCCGTGGTGAAGGCCTGGCGTGCATCGCAACTGTTTCCGTCTCACGGCGGAGCGGAACCGCGTGAACATCCAGTCGATCATCGACTGGTTGCTGACGTTGCCGCAATCGACACTCTTGCCGGTCATGGGCCTCCTCGCCGCAGCCGAGAATATTTTCCCGCCTATTCCGGCTGACGTGTTGATTGCGTTTGGCGCGTTTGTGGCTGCGAGATCCGATGCGTCTCCGATTCCTGCGTTCCTTGTGGTCCTGTTCGGGAATGTCACTGGAGCGATGGCCATGTACGCGGCTGGCCGCCGGTATGGCGCTTCCTGGACTGAAAGGAAGTTTCACCTGAAACACAAGGAAACAGCTGACGACAAGTTGAGTCGGTTGTATGCGCGTTACGGACTATTCGCGCTCGCCATTGGTCGTTTTGTGCCGGGAGTACGAGCCATCGTCGCACCATTCGCCGGCGCGTTGCGCGTTTCAGCATTTGGTACCCTGGCAGCAATCACCCTCGCGTCAGGCGCCTGGTACGGACTGATTACGTGGCTCGCCTTCCGCGCCGGCAACAACTGGGAAGAGTTGGTGAGAACGGTCGGCCGCGCTGGAAAGATCACCGCGATCGTTGCCGCTGCACTGATCGCGCTGGTCGTCTTCGTCTGGTACCGCCATCGACAGAAGCGCCAGGTATGATCACCACCGCACTGCCTGACGAGGTGGTGCGGGACTTCCTCGTCGAGCGCTTCGACGATTTCCTGTCGCTGGAGCAGGGCAGCGCGGATCGTACGCGCGAGGCGTACCAGCGCGACGTGCTCCGACTCGCAGAGTACGCAGTCAGCCGCTCGATCCGGCGCCCGCGCGAGCTCACGCCGGCGCATCTCCGCGACTTCGTCTACCACCTCAAGGACATTGGGCTGTCGCCGTCATCCATCCGGCGCACCATCGCCGGTCTCCGAACGTGGTTCGGCTTCCTCGTCGCCGAGGGCGTGGTACCCGGTGATCCGAGCGACCGCCTGGAGCTTCCAAAGCGTTGGCAGACGCTTCCGGAAGTGTTGACCTCAGACGAAGTGAGCAAGCTGCTCGCTGCGCCTCTGCAGGATGACGCGATGTATTATCGCGACCGCGCGATGCTGGAACTCGCATACGGCGCCGGACTGCGCGTCTCCGAATGGACGTCAGTCACCGTTCGCGACGTCCACCTCGATGAGCGCCTCGTCCGGGTACGTGGAAAGGGTAACAAGGAACGCCTGGTGCCATTCGGTCGTTCGGCAGCGGCCGCCATTGCGATCTACCTCCGCGAACTGCGCCCCAAACTCGAGCGCGGAGACGGAAAGGGCGTGATGTTCCTCAACGCCCGCGGTCAGCCGCTCTCTCGCATGGGCGCATGGACGATCCTTCGGCGGGCGGTCCAGCGCGCAGGAATAGAGAAGAGCGTCTCTCCTCATACGCTGCGCCACTCGTTTGCGACGCATTTACTCGAAGGCGGCGCCGACCTCAGAGCCGTTCAGGAAATGCTCGGCCACGCCGACGTCGCTACGACACAGATCTACACTCACGTGGACCGCGAGTATCTTCGGACAGTGCATAAGCAGTACCATCCTCGGGGATAAAGGCGGCTGCGTGCTGATTGCTGCTTGCTGGGGCAGATGCCGACTGCTTGTGCTTGAGCAGCGTACTTCCCCGGCACCCGGCACCAGCACCAGCACGCAGTATCAGCCCCAGCAAGCAGCAATCAGCACGCAGCCATGATTCTTATCTTAGATAATTACGACTCCTTCACGTACAACCTCGTCCAGTACCTTGGCGAGTTCGGGCTCGATATCGATGTCCGTCGCAACAATGTCATCACCGTCGACGAGGTCGGGGCGCTCGCGCCTGACGCGATCGTGATTTCGCCCGGCCCGTGTACGCCCGCCGAAGCCGGCATCTCCATTCCCGTGGTTAGGCGTTGGGGCGGATTCATTCCCATTCTCGGCGTTTGCCTCGGCCATCAAGCCATCGTCGAATCGTACGGTGGACGCGTCGTCCGCGCCGGTCGCGTTATGCACGGCAAGACGTCCCGCGTCCTGCACGACGGTACAGGGCTGTTTGCCGGGCTGGAGTCTCCGCTGGAAGTCATGCGGTACCATTCCCTCATCGCCGAACCGGGGATGATGCCCGATGACCTGCTCGTCACTGCTGTCGCGCAGGATGATCCGGGCGAAATCCACGCCGTCCAGCATCGAGACCATCCCGTCTGGGGCGTGCAGTTCCACCCCGAGTCCGTCATGACACCGCGAGGAAAGGACCTGCTGGCGAACTTCCTGAAGCTGGCCGGGGTCTCCACGACTCACGTCGTCGCGTAAGGGGAACGATGAACGGTACGCAGACGAACGTGGGCGGGACGCGTTATGCGTGGTACGTCGTCAGTGTTCTCCTGCTGTTGAACGTCTCGTCGTTCATCGACCGGCAGGTCATGGCGCTGCTCGTCACGCCGATCAAGGCGGACCTGGGCATCAGCGACACGCAGATAGGATTGCTTCTCGGCCCGGCGTTCGCGTTGACGTTCGCCTTATCGGGACTGCTCATCGGCAGGCTGGTCGATCGCGGAAATCGCGTTGCAATAATTGCGTGGGGCGTCGCTGCCTGGAGTGTGATGTGCACCGCCTGTGGAGTTGCGAACACGTTTGGTCAGCTCTTCGCCGCGCGCTTTGGCGTTGGCATAGGAGAGGCGACGCTGTCTCCGTCCGCTGCCTCGCTCATCGCGGACTACTTCCCGCCTGAGAAACTGGCGACAGCGATGAGTGTCTTCACCAGCGGCGTATTCATCGGTGCGGGTCTGGCCTATCTGATCGGTGGCCTGGTCATCGAAGCGGTAGGGAATGCGCAGCCCTGGAACGTCCCGCTGGTCGGCGAAATCCAGGCGTGGCAGCGCGTGTTCATCCTGGTCGGGCTGCCCGGGTTTCTCCTCGCACTGTTAGCGCTCACCATCCGCGAACCACGTCGAGTACGCAGCTCAAAATTCCCCGTTCACGCGGCCACACTTCGAGAAGTAGTCGCGTGGCTGCGGCTTCATTCGAGCGCGTTCTGGTCCTTCGGGGTTGGCGTCGCGGTTTACGCGACAGTGAACTTCGGGACCGCGTTCTGGTTCCCCGTGTTCTTCGAACGAACGCACGGGTGGAGTTCGGGGAAAGTTGGACTGATCATGGGCGGAGCCACACTCGTCTTCGGCGTCGTCGGTGTCATCGCTGGCGGTCGCCTCGCCGACTGGTTCAGGACCCGCGGACGCGAAGACGGGAACCTCATCGTCCTGATCATCTCAGCCGTTGTATCCATCCTCGCCGGCCTGCCGCTGTACCTAACCAGTTCTGAGCCAGTCCTGATCGCCGCTTTGATCGTGACGAACGTCGCCGCCGCATCGCCATTCGGCGCGGCGCTGGCTGCAATGCAGGAAATGGTGCCGGGCACAATGCGAGGGCAGGCCGCAGCCATACTCGGCCTGCTCTTGAATTTCGTCGGGCTGAGCCTCGGTCCCACTGCCGTCGGCTTGCTGAATGACCGTGTCTTTCAGGATCCGGCTAAGGTAGCCCTTTCCCTATTGGTGATGACGCTCGTAGGCAGGTCAATTGCTGCCGTGAGCGTCGCCATTGGCCTGTCGGCGCATAGACGTGTCGTTTCAGAGGTTACGAGGCAGCGTTTAAGTACTGCCTGAGCTCTGTCTTTGGGCGCAAGTTCAGCTTGGATTTCGACAAGCAGCGGGATACCTTGAATGGCGTGCCTTTTGCATCGCCGCACGGCCCCGATGGACGTCGCTCGAGCACGCTCGCGGTAATCCCCGCCCGGCTCGGCGCAACGCGGCTCCCCAGAAAACCCCTTCGTTTACTCGGCGGCGTGCCGCTCATCGTGCGCGTCTGGGAGCGAATCGTGGATTCGGGCAGCGTTGAGCGCGTGGTCGTCGCCACCGATGCCGAGGAAATCGCCGCTGTCGTTAGGGAACGTGGCGGAGAAGTCGCGATGACGCGTGCCGATCATCCGTCGGGCACCGATCGCGTCGCCGAAGTAGTGGAACGCGAGGAGTTCGCCGGATTCGACGTGATCGTGAACGTCCAGGGCGATGAGCCGTTCGTGCGACCCGAAGCCATTCTGGGTGCCGCCGCCCTGGTGCAGAGTGGCGCGTTCCCACTGGCGACGTGCGCGACCCGCGCTACCGCCGGCGTCATCGACAATCCGGACGTCGTCAAGGTCATATGCGGCGACGACGGGCGTGCCCTCTACTTTTCTCGTGCGGCGATTCCGTTCCTGCGCGACCGGGCGGACATCAGCGTGCGCAACCAGCTGGTCCGCCATCATCTCGGACTGTATGCGTATACCCGCAGCGCGCTGCGGCAGTGGGTCGCGCTTCCGGTGCATGACCTGGAACGCGTCGAACGTCTCGAACAATTGCGCCCGCTGGCTGCCGGAATGGCCATGGGCGTGCACCTGGTGGATGCGCCGCCGTTAGGCGGCGTGGATACGGAAGAAGACCTGGCTCGCGCCAACGCCCTGTGGGATGACCTTTTCGCCGGACGACCCTGATGCAGACTGCACCCCGCCAGCAGGCCACTCGCTACATCTTTGTCACCGGCGGCGTCGTATCGTCGCTGGGGAAGGGCATCGCTTCCGCATCGCTGGGACGCCTGCTCGTCGAGCGCGGGCTCTCGGTGACGATCATGAAGTTCGATCCCTACCTGAACGTGGATCCGGGAACGATGTCGCCGTTCCAGCACGGTGAGGTCTATGTCACCGAAGACGGCGCCGAAACGGACCTCGACCTCGGCCACTACGAGCGATTCATCGATCGCTCGTTGTCGCAGTCGAACAACGTGACGACGGGAAGGATCTACCAGAATGTCATCCACAAGGAACGGCGTGGTGAGTACCTCGGGAGCACGGTACAGGTCATCCCTCATGTGACGGATGAGATCAAGTCACACATGAAACGCGTCGCGCCCGGGAACGACGTGGTGATCGTCGAGATCGGCGGCACCGTTGGCGACATCGAGTCCCTTCCGTTCCTCGAAGCCATTCGTCAGTTCCGGCACGAGGTCGGACGGCAGAACGCCATCTTCATCCACCTGACGCTCGTTCCCTATATCGCGGCGGCTGGTGAAGTGAAAACGAAGCCCACCCAGCATTCTGTTCGCGAGCTGATGGAGATCGGTATCCAGCCCGACTTCCTGATCTGTCGCACCGAGCGCGCCTTGTCGGAAGACGTGAAGCGAAAGATTGCACTCTTCTGCAACGTCGAGTTCGGGAACGTCATCGAGAGTCGGGATGTGCCGACGATTTACCAGATACCGATCTCGTTCTCCGATCAGGGACTCGATGAACGCGTCATGAAGCGGTTGGGCCTGGAGGGCAACGAACCCGACCTGACTGACTGGCGCGCCATGGTCTCTCGCGTGAGCAGCCCCCGCGACCGCGTGCGAGTCGCCGTCGTCGGCAAGTACACCGAGCTGGTCGATGCCTACAAGAGCGTCAGTGAAGCGCTCGTTCATGGCGGCATCGCCAACGACGTTGGCGTGGACGTATCCTGGCTCTCCAGTGACCTGTTCACCGACTCGAAGCGCTCGCGCGAGGTACTGGCCGGATACCACGCGCTGCTCGTGCCGGGTGGCTTCGGCGTTCGCGGCGTAGACGGGATGGTGGAAGCCATCCGTGCCGCACGCGAGACGGGACTGCCGTTTTTCGGAATCTGCCTCGGCATGCAGGTCGCCATCATCGAGTTCGCGCGCAATGTGCTGCAGCTTCCGGATTCGCACTCCAGCGAGTTCGCGCCGGAGTGTACTAATCCGGTCATCGATCTGATGGAGGAGCAGAAGCACGTGACCGACATGGGCGGCACCATGCGCCTCGGCGCATATCCGTGCCGGCTGCAACGCGGTTCGCACGCTGCTGAAGTGTATGGAGTTCCCGAGGTCAGCGAGCGCCACCGCCATCGTTATGAAGTCTCGAACAGCTATCGCGATCAGTTCGTGGCGAATGGGCTCAAGTTGAGTGGCCTCTCGCCCGACGGCTCGCTGGTCGAGATCGTGGAGCTCGAGAATCATCCCTGGTTCATCGGGGTGCAGTTCCATCCCGAGTTGCGTTCGCGGCCGACGCGCCCGCATCCGCTGTTTGCGGGCTTCATCGCAGCCGCAACAGGGGCCAAGCGCCGCGCGACGACGGCTGCTGCTGCCGGACGGTCGCTGGTCGAAGCCGCTGACTGACATGGTCGTCGGCTTCCCGCGCGACGAGCTGTTTCTCATCGCCGGACCGTGTGTGCTGGAAGACGACAACCTCAACCTGAGAGTTGGTGAGGCTCTCGCACGCCTTGCCGATCGCGTTCCTGGTGGCGTGTTCTACAAGGCCAGCTTCGACAAGGCGAACCGGTCGAACGCCTCGGCGCAGCGTGGGCCGGGGATGGATGAGGGCCTGGAGAGGCTCGCTCGCGTTAGGTCAGCGACAGGACTGCGGCTGCTGACCGACGTGCATTTGCCTGAGCAATGCGCGCCGGTGGCAGAGGTTGTCGACGTGCTTCAGATCCCCGCGTTCCTCTGCCGTCAGACCGACCTGCTGGAAGCAGCCGGTGCTACCGGGAAAGCCGTAAACGTCAAGAAAGGGCAGTGGATGGCCCCAGAAGCAATGCGCGGCGCCGTCGACAAGGTTCAACGTGCCAGGCCAGAGGCCTCAAACCTGAGGCCAGAGGCCAGAGGCCAGAAGCCAGAGCAATCCCGCGATTCACTGGTCGCGGTTACGGAACGCGGTAGCTTCTTCGGCTACGGCGACCTCGCCGTCGACATGCGCGCCATCTCGCGAATGAAAGGTGCGACGGGTTGTCCTGTCGTATTCGACGGGACGCATTCCGTGCAGCGCCCCGGGCTCGGCGAGGGCGGCGCGAGTGGTGGCGCGCGCGAGTTCATCCCGGCGTTGACGCTCGCCGCAGTTGCCGCCGGCGCCGACGCGATCTTTCTCGAGACACATCCAGACCCGGATCACGCGCCGAGCGATGGTCCGAACATGCTGCCGTTGTTTGATCTGGAGGCTCTCGTCAGGCGGGCCGTTGCCGTTCGCGAGGCATGCCGCCAATGACCGCACTGGAATCGAAAGGAACGAGCACATCACACGGCGACGCACCTCGAATAACCACCGCTATCGCAAAACGTATCCGTCTCGTCGGGCTGGACGTCGACGGTGTACTCACGGATGGCGGCGTTTACCTCGGTGACGTCGACGGTGCGCGAATGGAATTCAAGCGCTTCGACATTCTCGACGGCCTCGGAATCAAGATGCTGCAGCTCGCCGGCATCGACGTGGCTATCATCACCGGTCGAGTCTCTGATGCAGTGGCACTGCGCGCCAGGGAATTGGCGATCACCGACGTGGTACAGGATATCCACGCGCGAAAGTTGCCCGCGCTGCGAAAACTTCTGGCCGCAAAGGGCATCGACGAACAGGATGTGGCATTTGTCGGCGACGACCTGCCTGACATCGCGGTCCTGCGTGTGGTAGGTCTCCCGGTGGTCGTAGGGAATTGCACCGAGGACGTTGCTCACCTCGGCGTGCGCCTGACGAGAAACGGTGGTCACGGCGCAGTGCGGGAGTTCGCCGAGCTCCTGCTCCGTGCCAGGGGCGAATGGGATGGTTTGGTCGAAGCCTACGTGAAGTCCCGCTCCGAGGACGCAGTATGACGACCTCCACGACGACTGACGCAAAAGCGGCTGGCCGCCGCGTTGTGCGCATGGAAGCGGAGGCGCTGGCCGAAGTCGAGCGCCGCATCGGCGACGGGTTTGTCGCAGCGGTCGACCTTATCGCTGCGTCGACAGGTCGCGTCATCGTTTCCGGAATTGGTAAGTCGGGTCACGTCGCCCGAAAGATCGCGGCGACACTGACGTCCACAGGAACTCCTGCATCGTTCCTGCATCCTGTCGAAGGACTGCACGGCGATCTGGGACTCGTCGGAGCAAACGATGTGGCGCTGCTGCTTTCGAAGAGCGGTGAATCGGCCGAGCTGCTGACGTTACTCGAGCACCTCCAGCGATTTGGGACTCGGACCATTGCCCTCACTGGAGCCGCGGACTCGACGCTCGGGCGCGAATGTGACGCGGTGCTCGATGCCTGGGTGAAGGAGGAGGCATGTCCTCATGACCTGGCACCGACCACCAGCACGACTGCCGCACTGGCCTTGGGCGATGCGCTTGCCGTGGCCGTCCTCGAACGAAAGGGATTTCGTCGCGAGGATTTTGCCCGCTTTCATCCAGGGGGCGCACTCGGCCGCAAACTCATCACGCGCGTGCGCGATGTGATGGAACGCGACCGTCTTCCCCTGCTTGCTCCGTCTGCAACGCTGAAAGAGGCAGTGGTGTGGCTCGCGGAACGGAGAGGAATCGTTATCGCGACGACACCTGACAAACAGGTTGCCGGCGTATTCACCGCAGGTGATCTCACACGTTTGCTGGAACGCACGCACGACATTTTTGGAATGACAATCGAATCGGTAATGACCAGGTCTCCCAAAGTCGCTGACGCAGAGGAACTTGCGAGCGCGGCAGTGTACCGCATGGAACAGGTCGGCATCATGGCCATGCCAGTCGTCGACAACTCAACACAGATCGTAGGCGTTGTCCACCTTCATGACCTCATGCGGGCCGGGGTGGCATGAACACAGCCTTTCGCGTTGCGCTATGCACAGTCGCGGTGAGCGTGGCCTCAGCGTGCAGTGACACGCAGGCGCCTCCCGTCACGCATTTCACCCTCATTCCGGATTCAGCCGAACAGATCCTCTTCAACATCGAGCTGACGCTGACCGATGAAGGCGTTCGCCGCGCCGTGGTGCAATCGGATACGCTTCTCACGTATGACGACAACACTCGCGAAGAATTGCGAAAGGTGACCGCGCGGTTCTTCAGCGTCGCCGGTGAACAGGAAGCGATCCTGACCGCGCTGCAGGGCGGGCATAACAGCCGCCTCGGCACGATGGAGGCGCGCGGGAACGTCATCGTGGTTTCGAAGGAAGGAAAGCAGCTCAACTCGCCACATCTGCGATACGACCCCTCGCGCAACGAAATTTCGAGCGACAGCGCATTCACGTTGACTGAGGGAGAACGCATAACGAGGGGCGTTGGCTTCGTCTCGAATCCCGACATGACGAATATGCGCATTCTGGCCGGCGCGAACGTCACGGGCGCAGACGTGAGGATTCCGCGACGATGACGCCGAGGCGCATGCTCACGGTGTTGGGCGGTACCCTCATCATGGGTGCCGCCTGTCGGTCCGGTGGGCCACGGCCTCGCGCAACGCCAGTTCCGATACAGGCGGTTGATACCACCGCGATTGACACCACCACGCTGAGCGACTCGGCGGTGAAGGCCAGGGAAGATTCCATCAAGGCTGCCGCGGAAACGCCGGCAACACCTCCAGCCGCGCCGGTCAGCGACGTGCCACCAAAGGTGGAATCAGCCCCAGCGCCAGAGCGTCGCTGCATCCTGGACCTGCCTAACACTCCCGCAACGCGCGGCAGCCGCTTTGTCGACGCCAGCGGCAAGGCGTTCGTCTACGCAAGCGGTGGCATCGTCGGCAATTGCCGCGGACAGAACATTCACATCACCGCCGATAGCGCAGAGAGTTACGAATCGACCGACCTCCACATCCTCATCGGAAACGTGAACTACCGGGAGGAGAAGTACACCATCAGCTCCAGGCGCGCGACCTACTTCAAGGCCGAGGAACGGTTGGTCTTCCAGGACAGCGTCCACGCGGTGATGACCAAAGACGCGGCCACGCTCGACGGTCCGCACCTGGAGTATTTCCGCGCCGTGCGTGGGATCCGCGAGAAGCAACGGGTGGTCGCCACGCAACGTCCACGACTCACCTACATCGAAAAGGACTCACTTGGAGTGGACAAGCCTCCGG
>Ga0209486_10000227_pt1 | contig 26964 bp, 29 predicted proteins | sample NCCompost_FD_187518 | JGI IMG/M metagenome (GOLD analysis project Ga0209486, IMG submission 187518) | Agricultural soil microbial communities from Utah to study Nitrogen management - NC Compost (SPAdes) (version 2) | ecosystem: Environmental > Terrestrial > Soil > Agricultural land | place...
AGTTGCTACATTTCTATCGTTATTAAATTTTCGGTTATAGAATTGTAAATGCAAAATTGTTTGTTGTTTCTCTAGACCTTATCTCTTCTCATCAGGCGGCCCATCAGTTGTGACATTATTAAACTATCTTGGATACTCAACATTGAGACTTTCTCAAACACCGGGATGGAGATATGCCTAATAGAATTCCAATTTATCCGTCCGTTGGAAATTCTGTTATTTATACTATGTTGACTTATTGTGATTGATGAATTTAACTAACCAAAAGTTCGCGTGCTTTTCGATCTTAATAATATCGATCTCGTTTGTATTTGCCCAAGGAATTTCAAATAATTACCTGAGTTTATCTGTTGAGGGATCCCAATATCTAAAAAATGATGTAGCCAGTATTATGGGGGTTCAAGATAACTCAGATAACGGAATTGAGTCATCACCCGATGTTGACATTCAGTCCGACGGTACTAATCAAAGTACGGGCGGTTTACCAGATACTAGTAGTCAGGGAGGTTCAGGTAGTAACCAAACAGGCGGCTTGACAGGTGATACATTGAGCGGTCAAGCAGGGTCTGAAAGTAATGAAACTGGTAGCGGATTAACAGGTGACAGTGAATCGAGTCAAACGGCAAATCAAACTGTAAATACGGAACAAACCCAAACTACTGATCAAACCGTAAACACTAATCAAACCCAAACTAGTAACCAAGATGTAAATGTCCAGACCAATGTCAACGTCGAAATGAAACAAAGACTGGATTTGAAAATTTCAGAAGAAGAAGGTGAAGCACCAATTTCTGTAGAAGAACAAACAAGGATAGAATCTCAAGATAAGATTATCGTGACAGAGCATACAGTATTGACTGGCCCAGACTGTAGAACTGGAAATGTTCTCGATGGTGCCTCAAATGCGGAAGATCTCCGAATCTTGCTTGAATGTCAGGAAGCAACGGGTATTGTAATGCATACTAAAAAAATGGATGATGGTGATTACAAATTTTTCTTAAAGTTAGACTCCCAATTTGAGTTCCTTGTAAACGATAAGAACAGGGAAGAAACAGAAGGATTTTTGGTCGTTGAAATAGTACCTCCACATCAAGATGGTATGTATCTACCCAAAGACGGTGACCGTGTACAAGTGTGGGGAGCATGGGTAACTGACAAACCAAAAGGATGGCATGAAATACATCCTACTTGGAAAGTAGTCAAACTGTAGTCAGTAAACGATAAGTCTATCGTGTGTAGACTAAAAAGTAAATTTTTTATATTATTTTTATGATATAATAAGTACTGATAGTAGGGTTTTTTCTATCAGTGGAATACTTATAAACAAAGACCGTTTGCAATTGTTCTCTCCTGTCAGATTTTGAACCGTTATAAATTTTTTGGACTAGTATATTTTATGCAGTTACATGACATCTGCCTAAATTGCGGGCACAAAAAACATGAACATAGTCCAGATGGTTCTAGATGTCACAACGATATGTGCCCTTGCATGAGATTCAAAACAACACTCTTGCAATATGGCCCCGACTCCTAACATCGAGGTCGGAGGATTTTTTTTCCTATTTATTGGATTTATCATTATTTAAATTATATTCATATGTTAAGATTTATGGCATAAAGTTTATAAAAAATAACTTTGTATGAACATTCCTAAATTCCGCAATGTCAAACAACCATAGAATTGTCAGCATTGTTGACGACGAGATAGATATAACTGAACTTTTCCAGGATGCCTTATGCAGTAATATTGACGGTATTTCTGTTGTAAGTTTTAACGACACAACGCTAGCATTAGAACATTATGCCCAAAATATACAAAACTATGCTTTGATCATCTCCGATATGAGAATGCCTCTTATGACTGGATTGGAATTACTAAAAAAGGTCAAAGAACTTAATCCTAATGTAAGAACGATGTTACTAAGCGCATTCGATATGCAAGATAATCCGGACTTTCAAAAATATTTGAAAGATGGAATTATAGACTCATTCCTTGAAAAACCAATATCCATTAACAGATTATGCCAAGAGGTGAGAGACGAGATTGAGACTTACGATCTAGGCTCAAAAATGGCAAGGCCTCAAATAAAGAAAACTCGTCGAACCTGAAATTAAAGGGCTGACTTACTCTCACTTTTATTCTACGAATCTCTCTTCTATAATGTAAACATTTTCTTGTGATAAATTCTAATACATTTCTCGTAAGCCGTTTTATAGTTTGTAGTGTTTGTAAATTATAATAAAAAACAATTGGGGGTTGTTTCTTGATTGCACAATCAAATTAACTTCCCCATCAATTGTTTATTTTTACTTGCTTACCAAAATTTATATTTTGTAATCGTTTACCTTATTCACTTTTATGTTTCGGGTAACAGGGATCCTATTGAATAATCCTAATGTTATCCGAACCATGTCTATCTATCTCGGCTTGAATTTCAGAATCTACATGTTTATATGAAAATCTGCTTTTGTGTTTTTTTCTTGAACCTTTTCTCCTTTGTGTTGCTCTATTTTCTATACTTAGGAAGGTAGATTCATTGTTAAATGGATTGTCTGTCGTTTCTACTGAATCTTTTATCTTGCTTTCAAAATGTGTTTGATGTATTGGAAATGTATTACCACATTCATAACATGATAACCATTGATCATCATCCGGCGCTGGAAATTCCCCTTTCTTTTCCATAGTTAGATCGCCACCATAAAAAATAATTGTCAATATTCTGGATACTTATTCGAGTTCTGAATCGGAAATAATTCAGAACAACATACTCGGAAACGAGTTAAATGAAATATCGTTCATGTCATAGAAATGATAAATAGCGTTAAGCCTGTTGATATAGAATTAAAAGATAATTTTTTCTCTCTTAATGACATCAGATATGTTATTATCTTATTTTGTTGTCCAATCAAATCTTCAAATTTATTTATGCCACAGAATTCCATAAATAGCCTCAAATTATATTCGTAGATTCTCCTGGTTACATCGGATTTGATAGAGTTTACAAAATTTGAATATACATCTTCATGTTGAACTAGCATCCATTATTCTACCAAGTACGCGTATAAGATAACTAATCTAAATATACACTGGTTAACCAATATCTATTAAATTATATTGATAACATAATTAACTAGGAGCAATTGGGACTAGGAAGAACCTTACTATTTCGTTCAATTAACATGTTTTTGGTCCTGTTCTCGACCATCTTAATTACTGTCATACTACTTGGTCCGACGCTTGATAAATTACTTGTAGATGCGATACGTAACCAAGTGATAGATGAAGTAAATCAAGGGATACTCAAATTTCAAAATCCAGATGAAAGATCAGCTTATATAAATAATCAAATTCAGTTCAAATCTAAGACGCTTGGTTTGGATCAGGATTCCTTTAATCCACAAAAAGTAATTCATCGAGTTGTTAGCGTAATGACCTTAGATTTGGGAAAATCTCATTTCTTTACCTCTGATTATGGTTCATCCAATGTTCGAGATATTATAATCGAAAAAGTTCCAAAGACTTTGTTGCTATTTACAACTGCAACCATACTCGTTACTATTATTGGTATTTTTCTTGGTACATATGTTGCAGGTAGAGAAGGCTCCTGGTTGGATAAATTCAATTCGATCAATGCAATATTTAGTAACAGCTTTCCCACATGGTGGGTAGCAATGATCATGATCTTTGTATTTGCGTTTACATTACACATATTTCCTGCAAGGGCTACCCCTCTTTCATCGCCCTCTGACGCTAATTATGTTTTTGATCTACTTTATCACATGACACTTCCACTCATTACACTGGTCCTTGTTACTTTTGGTTCCTGGGCTTATATTGTGCGATACTTTTTGATAAATATCTTGAATGAAGACTTTATTTATGCAAAAAAAACTATGGGCATTTCCCGACGAAAAATTCTATATTCTCATGCGCTAAGAAACGCCGGACCTCCTATTGCAACTTCTGTGGGTTTGGCTTTAGCAAGTTCATTTGGAGGGTCCATCATTACAGAAGCTGTATTTGATTGGCCCGGCATGGGAAAACTCTTCTATGATGCTATAGGATTGCTCGATATTCCTATTATAATTGGACTTACTTATATTGGCACATTGATTTTTTTGGTAACTATATTCATAACCGATATTGCTTATACTCTGTTGGACCCTAGAGTAAAAGGTAGCTAATCCATTGCAAAAGAAATTATTCATAGGACTACTAAAGTCTCACCGTGGAATAATTGGAGTATCAATTCTTGCTTTCTTGTTGTCATTAACCGCGATAGCAGTACTAGTCATACCCTTTGATTCTTACAGGCTATGGAATGATCCTGATTATTGGATTAATAATCCAAAAACTGCGGCCCCCTTTTGGACTAGTTATTTTGGTTCCAAGGATTTTGAACATGTCTCACTAGATAAAAACAATGCGAAAATAACGTCCGAAGTATCAGAAGGGATAAGAGTAGATAACTTTGGATTCGAAATAAATATTCAGGCAGATGATTTTCCTGATGACTTTATGTTCTTCCACTCAGTCAATTATGGTGAAATACCTCCAGTATTGCAAATTGATATTACCAGACCTGATAACAATACCTTTACCGTTTATTATTCATCCTTACCTACTACAAGTAGTGCAAATAACACTTTCACAGACAGAATCTTTTCTACAAACAATAACATTAAAGAATCACTAAGTCCGTATCAAAGTTTCTTTAATTTTCCAATATCTAGTATTGAACCACAGGTCCTGCTGTTCTCAGATACCAATAAGCTTCAAGTTCTGCATGGAACATATCATATATCCCAAAAATTCTTCCTGTTTGATAATTCCAGCAGTATAGAAAATGTTGGTGTTATTCTTGGCGGTAAAGTATTCGGCATTATGGGAACTGACGATCTAAGAAGAGACCTGTTTGTTGGAATCATATGGGGAATCCCTATAGCTTTATTCATAGGCTTAACCGTATCTATATTTTCAATATCTATCGGACTTATCTATGGGGTGGTATCAGGTTACAAAGGAAAGAAAATTGATGAAGGGATGATGCGTATCAATGACATTTTTTATGCCTTCCCAACCTTGATCCTCCTAATTCTAGTATCGATTACTTTTGGACGTAGCATTTTTTTGATCATTCTAATCTTGATGACTTTTGGTTGGATGGGAACTGCAAAAGTGATTAGAAGTATCGCATTACAAATGCGCAATTTTCAGTATGTTGAAGCTGCCAAATTAATGGGGCAGTCAGATGTTAAGGTAATTTTTAAACACATTATACCACAACTGCTTCCACTAACATTTGCAAGCGTGGCAATTTCTGTGCCAGGTGCCATATTAGCTGAAGCTGCTCTTAGTTTTATTGGTCTGGGTGATCCAACTTTGCCAACTTGGGGACAAATGCTCCATGATGCAAATACAGCAGATGCGGCATCACGGGGTATATGGTGGTGGATCATTCCTCCTGGACTGATGATCGCATTGACGGGATTGGCGTTCTTTTTGATTGGAAATTCGTTAGACGCAATTACAAATCCACTAAGAAAGCAAAATAAGAAAGTATAGTCTTTCAATTGAAATTTGATTGGTCATTTTCCCAAAATTATGAAAATATTCTTGAATTGATCGTTCAAAAGGTCTTAACCAATTCTATTTGCTACAATGAAATCAACAAAGTAGAAAAGGTATGACCTTTCATTCATTTTTACTATCCATGGAATATATGATTCGTTACTATTTATTGTATATCCAAGTTTTTCTACAATCTTTCTCATATGGATTGAATCAAATTGATCATTGCTATTCTCATTCACAAAATGGTAAGGATCAATCAAAATAAGTTTTCCATTATCTTTGATACAACTATTTATTGAAGCTAATAGTTTGTGCGGATCGACTCTGTCAACAAGATTCAAGGAAATTACGCATTGAAAGAAATTTGATTCAAATGGTAGATTCATCGCATCCGATACAATAAACTCTACATTCTTAACCATTTTGTCATGTATTATCTTTCTTGCTTCAAGTATGAATGAGAATGATGTGTCTACTCCAAAAACAAATGGTAATCTTTTTGCCAATTCAAATGTGCTTGATCCAAAAGAACAACCAATATCCAAACCAGTTCCACTCAAGTCTAGATTCTTCTTTGCTAGCATTTTATAGATATGATCGGGTTCTATTTTCTTTTTCAAAAGAGTTAATAGACGATCATCTGAATGGTAATGGTGATGATTATATAAGTAGGCTTTATACAAGATATTGTTCTCCTCATAACTATCATTAGATGTTGGAAAGCGAATCTTTGTACCTACTGATCTGAGGAAATCCTTGAGTTTGGATGATTTGGAGTTTATTATCCACTTGCCATATGTTACAATCCTTTGACGGGCGTATTCATGAATATTTTGCAATACAATTGGAACACCTTGAATTACTGGATATCGTGAATTGCAAACATTACATGAAAGAAATCCTTCTATGCATTCATCTCCTACTTCTCGAAGTGATTCCAATGTCAGGCTATTCTTATTACATGAGTTATTTACACAACGTAAATTAGAAATAATTTTTTTTATCATATTGCACTACTCTAAATCTAAATGATTGAGTAAGAATACTTGTTCATTCGTTGTTCATTTTTGAAATAATTGAATACATTTTTCTATATGAAGATCCAATTTGTTTCTTGTTAGAATAACCCTTCTTAATTCGATTTATTCTTGTTTCAAGCATATTTTTGTTTTTGGTTATTATATCGAATATTCTTGCTGATTCTTCATTGTATTTTTTTAGATATTTTACCAATTGTTTATTATCTGCGAGAAGCGACACTATAAGTGATGAATTGTCCGTTAGTATACTTTCAAAGAGAAGTGTTTGTAAATAAAAAGTGGTTCCAGAAACTCTCTTTAGTAACGTAATATCTTCCTTACTCAAAGTGCTAGCCAGTAATAAGTTAGTATAGTAAATCATTCCTAATATCATCGCCATGATTGAATCATGAGATTGTGGGTCTTTAATCACAATTGTTCTTGCTTCACTAAATAATGATTTTACTAAATTCTGTTCTCTCTTTTCATTCCTAATTGGTATAATCAATATTTTTGTATCGCTCAGGTTCTTTGCACCAGGACCGAACATTGGATGAATCGAGAGTGGAGTTAAATGTTTAGGAATTTTTAACAAAGAATTAAAGATATCTGATTTGAGTGATGATATTTCTAATATGCATGCGCCATTTTTCATTATTGAGATACATTTGTTAATTACTGGTATCGTTAATCTGATAGGCACGCACACAATTACGATGTCAGCTTTATCTACACATGTTTGAAATGATTTGCAAACAGTCACTTTTTTACGATTATTGATTGAATCTAATTTGATCTTTCTCCTATCATATAAAAATACCTCATAATTATTCTTTTTTGAAAAATAGTTACAGAACCATAATCCCATTTTTCCAACACCTAGTATTGCAACTGTTCTGACCATTGTATCACACATTCGTTACTTTTCTAAGTATTTTTAATCCATCTTTTAACAATTTAATTGGTTGGCATGCCGAAATTCTAATAAAATCAACATATGACTCTCCAAATCCATTACCCGGGGCTACTGCAACTCCCTCATTTAAGAGATCGTTTAGTATCTTATTAGCGCTGATGTTATTTTTGAATCTAATGAAATAGTACATGCCCCCATCTGGATTGACGAAATCGCAAGGAACCCCATCTAGTTCACTTCGTATAAAATCAAGACGTTTCTTCATTAATTTCGCATTGTTAGTAACATTACTCTTCAGAGCTGCAGTGGCAGCATATTGCATTGGTTCGGCTACACTGGTTATTGCCATAGCTTGAATTTTTGAAATTTTATCCAAGATATCTTTTGAGGATATTGCATATCCAACTCTAAATCCAGTCATTGCATGGCTTTTTGAGAATGAGGAAATCATAATACTCTTGTCATATTCAAATTCTAGAATGCTCTTGTATGGAACATAGGAATACATGGAGTACACCTCATCGCTTAGAACAAATATGTTGTTTTTACTGGCAATCTCTAAGATAGCATCAATTTTTTTTTGCTGAATTATTTTCCCTGTAGGGTTATTAGGAGAATTTAAAACTATCATCTTGGTATTTGGTGTTATCATTCCCTCTACCTCTTTCAAATCCAGATCCCATTTTTGTTCCACGGTTGTCTTGATTGCCTTGACTTTTACTCCAATAAAATTTGCACAATCTCTATAAGCAGGCCAGGCAGGTTCAAAAATGACTATTTCATCACCGATTGACAGTGTAGAAACCATGGCACTAAATACTGCAAATCTTGCCCCGGGGGTAACTATCACATTTTCCTCCCTCACAGATCTTTCCTGTGCAATTGACTTTCTCAGTACAGGGATTCCAGTCGTTTGCGTATAATGAACATGCCTTTTATCGAAAGCTTCCAATAGTTCGCGTTTGACACTAACGGGAGGCATGTAATCGGGTTCACCTACCTCCAAATGAATTATCTTTTTACCTTCAGATTCGAGTTGTTTTGCTTTAAAAAACATGGCCATGTGATCTAACTTTGTTTCTTTCTCGGAGGTCTTTTCCTTTTGAATTTTTATTGATTCTAAAAATAGTAAATTTAATAATCTACCTATGAATTCATTATTCAATCCTATTTGCGTTCCCATTTCATGAACATATCTCGCCATGTCTTGTTCGACGGAAATATCCTCGATGTTCATCATGAGATTTTTCTTAATGTTTCCGATTTGACTTGCTATCTTCATTCTTTTCTGAACGAGTTTTATGATATCAGCAGTTACAAGTCGCATGTCTTCGCGGAGTCCTTCTAATTTTTGTTCCTTTTCTTCGCTCATTTTTTCCCTTCACTCAGAACAGGTGGTATTAGATTCCATCGAACCGCATGGTCTGCCAGAACTAATGAAACCAATGATTCAACTACCGGTATAGCTCGAGGTACAACGCACGGATCATGTCTCCCAGGAACAACGATGTCGCACTCAGATTTGGAAGCCAAGTCTATTGTTTTTTGCTTCTTTGCTATGGAAGATGCTGGTTTGAAGCCGATTCTTATTACTATTGGCATTCCGTTAGTCAGGCCACCCAAAATACCGCCAGAATTGTTTGTCTTAGTTACTATCTTATGATCCTCCGATATCATATACTCATCGTTATTCTCCGAACCTTTTAGCTTTGTTCCTGAAAAACCAGATCCAAATTCTATTGCCTTAACAGAGGGAATGCTAAATAACGCTTTACTTAGATCAGATTCCAATGAAGAGAATATCGGTTCTCCTAGTCCCACTGGCAATCCTACAGATATAGACTCGACAATACCACCAAGTGAATCACCATCTTTCTTTGCATCTACTATAGCAGATCTCATTTTTTCAGCAATTTCAGGATCAGGACAGCGGACATCATTTGCATATCTGTTTTGTTTTGATTCTTGAAAGGATGAAGATTTGTAGCCAATTTTACCTATTTGAATAGTGTATGCAATTGTCTCTATCCCCAACGTATATCTCAAAAGTTTTTGTGCAACAGCACCGCCCATAACCATTGTTGCAGTTAATCTGCCAGAAAACCTCCCGCTTCCTCTATAGTCGGCATAGCCTCCGTATTTTATGAAAGATGGATAATCAGCATGCCCTGGTCTTGGACTGTTCTTTAACACATCATAGGGTCTAGAATCTGAATCTTTGTTCCATATTATTGCACATATTGGAGCTGAAGTTGTATATCCATTAAAAACTCCTGACAATATTTCTACTCTGTCTTCTTCCTTTCTCTGAGTTGTGATTATCGATTGTCCTGGTTTTCGCTTGTCCAATTCAATCTGTAAATCTGATTCTGATAGAGGAAGTCCAGCAGGGCATCCGTCCAATACCATTCCAATGCATCTTCCATGGCTTTCACCAAAACTGGTTAATGTTAGTTGCTCGCCCAAGATATTGCCAGTCATTTTATGGATATTGTTACCCCTTGTCTGTCATATATATTGCCTTTATGTTGATTCATAATGCCAAAGCTTTACGAATCATGTGTATTACAATCAAGACAAACTGAATTTTGCGCCAATCTTTTTCATGTCTTGGATAAAAGAAGGATAAGAAACATCAACTGATTCCACGCCGTCCACAATAGATTTTTCAGTCATCATAGACGCTATTACAAAGCTCATGAAAAGCCTATGATCGTTGTGTGAATTGATATGCGCATTCTTTAATTTTTTTGGTGAAACAATGGTAATTTCGTCGGGAAGTATCTTTGTTTTAACTCCAAATTTTCTAAACTCAGATGCAATTATTTTTAATCTATCCGTTTCTTTGTAACGCGTGTGAGAAACTCCATATATCCTCACAGGATTAATTGATTTCAATGATAGGATAGCCACAACAGGAAGCAAATCTGGTGTGTCGGACAGATCAAATTCGCCCCCATCCAGCTCTCCAGTTCCAATGGTTTTCACAGTCCCATCCTTCTTGTTTATACGAATTACCGCACCAATTTTCTTCAGGATTTCAAGAATCTTTGAATCACCTTGTGGTAACGAAAAGTCCAAGTTAGTAACGGTGACCTCGCCCCCAGCAAGTGTACCTGCAGATAGCAACAGTGCTGCTGTAGAAAAATCACCTGGTATGGTAAAAGTAGTTGGAGTGTATCTATTGTAAAAGATATTATAGTTTCTATAGTCCCTTGAGTTTTTTACTTTGGCACCAAATTTGGTCATAACATTAATAGTGGATTCGATATATGACCTTGAAACTTGTTTTCCAGTAACGTTTAAAGATATTCCTGATTCTGTACAAGCTCCCGCGATTAGAATACCTGAAATAAATTGGCTTGAAATAGAACCATCGATAGAAATATGATTTCCCCTGATGCCACCTCCCTGTACAATAATTGGAGCTTTATCGTTATCTGTAGCTGAGTAGCTATTAACGCCAAGTTGCTTCAAAGCTGATAATAATGGTCCCATCGGTCTTCTCCTAATACTATCATCACCCGTAATTATTGCGTGACCGTTTTTTAGTAATGAGGAGATTGCAGTAACAAAACGCATAGTTGTTCCAGAGTTCTCTACATTAATAACATCCTCCGGTATTTTTAAAGTAGCATTTCCAGATACAAATAATTCCTGATCCGTTCTTTTTATTTTTACGCCAAATGCTTTGCATGCATCAATTGTTGCAATTGTATCCCGTGACAAAAGGGGATTAATTATTTGTGAATCTCCATTCGCCAAGGAAGAAATGAAAATAGCACGGTGTGTATAGCTCTTACTAGGCGGACATATTACGTTACCCTTTAACACCGACTTTGATACAATTAACTTACTCAATTTCTCTCACAGCAGATGCCTTTTGATTATTTGTTTTCGAAACAATCACCCTTCCATCTAAATTGGACAAAACCGACTTTATTTTTTGCATCTCTCTTTCACCCGCTACAGCAGCTATTGCTGGACCGTTACCAGATATACTAGCTGCCAGTGCTCCATTTTCTAGACACATCCGAGTGATGGTGTAACTGTTTGAGAGTAATGAGGAAGTTAAAACTCCGTTTAATGTCATTGCTTTCCAATATTGTCCTGAATGGGCCAATTGAAAGGCTTCAAGATAAATATCTGATAGCAATTTAAGTCTAGAAGTATCTCCCCTTTTTTTATTATTTGGCAAAAATATTACAGCACTAATATTCGTAGGCGTAGACTCTCTTTTCATTATTTTTCTCTTATAGTTATCAGTGGTAACAAATCCTCCATAATAACATGCAGTCGAATCATCAAATGCGCCGGTAATAGTCGTCTTTGCGTATAACGATGCATCTATCGCGCTATTTAGTACAAATTCATCATTAATGGCTTCATTTACTAGTGAATTACACGCGAGGGCTACTGCATTTGATACTGCACTTGAACTTTTCAAACCCAAACCTGATGGAATCTCGGAGTTTATATTAATCAATAATTGATTGTTGTTTATGTACTTTGATGTTAGCATGTCATGAATTATTTTTTTTATCATAGGACTTCCTCGGCCCTTTTGAAAAATTATTCCTGAACCCCTCCTTGACACAATTTCCACTTTCACCTCTAGAGAAATACCTACGGCAGAACCAAATCCTGTGGCAACAGCGTTCACAATGGATATGGCGCCATGAACTACTGATGTTACCTTTATGGTCATATAGGTTCACCAAACATTCCAAACAAAACCTTCTTCATAGACTCTACTGGGGGATCCATTCTCAACCATATCTTAAATGAAGCAATCGCCTGTTCTAGTAACATTTCATATCCATAGACTACCTGAGCACCGACAGTTTTAGCATTTTCTAATAATTTAGTTTCTATCGGCTTGTACACAATATCATATACTATTGATTCCTTACTTATACTGGATGACTTTATCAAACTTTCTTCATTTTTCATGCCAAGTGGAGTGGTGTTTACGATGAGATTGGATCTAAATGCAATTTTCTGAATATCATCATGGGAAATGATGTTTGCCCTTAATCCTAATTTGTTAATGAGATTTGCCAAGTTTGTAGATCGATCAATATTCCTATTGACAATATTGATCTTGGAAATTCCTTTTTCTTGAGAGAGTGCAACCACCACTGCTCTGGCTGCTCCACCAGCTCCCAAAATAAGAACCTCATAGCCATTAAGATCGATCTTTCGTTGATGTAATGGTTCAATGAAGCCTACAACATCGGTATTATAAGCATAAAACTTTCCATCTTCATTATTTACTGTATTTGCAGCTCCGACCATCTCAACTATTTTGTCGGAGCTATCAACATAATCTAAGACTGCAACCTTGTGGGGCATAGTTACATTAAACCCACCAATTTTTATGGCCCGCAAGGAATCCATTGAATTTTTCAATTGACCTTCTTGAACCCTGAATGCAATATAGCTGCAATTTAACCCTAGAGTAGTAAACGCAGCGTTGTGAATTGCGGGCGATAAAGAGTGGTCGATAGGATCCCCGATAATGCAATAAGTCTTAAACTCAGTACTCATTTGCTTTTCAGATTATTTACAATTCTATCGTATATTTTCTTCATTAATACAATGTCAAGTTGGCCCGGAGCCAAAGGCTTATCCAGTGAAGCATAGGTAAATGGTGAATCTCTATATAGATTACATATTAATCTCGATAATATTCCATGTTCTCCCATGGCAAATGCAATTAATTTTGTACTATCATTGTTGTCGTAGAGTGAAAGCAATTTGAAATTATCTTCAAAAGATCTTGCTGTGGTAACCATCTTCACATAGTTGCTGTATTTTCTCATATCTTCAAGTTTTTTTACCAGTGTAAAAATACCTGATGTTTTTCTAAAATCATGTGATGATACCAGTATTGGGATTTTATTTTCCGATAGGAATTTCCTAATCCTATTATCTTTTTTTAAAGTAGAGATCTCTATATCAAGTAACATTGGTCTAGTCATAGCCATTTTCTCTAATAGTGAAATGCGTTCTCTATTACTTCCATCAAATGAGCCACCTTCTTCTTTTGATCTTAAGGTAAAGATTGCTGTATTTTTTATCCTACGAGTTACGTCCAGGGCATGGTCTATTTCCTTGTATATGGTATGGTCAAATCTAATTTCCACAAAATCTGCCCTTTTCTGAAGGGCGCTGGAAATCAATCCTGGTAGCTTGTCAACCGAATCTGTTGCCAGAGAGACACAAACTTTGAATTTATTTGAAAACAATACGATCAGTTTTTCAATAGTTTAACAGATTTGCACTATCCAGTTCTGCACCAACACCATATCCTAATAGGGCTATTCCAGTTCCTAAACCTGACATTTCTATTCCTCCTTTTACCCAATTTTTCTTTGCTAACTTTGCTTTCTTGGCACCAATTATGAACGAAGAAGTGATACTAATCGCTATAGCTATCCACAATGAAAATTGAAGTGGTACAAAACCTGTCTTGGACAGGAGGTATGGCAAAATAGGCAAAATTCCACCAATAATAAATGATGCAAACATTATAAGAGCTCCTTTGATAGGGTTACCTACAATATCTAAATTCAGTCCCAATTCTTCGGTTAACATTGTTTTAAGCCACACTTTCTTATTGGATGTGATCTTTTCTGAGACACGCTTTATCAGATCTTCGTCAAATTCCTTGGCGCGATAAATTTCTTCAATTTCTAACCGTTCTTCTTCAGGATATTTTTCTATTTCATATTCTTCTCTTTCTATCTCAGATTCTAGAATTTCTCTTTGTGACTTTACGGCTAAATAGTTTTGAACTGCCATTGCTTTTGCACCAGTAAACATTCCTACAAGCGCGGCTAATATTATAAAATCAGGAGAGCTGTTTGCTCCTCCGACCCCTGCCACTATTCCCAATGACGTATTTATTCCATCACCAAAGCCAAATACAAAATCTCGAATGTGATTGGATTCTTTGATATGAGGTTCAACATGTCCGGAGATGGTCAATACAGGTATTTCACAGATGGGTAATTTAACAATAACATAGAAAAAGTCTTCACGGCTGTAAAATATTCAATTAAATTAGAATCGAGGATGTTTTCGATGAAGGTAAGAAGTGTATCCCGCGGGCAGGATTTACTCCAGAAGACCATGAAATCAAATCTGTTTGAGCCTGCGACTCTTCGGTCGCTGCAAATGTTAGCCTGATAGGCTGTTTCACGAGGTTAGCAATTTCTGCCGACTACTACAGCCGAAAGCTCTACCAGGCTGAGCTACCGCGGGACATTTTTGGTAATGAATTCTGGTTATATAAAATGATTGAAATTTGGGGTCTAAGCCTCACATTGATGAAAGTGAGGATGATTTTCAGTACATACTGCAGATTTATCTCATTACAGATTCAAAATAATTAATTATACGAAAAAACATAATGTCGATAATGAAGGACTACGATCATCAGATAGTGTGGTTAGACTATTTTAACAAGAACTTGTCAAGAAAGAAAGGACGAAAAGTAAGTAAAAATATTTCGGTTTATGATCCTACAATGCAAGAGCTAATTGGTGCATCAGAAACTTTAGAATTAGATTTTTCGGAAGAAGATACTAATAATCAAGCGAGGTATCCTAGAAGGGCCTTTGTGAAGTCAGGATATATCATGATCTCAAAAAAGGAGAAAAAAACAACCGTTGTTAATCAAATTGCAAAAAAGATGTTTGAGGCAAGACAACAAAAGCATTAGCAAGATTCCATGGGTCCCTGCATCCATAAATGCAATTCTAATTCGAATAATGATAGATTTTATTTATCTTGAAACTAACTTTTATTGACAGATTAAAATGATAATGAGTGTGTGAAAGGTGTTAATACATTATGGAAATGATAGGTGAAATTATCCACATGGCCAAGAGTGGAAGACTTATCGTCAAAGTTGAAGAGAATACTAATCACAACTTGATTGGCCAGGCCCTAATTGATAATAATGGTTCAAGGATTGGTAAGATTATTGAATTAATTGGTTCAGTCAAATCACCATATGCGTCGGTGATGCCAGCATTAAATTCAAAGTATACTGTGGGGGGAAAAGTGTACAGAGCACCTAATCTCCATCAATTTAACTCGTCAAGAAAAAGAAACAGGACTAAAAGGAGAAAAATGGCATGACGTCTGTAGAATATTGCTCACAATGCCCAGAATGCCAGTCCAAGATAATCCTTGACTATGGTAAGGGTGAATATGTGTGTCATAAATGTGGATGTGTAGTTATGGAGCAGGTCGACTACTACGGACCTGAAAGCAACTCAACTGATTTTGAAGAAAGAAATAAGAATACAAGGGCAAGCGGCGCGACAAGTTTGTCACTCCATGATTTTGGATTGAGAACTGAAATAGGAAACAGTTCAAGAGATTATAGTGGCCGAGCTATAGATTACCAAAATGTTGAACTTATGAATAGGTCACGCAAATGGCATAGCAGACTACGAGTTAATTCTTCAAAAGAAAGAAGATTATCAAATGTTCTTTCAAAAATTAATGAAGTATGTTCTGTTCTCTGTCTCCGAAAAACCATAACTGAAACTGCCTCAATGATTTATCGGAATTTTGAGAACAATAGTAAGGCTAAGGGAAAGTCTATTACATGTATTGCTTCTGCCACCATTTATTTGGCTTGTAAAAGATGTGGCGTCGTTAGATCGATAGAAGAAATAGTCCAAGCCGCAGGTATATCAGAATTCGACAAATCAAGTGTAAAACTAGCATCCAGATATTATAGATCGATGGTAATGGAAATGAACAAAATAGATGAGTCGAATAATAAAGCAGATATCTCTTTTATCATTGACGATTCAGAACAACAGGTTTCATGTGCTGATCCTAAATCAATCAACAATGCATCTTCTTATTCTCAGAGCTCCACTGCTCCATCAATATTTGCAATCGATAATTATATTTCTAAACTTGCTAATATCGCAAAAATAGATACAAAAATTGAACGGTTGGCTCTTGAAATTGCCCAGAAAACAAACAATAATTTCTTTTCAGACGGTAAAGCACCCAACGGACTAGCTGCTGCATACATTTATCTTGCGTCAGTACTCCTAGGAGTAAATCTTCTTCAGATAGACGTTTCCAATTTTGCTGGCGTTACTGAAGTAACAATAAGAAATAGATGTAAAGACATATTGAATAATTTCAAACTTGTTGTAACTGCAAAACCAGCAAACTAGTAAAGTAATAGTCACTGAATAGAACTACTGCAGATTACAATTTAATATTCCTTTGTTTTCTATACATTTGAATAAGTTCAGATTCATCCGTTATATCTTGTGGATTTTTGTCACGGCGTATTTTCTTGGTAAATTTTGGAAATCGCAATGACAATCCAAAACCTTTTCTGATAGAATCCATGCCCGCATCATACTCAGGACTCAGCGTTATTTCAGATGCTATAATTTCAATTACTATTGTGGGTGTAAACCAAGTATCCATTTCTAGTTTCGAGTAAACTCGGGAATGTTTTTTTGGAATCTTGTATTTTCCTAATTCTTTAAACAGTTCTTCTAAGACTTCATCTGTAAATCCACTTCCTACTTTACACACGCTTTTGAAAACATTTTCATTCTTGTCAAAGATAGCAAGTAGCAGGGCACCGTATTTGCCTACTCGTCTTCCCCTCCCATGAGATCCACCTACAACTACTAGATCCAAACTATCCACTAATTCACTTCTGTATTCTCTTTTTATTTTTGTCCAAGCAAATCCTCTAGCTCCTGCCCGATAGGGACTATCAGTTTGCTTAACGACTAGACCTTCACAGCCAAATTCAATTGATTTGACCATGAATTTTTCAAGTTCCTTTACACTAGTTACGATCTTTTGATGTATTAACGTCAATTTGCGATCATCTAAATTAGTAATAATATCTTTCAATAACTCCCTCCGTTTCAAATATGGTAGTTTTGTCTTATCTCTGCCTGATGCCCAGAGGATATCAAAAACATTTACAGAAACAGGATAGTTCTCCACATTTTGGGCTATATCATATTTCCTGCGTCTATGCATTAGTTCTTGAAATGGGAGGAATTCTTCTGTATACTTGTTTGTAGCAACGACTTCGGCCTCAATAATAAAATTTGCTAGCTTAATGGTTCTTGAGACTTCAGCTACATCCGGATAGTAATGTGTTATGTTTTCCAGACTTCTTGAAAATATTTCAACCTTCTTGTCTTTCCTGTGAATTTGCACTCTCTCGCCATCAAGCTTGAATTCTACTGCACCCTTACCTGACACTTTATCAAGTGCTTCCTTACTTGTTTGCACTCTTTCGGCCAACATTGGTCTTATGGGAATAAATAATTCAATCTTAATTTCAGAAACAGCTTTTAATCCATCAGTAGCCAATATCCTAGAAACTCTTCCTAAATCGCTAGAGACGTTGTAGGCACCTTCTAAAGGTTTTCTATTTTTTTTATCGGAAGTATATGCTAGGGCCAGGGCGTCCATTATTGTGCTATCGGCAATTCCAAGCCTAAGTGTCCCCAATGCAAATCTGATAATATATTTGCACTCTTGAGGAGATGAATCATTGAAAAGACTCGCTAACAACCTTAATTTTATTTCCTGTGATCCCTTTCCGATAGTTTTTGCTATCTTGTCAAAGATCAAGTAAATCCTTTCAATAGTAACCTTTTCAGTAAAAAGCGTGGTCTGAACCTTATTCTTTAAAATTGATTCGGCCACACTTCCAAGATCGCCTATCTCACGATATTTATGATAAACCTTATCTATTGAAATATTTGATATTTGGGATACAACTCGTATTATGGTTTTTTCGGCAATTCCCATTTCAATTCCTTCATAGTCAGGTCTAATTTTTCCCTGAATGAGATAGATTATTTTGTCAATGAGATCCGGAGAGGTATTTTTGAAAAGAGTGACCAGATGGTTTGTAAGTTCCAACCTGCTTGTGGTTTGTTCCATTTGCTCCATGATATTGACAATAATGGAAAAATCCAACGTTATTTGTTACGGGAGGGTGTTTTAAAATATTTCAAACCTGCGTTGTGAAAATCGGATTTGTTTTCAAAAAAAGGGGGCAGTGCAGATGATGTGACCTCGCATTTTGCATAAGATTATAAAATGGAATAACTGTGATGTTACTATGGGTGGAGCTAAGAAAAAATCAATAGGAAATCAAGAAAAAACAACCAAGGACACTCCAGCTGCCGATGATAAGACTAAGAAGGGAGAAAAGAAGGCACCGTTCAAACAAAAACAAAAAACATTGATAGCTATAGAAGAAGCGCAAGGATTGAAGACCATAAAAAACATGAAACCAATTACGTCCCAATCATTAGCTAGGTCAATGGGGGTAAAAATTTCAATAGCAAATTCATTTCTTCGTTCACTTGAATCAAAAGGCGTAGTAAAAACAATAGGTGGATATAGCGGACATAGGATCTATGAACTTGGACCTACTGACGTCACTCAATGAGAATTGTACTTGAATTGACCTTTGTATAATTTATGACAACTGATTTTTTATCTAAATGCAGGAAAGCTTATTTCTAACCAACAACTATTTTCTGGAATCTGGCCTTACTTTTTTTGAAACCAGCATTATCGCATAGGTACCATAGGTATGTCGGTCGTGCAATTGCGCAAATTTCATTGCGGAGGCAGAATCCAATGTTTCTTGTTCATGTTAGAAAGACTTCGAGCCTCCTACCAGTGATATTTTTATGTTTTATAATTCAAGTTTAATGCAGATAAACTGCAATTAGTCTATAATGATCCGATTTGTGAACTCATTCGCAATATTGGTTGTCATTATCTTTATGACGTCTCTGTCTTCAAAGTTTCCCAAACACCACATTGCCTTGACTAATGCGGTTTCTGAGGTTGTGTTAGAAAGAGGGATTACTCCTATCTCCAAAAGATCTCTTCCAGTATCATACACTGTGAGCGAAGTTTTACCCCAGATGCATTGTGACGTCATAAATACAAGAATTCCCTTCTTCACTGCATTCTTTATCTGATGAAAGCATTCTTTATTTATGTGACCCAGGCCTGTGCCTTCAAAGATTATTGCTCTGTTTCCCTTTTCTACACAGTAATCTATAATTTGGCAATCAAAACCAGGATAGAATTTTAATAACACAACTTTGTCGTCAAAGTTAGATCTTACAAACAAGTTTTCAAGATTTTTGTTTCTTTCATGAAATTTCAGGTCCGCGTATTGTTCACATATCTCTATTTGATCTTTCTTTATAAGTGAAAATGGCGAGATGTCAATAGAATGAAATGCATCCCGTCTACTTGTATGATTTTTTCTTACCCTAGTACCTACATGACATGCTATTACATCATCTGATATCGTATGATGCATGGCAACAAAGACGCCTGAGAATTTGGATCTAGTCGCAAATGTACAAGCTCCTATCAAATTTGTTGATGCATCTGATGAAGGTCTGTCCGATGATCTTTGAGCTCCAACCAGTACTACTGGAATTGGCAAATTCTGAAGTGCAAAACTTAGCGCCGCAGATGTGTAGTGCATGGTATCAGTACCATGTGATAAGACAATCCCATCATATTTTCCTGATAAAACATTCTCAGCAATTTTTCTTGCCATGAGTGTCCAATGCTCAGGCCTAATATTTTCACTATATTCACTCAGTACAACTTCCGGATTAATGTTAGCTAATTTCTTAAGCTCCGGAATTGAATCATTTAGTTCCTTTGCTGTGAGTGCCGGCATAACTCCCCCAGTTCTGTAATCAATTTTACTTGAAATGGTACCTCCTGTACTTAATAATGATAAATTTGAGAGCTGGGAATCAGGAGAATCTCTTATATTATCACTTTCAGTCAAGCTTTTATGAGTGTCGGACTTTGTAGGATCCGAATCTTCTGTAGTTTTTTTTATGCTATTAATTTTTTCTAAATTGATACCAATATTATACCCATTCTTTAATTTCAAAACTAAATGACTGACATCAGCGTATTCGTATCTTGGAATCAAGATACCCACATGTTTAGCATTGTTTGTTTCAATTATCACTGAATCGCCTAATTTTACATTAAACTTTTTAAACAATTCTCTTATCTTGCTATGATTTTCACCGCTGGCCAATATTTCTATTATTTTGTACAAAGTATATATTAATAGATTGTGAGTTCATTTATCGTTTTTTTGCTAAAACCGAGTTTATTGTTATTAAATTAGTCATCTGGTAACAATATTACTAATAGTATACCATGTTAATTATTAATTTAGTATTCACTACCAGTTTTTACATGAAATATTATTTTAGGTAACAGGTTTTTTCCATATGTAGCTTGAAAACTTGGTATTGCTTACATTAACAGAAAATATAATTTCCCAATAGTATTAACAATCATATAATAATCGTTTACTAAAAAATTACAAATTCTAGAATTGAAAATTTGAACAAAAAAATGGATGTTTTGTCATTCCATCACAATCATGGTTAGGGTAGACTTTACCCCGTTTAATTTTCGTAGCTTCCACGTAATTGTTTCTTTGACTTTTTCCATAGTTTCTGATTCAACTTGGGCAACTATATCATAAACTCCATAAACTTGGTAAATTTCTTTCACACCATCGATGCTCTTAAGCTCACTTACAATCGAATCTTCGCTACCTAATTCAGCATTCATTAGGACAAATGCCTTTGGCATAACAAGATGGATGTGAATGAGATATAAAAAGATGATGCAGCAAACTGCCGATCATTATTTATTGTGAAACTAGCTTATTCTAATTTTTCAATTTTCTTTCAGTAATATCTTGGGCGGATGGCCTAGCAATAAAATGTCAGGGATCAAGCCTTGCCATTGTTCTTGGAAAGAGTACACATTCCTTGATGTCCTCCAAATTAGTTATCCACCTTACCAATCTCTCAATACCTATACCAAATCCACCATGAGGCACTGATCCATATTTTCTAAGGTCCAAATACCATGAATATGAATTCATTTTCAAACCTTCTTTTTCAATCCTGGATTTCAGTGAGGTGATATTATCTTCCCTCATACCGCCACTGCTAACTTCACCAAATCCATTTGGCAAAAGTAAGTCGGTAGTTAGAGCAAGTCCGGGGGTTTCTGGATCCTCTTTTACATAGAATGGTTTAACCTCTAGCGGATAACCATACACAAAAACTGGATTGGTACGATCTTTTGTAAGGGCTTTTTCAGAATCTATATTCAAATCATCCCCCCATTTTATTTTTCTAATCCCTTCATCATCTTGGATCTGTATATCCATGGAAGAGAGAGTTTCGATAGCCTCATTATAGCTCAATTTGTCAAATGGTTCTTTGATTTGTGTCAAAGATGGAATGTCTCTATTCAAGAATTCAAGCTCCTCCTTTCTCTCTTTTATTACATGTCCAATCAAATTGACGAGTAATTTTTCCTGAATTGAAAAAAGATCATTAAGAGAAATCCAAGGAGCTTCTGCTTCCAAATGCAAGTATTCTGCAAGATGTCTGAGAGTTCTTGATTTTTCAGCCCTAAATGAGGGACTTATCGTCCAAACTGGACCCAATGAAAAAATTAACGCTTCTAAATATAGCTGGGCACTTTGAGACAAAAATGCTTCTTCCTTGAAGTATTTTACTCGAAAGAGAGTTGATCCACCTTCAACCGCACTCTTGACTAAAGTGGGAACGTTTACTTCGATCCAATCATTTTCAACAAACCAATTGCGTACTTTTTCAAGAATAGTTGCCCGTATTTTTGCTATGGAGATCATTTTTCTTGTTCGCAAAGTCAGATGTCTATAATCCAGTAATAGTTCAGTACTTTGATATTCTCCAATTGGAAAATCATTGCTAGCTATACTATGAATCTTGATGTCATTTCCTCTAATTTCATATCCCCCTTCCTTTGCTCTTTCATCTTTGAACAAGGTACCCTGAATCTCTAGGGAGGATTCAATCGTTATATCCGGAACAGTTGTACTAGGCAATACACATTGAATTATTCCGCCGCGATCATCTCTAATTATTATGAATGCTTTATCCTTTTGCTTGCGAATTCTATAAACCCAACCCCTAATTTTGATATCTTTACCTAGAAATTCATCTTTCTTAATTTCACTGACCCTATGATATTTCAATTGTGTATTTACGACGCAAACGATCTTTATAATGATATTGTACTCCATATTTATAGAAAAAAATGAATTCAGATTAACCTGATATTAAAAATGAATTTATAGAATGGAAATAGTCTAGTATTCAATAATGGACTATAAAGTATGTAATAGTGATGAACTTCCAAATAATTCAATGAAAGTAATAAATGTACGGGGTTCTGATATTCTTGTATGTAGATCTAATGAACGCCTGTTTGCTCTCGATAATTGTTGCCCTCACAGGGGCGCATCTCTCTCAAAGAGTGATATAAATGGAACAAAAATAATATGCTATATGCATGATTTTGAATATGATCTAAATAACGGCAAATTACTCCACATTCCAAACAAATGGAAGGATCAAAATCCGAATTGGACAAAATCTGATAATTTGTTACTCTTTCCGGTATCTGAAAAAGATGGTGAAATATATGTGCGATTATAGGAATATTGTACATTGAAAAGATCTTAATTGATGTTTTTTATTATTGCAAATTAATAACTGGTAGTAAGCCATCACAATTTCTGACTATCTATGCGTATTGGTTTACATCGAAAGATTCTAGTCCTGTACCCTTGGAGCCAGATAGAAATGAATTCTTCCTACATTGGCTACTCTAAATTCTAATCTCAGTGGCATTTTTGTAGAATATTCAAGAACCAGTGAACCTCCAGAGGCACTTATGGCTTTTGTGATTTTTGATAAGTAGTCCAAACTATAGGTAGCTTTGCTTGTGTCTTTCACCTGTAGTTCCTCCAGACCTTCACTACCTGATTCAATGACAATATCAGCTTCACCAGAATCGCTTTTACCAGAAAAGGTAATTTTCTTTTCATCAGATTCTATTGATATATATTCTGAGACTACTTCAATATCAGACAAGATCTTGTCAAATGATGCTGGAGTCAATATTAGCTTGGAGTTGAAATTTAATTTTGGTAAGGGAGTGGATCCTCCTGTACTTTCTATTAACCGCATTTTATATTCTCTCTTGTAACCATTTAGAATCTTGATGTGAAGCAAGCTGTTCTCTTCCACAGAAACTTCTACTGCATCCTTTTTCTCAGCTCTTTTCATTAATTTTGAAAACTCATCTATCCTAACACCAAATTTTAACGCCGAATCACACTCATATCCGTCAAACGCAGAGTTTGGCCAACTAATATCAATTAATGCTACGTGCGAAGGGTCCATACCTCTAAACGATAAACCTTCAACAGTAGCCTCAAATGTTGCCTCGTCAACTAAAGTAGATATTGCAGAAGTCACTGCCTTCCATTCGTCGGGTGATTTTGTCTTCGCTAAAAATACCAACTATATCAACCAAGAGGCAGATTCAAAACATTTTAAACATTCCTATTTTTCGTAAAATGATGTAAAGTCAAGACAGTAGCAAATATGCGGTAAAATAGAATTATAAATTTTGCGATTTATTGTAATAATTTATATAATTATTTTATAGAATCAGTTCTGGCACAATAATATCCCTTTTCAGGCATAATTTCGCCAGGTGTGGCTACATTGAGTGCATCTATAAAATTGGGTTGTAGCTTCATCAGCAGATCTAGTTTGTAACATCCACCAAAATGCCAAATTGTTTCCACATTTGGGACAATCAATACTTGTAGTTGGTAGAGCACTCGGGCCCTTCTCAGATTCAACTATTTTCAGACTGGTGCCACTTTGATCAATCAAGGGAACTGATTTGATTTCATTCTTTGCCTCCGTGAAACCACATTTTGGACAAATCAAAATATTCTCCTCAATTCTTGGCTTCATTCTGCTTTCACAATTCGGACAAAACTTCAAGCAGAACCAGCACTCTTTTCTTTGTTTATTTCCGATTCGATCATTTCCTTAACTTTTACGGCATTATCCGACGAAGATTGTAAAGCCTTGTGCAAAACATCAAGTGGCTTTGATTTCTTTGTTACAATTCTAAAACTAAAATCTTCCTTTAATTGATGTTTGAGTACAACACCCGCAAATTCTACTTCCTTTTGATTCAAAAGTTCGTGCTGCACAATGTATAAAATTGAAATATCTTCACTGACATTTAGATTGACTTCATTTGATTTATAATTTTCTAACTCTGCCTGCATGATACAGACAACTACTTATTGAAGATATAAATTATACCATCTGCAAAGCCCCTTGCAGAAAAGCCTTATTTCAGATATCAAACTTGATACGCCTCATAAGAGCATAGGATCAAATACGATATTAACCTTGGATCTGGGCTTTAATATAGATGGCCTGATAAGAGAAATTTTTTCGCAAAAAAATTGGGAAAGGGCATATGACAAACATGATAACGCTTTTCGACTTAGTGTTTTTCTAGAGGTGCGGGCAGGTGGAAAGTCAATTGATAAGATAAAATTCGTAAGAAAAGCAGTGCTATTCTGGACAAGAAATCCTAAATTATCGTACAGAGTCTGGATTTCCATAATAAAGGATGAAACTCCATACTATCCATTGACTATTGAAGAAGCTAAATCGCTGTTATTTGATGTAACTAAAACTATAGAACTTCAAAGCAATAACTTACAAAAGGGAGAAAATGAAATTCAAATAGATATTGCAGTCTCATGGGGAAAGCATCTTTATACAGAGCCAGTAGAGTTGCATGGACAGACTGAAACTATTAAAGTTAATAAAATTTAGGAAACCAACCTTTCCTCACCGATTCATTTTCATCTTACTATAAATATAGTTGAATTTGAAATAGGACTAATGGCAAAGTTTGATGGTATTAAGGGACAAGAGTTATTGGACGTAGAAGAACAAAATGAAGAACTCACATTAATCTTCAAAGATAATAGATATTTATTCATCAAAATAGAAAATGGCAAATTGGTCTCTGATTCAGTACCAGAGTAGTCTTTTGATTACTAAACTGACTTCTAACAATGTTGTAAATTATTAATATGCTTAGATGAAACGTTTGGTTACCGTAGATAGTATAAATAGGGAAATAGTCAATTGCTCTCTCTGTAAAAGGTTAGTAACCTACAGACTCCAGGTTGGTAAGAACAAGGTTAGACGATATTTAAATGAAATATACTGGGCAAAACCAGTTACCGGTCTTGGAGACATTGAAGCGAAACTTCTGATTATAGGCTTGGCTCCAGGAGCCCATGGCGCAAATAGAACTGGTAGACTGTTCACAGGAGATCATTCTGGACAATGGTTAGTGAGAGCACTGTATGAAACTGGTTTCTCAAATATTCCTACTAGTATTTCTGAAAATGATGGATTGATTCTGAAGGATGTATTCATTACTTCATGTATAAGATGCGCTCCCCCTTCCAATAAGCCACTCAATTCAGAATTACTGAATTGTTCAAACTATCTTATCAAGGAACTTGAATTATTGAGAAATGTAAGAGTTGTGATTTGCTTGGGATTAATTGCATTCCAGACATATTGTAGAATCAACAATCTAAAAAAACTTCAATTTTATCATTTGGCTAACTACAAAGTGCACGACAAGTATTTGATTGCATCATATCATCCCAGCCGACAAAATACAAATACAAAAAGGTTAACATGGCCGATGTGGATAAAAGTCTTTGACCTCGCCAAAACTATACTATTGAGTAATAACTAAAGTCTAAACAAAATTGTACTATTGTATCGATAATCAAACCTTTTTTCTTTTTGATACGTATTTTATTAACAATTTTATAAATTAGATAAATATTTCATTTGAAAGCCGATTAATTTGAATTTCTGCAAACCATTAAAAGACAGTATTTCTTTTACAAAAGATATGATTGGTAAGGGATATTTGTCAGTACTGCTCATGGTGACCACTATTGTTGCGATTTCAAATTTGAGTGTAAATGCTCAAACTGTTCCGTCAACACCTACAATTCCATCAAACACAATTAACGCAACCGGCGAAGCAATGAATTCGACTGCTAACGCAACCGGCGAAGTAATGGACACTCTCTCAAATGCTACAGCTAATGCAACTGAAGCAGCAATGGAAACACAATCTGCTGTTAGCACTGCCTTAAACGAAACTGCTAACGCAACCGGCGAAGCAATGGACACTACTGCTAACGCAACCGGCGAAGCAATGGACACTACTGCTAACGCAACCGGCGAAGCAATGGACACTCTCTCAAATGCTACAGCTAATGCAACAAGTGCAACAGGCGAAGCAATGACCGAAGCACAAGATATTCTTGGTACAGCAGCAAACGAAACTGTTAACGCAACCGGCGAAGCAATGGACACTCTCTCAAATGCTACAGCTAATGCAACAAGTGCAACAGGCGAAGCAATGACCGA
>Ga0209486_10000228_pt1 | contig 26943 bp, 25 predicted proteins | sample NCCompost_FD_187518 | JGI IMG/M metagenome (GOLD analysis project Ga0209486, IMG submission 187518) | Agricultural soil microbial communities from Utah to study Nitrogen management - NC Compost (SPAdes) (version 2) | ecosystem: Environmental > Terrestrial > Soil > Agricultural land | place...
TGCGATCCGCGAATTTCGCGACCTGCTGGTGCAGGGAGGCGTCATGGCGACAGTGCGCAAGACTCGCGGCGACGACATCGATGCGGCCTGTGGCCAGCTGCGCGGCCAGGTCCTCGACCGCACCCAGGTCCGGCTCGGCCGCAAGCTCGGCGGACTTTCGGTGCGGGCATGAGCGCGCGGGCAGCCCTGCTCGCGATCACCATGCTGGCGGCGCCCGCAGCCCTGTCCCAGGCTGCCTCGCCGGACCCGATCGAGGAAGCAGGGCGCATCAACGCCCGGCTCGCAATGGAGTACCTGAAGCGGGAGCAGTTGCAGGTCGCCCAGGACAAGATCGACAAGGCGCTGGCGCAGAACCCGAAAGACGTCAACGTGCAGCTCGCAGCCGGGCTCGTGTACGAGCGCCTGCACGAGAATCGGACCGCGGAGAAGCATTTCCGCCAGGCGGTCAAGATTTCTCCGGACAGCCCGGAAGCGCAGAACGCACTCGGCGCGTACTTCTGCCGCAACGAGCAGCAGAAGAAAGGCGAGGAGATGTTCCTGAAAGCGGCGGCCAACCCGCTGTACCGCACGCCGTTCGTGGCCTACACGAACGCCGGCGTGTGCGCGCGCAGCGCCGGCAACCTGGAGCAGGCCGAGCGATACCTGCGCCAGGCGCTCAAGTCGCAGGTCGACTATCCCGAGACCTACGCCCAGCTCGCCGGCGTGCTGCACAACCGTGGCAACAACCTGCACGCGCGCGCATTCGTCGAGCGCTATCTTGCGGTCGCGCCGGCGACGCCCGAGATGCTCCTGCTCGGTTACAACATCGAGGTCGCGATGAAGGACGAGGCCGCCGCCGCCGCCTTCAAGGCGCGCCTCGAAAAGGAATTCCCGGACTCGGAGCAGTTTCGCAGGGTGGAAGGCATCCCGGCCCGGAATTCCGGATGAACTCGCGGGCGGGGCTCGCGTCTCCTGGCGCCCTGCTGCGATCGGCGCGCGAAGCCTCCGGACTCTCGATCGAGGAATGCGCGGACCGGCTCAGGCTCAACGTGGCACTCGTGCTGGCGATGGAAGAGGACCGCTTCGGGCTCCTCGGAGCCCCGGTCTTCGCGCGCGGCCACTTGCGGAGCTATGCGGCCCTCCTGGGCGCGGCGGAATCGGAAATCATGGCGGCTTTCGACATCGGCGACGTCCCGGAACCGACATTCCTCCCGGCCCTTGACCGCGCCCCGGCGCGCAGCGGAGTGCGCGGGACTCGGCTCGCGATGGCTGCCGTGCTCGCCATCGCCGCCGCGGCGGCGGCGTGGTGGCTGCTGAGCGGCTGACCCAATGACCACGAAGTTGCAGGCCATCCGCGGCATGAACGACCTGCTCGCCGGCGAGCTGCCGTACTGGCAGCGCGTCGAAGCAGTTGCCCGCGAACTCTTTGCCGACTACGGGTACCGCGAGATGCGCGTGCCGCTCGTCGAGCATGCCGATCTCTTCAGGCGCTCCATCGGCGAGCACACCGACATCGTCGAGAAGGAAATGTACAGCTTCGACGACCGCGGCGGCGACCGCCTGAGCCTGCGGCCCGAGGCGACCGCGGGACTGGTGCGGGCCGCGATCGAGCACGGACTCCTGCACAACCAGAAGCAGCGGCTGTGGACCTCCGGGCCGATGTTCCGGCACGAGCGCCCGCAGCAGGGCCGCTATCGGCAGTTCCACCAGATCGACTGCGAGGCGCTCGGCTACGCGGGACCCGACATCGACGCCGAGGTGATCCAGGTCTCCGCGCGCCTGTGGCGCAAGCTCGGGCTCGAAGGCATCCGCCTGTCAGTGAACTCGCTGGGCACGCCGGAATCGCGGCGGCTCTACCGGGCCGTCCTCGTCGACTATTTCGAGGCACGGCGCGATGCCCTCGATGCCGACAGCCGCCGGCGGCTCGACTCCAATCCGCTGCGCATCCTCGACTCCAAGAACCCGGCGATGCGCGACGTGGTCGCGGGCGCTCCGCGCCTGCTCGACCACCTCGACGAGGAATCTCGCCGCCACTTCGACCGTTTCCTCGAGTTGCTGGCGGCCAGCGGGATTGCGGCCGACGTTGACCCTGCGCTCGTCCGCGGCCTCGACTACTACACGCGCACCGTCTTCGAATGGCGCACCACGGCGCTGGGGGCGCAGGATGCCGTCTGCTCGGGCGGCCGCTATGATGGGCTCGTCGAGCAGCTGGGTGGGGAACCGACGCCCGCGATCGGCTGGGCCCTCGGCATCGAGCGCATCGTCGCCCTGATGCAGGCGGCCGGCATAGCGGCCGCCGAGACGGCGCCCGCGGTCTACCTGGTCCTGTCGGGCGAGCGTGCCGAGGCCGCGGGCCTCGCGCTCGCGGAACGGCTGCGCGATGCACTGCCGGGGCTCGGCGTGCTCGCCAACATGGACGGTGGCAGCTTCAAGGCGCAGCTGAAGCGCGCCGACAAGAGCGGTGCGTCGGTCGCGCTGATCGTCGGCGACGACGAGGCGGCGCGCGGCGTCGCCACGGTGAAGTGGCTGCGGACCGGGGCGGAACAACAGGCATGGTCCTGGGACGAATTGCCGCGGCGGCTCGCCGCGGCGATCGAAAGAGGCGAGGCGTCAGGTACGAACGATGGTCGATGAATTCCTTTCCGAGCGCGAGCAGGCCGAGCAGTTGCGGGGCTGGCTGCGCGAGAACTGGATCTGGCTGGTGGCGGGCGTTGCGCTCACCGTCGGCGGCTACTACGGCTACCGCGCATGGGAGTCGCGGCAGGCGTCGCGTGCCGTCGATGCCGGACAGCGATTCGCGGCAATGCTCGATGCGATCGGCGCAAACCGGCGCGACGAGGGGCTGCGCCTCGCCGGCGAGCTGACGGGCGACTTTGCCGACACGCCGTATGCCGACCAGGCGACGCTGGTGCTCGCTCGCCTCGACGTGGACGCAGGCGACTTCGCCGCTGCCGAGAAGCGCCTGGCGGATGTCGCCGGTAGCTCGGAGGACCCGGACCTGCGCATCGTCGCGCGGCTCCGCCTCGCGCGCGTGCAGCTGGCGCAGGGCCGTTACGACGACGCGATCAGGAGCCTCGACGCCGTCGGGACGCCCGCGGTCGACGCCCGCGTGCTCGAACTGAAAGGCGACGTGCGCCTCGCCCAGGGCGATTCGGCGGCGGCGCTCGCCGACTGGCGCAAGGCGCGGGCAGCCGCCGAAGCGGACCCTGCCGCAGCCGGCCAGGTCGACATGGAACTTCTGCAGCTCAAGATCGACGAACTGGGCGCGGCGGAAGCTGCGGAGTAATGGATGACGCGGAGTAGCGGATGACCACGACCCGATTCCTGGTGTTGGCGGCGATCGCGGTGCTGGCGGCGGCCTGCGACAAGGAAAAGGATGTCGCACCGCCGGCGGAGCTCGTCGACTTCGATCCGGCGGTGCGCATCGACCGGGTCTGGAGCACCGGAACGAAGGGCGGGGACGACGTGCTGCGTCTCGGCCTGCAGCCCGTGGTGCGGGGCGAGCGCGTCTATGCCGCTGGCCATGGCGGCGACGTGCGGGCACTCGAGCTCGCGACCGGCCGGGACGTCTGGCGGGCATCCCTGGACCTCGACCTGTCCGGCGGTCCTGCGGTCGGCGAGGGCATCGTCGTCGTCGGCAGCTCGGGCGGCGAGCTGGTGGCGCTCGACGCAGAAACCGGGGCCAAGCGCTGGCAGATCCCGACCGGCGGCGAAGTGCTGGCGGCGCCTACGATCGCCGGCGGCACCGTCGTCGTGCGCACCGTGGACGGGCGCCTGCGCGGGCTCAAGGCGGCCGATGGCGTCGAAGTCTGGAACTACGAGCAGCCGGTGCCTCGCCTCACGCTGCGCGGAAACGGCGCCCCGGTCGTGGACGGCGACATGGTCTTCGCGGGCCTCGACAACGGCAAGGTCGTCGCGCTGTCGCTGGCGACAGGCGAGCTGCTCTGGACGACGACCGTCGCTCCGGCCCATGGCCGCACCGAGATCGAGCGCCTCGTCGACATCGACTCGCCGGTGCGCGTCGCCGGTGACGACATCTTCGTCGTGGGTTACCAGGGTCGGATCGCCATGCTCGCGCGCGCCACGGGGCAGCTGTGGTGGGGGCGGGACCTGTCGAGCCATCGCGGGCTCACCGTGGACAGCGATTCGCTCTACGTGACCACCGCCGACAGCACCGTCGTCGCGCTGCGGCGCCGCGACGGCACGCCGGTCTGGAGCCAGGACGCGATGCTGCGCCGCTCGCTCACGGCGCCGGTGCTCGCGGAAGGGGCGCTGGTCGTCGGCGACTTCGAGGGTTACCTGCACTGGCTCGATGTCACGACCGGGCAGCTCCTGGCGCGCGGCAAGACGGGGGGCGGCCGCATGAGCAATGCGCCGGTCGCCGCAGGCGAACTGCTGCTGGTGGAGACCGATTCCGGCGAAGTCCAGGCCTGGCGGGCCGCACCGCGGACCGCAGGCTGACCGCAGTTCGCATGCCATGCTGCCCGTCGTCGCCCTGGTCGGACGGCCGAACGTCGGCAAGTCGACGCTGTTCAATGCCTTGACCGGCACCCGCGACGCCCTCGTCGCGGACATCCCCGGCCTCACGCGTGACCGCAAGTACGGCTACGGCGAGAGCCCGCCGCACCGGTTCATCGTCATCGACACCGGTGGCCTCGTCGAGACGCCGCGCGGCCTCACTGAGCTCATGGCGCGCCAGACCGCGCGCGCGATCGAGGAAGCGGACCGCGTCGTCTTCCTGGTCGACGGCCAGGGTGGCCTCGATCCCGCGGACCGGTTCGTCGCCGACGTGCTCCGCAAGAGCGGCAAGCACGTCACGGTCGCGGTAAACAAGAGCGAGGACCGCGACGCAGCCATCGTCACGGCCGAGTTCCATGCCTTTGGCTTCGGCGAGCCGCATGCGATCTCGGCGGCGCACCGCCGCGGCATCGGTGACCTCATGGAACTGGTGCTGGCGGGCATCGAGCCTGCCACGGCCGAGACTGACGACACGGCCGAGCGCGAGATCCGTGTCTGCGTGATCGGCCGGCCGAACGTCGGCAAGTCGACGCTGATCAACCGCCTGGTCGGCGAGGAACGGGTGATCACGTTCGACGAGCCGGGCACGACGCGCGACGCCGTGCACGTGCCGTTCGAGCGCGACGGGCGCCGCTTCGTGCTCATCGACACGGCGGGCGTGCGGCGCAAGTCGCGTGTCGAGGAAGACCTCGAGAAATGGAGCGTCGTCAAGACGCTGCAGGCGGTCGAAGACGCCCACGTCGTCATCGGCGTGGTGGACGCGCGCGAGACCGTCGCCGAGCAGGACGCGACCCTGTTCGGCCTCGTCGCCGACCGCGGGCGCGCGCTCGTCCTCGCGGTCAACAAGTGGGACCACGTGGCGCAGGAGCGGCGCGAGGAAGTCCGTGACGAAGTCGCGACGCGCCTGCGCTTCCTCGATTTCGCGCCCGTGCACTACATTTCGGCACTGTACGGCAGCGGCGTCGGGGAGCTCATGGACGCGGTGCGGGCCGCGTTTGCGGCCGCCATGCGGGAAATGCCGACGCCGGACCTCACCCGCGTGCTCGAGGCGGCCATCCGCCAGCACCAGCCGCCGCTCGTGCGCGGCCGGCGCATTCGCCTTCGCTACGCGCACCAGGGCGGGCGGAATCCGCCGGTAATCGTGGTCCACGGGGCGCAGGCGGAGCGCACACCGGAGGACTACCGGCGCTACCTGATGAACTGCTTTCGCGAGGCGTTCCGCCTGAAAGGGACGCCAGTCCGTGTGGACCTCCGCACCGAGGCCAACCCCTTCGCCGGCCGGCGCGACAAGCTGACGCCGCGGCAGCGGCGCACCCGGCAGCGCGACGCGCGCCGTTCCGGCCGCTGACCGAGGGAAGCGTCCCTAGAGCACCCGCGCCCGCAGCCTGCCGCCGGAGAGCCGGGCGTCGATGTCCGAGCCGGGCGGCGCTTCGGCCGGGTCGCGCAGCACGGCGCCGTCCGCGGTTCGCGTGACGATCGCGTAGCCACGACCGAGCGTCGCGAGAGGGCTCGTCGCATGCAGCGTTTGCAGCGCTGCCTGCAGCCGTCCCCGCGCGAGAGCGAGGCCGTGCCCAAGGGACGGTGCGAGCCGGTTGGCGGCGTGCGTCGTGCGCTGGCGCAGCGCCGCGAGCCGCGACGCCGGGGAAGCCGCACCGAGCTCCGCGGCGAGCCGCAGCAGCCGCTCGCCGCGCGACCTGCTTTCGCGGTGCATCGCAGCGAGCGCGCGGGCCTGGAGCTCGTCGAGGCGCTGCATGCGCTCGCGCACGGCCTGGGCCGGGTGCAGCCGTTCGAGGCGGCGGACGGCCTCGCGCATCGCGTCGCCACGCCGTCCGAGCGAGCGCTCGGCCGCCGACCGCAGCCGTGTCGCCGTCGCACCGACGGCGTCGCGCCACGCGGCCGCGTCCGGTACGGCGAGCTCGGCCGCCGCGGACGGCGTCGGTGCCCTGAGATCGGCGACGAAGTCGACGATGGTGAAATCGACCTCGTGGCCGACGCCGGTGATGACCGGGAGGCCGATTCCCGCGATCGCACGAGCAAGCCCTTCATCGTTGAAGGCCCACAGATCCTCGAGCGAGCCGCCCCCGCGCACCAGCAGCAGCACGTCGACTTCGGCACGTCCGTCCGCGAGCGCGAGCATCGCCGCGATTTCGCGGGCGGCGCCCGCGCCCTGGACGGGCACGGGGTAGAGCAGCACCGGGGCTGCGGGGAAGCGGCGCCTGAGCACGTGAAGCACGTCCCTGAGCGCCGCGCCGGTCGCCGACGTGACGACGCCGACACGGCGCGGAAAGCGGGGCGGGGCGCGCTTGCGCGATTCGTCGAAGAGCCCCTCGGCTGCAAGCTTCTGCTTCAGCGCCTCGAAACGGCGCCGGAGCTCGCCTTCGCCGGCTTCCTCCAGGTGGTCCACGACGAGCTGGAACTCGCCGCGCGCCTCGTAGAGGCCGACGCGCGCGCGCAGCAGCACCTGCAAGCCGTCGCGCGGGGACGTGCGCACGGCCAGGTTACGCTGCCGGAACATACAGCAGCGAACCTGGGCATCCTCGTCCTTCAGCGTGAAGTACCAGTGGCCGGATCCCGGGCGGGCCAGGTTCGAGAGCTCGCCCGTGATCCACAGCGACGGCAGCCCGGACTCCAGGATCCCGCGCGCCTCACGATTCAGGCGGCTCACGGTGTAGATGTCACGGCGCGGATCGGGCATGCGGCATGCTACACTGCGCCGCTTCATTCGGACCGCCCCGGGGATTGCCGGAAATGCGAATCGTCCAGGAAGCACTCACCTTCGACGACGTCCTGCTCGTCCCCGCGTACTCGGACGTGCTGCCGCGCGAGGTCGACCTGTCGACGCGCCTCACCCGTGGCATCCGGCTGAACCTGCCGTTCGTGTCGGCCGCGATGGACACGGTCACCGAGGCCCGCCTCGCGATCACGATCGCCCAGGAAGGCGGCATCGGCATCATCCACAAGAACATGACGGCCGCCGACCAGGCGCGCGAGGTCGGCCGCGTCAAGAAGCACGAGAGCGGCGTCATCAAGGACCCGATCACCGTGCGTCCGGACGCGACGATCCGCGAGGTCGTCGCCCTGACGCGCGCCAAGGGCATTTCCGGCCTGCCAGTGACCGCGGACGGCAACCAGGTGGTCGGCATCGTCACGCACCGCGACATCCGCTTCGAGGAGCAGCTCGACCTGCCGGTGTCGAAGGTCATGACGCCGCGGGAGAAGCTGGTGACCGTGCGCGAGAACACGCCGCGCGAGGAAGTCCTGCTGCTCCTGCACCGGCACCGCATCGAGAAGGTCCTCGTCGTCGACGGCGACGGCCGCCTGCGCGGCATGATCACGGTCAAGGACATCCAGAAGGCGCGCGATTTCCCGCGCGCCTGCAAGGACGAGCACGGACGGCTCCGGGTCGGGGCCGCGGTCGGCACCGCGCCGGACACGCTCGACCGCGTCGCCGAGCTCGAGGCGGCCGGCATCGATCTCGTGATCGTCGACACCTCCCACGGCCATTCGCGCGGCGTGATTGCGACGGTCGAACGCATCCGCAAGACGCATCCGGGGCTGCAACTGGTAGCCGGAAACATCGTGACGGCCGAGGCGGCGAAGGCGTTGGTCGATGCCGGCGTCGACGGCGTGAAGGTGGGCATCGGCCCCGGCTCCATCTGCACGACCCGGGTGGTCGCGGGTGTCGGCGTGCCGCAAGTCACGGCGGTCTCGACGGTCGCGGAGGCGCTGGCGAAGTCGGACGTGCCGCTCATCTCGGACGGCGGCATCCGCTATTCCGGCGACGTCGCCAAGGCAATCGCGGCCGGCGCGCACACGGTCATGATCGGCGGGTTGTTTGCCGGCACCGAGGAATCACCGGGTGAGGTCGAGCTCTACCAGGGCGCTTCCTACAAGTCCTACCGCGGCATGGGCTCGCTCGGCGCGATGGCGCAGCGGCACGGGTCCAGCGACCGCTATTTCCAGGACACTGTCGAGGAGCTCGAAAAACTGGTGCCGGAAGGCGTGGAGGGGCGGGTCCCGTACAAGGGAAGCCTCGTCGCAATCCTGCACCAGCTCGCGGGCGGCGTGCGGGCCGCGATGGGATACACCGGCAGCCACGACATCGACGGGATGCGCACCCGCCCCGTGTTCGTGCGCATCACCGGCGCCGGAGTTCGCGAGAGCCACGTGCACGACGTGAGCATCACGAAAGAAGCCCCCAACTACCGGGTCGGATGATGGCGGCCCGAATGCAGGCGGCCGCGGCCGACATCCACGCACACCGGATCCTGATCCTCGACTTCGGCGCGCAGTACACGCAGCTGATTGCCCGGCGCGTGCGCGAGATCGGCGTCTACTGCGAGATTCTGCCCTGGGACTGCGGCGACGAGGCCGTCCGCCGTTTCGGCGCGCGCGGCATCATCCTTTCCGGCGGGCCCGAGTCCGTCACCGGCGAGAAATCGCCGGGCGCGCCGGGCGCTGTCTTCGAGCTCGGCGTGCCCGTGCTCGGCATCTGCTACGGCATGCAGACGATGGCGTCGCAGCTCGGCGGCCGTGTCGCGCCATCGGCCCATCGGGAATTCGGGTATGCGAGCGTGCGGCGCACGGCGCCCTCGCGCCTGCTCGACGGGATCACCGACGACGCGGCAAAGGACGACGGAGCGCTCGACGTCTGGATGAGCCACGGCGATCGCGTCGAGTCGCTGCCGCCGGGGTTCACCGCCATCGCCGCGACGTCCAATGCGCCTCTCGCCGCGATGGCCGACGACGCACGCGGGTACTACGGCGTGCAGTTCCATCCCGAGGTCACCCACACGCGCGCCGGACGGGCGATCCTCGAGCGCTTCGTGCGCGAAATCTGCGGCTGCGACGCGCTGTGGGACGCCGGCCACATCGTCGAGGACGCCATGCAGCGCGTGCGGGAGCAGGTCGGCAGGGATGGCGTGCTGCTCGGCCTCTCGGGCGGCGTCGATTCCTCGGTCGTCGCGGCGCTGCTGCACCGCGCCATCGGCGACCAGCTCACCTGCGTATTCGTCGACCACGGGCTGCTGCGGCTCGGCGAGGGCGACCAGGTGATGGAGACCTTCGCGCGCCACCTCGGCATCCGCGTGGTCCGCGTGGATGCCTCGGAGCGCTTCTTCGCGGCGCTCGCGGGCGAGGAGGATCCGGAGCGCAAGCGCAAGACCATCGGCAGGCTCTTCATCGAGGTCTTCGAGGAGGAGTCGCGCCGGCTCGAAGGCGTGAAGTGGCTGGCGCAGGGCACGATCTATCCCGACGTGATCGAGTCGGCGGGCGGCAAGACGGGCAAGGCGCACGTCATCAAGTCCCACCACAACGTGGGCGGGCTGCCGGAGCGCATGCACCTCTCGCTCCTCGAGCCGCTGCGCGAGCTGTTCAAGGACGAAGTGCGGCGCATCGGCCTGGAGCTCGGCCTGCCGCGCGAGATGGTTTTCCGCCACCCGTTCCCCGGCCCGGGCCTGGGCGTGCGCATCCTCGGGGGCGTGACCCGCGAGGCGGCGGACCTGCTGCGCCGCGCCGACGCGATCTACATCGAGGAGTTGCGCGCGCACGGGCTGTACGACGTCGTGAGCCAGGCGATGGCCATCTTCCTGCCGGTGCGCTCGGTCGCCGTGATGGGAGACGGGCGACGCTACGACTGGGTGATCGCGCTGCGCGCGGTGGAGACGGTGGACTTCATGACTGCGCACTGGGCGCGCCTGCCGTACGAGTTCCTCGACCTCGTGGCGCGCCGCATCGTGAACGAGGTGCGGGGTGTCTCGCGCGTCGTCTACGACATTTCCGGCAAGCCGCCCGCGACGATCGAGTGGGAGTGAGTCGTCATGAAACGAGCAGCGATCATCCTCTCGTTCGCCGGCGCAGCGGCGGCATTCGCCGCACCGGTCGCCGCGAACGAGTTCGATCAGGTCTGGAGCTGTGAGCTCAAGCCCGGCAAGAGCCTCGACGAAGCGCGCGCCGTCGCCCGCACCTGGCTCGCGGCCGCGCGGTCAATGGAGAACGGCGAGCGGCTGCAGGTCTTCATCCGGTATCCCATCATCGTGGGCGAGAGCGAGAACCGTTTCGATTTCGTCGTGCGGGCTCCTTCCCTTGCCGTGTGGGGCGCCTTCTACGACACGTACGACGACGGCAGCCCGGTCGCCGATGCGGACCTGAAGTTCGCCGAAGTGGCGAGCTGCTCCGGGAGCAGCCTGTGGGAGTCGATCGGCGTCGAATGACGCCGGCCCGCGGCGTCACTTGCGGCTGCCGGGATCCCAGTCGAGGCCGAGCAGGAGGCAGCCGGTGACCGTGCGCGTGCCGTGGCTCGAGCCCGGTTCGTAGACGATCCAGTCGCCCGGCTTCAGCACCGTGCCGTCGTCCTCGATGGCTTCGCCCTCGAGGATCAGGAACTCCTCGCGCGCTCCGTGCTCGTGCGGGATCGTCGCGGCGCCGGGCAGAAGGCGCATGAGGTAGGAGCCACGTTCGCGGGCCGCGTCGTAGGACAGCGGCGCCCAGGAAATGTCCGGCTGCACGAGGCCGTCGAGGTCGTAGGGCCGCAACGCGAGTTCCCGCGTCGGGTAGATGCGCCGCCCGCTCATGCGACCAGCCTCGCCTCGATCCAGGCACAGATGTCGGCCAGGACGGCGTCTTTGCCGACGTCGTTCAGGAGGTCGTGGAAATGGCCGTCGTACAGCTTCAGGGTCTTGTCGCGCGAGCCGGCGGTGTCGTAGAAGAACTGGCTGCCGGACGGCATCGTCGCCTTGTCCGCGGTTCCGTGCAGGATGAGGAGCGGCAGGGTGATGCGCGGGAACTCGCGCCTCAGGCGTTCGTTGGCGCGCACCAGCGCCGCGACGGTCTTCGCGGGCTGCACCTCGTTGAGGGTCAGCGGGTCGCTGTTAAGGATGCGCACGGCAATCGGGTCGCGGGAGAAATCCTCGTTCTTCAGCTTCAGCACCGGCAACCGGGGCGCGAGGTAGGAAAGTCCCTTGATGACGGCGAGCGCTGCGCCCGGCGCCGGCACCTTGAAGGCGAAACTCTCGCAGACGAGGCCCGCGATCTCGGCCGGGTGGTCGAGCGCGAAGGTCGAGGAGACGACGCCACCCGCGCTGTGACCCAGCAGGAACACGGCCAGTCCCGGGTTCCTGGACTTTGCGAGGCGTATCACCGTCGCGACGTCCGCGACATAGTCAGCGACGTCATCGACGTAATAGCGCTCGCCGTCCGACCGGCCCCTGCCGCGCAGGTCCAGCGTGAACGTGGCGAAGCCAGCGCGGGCAAGCTCCCCGGCGGACCAGAGATACTGGCCGCCGTGGGAATTGACGCCGTGGCAGATGACGATGGCCGCGCGCGGGCGGCCGATCGCCGGGAAGGAACGGACGAAGATCTCGACGTCCTTCGTGCTGCGGACTTTCTCCTCAATCGGCTGGCCGGCTGCCATAGGAGTCTCCCTGCTGCGCCAGGACCGGACCGGCCGCACGCACGCAGATGATAACCTGCCGTGTGCCGAAGGCGGACGGGTCGAGGCGAACCGTGGAATGAGCGACGTGGACTGGATGCGGCGCGCGCTGGAACTGGCGCAGCGCGCGGAGGCCGCCGGCGAAGTGCCCGTGGGGGCGCTCGTCGTACGCAATGGTGCAGTGCTCGGGGAAGGCTGGAACCGCCCGATCGCGGCGCGTGACCCGACGGCCCATGCAGAGATCCTGGCGTTGCGCGCCGCGGCTGGCGCGGCCTCGGACTACCGGCTCGGCGGCGCCACGCTCTACGTGACGCTCGAACCCTGCCCGATGTGCGCTGCGGCCATCGTGCACGCGCGCGCCGCGCGGCTCGTGTTCGGAGCGTGGGATCCGCGGCAGGGCGCGGCAGGCAGCGCGTTCAACCTGGTCGACTCGGAAGCGTTGAACCACCGCGTGGACACGCTGGGCGGCGTCCTGTCGGACGAATGCGGCGCGCTACTTCGCCGCTTTTTCGCCGGGCGCCGCTGAAGGCGGCTCGTCGGCGACCATCCAGCGCAGCAGCTCGGCGTAGGTCTGCACGTTGCGGACGAAGCCGACCGGCTCCCACCCACGTGCATAGCCGCGACGCAGCGTCGTGTAGTGGCGTTCCTGCGCCAGCAACGGCAGGTTCGCGCGCACGTCGGCCCAGCTGTCCGGATCCTGTCCGCGGCGCTGCGTCAGGATTCTCGCGTCCTCGAGGTGGCCGTAGCCGACGTTGTAGGCGGCGAGCGTCAGCCAGGTGCGGTCGGGTTCAGGGATTCGCGCGGGGATCGTCTTTTCGACCACGCGGAAATAGCGCGCGCCGCCCAGGATGCTCTCGCGCGCGTCATTGCGGTCCGCGACGCCGACGCGGCGCGCCGTTTCCGCGGTCAGCATCATGAGCCCCTGCACGCCGGTCGGCGAAACGGCGGTTTCGTCCCAGCGGGATTCCTGGTAGCCGATTGCGGCGAGGAGCCGCCAGTCGATGCCCGTGGCGGCCGACGCTTCCTGGAACCAGGCCTGGAAGTGCGGCAGCCGATCACGCACGCCCGCGACGAAGTTCGCGGCGTCGACGCGGTCGAAGCGCACGAGGGCACGCCGGTTGCGCTCGAGGATGTCGGCGAGCCGGCCGTCGGCTTCGAGGTCCGCAAAGTATCGCTCGACCTCGGGCCGGAGGTCCGCCCCGTGCGGCGACAACGCCCAGGCCACCGCTTCGGACTCCGCGAGCTTGAAGGCCGGGCGCAGGTCCGGGTGAAAGTGCCGCCCGAGCGAGAACTCGATCGAGTCTGCGACCGTGAGGTCGGCCTTGCCGAGCGCGACGCGCCCGAGCAGGTCGAGGGTGTCGGCCGCGCGGATCTCGGACCAGGTCAGCCCAGGTGCCTGCTGCGCCAGCCGTGCGAGGGCGGCGGCGTGGCCGGAATTTCGCTGGACCACGATACGCCGGCCGACGAGGTCGGCCGCTGACCGCGGCAAGGGATCCTGCACGCGGTAGACGACGTGCTGGTCGATCCGCTGGAACACCGGCCCGAAGCGCACGCGGTCGATGCGGGCGTCGTCCACAACGAGACCCGCGGCGGCGACGTGGGCGCGGTTCCTCGACACGGCCGCAAGGGCCGCGACCGTCGTCCGCACGGTCTTGAGCTCGAGGCGCACGCCGAGCCGTTCGGCGAAGCCTCGGGCCAGCTCGTACTCCGGGCCTTCGGGACCGGCCGCACCCTCGTAATACGCGAGGGGGCTGTTACGGGTGACGACCTTGATCACGCCCTGTGCGTGGACCTGCTCGAGCGTGCCCGGCATGCGCGAGCAGGTGCCGGCCATCAGCGCCACGAGGAGGATCGCGGGTAGGCCGAACCGGCTGCGGAGTCGCCGCCAGGGCGAGGCGGCCGGAGCGGATTCCGGGTCCATTGATGTAGAATAACGGTTCCGGATCAGCCCGCTATGACGGGTTCCGGAATCCAGAACGGAGAGGTACCGAAGCGGTCATAACGGCACCGACTCGAAATCGGTTGAGGGCATTACGCCCTACGTGGGTTCGAATCCCACCCTCTCCGCCAAACAATGGGGACGGATCAGGGCCGTCCGTTCGCTCAGTCGATCTTTATTCGCTCCCGGACGGCCCTGATCCGTCCCCATTGTTTGGCGGCAGGGTGGGTGGACGAACGCACCCGGGTTCGACGAGGCGCGCGCAGATACACTAGATCAATGGCGAAGGCGGAAACCTCGCTGCTGCGCTGGGTCTGGCGCACCTACGTCCGCAATGCCCTGATCCCGCTCCTCGTCGTCGAGCTCCTGCTCGTCGTCGTCTACCTCACGAGCCATGCATGGTCGCTGCGCCGCAACGTCGCCGCCCTGACCGACGTCGCCGGGCAGGAACTCTCGCGCATCGCGAGCGACCAGTCCGCGGTGATCGAGCAGAAGCTCGGCCAGGTTGCGGCACTCACCGAGTTGCTGCGCCGCCAGACGACGGCCGCGCTGGCCGGGCCGGCGCCGCGGCCACATGACCGGCAGCGCCTGCGCCAGCAGCCGAGCGGCGCCCTTACGACCGGGAGCGACGACGGCGGCGCCGCCGTGTACTGGTCGGCGCTCACCTCGAAGGGGCCGACCGAGTTCGAGCGGCTCGAACGGCTCGCCACCGTGGACCCGTTGCTGCGCGACGTGACGCTCGCGCACCCGCTGATCGTGCAGGCCTACCTCAACACGCACGACTCGCTGAACCGAATCTGGCCGTGGATCGACACCGCTATCGTCTACGACCCTGGCATGAACATCCCCGACTTCAACTTCTACTACGAGGCGGACGCGCGCCGCAATCCGGAACGGGCCGTGGTGTGGACCGACGCCTACGTGGACCCGGCCGGCAAGGGCTGGCTGGTTTCCGCCATCGCGCCCGCATACCGCGGCGATTTCCTGGAGGCCGTGGTCGGCGCCGACGTCACCATCGACAGGATCGTGGACGACGTCCTCGCCGAGGACATCCCGTGGCAGGGCTTCCTGCTGCTGATCGGGAAGTCGGGCACGCTGCTCGCGCTGCCGCCCGAGGGCGAGCGGCTATTCGATCTGCGCGAACTCCGGGCGCACGACTACGTGGACGCCATCCGGGCCGACACGTTCAAGCCCGATGAGTTCAACGTGTATCGCCGGGCCGATCTCGAGGAAATCGGCGCGCTGCTCGAGGCACAGCCGTCCGGGAGCGGGCGGCTCGACGGGCCGTCGCCGCATCTGGTTGCCTGGGAGACCATTCCCTCGGCCGGATGGAAGCTCATGAGCCTCGTGCCGGAGCAGGCGGTGTTCGGGCCATCGCACGCGCTGAACCGCGACCTCGCCGCCGTCGGCTGGGTCATGCTGGCAGGCCTCGCCGGTTTCTACGCCATCTTCTTCACGTTCCTGTACCGGCGTGCGCGAGTCGTGAGCCACCGGATCGCCGAGCCGCTCAGGCAGATCGAGAACATGGCGCACCGGATCGCGGTGGGCGACTACGACCAGGCATCGCCCGAGTTCGGCGTCAGCGAGTTCCGCCACACGGTCGGCGAACTGCAGCGGATGGGGCGCCTGCTCGGCGACTCGAACCGTGCGCGTGAGAACGCCGAGGCACGGCTCACGGAGCGCAACGACGAGCTGTCGACGATCCTCAGCCTGTCGCCCGACGGCCTCGTGTCTTTCGACGCGGCAGGCTGGGTGACGGAAACCAATCCCGCATTCCTCGCGCTGACGGGCTGGGCACGCGACGGGCTGATCGGGCTTTCGCGCGCCGCTTTCTGGTTGCGGCTCGCCGACCTCGGAGGCACCGGTGATGCCGGCGAGGCACAGTCCGGCGGCGCGACGGTGCTGCGGCTGCAGCGCCCGCGGCCGGCCGTGCTCGAGTGCCGGGTGGTGGGCGCACGTGCCGGGGCGCAGGTGGCCTACTTCCGCGACGTCACGCGGGCCGACGAACTCGACCGCGCCAAGAGCCGCTTCGTGGCGACTGCGGCCCACGAACTGCGCACGCCGATCGCCGTGATCACCGGCTATGCCGAGTACCTCCAGTCGAGCGACCCGCCGCCGTCGCAGCGCGGCGAGATCCTCGCGACCATGCGACGCCACGGCGACCAGATCGCCGGCATCGTCTCGGAACTCCTCGACCTGGCGCGCATCGAGGCGCGCGCGGGCCGCGACTTCACGATGATCCGCCAGCCGCTCGCCCCGGCCGTGCGCCGCTTCATCGATTCGTTCCGGATCGGCGAATATGCGCGCGTGCCGAGCCTCGAAGGCGAGATCGGCGATGCCGAGGCCTTCGTGGACGCCGACAAGTTCTGCCAGGCGCTCAGCAACGTCATCGCGAACGCCTGCAAGTACTCGCCGCCCGGCTTGCCGATCGTGGTCCGACTGGTCGCTGCTGCCTGCGAGATCGGCGTCTGCGTGCAGGATCGCGGCGACGGCATGGACGAGGAGACGCAGCGCCGCATCTTCGAGCACTTCTACCGGGCCGAGAATGCCTCAGGCGTCGCCGGCACCGGGCTCGGCATGAGCATCGTCAAGGAGATCATGGACATCCATGGCGGGCGCATCGAGATCGAGAGCGCGCCAGGGCGCGGAACGGCGGTGACACTGTGGCTGCCGCGTGCCGGCGCGCGCGGTTGACGCCCCCCGGGCGCAACTTTACGATGCCGGGCCCGGCCGGTTCATGGTGGCTCGCGCCGGTTCCTCCGCGACGATCAGCCGTGAACCCCGCCAGGCCCGGAAGGGAGCAACGGTAGCGGTGGCATCGGGTGCCGGAGGGGTGCTGGCGCGGGCCGCCTCCTCGATTGGCGCGGATGCGCGATGATGTCCAGGCGGCCGAAAGGATTGCGATGAGCTATCTGGTTCTCGCGCGCAAGTGGCGTCCCCGCAGCTTTGCCGAGCTGGTCGGCCAGGAACACGTGCGCCAGGCACTCGTGAATGCGCTCGATTCGGGACGCGTCCACCATGCTTTCCTGTTCACCGGCACGCGCGGCGTCGGCAAGACGACGATCGCTCGCATCCTGGCACGGTCGCTCAACTGCGAGCGCGGCGTCAGCTCGAAGCCCTGCGGCGAGTGCGGCGCCTGCCGGGAGATCGACGAGGGCCGCTTCACGGACCTCATCGAAGTCGACGCGGCCTCCCGCACCAAGGTCGACGACACGCGCGAGCTCCTCGAGAATGTCCAGTACCTGCCGAACCGCGGCCGCTACAAGGTCTACCTGATCGACGAAGTCCACATGCTGTCGGCCCACTCCTTCAATGCGCTGCTGAAGACGCTCGAGGAGCCGCCGCCGCACGTCAAGTTCCTGCTCGCGACGACGGACCCGCAGAAGCTGCCGGTGACCGTGCTGTCGCGCTGCCTGCAATTCAACCTGAAGCGGCTGCCGGCCGCGCTGATCGCGGCGCGCCTGTCGCACATCCTCGGGGCCGAGGGCGTCACGTTCGAGGCGCTTGCCGTGCAGCAGCTTGCACGGGCGGCTGACGGGAGCCTGCGTGACGCGCTCTCGCTCCTCGACCAGATGCTGGGGTTCGGCGGCGGCCGCGTGACCGAAGCCGATGCCCGCGCGATGCTCGGCACCGTGGATCGCCAGCAGGTCCTCGGCCTCGCGGCGCAACTCGCGGACCGCGATGCGCGCGGCCTTTTCGATCTCGTCGCCGCGATCGACGAGTTTGCGCCGGACTACGGGCAGCTCCTCGACGAGCTCGCGGCGCTGCTGCAGAAGGTAGCGCTGCGCCAGGCCGTGCCCGGGCTCGCGGAGGACGAAACGCACCCGCCGGAGGCCCTCGAGTCGCTCGCGTCGCGCATGGCAGCCGAGGACCTGCAGCTCGCCTACCAGTTTGCAATCCTCGGCCGGCGCGACCTCGACCTCGCGCCCGACCCGCGCACCGGGTTCGAGATGACCTTGCTGCGCATGCTTGCCTTCCGCCCCGCGGAGTCTGCAGGCTCCCGCCGCGAAGCGGCGGCCGAGCGGACGGCGCCGGCCCCCGCGGCCCAGCCCGCGCGCGGCCCGGCAAGGACGGCGGCGGCGGCCGGGGAGGGAGACTGGCCGGCGCTGCTCGCCCGCCTCGAGCTCAAGGGCCCAGCCCGGCAGCTAGCGGGCAATCTTCAGCTTGTCTCCCGCGAGTGCGATCACTTCCGCTTCCTGCTCGACGAACGCGCAACCACCCTGCACACGCGCCAGCTCGAGGATCGCTTCGTACAGGCGCTGCGCGCTTGCGTCGGCGACTCGGCGACCGTCGAGATCGAGCGGGGAGGCGCCGGTGATACGCCGGCCCGGCGGGAGGAGCGGGCGCGGGACGAACGCATCGAGCAGGCGCGGGCGGCGCTTGAACGCGATCCCGCCGTACAGGCGCTCCGCGACCGGTTTGGCGCAGTGCTGCAGCCGGATTCGATCAAGCCGGTCGGGTAACATACGCACATGAAACCGAACATCGGACAGCTGATGCGCCAGGCGCAGCAGCTCCAGGCCAACATGCAGAAGGCCCAGGAGCAGCTGGCCGCTCTGGAAGTCACCGGCGAGGCAGGCGGCGGCATGGTCAAGGTGGTGATGAACGGCCGGCACGAGGTGCGCCGCGTCGAGATCGATCCCACCGTTGCCGCTTCCGACCGTGAGATGCTCGAAGACCTGGTGGCCGCGGCCTGCAACGACGCGACGCGCCGGGTCGGCGAGGCCGTCCAGCAGCACATGGCCGGGGCGATGGGCGGGATGCAGCTGCCGCCGGGCATGAAGCTGCCGTTCTGACGGCGCACGCGTGAAGTATTCCCCCGGACTCGCCCGCCTCATCGAGGCCCTGCGCGTGCTGCCGGGCGTCGGCCCGAAGTCCGCGCAGCGCATGACCTTCCACCTGCTCGAGCGCAACCGTGACGGCGCCCGCGCACTCGCGCGCGCACTCGAGGAGGCGGCGTCGAACGTGGTCCATTGTAGGCGCTGCCGCATGCTGACGGACGGCGAGCTGTGCGAGATCTGCGCGGCGCCGCGCCGCGATGCGTCCTCGCTATGCATCGTGGAGTCGCCGGCCGACGTCGTCGCCGTGGAGCAGTCCGGTGGCTACAGTGGCCGTTACTTCGTGCTGATGGGCCACTTGTCGCCGCTCGACGGCATCGGCCCCGAACAGCTTGGCTTCGACCGGCTCGAGGCGCTGCTCGACGAGGGCGAGGTGCGCGAGGTCATCCTCGCGACCAACCCGACCGTGGAAGGCGAGGCGACGGCGCATTTCATCGGCGAGCTGGTCGCGCGCCGCGGGATCCGCGCGACGCGCATTGCCCACGGCGTTCCGGTCGGCGGCGAGCTCGAATACGTCGACGGCGGCACGCTCGCGCACGCGCTCGCGGGACGCCAGGTCATCGCCTGACGCGGGGAGCCGCGCGTGCGGCCATCTCCTCGGCGAGCACAAGCAGCCGGAGATAGCTTTCCAGGCGGCGCGGCGAGATGCTGCCTGCGGCGGCGACCGCGCAGCCCGGTTCGCTGCGGTGCAGGCAATCGCGGAACCGGCAATCGGCCGCCCGCGCCGCGATCTCGCGGAAGCCGCCGGCGACCTCGCGAGGCGGCGGCAGCGGCGGCGCGAAGTCGCGCACGCCGGGCGAGTCGATCAACTCTCCGCCTGAAGGCAGTTCGTAGAGGGCGGATGTCGTCGTCGTGTGGCGGCCGCTCTCGCTCGCTCGGGTGACTTCAGCGACCGTCGCCTCGACGCCCGGCACGAGCGCGTTCGTCAGCGAACTCTTGCCCACGCCCGACTGCCCGACCAGGACGCTGGTTCCGCCCGCGAGGCGCTCACGCAGCATGCTCACGCCGTCCGCAAACCGCTTGCTGGCGCGCACGACGGCGTATCCGATGCGCGCGTAATCCGCGAGCACGGCCCCGAGCCGGCCGTCGCCGTCGGGGAGGTCGCACTTGTTCGCGACGACGCAGGCCGACAGCCCGTTCCAGCCGGCCGCCGCGAGGTACCTGTCGCACAGCCCGAAATCGGGGGTGGGCACGGGCGCGAGCACTGCGACGATCTGCGTCAGGTTGGCGGCAACAGGTTCGGGAACGCCCCGCGAGTCGATGCGCGCGAGCAAGTTCCGCCGCGGCAGCACTTCGACGACGATGCCGGCGCCGCCTTCGGTCGTCGCCGGCGACCAGTGCACACGGTCTCCGCAAACGACGGCCAGCCTCCGGCCCTGGAGCCGGCAGTGCACCCGCTGACCCGCGTCGTCCACGACCGTCGCGTCCCGACCGTGGCTTGCCACGACGCGGCCGGCCTGCTTCATGCGAGCCGGTCCGGCGCGAGCCGCGCGATGCGCGCCAGCACCGGCGGATGGGAGGCGTGGAACGCGGTGTAAAGAGGGTCTGGCGTCAGGGTCGAGGCATTGTCGCGGTGCAGCTTCACCAGCGCGTCCGCGAGCGCTGCCGCGTCGGCGTGCCGTGCGGCGAACCGGTCGGCTGCGAACTCGTGACGGCGCGAGAGAAGCGCTGCGAGTGGCCGCAGGCCGAACAGGAACGCGGGCGCGGCGACCACGAACAGGAGCAGCAGCGTGTGCGGGCCTCCCGCGTCGACGCCGAGCGATGCCTGGAACCATGGCTCCCGGCCGAGCCAGGCGAGCAGTGCGAAGCCCGCGAAGGCGGCACCCAGCGAGAGCGCGAGCCGAAGCGCCACGTGCCGGAGCCGGTAGTGACCGAGTTCGTGCGCGAGCACCGCCTGCAGCTCCCCGAGCGCGAGCGCCGCAACCAGCGTATCGAAGAACACGATGCGCTTGTTGCGACCGAGCCCGGTGAAGTAAGCATTGCCGTGCGTGCTGCGGCGCGAGCCGTCCATGACGTAGATGCCGCGCGGCTCGAAGCCGCAGCGCCGCGCGAGCGACTCAACGGAATCGCGCAGCGCGCCCGCCTCGAGTTCGCGAAAGCGGTTGAAGATCGGCGCGATGAAGCGCGGCCACGCCCAGCCGACGAGAATCGAGAACCCGGCCCAGGCGGCGAACGCGTACACCCACCAGGCGGCTCCGGTGCGCGCCATGAGCCACAGCAGGAGCGCAGCGAGCGGGAGCAGGAGCATAGCGCCGACCGCGAGGCCCTTGAGCGCGTCCGCCGCGAACAGCGCAGGCGTCGTGCGATTGAAGCCGAAGCGCTCCTCGACCCGGAACGTGCGCCAGGCATCGAATGGCAGCCCCACGAGGGTGGTGACGAGGCCGAACGCCGCCACCGTCGCGACCTGCTGCGCGAGCGCCGATAGCTCGAGCAGTGCCGTCGCGGCGTTGATTGCCGCGATGCCGCCGCCGACCGTCAGGGCGAGCGCGAGCGCCGCGGCCACGACGTGTTCGGCGATCGCGAAGCGGGCCTTGGCAACCGTGTAGTCCGCGGCGCGGGCGTGGTCCGCGGGCGCGATCACCGCCGCGAACGCAGGCGGCACGCGATCGCGATGTGTGCGCACGGCGCGGACTTGGCGCGCGAGCAGCCAGAGCTCGACGGCGAGCGAGGCCGCGAGCATGAGTACAAACAGAATCGTGAAGGGATGCATGGCGTGCGGGCGAGGGGCACTCTAGCCTCTGGTAAGATCAGCGGCAACATGACGCAGGACGACCGGCTGATCTGGATCGACCTCGAGATGACCGGTCTCGTTCCCGAGCGCGACCGGATCATCGAAATTGCGACCGTGGTGACCGATGCCGACCTCGCCGTGGTCGCGGAGGGCCCGGTCATCGCCGTCCGCCAGCCGGAGGCGACGCTCGCTGCGATGGACGAGTGGAACACGCGTACGCACACCACGAGCGGGCTCGCAGCGCGCGTGCTCGCGAGCCCGAGCGACGAGACGGCGGCCGAGCGCGCCACCCTGCAGTTTCTCGCCGCTCACGTCGGCGCGAACCGCTCGCCCATGTGCGGCAACAGCGTCTGCCAGGACCGGCGTTTCCTCGCGCGCTGGATGCCGGAACTCGAGCGCTGGTTCCACTACCGCAACCTGGACGTCAGCACGGTCAAGGAGCTGGCGCGCCGCTGGGCGCCCGAGGTGGCCGCTGCCGTCGCCAAGGAATCGCGCCACACGGCGCTCGCGGACGTGCACGAGTCCATCGCCGAACTCCGCCATTACCGGGCACAGCTCCTGAGGCCGCCATGGAACGAGCCGCAGGCCCGGGCGGACTGACGCCCTTCTGGCACGCCGGCGCCTGCCATTGCGGCCGCGTGCGCATCGAGGTCCTCGCGCCGCGGGACCTTGAGCTTCTCGAGTGCAACTGCTCGATGTGCGCGCGCTCGGCTTATCTCCACCTGATCGTCGACGCCGCAGGTTTCCGCCTGCTGGCAGGCGGCGACGACCTCGTCGAGTACGTCTTCGGCACCGGCGTCGCCAAACACCGGTTCTGCCGCCACTGCGGCGTGAAGTCTTTCTACGTCCCGCGTTCCCACCCCGACGGCTTCAGCGTCAACGCCCGCTGCCTCGACCCCGCCACGATTAATTCGATCACGGTACGCCCGTTTGACGGGCAGAACTGGGAATCGGCGCGAAGCGATCTGGACGCTCGCTGACGGGCCGGGCGGGAACCCTCGCTCGCTCAGAAGAACGGACATTCGCTCGCTTGGGTCCCCGCCCGGCCCGTCAACGCGTGCCCTCAGCGCTTCCCGCCGTTTGCCAGGTACAGCCACGTCTCCACGACCGTATCCGGATTGAGCGACAGCGAGTCGATGCCCTGGTCGACGAGCCAGCGGGCGAGGTCCGGGTGGTCGGACGGCCCCTGTCCGCAAATGCCGATGTACTTGCCGGAATCCTTGCAGGCCTTGATGGCCATCGCGAGGAGCGCCTTGACGGCCGGGTCGCGCTCGTCGAAGAGCGGGGCGACGATCGCGGAATCGCGGTCTATCCCGAGCGCCAGCTGCGTCATGTCGTTGGATCCGATCGACATGCCGTCAAAATGCTCGAGGAACTCGCGCGCCAGGAGCGCGTTGGTCGGCAGCTCGCACATCATGATCAGCTTGAGGCCGTTCCTGCCGCGCTCGAGTCCGTTCTCCGCGAGCAGCTCGACGACACGGCGGGCCTCGTCGACCGTGCGGACGAAGGGCACCATGACCTGCACGTTGTCGAGGCCGATGTCGTCGCGCACGCGGCGCAGCGCCCGGCACTCGAGCTCGAAGCAGGGCCTGAACGCGGCGTCCGTGTAGCGCGAGGCGCCGCGAAACCCGAGCATCGGGTTTTCCTCGTGCGGCTCGTACTGGCGCCCGCCGATCAGGTTTGCGTATTCGTTGGACTTGAAGTCCGACAGCCGCACGATGACCGGCTGGGGCGCAAAGGCCGCCGCGATGCTGGCGATGCCTTCCGCGAGCTTCTCGACGAAGAAGCCCACCGGGTCGTCGTAGCCGGCCATCTGCCGGCGCACCTGCTCGCGCACGGCGGGTTCCAGCGTCGCAAACTCGAGCAGCGCCCTCGGGTGCACGCCGATCATGCGGTTGATGATGAACTCGAGGCGCGCGAGCCCGACGCCGTGGTTCGGGATCGACGAGAAGTCGAAGGCGCGGTCCGGGTTGCCGACGTTCATCATGATGCGCACGGGCGGGGGCGGCAGGGCGTCGAGCTCGATCCGATGCTGCTCGAAGTCCAGGCGGCCCTCATAGACGGTGCCGGTGTCGCCTTCGGCGCAGGACACCGTGACCGGCTCGCCGTCCCGGATCTTCGCCGTGGCGTCGCCGCAGCCGACGACTGCGGGAATGCCGAGTTCGCGCGCGATGATCGCCGCGTGGCAGGTGCGGCCGCCCCGGTTCGTGACGATGGCCGCGGCGCGCTTCATGACCGGCTCCCAGTCCGGGTCGGTCATGTCCGAAACGATAACGTCGCCCGGCTGCACGCGCGACATCTCGCGGCTGCCTGCCACGACGCGGGCCGGACCCGCGCCAATGCGCTGGCCGATCGCGCGCCCCTGCGCGAGCGCGCGCGAGCGCTGCTTCAGCGAGAAACGCTGGATCGTGCGGCCGGTGCGGCTCTGCACGGTTTCGGGACGCGCCTGCAGGACGAAGATGGCCCCGGTCTCGCCGTCCTTGCCCCACTCGATGTCCATCGGGCAGCCGTAATGCGACTCGATGACGAGCGCCTGGCGCGCGAGCTCGTGCACGTCGGCGTCGTCGATGCAGAAGCGCGACCGCTCCGCCGCGGCGACCGCCACGACCTCGGTCCAGCGCCCCGGCGCCGGGTCCGTTGCGTACACCATGCGGCTCGCCTTCGACCCCAGGTTGCGGCGGATGACCGCCTGGCGCCCGGCACGCAGCGCCGGCTTGTAGACGTAGAACTCGTCCGGGTTCACGGCACCCTGCACGACGAGCTCGCCCAGCCCCCACGACGCGGTGATGAAGACGGCATCGCGGAAGCCCGACTCGGTGTCGAGCGTGAACATGACGCCGCTCGCGCCGACGTCGCTGCGCACCATGTGCTGCACGCCGACCGAGATCGCGACCTGCGCGTGGTCGAAGCCCTGATGGGCGCGGTACGAGATGGCGCGGTCGTTGTACAGCGACGCATAGACCTGGTGCATGGCCGCCAGCACAGAGTCCGGCCCGCGGACGTTCAGGATCGTCTCCTGCTGCCCGGCGAACGACGCGTTCGGCAGGTCTTCGGCCGTCGCGGAGGAGCGCACGGCGACGGCCGCGCCGCCGTTGCCGAGCCGGGTCGCGGCGGCGAGCACCTCGCGCTCGAGTTCCGGCTGGAAGCGCGTGTCGAGGATCCAGCTGCGGATGCGCGCGCCGGCCTCGGCGAGACGCAAGACGTCTTCGACGTCGAGTGCCGCGAGCTCGCCGGCGATGCGCGAGCCGAGCCCGTCCTGCGCGAGGAAGTCGCGGTAAGCCTGCGCCGTGGTCGCGAATCCGCCGGGCACCTGGACGCCGGCGCCGGACAGGCGGCCGATCATCTCGCCGAGCGACGCGTTCTTGCCGCCGACGGACTCGACGTCCTTCATCCGCAGCTCGGCCAGGGGGATTGTGTAACCGGTCACGCGCGATCCTCGCTCGTTCCGCACCTGATACGATCAGCTGCGCGGCGGCCGGCGACGTCGGCCGCGACGGCCAACGGAATCTCCGCCATGAAGCAGCGACGAACCGTCTTCTTCGTGTCCGACCAGACCGGCGTCACTGCCGAGACGATGGGACACAGCCTGCTGACGCAGTTCGACGGCATGGAATTCAGGCCGGTCACTTTGCCATTCATCACCACCGTTGACAAGGCGCGCGAGGCGGCCGGGAAGATCGACCAGGACGGGCGCGACGAGGGCATCCGCCCGATCGTCTTCGCGACGCTCGTGAACGACGACGTGCGCGACGCGCTGAAGCAGGCGGACTGCCTGTTCCTCGATTTCTTCGACGCGTTTCTCGGTCCCCTCGAGCAGGAGCTCGGCATGACCTCGGCCCACGTGCTCGGCCGGGCGCACGGCATGGCGGACCTCAATGCATACACGATGCGCATCAATGCGACGAACTTCGCACTTGCCAACGACGACGGCGCGCAGACCCGGGACTACGAGCGCGCGGACGTGATACTGGTCGGGGTTTCGCGCTCCGGCAAGACGCCGACCTGCGTGTACATGGCGCTGCAATACGGCGCTTTTGCGGCCAATTACCCGCTTACCGAGGACGACCTTGAGGGCCTCAGGCTGCCGGCGGCCGTCGAGCCCTACCGGCGGAAGCTGTTCGGCCTCACGATCGAGCCGGGCCGCCTGCAGCAGATCCGCCAGGAGCGGCGTCCCGACAGCCGCTATGCGTCCGCGCAGCAGTGCGCATTCGAAGTGCGCGCGGCCGAGCAGCTGTTCGACCGCAACAGCATCCCGTACCTCGAGACGACCGACACGTCCATCGAGGAGATCGCGAGCCGCGTGCTCGAACGGCTCGCCATCCCGAGGCGCGTGAGGCCGTGACGGATTCGTGAACGGGAGCACGGATAGCGGGGGGTTTCGGCCGGAAACCCCGTGATATAGTCAAATCCATGTTGTCGGACAGCCTCTGCTCGATCTCCTGGCGCGCACGGCCACGGTCGTTCGTGAGCCTGATGACGCTCTACGAGAGCAACTACATCCGCCTCGGCTGGCTGGCGCCGGACCTCAGGCGGCTCAGCGGCTCGCTGACCTCCGAGGTCGCGGGCGAGCCGTCGCTCGAGCTTTCCGTCGTCGAACAATGCCGCTACACGACCGCGCTGCAGATGACGTACCTGTTCGGCGAAGGCGAGCGGGCCGAGCGCGAGCCCGGTCTCGAGATCCGCGTCTATCACGATGCCCGGCTCGCCGAGGCCTGCGGCACTGGCGCCGCGCCGAGGCACGCGCGGCTGCAGCGGCTCGTCGCAGGCGTCGCGCCGAACCACGGCAAGCGCTGGTCCTGCAACATGCTGCTCAACAAGTGGCTGGAGTACTGCGTCGGCAGCGGCCACCGATTCGCGGTACCCGCCGCCTGAGCGAGACTCATGGCCGTCATGCTTCCGGACAAGTGGTCGCAGCTGAAGCTGCCCTCGATCGGCAAGGCTGATCCTGCCGAGCAGGAGCGGCTGCTCAAGCTGTTCTGGAACCGGGCCGAGCTCAAGAAAGAGCTGCAGAGCCTCGACGACCAGCTGCACAACCTGCGCAACAAGCTCAAGCAGCAGGAGAACGCCAACACGCGCCTGCAGCAGCAGCTCGAGCAGCTCGAGGTGCTGCTCGGCAGCCCCGAGCGTGGGCTCGACGCGCTGGTGCATTTCGGCCTGAAGGCACTGTGGCGCGCCTGCCGCGAACAACTCGAGAAGTTCGCGGCGGAGCTCAAGCGCGAGCGGCAGGACGCGCAGCGCAAGCAGCAGCTCGCGGAGTTCCAGCAGGACCGCTCGGAGCGGCTCAAGGTCGCGGACGAGCGCCTGCGCCAGGCGCAGGAAGTCGCGGACGCGGAGCGCGGGCGGCTCGATGAGCGGGAGCGGCGCCTCGGGCAGCTGCAGCGCTTCTGGCACTACTTCAAGCGCCGTGAGCTCACGGCTGAAATCCTGGGCCAGCGCGAGCGCTGCGTCACGGCCGACCATCACCTCGGCGAGATGCGCGAGGCCCACCGGACCATCGAGAAGGAGCCCT
>Ga0209486_10000229_pt1 | contig 26798 bp, 25 predicted proteins | sample NCCompost_FD_187518 | JGI IMG/M metagenome (GOLD analysis project Ga0209486, IMG submission 187518) | Agricultural soil microbial communities from Utah to study Nitrogen management - NC Compost (SPAdes) (version 2) | ecosystem: Environmental > Terrestrial > Soil > Agricultural land | place...
GTTCCATCCAGTCCATGGTCGCCGTACCCTCGTGCACCTCGCCGATTTTGTGCGTGATGCCCGTGTAATAAAGGATACGTTCCGTGGTGGTGGTCTTACCGGCATCGATGTGGGCCATGATGCCGATGTTCCTGAATTTACTTAAATCGTACTTAGCCATTGCTTTTTTCGTCAGTGGTCAGTAGTCCGTTGTCAGTTGTCAGGTTGCCACAACGGACAACTGACTACTGACCACTGACTATCACCACTTGTAATGCGCAAACGCCTTGTTCGCATCAGCCATGCGATGCGTGTCTTCTTTCTTCTTCACAGCGTTGCCGCGATTGTTGGCAGCATCCAGAATCTCGGCCGCTAATCGGTCAGTCATCGTCTTCTCGCCGCGACCACGCGCGTACGAAACTATCCAGCGAATTGCCAGGGCACCGCGCCGCTCCTGGTGTACTTCAATTGGAACCTGATAAGTGGAACCGCCGACGCGCCGCGACTTCACTTCCACCGTCGGCTTCACGTTGTCGATAGCGCGCTTAAAGACTTTGAGCGGCTCTTCGCCGGTCTTGTCGCCAATCTGGCGCATCGCATCGTAAAAAATACTTTCGGCTACCGATTTCTTGCCTCCCCACATCACGCCGCTGATGAATTTGGTAACCAGCGGGCTGCTGTAAACAGGATCCGGAAGCACTTCGCGTCGTTCGGCTACTCGTCGTCTTGGCATATCTCTTTATCTCGCTCGTTTATTTGGCACTCGCTTTGGGTCGCTTCGCGCCGTACTTCGAACGTCCCTGCTTGCGATCGGCAACCCCGACTGAGTCCAGCGTGCCGCGAATCACGTGATAACGGACACCGGGCAGGTCCTTAACGCGGCCGCCTCGAATGAGCACGATTGAGTGCTCCTGGAGGTTGTGGCCGACGCCCGGGATGTAGGTCGTCACCTCGATACCGTTGGTAAGTCTGACGCGCGCCACTTTGCGCAGGGCCGAGTTCGGTTTTTTCGGCGTTTGGGTGTAAACGCGAGTACAAACGCCACGCTTCTGAGGCGAACTCTGAAGCGCGGGGCTGGCCGTCTTGTATTTGACCTGTTGGCGACCTTTGCGAACGAGCTGATTAATCGTCGGCACTGTTTCCCTCTTTGATACTTGTGCGCGCAACGCGCAAAAAGGGGCTATGCCTGCCTCTTTCCGGAACCAGTCCGGCAGTCAGCGCAGGCTACTGCCCTGTTAAAAATTAGTTGTTAGGGACGTTCTGATTTTTCGCTATTCGCGGCGGGCGTGGATCGTGGCTTCCCTTAAGCCGAAACTTTTCTGTGGCGTCGCTTTATTTAGGCGAGAAGCGTGAACTTCGCGCGAGCACGCGAGGGGACGACCGCAGTCGTAACGCGTACCATTTACGCCACAATAATTGTCAACGGCCGATATTACTGGCCGAGCAACGCCTCCACACCGACAGAACCAACTTGGACGTTGCTTATTTTCGTTCAGACCCCCGTGTCCGAAACGGCAGACTATACGTACGGGAACCAACTATGTCAAGCGCACTTGCCTGTTATTGTCCCTAGAACAGCCACTTAACCAAATACCAGACGCCAAAACCCGCTGCGCCGACGACGACAATCAACGCCAGGCTCAAAGCCACCATCAGCAGCTTAAACTTGCGATACCGGTTCTTGTCAGGCGGTGCCAATGAACCCTGCGGAAAATACGGTGGTGGCGTGTAGGTGGCCATGGCTGCTTAACCCTTTGGAGTTGGCGACGGCACTGTGAGTCCGGCCTTTTTCAACTCTTCTTCCTTCTTTTTCTTCAACAATGCTTCCTGGTGTTTCTTGCCGACGCGGATCCGCTTAACACCTTCGCGGGCTTCATCAAGCGCATCCTGCGCGCGGTAATACTCCGGATCGATTTCCAACGACTTCGAAAAAGCGGCGGCGGCCTGGTCGTATTGCGCCAGTTTCGTGTGCGCGACACCGAGGTCGTAGAAGATGTCGGGATCGTCGGTTTTCAACCTCGTCGCCTGACGATATGAGCGGATTGCTTCGCTGTAATTACCGAGGTTCGCGTACGTTTGGCCGAGGTTGTAGTGCGCTTCGGCGTCGTCGGGATTCGCGTCGAGATGCTTCTTATAGGCCTCGACTGCCTTTGTGTACTGAGATTCGGCGTCTTCGCGTTTGTCGAGCGCTTCGTAGCTGAGCCCGAGACGAAAATGAGCTTCCGCGAGGTCCGGATCCAGCGCGACCGCCTGCTGGAACGCCGCAACCGCTTCATTGTCCTGATCGTCCCGGTATAACTGCTTGCCTTTGTCGAGCAGTGATTTAGCCTGCGTGCGATCGCCGTTTAAACCGTTGGACACTGCTGCCGTTCCGGCACTATTATTCGTGGACTGCTGACCGCTCCGATTGCAACCAATCGCAAAAACCAGTAAACACACGGAGCAGAATAAGAGAATTAGTCTCATCGCGCAGGAAAACTCATGCCGCTGGCGCGCATGCGCCGTTGAATAAGCCCTTTTGGGGTTGGGAAAGAAGCGCTCGTTATCTAACGCCAATTCCGGCGTGGAGTCAAACAAGCAAACACGAGCCTCCCGACTGGAAAACAGTATCCGTTGCTAATTTCTTTTAGGAGTGCCAATGTCCAAGAACCAACGCCCCCAAATGATTCGGTTCATGGCGCCAATTGCCCTGGTGACCATGCTACTTTCGCAACAAGCACTCGCTCAGAAAGCGACCGTTGTTAAATCGGTCAACGCTCCGTTGACGCTCAGTCTCTCTTCCAACTCCACGACTGTGACCGCGTGCACTGAGGCCGGTAGTCCAAAAGTGCAACTCACCGCCAAGGCAGTTTCGCCGGGCGGCAATCCGATCAAATACCGCTGGACGACGTCGGGCGGGACGGTTGCCGGCGAAGGTCCAAATGTTACGTGGGACTTGACGGGGCTGAAACCCGGTTACCACAAAGCGTCTCTGGATATTCAAACGAACGGTGCCGACGGCGAGTGTCATGCGTTTTCGTCTATTAGCGTGCTCGTAAGCCCATGCCCTGTGATTCCGCCGGTTTGTCCAACTATCGAGATCGTCTGTCCGACCAACGTGCGGCTAGATCAACCGCTCACTTTCACTTCACGGGCCAACGGCGGCACACCGTCAATTCCGGCCGTCTACAATTGGACCGTCTCCGCAGGCAGCATCATCGAAGGCCAGGGAACCAACACGATCAAGGTCGATACCTCGGGCCTCGCGGGTCAAACCGTCCGCGCATATCTCACGATGCCGGGATACGGCACGCTGAATTGTTCCGCCGATTGCGGCGTTTCGATTCCAGTACCTCGTATCACCAGCCGCAAGTTTGACGAGTTTCCCGATATCCAGCGCAACGACGAGAAAGCTCGGCTCGATAATCTCGTTATCGAGTTGCAGAACGATCCGTCGGCGACGGCTTATGTGGTGATTTATCCCGGTCGCGCCGGCAAGCGTGGCGACGTGCAGCATCATGCGAGTCGCATCGTCGATTACATGGTCAACTCACGCGGGATCGATCAGAGCCGCATCGTGACTCTCGTGGGCAGTGCGCGGAACGAGTTGTTCGTCGAACTGTGGGTAACACCACGGGGCGCGACTCCACCAAATCCGTAAAACACTCTGTTTTCCACGTCTGACGGTATCTCTGTTGCCTACTAATGAGGTGACTGACACCTTTGTCTTATATTGTGCGCGTTAACAAGACGAAGACTGTTTCGGTCTTGTATCAGAAACTTACAGCGTGGAGAAAATCAATGGTCCGTACCAGATCTGAATATTGGCGCGTCCTTTTCCTGGTCTTGATGTTGGCGCTGCCGTTTTCCGCAGCGGCGCAAGACGATAAAGCGAAAAAAGAGAAGAAAGTACCGACCGGAACACCGGTTTTCTGGGTCGCACCCTCAAACGCCGGGTCGATGAATCTGTTACTCGGTGCTGGTGGTGAAGAAATGAAGCCGGACATTAGCAAGGTAACGTTCGTCGAACAAAAAACGGGCGGCTACTCGACGAAGTACGAGGTGCGCGACGCCAAGGGCAACAAGTGGGTCGCGAAGATTGGAAAAGAAGCTCAAACTGACACTGCCGCCAACCGTTTGGTCTGGGCCCTGGGCTACCCTTCAGAGATCGCCTACCTCATTCCCAAGTTGAAGATTGAAGGCAAGGGCGAATTTGAAAACGTTCGCCTTGAAGCGCGGCCAAAAGGTGTCGACCGGGTCGGAAACTGGATGTGGGAGAACAATCCGTTTCAAGACACGCCTGAGTTTCGTGGTCTCAAAATCTTGATGGTGATGATTGGCAACTGGGACATGAAAGATGACAACAACGAGATCCTCGCGCTACGCAACCCGAACACCGGGGAGGCTGAGTTGCGCTACATCATCAGCGATTTAGGTGGCACGTTCGGCAAGACCGGCGGCTTCTTCTCGCGCAGCCGCAACGAGCCGAAAGATTTCGTCAAAGCCGACTTCATCAAAGCGGTGAAGGGCGACGTAATCGATTTTAATTACGGCGGAAAGAACCAGAAGCTGTTCGAAGGAATCACGGTCGCGGACGCTCGCTGGCTGAGCGAACGTTTCAAAGGCTTGAGTGACGAGCAGCTCAAAGATGCGTTTCGCGCGGCAAACTACACACCGGAGGAAGTCGATATGCTGACAGCGGCGCTGAAAGCTCGCATCGCAGCGTTGGAGAATCCGGCAGGCGCCGTGGCGAAGGATAACTAGTAAGGCAGGTTGAAAAAGTTTGTCCGGCGCACTCGAGCGTGTCGACTTGTGGATAGCAAGCTAAACGACAACTGGAGTTCGCCGGACATTCGTTTTTGAAGAACAGTGCGCTGTGCCATTACGGCTTCGCCGTCGGATGGAGGCTGCAAAGCCGCAGCGAAACGGCTCCTGCGCAGAAGTTATCTCACCACATCAATCGCGATGAGCTGCTGCCCCGAGATCACAAACTCAGCGGGCGCCAACTCCATCTCGTAAACCGGAGACAACACCGTCGGCGTATAACCACCCGAGGTGCGATCGCTGTTGAGCGTCGCGACCATAGATGGCGGCAGGCTCGGCAGTTCACTCGTCCCAATCACCGCGCCGTTCGTGATGCGAAACAGCTTCACATACAACCGATCGCTCTTCTTCACCGTGTTGATAGCCCGCACTAGCTGACTCAGATCCTGCGGCACAAATGACTTCGCCGGCGAGCCTTCCTGCAACGCACCACCATCGCCAACAAACACCAGCAATTGTCCCAACGCGGCGTCTTCAGGAATCTGGACCGGGATCCGCTGCACGAACTGTTTACCTGATTCAGTTCGCACGTAAGCCTGAACTTCTACCTTTTCACCACGACGAACCTCGGTGCGATCGAGCGTGATCCGCTCGAGTGTTCCGGCGTACTTCGTTTCCGAAGACGAGATATCGAGCGTGATCCCGTCGAGCTGCACGTCGTCAAAACCGCTGGTCAACAGCGACGCGACCGGCGCGGCAATCGAACCCGCAGCCTGAACGAGCGAATTGTTAGCGGAGAAACGCCGGTCAATCTGGATCGGCTCGTGGCCTTTAACTTTGATCTCGCCTTTGAGGGTAATCGTCGATTCCCCGAGCACACGCTCGCTGGACGTAATCGTGTTGAAAATCGTGATGTTCAGAAGAATAGGCGTCAGGAACGAATCACTTACAACTTCGTACGAATACGTCTCTGTGCGATCGCGACTGGTGTGAAGGTTTACCTTCACCGGAATCATCTTCGGCGCACGTTTCAGTAAACCATAAATTCCGGACGCGCGATCCTGCGCGATCGATCCAACCATCTGTCCCGGAACTGCGAGCTTGAACGAGTTGTTCATGTTCGCAATGACGGTGACAACGGACGACTCCGTCATCGGCATGTCCGACGCGCCTAGACTCAAAAACGGATGACCAAACGCGTAAATTCGATCGCCGTCGCGCATTGTGACAGTGCCCGCAGCCGCCAGCGAATAATCGCCGCGCACGAGTTGCACACTGATCGAGCTGCCCGGCGGGAACGTGTTTCCATTCACTTCCGCCATCGGCGTGATCGCCGCGGATCCCCCGACACCGGAAACCGGCAACAATCCGTTCGCCACGAGCTGCGGCGCAAACATCGACAACGATTCCTGACTGATACCGCTAAAAACGAGCGGCGTTGCGATCGGCGTCATCTGTTGACCAATCAACGGCAACAACGGGGAACCGGCCGAAACAGGCGCCAGGAGTGAAACGGACGAAACCGCGGGTTTTGGAAGATTCGGTTTCCAGTCGGTGCCGGCGAGTTGTGCAAACGACACCGGGCGCGGCTCCTTTGGTTTGCCTTTATCGTTTTCAGCGCCCTGGTTGAAGATGTCGATCATCTGCTTGATCGGAGTAATTCCCGCGATAGGCTCCTTCGAAAACGGAAAGCTGAACGCAATCGCGCCGACAATCTTGCCGTCGATATACACCGGTGAGCCCGACATGCCGGCAAAAACGCCGGTCTTCTCGACGTTCGACCCGCTCAGTTTGCCGATGATGGCCGACTGGCGCGGTCCTGGAAAACCCGGCAACACGCCAAGGATCTCGACGTTGAACTCCTGCGTGTCGGACCCGCTGAAGACCGTTCGCGCGGTACCCTTCATGCCGGCTCGAATGTCTTCCAAAGGGAAAACCGCGATAGTCGTTATCTTCGGCCCGAGGACGGGCTGCTGAACCGTCTGCTGAACCTTCTGTTGACCAAGGGCCAAACTCGCCGTTGCGACGAGCAGTAATGCGCTGATAATGGAGGCAAATCTCTTCATCGTTAAAGGACTATAAGCTTCGCCTGAGAAGGCGGTCAAGATTAAGATGGTTAGCAGGTTGCAAACACCTATTACACAAGTTGAAGCGTTCATTCTCGCAGGCGGCGCATCGAGCAGAATGGGCACTGATAAGTCTCAACTGCTGCTCGAAGACCAAACGTTCGTAGAACGCATCGCGGACACACTTCTGACGGTCACAGACTCAATTAGGTTGGTCGGCGGCCGTTCAAATTCTACCTTTGCTTCCAAACTCGCCACCGTCCAAGACGTTTACCCGCAATGGGGAGCGCTCGGCGGACTTCACGCCGCGCTCTCCGCATGCCGCCGAGATTGGGCCATCGTCGTCGCCTGCGATCTTCCCTTCGTCACTTCGGAACTTTTTCGGAGTCTCGTTTCGAAGCGCGGCGATCATGATGCTGTTGTTCCGATGCAACCGGATGGACGGCCGCAACCGCTCGCAGCTCTCTACCGGGCGAACCCGTGCGCGAGATGGGCCACCGAGTTGATCCAAACGGGCAGGCGACGCCCGTTGGACCTTCTGCAAAGCGTTAACACATGTTGGGTTGACTTCGCCGAAATCGCGAATCTGGATCACGCGGAAAGGTTTTTTGTTAACATCAACACGCCGGACGACTATTATGGCATCATCCGCGCTCTGAACACGGATCATTGATCACTAATTCTCATGCCACCTAAAAGAAGATTTGGTAAAAGGCTCATCAAGTCTTTCCTGCCAATTGTATTCGTCATTGGGCTGGCACTCGTCGCTTCACTTTCATTCATCGTTTACTGCGTAACGCGCCCCACACGACGGCCATACGTCGTCACGCCGGAATCATTCGCAAGCATCAGCGGGCGCGCGATCAAAGTCACCGACGAAACATGGACCAACCGCGACGGGCGTCCAGCGCGTGGCTGGGTGCTGAAGGGCGCGGAGGGCGCACCCGCAGTTGTACTACTTCATCGTTACGGTGGCGATCGCTCCTGGTTGTTCAATCTCGGCGTCAAGATCAACGAAACTACGAGCTTTACCATTCTGTGGCCCGAATTGCGCGGTCACGGCGAGAATCCGTTGATCAGTTGGACCGGTCTCGGGGCGCGGGAGGGCGACGATCTGCTAGCTGCCATCGAATATCTTCAGACATTCAAGTCCGAAAGCCAAAAAAAGCTGGTGGGCGAGAGTTTTGGTGTTTACGGTGTGGAACTCGGCGCTTACGCAGCGTTGAAAGCGGCATCGCAGGACGGTCGCATCAAGGTCCTGGGGCTTGATTCGATCGCCAGTTCGCCGGATGAACTCTTGAATACGGCAGTTTCAGCCTGTGTCGGGATCGACAACGGCTTCGTGCATTCACTCTCACGCATGGCGATGAAGATCTACATGCTGGGCGGTTACGACAATACTCCCGGATGCGATCTAGCGAAGTCAGTTCGGGATCAGCGCGTGTTGCTGCTTTCGGGTGCGGAGGCTGGGCGGCTTAAGGATTCGACGGCTGCGCTGCAAAGCTGTTTTGCAAATCCAGCGAACGTCGAAGCGCGCATCGATCTGCCGCTCAGCGGGTTCAGTTTGCCGTCGGCAACAGGTGAACAAGGTGAGGCTTACGATCGCGTCGTAATCGAGTTTTTCGATCGCAATCTGCGCTGATCGTTTAAGGCGGCGTCCAGCCGAGAATTGCGGTTCGGCCGTTATCGCCGATCACTTCAATCCCACGCGCGTTTCGGAAATGGTCCACGTACTCGACCGGAATCAGGACCACTAACTTTCCACCGAGCGCCTTCGCTTTATCAACCGTAACTTCGTCGAACGGGATCACCTCGCCCTCATCGTTATAGACCACGCGATCGTGCGCGTAGAACTGCGGGGAGCGATCGTCGTTGCGTTGCGCGATGACTGGAACGCTTGCATAGCCGCGCGCGTCGGCAAGCTTGAGCAAGTCACGAACTGATTCACGGTTTGCGACAGTCGGTGCCGCGCACATCAGCAGCCACACTACGAGCACGAAAATACCGGCAGGCACAAACAGCGCGGCCGCGTCGGCACGCAACACAAACGAAGCAATCGCGACGACCAACATTGGCACCGCTGCAAAGACAGCACAACTCAGCGACACATAACCAGTTTGCGCGGCATAAACAATCCCACCGACGCCCAGCACCAGGCAGATGATCCCCGTCGCACGAAACGCCCACTTCGAAGGCGACTTCAATCTCTCAGCGATCAGGAAGCCGGCCGCCGGCAGCACCGGCAGGACATAACCCGGCAATTTCGATCCGGAAAACGAAAAGAACACGATCGGCAACATCAGCCACGCGGCGGAGAACACGCGAACGATGTTCAGAGGATCGTCCCCGCGCCAATTCCACTTTCTGATTTTCGCGAGCGCATCAATCAAAAACGCGGTCCACGGCAAGCTTAGCATCAGAACGATCGCGGGGAAGAAGTAGACCGGTTGCGGATGCTTGTACTTGTTCGAGGTGTATCTCGCGAAGTGGTGCTGCACGAAAAACTCGTCGATAAAACCCCATCCGTGCTTCGCGATCACTGGTCCATACCAAATTGCGGAAACTGCCACCGCGAGCGGCAGTCCCCAAACCAGACTCACGAACACACGCCGCCCGGGCCACCTTCGTCGTAACAGATAATAAGACCCGACGACACCAAACGGCAGAACAACTCCCACGAGTCCTTTCGCCAGCAACGACACCCCGACAAACACATAAAAGCCCCCGAGATGCCAACGCTTTCGCGACAACTCATGCATAAGAAAAAAGGCGAGCGACCACGTGGTCGTCATCGTAATCACCACGTCGAAACTTGCCGCGCGCGAGAACACGATCAGTCCCAGACAACTCGCCGTCACTATCGCTGACCAAATCCCGAAATCCGCGACGCCGCTGGCATGCTCAGTCTCACGTCCAACCCAGTAAACAGCCGCAATCGTCAACAACCCGAAAATCGCGGGACCTAACCGTGCCGACCATTCATTCATGCCTATAACTTTCGCGGCCGCGATCATCAGCCAGTAAAGCAGCGGCGGCTTCTCAAACCACGTGTGACCGCCCAGTGTCGGCGTGATCGGATCGCCACGCATCAACATCTCGCGCGCGACTTGCGCGTAGCGCGGCTCGTCTGGACCCAGCAGGGGCAAATAGCCGAGTCCAAAAAGATAGACCGCGATGATGATGATGAAAGTGGCGATGTAGGGTCGCTTGGCAGGCGCGGAAGGTTGCAAGTATATTCGGCTCCGATTCGATTTGATCCGTGGTCTAAATTAACAAAAATCCATGTCGTTACGTACAGCAGTCATTGGTGCAGGTAGTCTGGGACGTCAACATGCGCGCATTCACAGCGTGCTGGCGACGGAAGGTTCATCGCAGTTTGTCGCCGTTTGCGATATCAACGAAGAGACGGCGCGGTTCGTTAGCGCTGAGCGAAACAGCGATTGGACCAGCGACTGGCGCACGCTGATCGGAAACGTCGACGCGGTAAGTCTTGCTGTTCCCACTGAAGTTCATTGCGAGATCGGCTGCGGACTGCTCGAGGCGGGTGTTCACGTCCTCGTCGAGAAACCGATCTCACGTACGCTCGACGAAGCGGACCGGATGATAAAGGCAGCCGAGCATGGAAAAGCCGTGCTTCAGGTTGGACATCTCGAACGCTTCAATCCCGCGATGGTGGCGCTCCGTCCGCACGTTCGCAATCCCGTTTACTTTGAAATTCATCGCATCGGCGAGTTCACCGCGCGCTCGCTCGATATCGACGTGGTGCTCGATTTGATGATTCACGATCTCGACATCGTGCAGTGGCTCGTGGGTGAAGACGTTGAAGTTACGAGTATTCACGCCGTGGGCATTCCGATCCTGACGGACAAGGTCGACGCCGCCAACGCGCGACTCGAATTTGCGTCAGGCGCCGTGGCAAATATCACTGCTTCGCGCGTCGGTACGGAGAAAATTCGGAAGATGCGATTTTTCCAGCCTCACGACTACGTCGCCATCGATTACACGACGAAGCACGCGTCGATTAGCAGTCTGGCGCCGCCGCGCGCACCTGGTTCGTGGCCGGTCGTTCACGCGAACCGGTTGGAAATTGTCGACGTCGAACCGCTTCGTGCGGAGATCGTGTCGTTTCTCGATGCGGCAGAGAATAGATCACCGGTTGCCATCTCGGGATCGGATGGGCGGAATGCGTTAAGCTTAGCGTTGCGAACACTGGAAAGAATCAAGGAACATTCTGAGCAGCTTAATGTCAAACGCGGATGACACGAACAAAAACCCCGAAATCACGAACCTGCTTGAAGAGCACATCCGGGCGGGCGACTTCCCTTCGGCCGTCTATCTCATCGGCGAAAAAGATCGAATAATCTTTACCGACGCTCTCGGTCATTCTGCCGTCGACCCGTATCGCATTACCAACAAGCTGGACACGATTTACGATCTCGCGTCGTTAACGAAACCTCTAATTACCGGTTTGCTGTGCGCGCGCCGGATCGAACTGGGCGAGTTGACGCTCGATAGTTCCGTCTCTCACTACTTGCCCGAGTTCGATCGCACGGACAAGTCGATGATCACGGTCCGCGAGCTGTTGACGCACACTGCGGGACTGCCTGCGTGGCGACCGCTTTATCTGCTCGCGGAAGACGAGCCTGAACGCGCGGCCGGCGCGATTGCCAACCTCGATCTCGAGTACAAACCAGGTACGCGAGTGGTCTACAGCGATCTGGGATTTATCGCCCTCGGAATTCTTTTGGCTCGTATGACCGCACATTCGCTCGCGGACATGGCGCGCACAGAAATATTCGAGCCGCTGGAATTGCGGCAAACGTTCTTCAATCCCGAAGAAGCATTACAAACCGGCATCGCAGCGTGTGAAACTGGAAACGCCTACGAGCGGGAGATGGTCGAGCAGAGCGGCGCCGGAGCGTATCAGAATTGTCGTCAACGATTGATCTGGGGCGAAGTGCACGACGGCAATGCTTATTTTCTTGGAGGCGCTGCGGGTCACGCGGGACTGTTCTCAAGCGCGCCCGACACGTTCGTCATGGCCCAACAATTTCTGGCAGAGTCGAGCAAGCTACTGACAAGACAAACTTGCGATTTGTTTCGCACCAACATGACGGCGGGATTGGAGGAATCACGCTCGCTCGCGTGGCAACTCGCGGAGACGAGCGAATCAACCGCCGGACTCGATCTGCCGCGCGATAGTTTTGGTCACAACGGATTCACCGGCACCTCGCTATGGATCGATCCCGAGGATCAACACGTCTTCATCCTGCTCACCAACCGCACACACGCGCGCCAGCTTCCCTTCGCGAACATCAACGCCGTCAGGCGTCGATTCAACAGTCTGGCAGTAGCCGCGCTGAACGCACGTTAGAGACGGAATCGGAGTGTGGTGCCGATGACGTTGAGATCTCCGGGGACGCTGACGCCATCGTTCTGTCGCAGGTAATAGAAGTCCTGGGTGAAATGTTTATTGAACACTTTGCTCCCGCCCACTGAAAAACGATTTCGCACCCACCGATCGACCGTCCAGTCATAAAACACTTCGTCGGCGATAAACAGCGACAACGCGAGCTTGTCGGCACCGATTGGATGTTCGACCTGAAAACGGTTGCGATAGCGGGTTGAGTGGACTCCGGAGTTTCGCAGGCGACGTTCAAACTGGTTGCGGTCGCTGAGTCTGAAATCACCCACATTGAAGCGAAGCTGCACCGGAAACGTGAGTCTGTTTTCCCAAACTCGTCTGCCCGCGAAAGGTTGCATGCCGATGTGTATGTAGTTCGGTGAGACGGTGACGTATTTATTGACTCTAAACGTGAATCCGGCACCCACTCGCTCGTCAATCGGATGCGTGATATCGCGGCCCAATCGCAACGTGCCGAGTAGATTGAAATCGAATTGCGTCGTAACAGGGAGAGCCAGTTGAACGTCGGTCCATAGCTGATTATCAGTCTGTTCCAACTGCGCAGAAACCGGCACGAGAAAGAGCAGTGAGACACAGGTCAATCGGATAACAATCATCGTTTTGACGGTGGCAGCACGGTGAACGAAGCTAATGCCACCGTGACGCGATCTCCGATCTGAAGTTTTGCCGCCGCAGCTTCGGGCTTCGGCCGCGTTGCGATGATGGCTTTGGTCGACTGGCTTTCGGGCGTGTCAGTCGTCAGGTAATACGGAGTTTCGTCAGTGCGACATTCATCGACACCGCGGTCCAACCGCAGACGCACCCGTTCATACGCGCCGACGAAACTGATCTCTTCGATCCGTGCGGCTGAGATCGTCGAAGCTCCATTGCGGGGAATGTCGCCTTTGCTCAACACAACGTCTTCGGGACGGAATACGATCTTGACGCAATCGCCGTTGTGAAATCGTTCCCCGTCCAACGGCGCCGCCAAGTGCGTTCCACCGACTTCCAGCGCGCCGTTCTTCACTGTGGCCTCGAGTATGTTCGCGGCGCCGAGGAAAGTCGCTACGTATTCAGTCGCCGGGTGACTGTAGATGTCGTAAGGCGTTCCCAGTTGTTCGATGCGCCCCTGATTCAGGACCGCAACCCGATCGCCAAGCTCGAGCGCTTCTTCCTGATCGTGGGTGATGAAAATCGACGGCACATTCACTTTTCTGAGCAGCGCGCGAATCTCTCGCCGCAGGTGAACGCGCGTTTGCGTGTCGAGCGCGCCGAATGGCTCGTCGAACAACAGCACTTCCGGTTTGTAGGCAAGCGTTCTTGCGATCGCTACCCGCTGCTGCTGGCCGCCGGAAAGTTGCGAGGGATACTTCTTGCGGTGTTCTTCAAGTTGAACCAGCTTGAGCAACTCCTCGACAGTCTCTCGGATCTCCTTGCGCTTCCGCTTTCTAATGCGCAGACCGTAACCAATGTTTTTCTCGACCGTCATCTTCGGAAACAGCGCGTAAGACTGAAAGATGACACCAACGCCACGCTCGCGAGCTGGTAGTTCAGTCACGTCCTTGCCGTGCAGAATCACCTTTCCGGTGTACGGCATTTCGAGACCGGCAATGATCCTTAGGATCGTCGTCTTGCCGCTGCCCGACGCGCCGAGCAACACCAGCACCTCGCCTTCGGCTACATCGAAACTTATGTTTTGCAGCACGCTCGTCTTGCCGAAACTCTTGCTGAGACCGATCACACTGGCAGCGGCCGGCGGCGGGTCGGCGAGCGCTGGCGCCGTTTCTGCTGGTTTCGGGATCAATGTTTCTCTGGCTTTCACCATCTTCTCAATTTCGAATTGCGAATTTCGAATTGCGGATTTTAATTTCGCATTTCGAAATTCGAATTTCACAATTTTTCAATCGACGTCCAGCCAATCGCGTGCGAAGAACAACACGCTGAAGATCAGAAACGAGAAGAGCGCGAGCACGATCGCGATCGCGTTCGCCGCTTCGATCTGTCCTTCGTTGAATTTTGCAAAGATGTAGAGAGGGGCTGTTTGGGTGCGTCCGGCCAGGTTTCCGGAAACGAGAATTGTCGAACCAAACTCGCCGACTGCGCGCGCGAAAGTCAGCAGCGCGCCGGAGACAATCGCACCGCGCAACGATGGCAGCGTGACGTGCCAGAATGTTTGCCAGCGCGTGGCGCCAATTGTCGCGGAGGCTTCTTCGAGCGAACGACTCATCGTGTCGAAGACTGGTTTGATCACGCCGAAAGCGAGCGGGAACGTGACGAAGATGTTCGCCAGGATGATCGCGAACGCCGTGAACATGATTTCGAAGTTCGGCGTCATAAAGCGTCCCAGCGTGCCGTAAGGTCCCCAGAGCAGCAGCAACGCAAAGCCGGCGACGGCAGTTGGAATCGCAGTCGGCAAAGAGATCGTAACGATCAGCGCATTGCGACCCCAGAAGTTGTAACGTGAGAGGACGTAAGCGGCGAAGAGACCAAAGATCACATTGAAGACCGTGGCCCAAAAGCTCGTTGCCATCGACAGTTTGAGTGCGAAGATCGCTTCGGGAGCCATCAACGCCCCCCAGAATTTGTCGAGACCTGTCCGCGTGCCGAAGATGAAGATCGAAGCGAGCGGGAGAAACACGAGTGGCAGCATCATGAAAACAAGCATGCCGATGCTCAGAGGCCGAACGACGTCGAAGCCTTTAACATGACGCATTGCTGCTACTGTACTGCTCATTTGATTCAGTAGTCAGTCACTTGTTTTGAACTTGATCGCGGAAGATCTTCTCAATCACTTCCGGATGCGCCCTATCCCAGCCACCGAAATAATCGATCGTTAATGGGAACTCGATGCGGCCGAAGCCTGTGTTCGCCTGATTGAACGCATCGTTCGTCGTCGAATAAAAATGAAACTTCACAAACGCCTGTTGCGCTTCGTCGCTCCAAAGGTATTGGACGAAGGCATCGATGATCTGACGCTTATCACCGGAAATATTTTTGTCTATAACAACCGCCGGATGCTCGCTGAAGATCGTCGAGCGCGGCACGACGATCTCGATGGGCGCGTTGGCTTCCTTCATCAATAGCCCTTCGAGCTCGTAAGTTATCAGAGCGTCGCCGTTGCCGAGCTCGAACGTTGTGCGTGCCTCGCGCGCCGAACCGGGCGTCGCTTTTACATTCCTCCAGATCGATCGCAGTGTTTGCAGCGCGCGCGCTTTGTCCTGTTCATTCGATTCGACTTCACTCTTCTTCAATTCCGATCCGTAGATCGCCAGAATGGACCATTGCGCCCCGCCAGAACTCACTGGATCGGGGTGAATCAACTGAACGCCCGGCTTTCCAAGATCCGCAAAGTCGCGAATCCCTTTGGGGTTTCCCTTCCGCACGATAATTATGAAAGGGGTCTTGTTGACAAATCCTCGACTGGGGTACGAGTGCCAGTCGCTTGTTGTAAAGCCGCCAGTCTTCAGTCGCTGCGCATCACGCTCGATCGAAAGTATCGCAACCTCGGCAGGCGCGCCCTGCAAAATCTGGTTCGTGACTGTTTCCGATCCTGCGAATGAAGACTGAAAGCGAACTTCCTGGCCGTGAAGTTGTTTCCACCGGGCCGCGAAACCGGGGATGATCGCCTTCTCCAGCGACTCTTTCATGATCGAAAAGCCGTAGAGCGTGATCGTGACGTCGCCGCCTTCAGCCGGTGGTTTGGGCAGGCAACTCGCCGCCACGAACGCCGCACACAAACACGCTGTAATAACGAACGCGCCGCTTTGGGGTGTAGTCTTCCTCATGAGGGTTCTCGGGGACGACCTCTCATTCGTTTGACAGCCCAAATCCCGCTGCCGTTAAACAGTTAGCTATCGGGGGTTGCTCGTCTATACCACAGATTTGGGGTTTTGAAAATCAGTGAATCCTTAGCGGACAAGCCAGCGATTCTGGGTATGCGTTTTAAATAGGGACATTATCCGGCGAGACAGTCTTGCATTCAAATCTTACCTGCGTAAGATGACCAACCTTCGATTACACCGGTAAGTCGATATCAAAACCCGGGAGAAGCCTCACGGAGAGACTGATGTTGCTGGACGGAAGGAAATGAGTGTTTGAGAGTAGCCCGCAGAGTTGTTTGAAAAGTAATCCGCTTCGGCGAATGTACCTGTTTCATTGAAGTCGTTGAGTCCAACGTCGGTCCTAGCGCTTGGGCTTCTTGGATGTCTCCTTAACTAAGCTAGCTGAGTGGTTGGGATCACCGACAGGTAGTCCTGGATGAATCGGTCGATTTCGCTGGCGACTTGCCGCCGTATCATCGGGATTTCAAGTTTAGGCCCGCCGACGCCATCCAGGTACCAAGTCACGGCATCTGTCTCTATAGACGGATCCCGCGCCAACCGAACTCACTGCATGAGCTTCACTTCAGTCACCAGTGGATAAACAAAACCGTTTGGAACGTCGTTTGACTCAGGCCTTGACCTCGCTGAACATTTTGGACTTTACGGGAACGAAAGGAAGGCGCGTCGAAGGCGAAACATTGAAGCGCTAAAAGACTAAGAAGTGAGAAATGTGCGGCTACTTTTTTCATCGGGCCTCCAAGGGCTAGCGAGGTTGAAAGGCTTCTGAAGGCCGAATGCTGAGAAGTGAATGGCCCGGCCTCAGAGACTTGGCAGTCTTGCGACCATTCGGGTGGCACGATAGTGCCGGTCCTTGCTCTTGTCAACAATTCTTTGTGAGTCAGTGAATCCTTAACCCTTTCGTAGTACTATGCTGCCGCAATGCGTAGTTTCCTCGTGCGGAGAGCAATCACTTTACTGCTCGCCCAGTCGTTGTTACTGACGGTTACCGTCGGCCAGCAGGAAACGCGGCCGCGGCGAACACAGCCCTCATGGCCGGCACCCCAGGCTTCCGCTCCCATCGTACCTACGCCTAACCTGGCAGTTCTTACCGGACCAGAACCAACGATCCGGGTCGCGCTGACGACCAGCGCGCGTTCCGCGGTGATCTCGACGGCGGGCCAACTGATGAATGCCAGTGGCGGCGGTTCGAAACTGGTTGCGCTCGATACGTCGCGTGTGCGCGTCGACGCGCGGCTGCTTTCGCCAAAGCCGGCTAACAATGATGACGGTTTGTATCGCGTGGTAGTCGCCCGGGCGGCGTCGCGCGAAGAAGCGGAGGAGAACGAAAAGGAAATCCAGAAGATCAGCGGCGACGACGCGCACGTCGCTTACGACACCCAAACTAAAACGTGGTCAATGTTCCTCGAAAACAAACTTCCGCGCGAAGAAGCGGAAGAGATGATCGCGCGACTTGAGTCAGCCGGTATCGACGCGACCATCGAAGGTTCACCTTCGTCTCCCGAAAAGAACGCACAGATCGCGGGTTCCTCGTCATCTTCCAGCGGAAACAACGTGCGGCTCACTTCATCCTCGCGAATGCCGTCGCGCGAAGTCCTCGCATCGTCGTCCAGTGGACCGACGTTCAGTTCCAGCGCACCAGTCTCGTTTGCTTCCGACGACGAAACTAAGTCGCCGGTGCGTTTCAACGATCGGCCCTATCGCGGACGAATCGAAGTTTTCACAAACTTGCGCGGCTCTTTGACGGTCGTAAACGAGCTGGGTCTCGAGGATTACGTACGCGGCGTTGTCGCTAACGAACTGTCAGCCGGTGGTTTTCCGGCCATCGAAGCCCACAAAGCTCAGGCGATCGCCGCGCGCACGTACGCGTTGAAGAATCGCGGCCAATTCATGTCGCAGGGTTTCGACATCCTGCCAACCACGCGATCGCAGGTTTACCGTGGTCTCAGTTCGGAGAATCCGTTGTCGACTCGCGCGGTCGACGAAACGCGCGGCATCGTCGCGACTTACGAGGGCGAACCAATAAACGCGCTTTACACGTCGACGTGCGGCGGCCGAACTGAAGACTCCGAAAACATTTTCAACCAGGCGGTTCCCTATTTACGCGGACGTGAGTGTGCGGGTCAACACCTTTCAACCCCCGAGCAATTCGTGTTGAAGACGACGCGCGCCGTCGCGGAGTTACGCGACGACAGCAACGTTACGCTCGTGCGAGATGTTGCGCTGCTCGCAACGCAAAACGTTGGGTCACTGCCGGCACGAGTTTCGGATGCGTGGCTGGCGGCTGAGGCTTCGGCACCCGAAGTGCGCAACTGGATCACGCACGCAGCACGAATCGCACGCCAACCCGCGCCCCAGACCGGTGACGACGTAAATCGTCCACCCGCTTTTGCGACCGCACTGGCCACAGCGGTGCTGGGTGATAGTCGAACCAGCACGCTCTTAAACGACGCGGATGCCAGTTATTTTCTTGCGGTCCGCGACGCGGAAGCTGTGCCTGAAGTGAACCGGGCGGACCTCGGAATGCTCGTGCGCGACGGTCACCTGACGGTCTATCCCGACGCGACATTGCGACCTCGCGAGCCGTTGAATCGGGCTCGCGTGATACACGCCATTTCTCGACTCCTCGAGGCGCGCAATCTATTGCAACTCCAAAAGGGGAGCGCGCGCCTCTCGGGTATGGGCCAGGTTGTTCTTCGTCCCGCGAAAGGTAAAGACCAGACGCTCAAACTCAACGACGATGCGTTTCTTTTTCGTCATATCGGCGAGCGCGCGTATGCAGTTTCGTCGCTGGTGCTGATGAGTGGCGAGCCGGTTACTTATCACGTCGCGCAAAATGGACAGATCGATTACCTGGAAGTTAAACCCGCACCGAACGGAGCCGCCGCCGATCGTTTCTCGCCGTTTTCAAATTGGACCAAGACCATGAGCGTTGGTCAGGTGCAGGGACGTTTGGCGCGTGCGGCGCGAGGCATTGGACCAATCGTCGATCTGCGCGTCGTTTCCCGTGGATCTTCACATCGCGTGACCGACCTGGAGATCGTGGGCGCTAATGGCACCGCTCACGTGCGTGGCGGCCGCATCCGTTCCGTGCTTGGCTTACGTGAACAACTCTTCGTCATCGATCGCGAGTACGACGAGATGGGTCGCGTTACCGAATTTAATTTCGTCGGCCGCGGTTGGGGCCACGGCGTCGGCATGTGCCAGGTCGGCGCGTACGGTCTCGCCAAACAGGGCTGGTCCGCGGAACAAATCCTAAAGGCCTACTACTCCAATATCGAGTTAACACGGATTTATTGAATCTTTCGCGTAATCAAATCCTCGGGGGCCTGATACTGCTCATCCTCATCTGGGTGGTCGCGCTTTTTCGCATGCTATGACTCCTGTCATCGCGATTGTTGGTCCAACCGCGTCAGGCAAGAGCACGCTCGGAATCGAAGTCGCGCTCGCACTCGACGGCGAGATCATCAACTGCGACTCCGTTCAGGTCTATCAGGAAATCCAGATCGCCACGGCGAAAGTGCCACTCGAGGAACGCAAAGGCGTTCCGCATCACTTGATCGACTTCGTATCGCCTGCGATCAACTACACGGCTGTCGAATGGGCGCAGGAAGCAGCTCGCAAGATCGAAGAGATTGAAAGTCGCGGCCGCGTTCCGTTGCTCGTCGGTGGTACGGGTTTCTACCTGCGTGCGCTACGACAACCGTTCTTCGTCAGTCCACAAACCGACGAAACATTGCGCCAGCGGCTCAACTCGATCCGCGACCGTCACGGCGCCGAATATCTTCATCGCGTACTCCGTCGCCTCGATCCAAAAGCCGGTACTGAGTTTTACCCTCGTGATTGGCCGCGCGTGCAGCGCGCCATCGAAGTCTACCTGCAAACTGGCCGCTCGATCATGGACCAAAAGCACGAACGTCCGGACCCACACGAAAGCTCGCGTCGCCTGCGTACTCTTGCTCTCAACCCGCCCCGGTCCGAACTTTACCGCCGCATCAACCAGCGCACCGAAGCCCACTTTAAGGCCGGGCTTGTGGCCGAAGTGCAACAACTCCTAGACCGCGGCCTTTCACCGCGCTCGAACGCGCTGGGCGCCCACGGTTACCGGCGAGTCGTCGAGTATCTTCAGGGCCAACGCGACCTTGACAGCGCGGTGGAACAGACGAAGCTCGACGTACGTCACTACGCCAAACGCCAGTTGACATGGTTTCGCCATGAAGCGGGGGTCGAATGGTTCGACGGTTTTGGTGAAGAAAACGACACTTTGCAATCGGTATTGGCGGCCCTTGCTACCGGGCCGCGGTCCAAATAATCATCTTTCCGTCACATCTTTTCCTATCTCTTGTCCAGTCGCTTGATCCGTGTTGTAATCACATTGCAAACCGCGCGCTTTCTTTCCGGGTTCAGCACCATGTCCGACGGCAAACAGGCACCGCAGAATATCCAGGACGCTTTTCTAAACACCGTCCGTCGGGAGAAGACCGCCGTCGTCGTCTACCTCCTCAACGGGGCCAAACTAACGGGACGGATTCGGAGTTTCGACAAATTTTCGGTGCTACTGGAATCGGGACCGCAGGAACAACTCATCTTCAAACACGCCATTTCAACGATCTCTCAGTCACGGCGGGGCACCGGTGAACTCCATCCACAGACCAGCGCCGAAGCCCATGCCCGAGAGGTTCGCGATGCCAACTCGCCTGAGGCGTGACATTCGTTTAAACTCTCGCGGACATTTTTCAGACAAACTCAGGGGAATTTCGTGCCTGGAACTTTCATTACCTTCGAAGGTATTGACGGCAGTGGGAAATCTACACAACTGCGGTTACTCAACAACTTCCTGCGGGCCAATGGCTTTAACCCGCTCATAACTCGCGAACCCGGCGGCACGCCCGTCGGCCTGCGACTTCGCGCCGCGCTGCTCGATGCAACGGAAGAGGTCGATCCACTTACAGAACTACTCGTCTTCGCCGCCGACCGTGCACAACACGTGCGCCGCGTTATACGGCCGGCGCTAGAGTCTGGACAGGTCGTGATTTCGGATCGCTACGCCGATGCGACAGTCGCTTACCAGGGAGCGGGACGCGGTTTTTCACCGGAGTTGATAGCCGAGATCGTCCAACTGGCAACGGAAGGTTTGAAGCCGGATCTGACAGTGCTTTTCGACGTCGAAATCGAAGAATCAACCAATCGCACCACACGACGATCGACGGGCAAGAGTTCATCAACCAAAACAGGCCGCGACCGGCTCGACATCGAAGATGCTGAGTTTCACACACGCGTGCGAGATGCATACCTTGAGCTCGCGCGCGGCGAACCGGAGCGGATAAAGATCGTCGATGCGAGTGGCCCAGTCGAACACACACAGGAACGCGTGAAAGAAGTGGTTGTTTCTTTCTTGAAAAGTCGTGGACACCTTTGAGCTTTGTTCTTTGTGCTTTGTTAAGACCCCTTAGAACAGCAAACAAAGTACAAAGATCAAAGCCCAACGCTCCAAACTTATGTTCGATCAAATCGCGGGAAACGCACGAGTCAAAGAAGTTCTGAAACGAATGCTGGAATCGGGCCGGCTTCCGGGTGCATTGCTGTTTGCCGGCGAAGAAGGCGTCGGTAAGAAACTCTTCGCGCAGGAAGTCGCACGCTCGTTGAACTGCCGCACGCCACGAAATAACGAGGCTTGCGGCGAATGCTCCGCCTGCAAGCGCATCACGAAAATCAACTATCCCGAACGAGACGACGCCGACGAATGGAACCAGATACTCTGGACGGACCATCCTGACGTCGGACTGGTCGTCGCACCAAGGCGAGTGCTGCGTGTCGAACAAATGCGACAGATCGAAAAGGAAGCGAACTTCCGCCCGTTCGAGGGCAAAGCGCGCGTGTTTCTGATCGACGAAGCTGACAAGCTCAACGACGCGTCAGCCAACGCTTTGTTGAAAGTTCTCGAAGAACCACCGCGTACCTCGCACCTGATCCTGATCACCGCGCGGCCGGCGATGTTGTTACCGACCATTCTCTCGCGTTGCCAGATGATTCGCTTCGCGCCGTTATCGCCGGACGAGATTGAAACTCACTTGACGAAAAACAAACTCGTCGATAACAAGACCGCTCGCATTCGAGCACGCGCCGCAGGCGGCAGCATGGGCCGCGCGCTGTCAGGCGATCTCGTGACGTTCACATCGCAACGAAAAGCGATGCTCAAAGTGCTCAACGCTCTGGTCCTGAGTGGCAATCGCGCTGATCTGCTTCGCTCCGCGGAACAACTCAACGAGGCGCAGTACAAAGACGAGTTTGAAGAGCGGTTGGACGTGCTGGAGACGTTGATTCGCGACGCGTGGATGTTGTCGCTCGGCGTGAAACCGTCGCAGTTAGTGAATGAAGATTTGCTGGCGGAACTTCAACCGATCAGCGACAAACTCGATTCGAGCCGGGCCGGCAATTGGATCCTGCAAATTGAAGACTTGCGCGAACAGTTAATCGTCAACGTCAACCGTAAGGTGACCACGGATGCGCTGTTTTTGACGATGGCGGGTGACGTTGCGGCCACTAAACGACCGAAGGTGCGCTAAAAAGGCTGAATCACAGTTTTCCTTTGCGTCTTTGCGCCTTTGCGCCTTTGCGCGAGACTAATTGATCCCGCAAAGACGCAAGGGCGCAAAGACAAAAGATTCTACTTGCTAATGGTGACGAGTTCGGGTTCGGCGTTGATGGGCTTCGCTGAGGCGCCTTCCGCGAGCAGTTTTTCAGTTTCCATTACGAAAGCGTCGACGATGTTCTCACCCGCGACTTTCCGCATCGGCACGCCGTCTTTAAAGATCATTCCCACACCACGACCAAACGTGATGCCGAGTTGAGAATCGTGCGCTTCGCCTGGTCCATTAACAGCGCAGCCCATGATCGAAAGATGTAACGGCTCTTCAATGTGGGCCAAACGTCGTTCGATCTCAGTAACGATCTCGACGAAGTTATCAACGTCGAGTCTCCCGCAGGTCGGACATGCAACAACGGTAACTCCGCGCGTACGCAAGCCGAGCGACTTCACAATCTCCCACGCAACTCGCACTTCTTCCTGCGGCTCCGCGGCGAGTGAAACACGGATCGTGTCGCCGATTCCTTCGTGAAGCAGAATGCCTAAACCGATGGACGACTTAACGGTGCCGCTAAACGAGGTGCCGGCCTCAGTCACGCCGAGATGAAATGGATAATCGACCTTTTGGGCCAGCAAGCGATACGCGGCCACGGTGCGATGAACGTCGGAAGCTTTCAGCGAAATGATGATATCGGTAAAGTCGAGATCTTCAAGGATCCGAATGTGACGCAGCGCGGACTCGACCATCGCTTCAGGAGTCGCAGTGCCGTATTTTTTCAGCAAGTCCTTTTCGAGCGAACCGCCATTCACACCGATGCGAATCGGGACTTTCTGCGCTTGCGCCGCCAGCACCACCTGTCGGATACGATCATGCGCGCCGATGTTGCCCGGATTAAGCCGGAGCTTGTCGATGCCGGCTTCCAACGCTATCAACGCTAGTTTGTAGTGGAAATGAATATCGGCGACGAGGGGTACGTCAGGTACGCGTTTGCGGATCTCTTTTAGCGCGACAGCCGCGTCGTTATCTGGAACGGCGAGCCGCACGATCTCACAACCGGCACGCACCATCTCCTCGATCTGCGCGACGGTTGCACCGACGTCGGCAGTGTCCGTCTTCGTCATCGACTGAATCGAGACGGGTGCACCTCCGCCGATCTGAACGTGCTTGACCTGGACTGGACGAGACTGGCGCATTGCCATTTACTTAGTGGCAGGCGCCGGTGAAGACGCCGCCGGAGGTGATCGCTCCGGTTGCTGCTTGCTACCTCCAAACATCTTCACGAAGTCGTTGCCGATCACAAAGACCATCAACAACAACACCATCACGAATCCCACCTGCTGTATACGATCGCGAATGGCCGCCGAGATCGATAAACCTACCAGCGACAGCAGCCCTTCAATCAGCAGCAGGAAAATCGCGCCTCCATCAAGTACCGGAATCGGGAGCAAATTGAAGATGCCGAGGTTCAGGCTCAGAAATCCAAGCATGCCGAACACGCCGTCCCAACCGAGGCGTTCCACCGAAGTTTTTGCGGCTTGATAAATGCCGATTGGACCGGAAAGCGTGTTTCGTACGGACCGTTGTCCGGTAAAAACCTGTCCAAGCGCCTTACCTGTCAAGCGAAGAATCTGGATGTTTGTATCCCAGGCGTACTTGAACGCGGAAACGACCGTCGCAGCGTGAAGCGGGAACTGTTCCCCGATGCCAACTCCCAACTTGCCGGTATCCAGTCGCCGTTCCGGGGACGTGAGCTGCACTGTCTGGCCATCTCGCTGGACGGTAATTGGGATTTGCCCGGTGTGACTGCGAATGTACTCGGTCACCTGCGCGGCGCTCTTTACGTCTTCGTTTCCGACCTTCAAAAGCCTGTCGCCGCCCTTAAGACCGGATTCCTCCGCAGGAGAACCCGCAACGATATCGCCGACCATAACCGGCAACCCGCCATAGTCAGGCAGAAAATCCAAGGTCCCGGCTTGCTCTCCGTTTTCAACTCGAACGCTGGGCGTGATTGTTAACGAAATCTCAGCGCCGTTGCGATTGACGACCAACGGCATCGCTTTACCTGGGCCGAGCAGTGCGTCGCCGTTGATGCTGTCCCACGAAGGATGCTCTACGCCGTTGAACGAAATGATCCGATCGCCCGGTTGCAGACCTGCCTGAGCCGCGGCGCCTCCCGGTCGAACGTCATAAACGACTGGCGCTGGTGTCGCCGGAACGCCGTACATCATCGCGCCGACAAAAGGGACTGCGAGAGCCGTAATGATGTTCATCACCGGTCCGGCAAGAGCGACAAGTATCCGCTGCCATCGCGGTCGGAGATTGAACATTTCTTCCGGCGGAATATCCTGTGCGCTGTTGCCTTCAAGTGGCGCGTTTGATTCGTCGCCGCCGAGTTTTACGTAACCGCCGAGCGGAATCGCAGACACGCGGTAATCAGTGTGGCCCCATTTTCTGCCGAACAGACGTGGACCAAAACCGACGGAGAAGGTCTCCACTCGAATCCGAAAGAGTTTGGCAACGAGAAAATGGCCAAATTCGTGAAGAACAACGGCGGATCCTAGTATGAAAATGAAAGCGAGCGGAACGATTAAAAAATCCATTAACGACCTTTTCCCAAAGAATTAGCCCGAAACAACCACGATTAGACTCACGGCGGAAGAGCCGGGTTGCACCCCCGAGTTTACGCGCCGCGTTGTAGTCCGTCAAACAAATCGTCTTGCAAGAAAGTAGTTACTCTTTTCAACGTGAGGTCTCCCGCAAAGGTGCAAAGACGCTAAGAAAACCTCCGACCTTTGCGTCTTTGCGCCTTTGCGGGAAACTTCATCAGACATCGATTAAACTGTCGCTTTTGTTCGTTTTTCGATTTCTGTCAGCGCCAGAAGACGCGCTGCTCGGTCGGCTTCAAGGATAGTTTCGATATCGCCTGCCTGTTGGTTAGTGTGCGCATCCATCACGGACTCGATAACGAGCGGAATCTCCGTCAAACAAATGCGCTCGTCAATAAAAGCGCAAACAGCCTCTTCGTTTGCCGCATTCATCGCGGCGGGCAACGTGCCGCCTTCTCGCAGGGCGCGATAAGCCAGCGCGATGCACGGGAAACGATCCAAATCGGGTGCTTCAAAGTGCAAGCCTGAGATCGACGTCAGATCGAGTGGAGGCAACTGACATTCGTGGCGCTCAGGATACGTGAGGGCGTATTGAATTGCGTGCCGCATGTCAGTCACACCCATCTGCGCGATCACCGATCCATCGATCATCTCAATCATAGAGTGCACTACCGACTCGGGATGCACGAGGATATCGATCTGTTCAGGACCAAAACCAAACAACCAATGCGCTTCAATAACTTCGAGGCCCTTGTTCATGAGCGTCGCCGAATCGATCGTGATCTTCGCGCCCATGGTCCATGTTGGGTGGCGCATGGCTTCGGCAACCGTTGCTTGCTTCATTTCGACTTTGTTCTTAGTTCGGAACGGCCCGCCGGAAGCAGTTAGGACGATGCGTCTAACTTCTTCCGGTCGTTCGCCCCGCAAACACTGGTGTAACGCATTGTGTTCCGAGTCGATGGGCAGGAGCTCGGCGCCTGATTTTTGAGCCGCGCTCGTCATCAACTCTCCCGCCATCACCAACGTTTCCTTATTCGCGAGTGCGACCCGCTTCCCTGCTTCGAGCGCCCGTAACGTCGGCACGAAACCAACTGCGCCGACAGTCGCGGAGATCACGCAGTCGGCCTGTGGATGCGTCGCGATTTCAACCAGTCCCGCCTCACCTGTAATGATCCGTGGCAGATCGATGTCTCGTTCGAAAAGCCGTGCGCGAAGATCGTGCGCCGCCGTTTCGCTGTCGACGGAAACGACTTCGGGCAGGTGCGTGGCGATCTGATCCGCGAGCCGTTCGACGTTGCTACCCGCGGCTAGTCCAACCACGCGCATGCGTCGTTCACTCAACGATTCGATGACGCGGAGACTGTTGCAGCCGATGGAACCGGTTGAGCCAAGGATGGCGACGCCTGTGCTTTGCATGCAGACTATTAAGCGATCAGGAGCGGGACAGATATTTTTGTATCGTAGGGGTCGAGGAGATCGATCGTTTCACCGTGTTTGTTGACATAAGACGCACTGGTGACGCGCCAGTCACCGCGATTGATGTAAACAAGATTAACAGAAGCATTGACGGTCTC
>Ga0209486_10000231_pt1 | contig 26776 bp, 14 predicted proteins | sample NCCompost_FD_187518 | JGI IMG/M metagenome (GOLD analysis project Ga0209486, IMG submission 187518) | Agricultural soil microbial communities from Utah to study Nitrogen management - NC Compost (SPAdes) (version 2) | ecosystem: Environmental > Terrestrial > Soil > Agricultural land | place...
AAGAGACTTGGCCGTGGTCTCCTGCTTGGTCTCGGAACTCGGGGACTGCGTTGAAGTGGGTGGGGTGGCTGGCGGCGCCGGCCGGGTGTCGGAGCTTTGCGACTGCTGTACGTCCTGTGCTGCAACGTTGCTGCAGTTCAAAAGGTGCACAGCGGTAAGCGGAAGCAGCAAAAACGCGAGTGTTGCTGAGGTAAAACGCTTCATTGGTTGTAACGGCCTTCCTGTGGGTCTGGAACTAACAACCCCTGGAGTGCAAGGCGGATGCCGTCGCAAACGACGGGGACATAAAAAATGCGTGGCAGTGGCGCCACGCATTATTTCTATCGTTGGCAGTTGGATTAGTTACACGGAGAGCCGGTCTTCTTCTACGAGGTAAGGGCTTACAACAACTGGCTTCTCTTCTGAATCTTCGGCCAGTACTGCCTGGATGATCGGGAGACTGAGAGAGTGTCGCTTCGGAATATTGGGCACATCATGACCTGCCGCATAAACTGGATGACGTTCGTGCTCGCTGTACCACTCGGACAGATTTGCGGTCTTGTGCATGTTCTCGATGATCTGCCTCCAGCCCACACCGGTGTTGTAAGCGCAGAAAGAAATCTCGCCTTCCTGCGTGCCGTACGGGATCACGCACATTTCAGTGCGGCGGAAGTCGTAGTTGAATAAATCCTGGAACCACATGCCTTCAACGCATAGTACGCGCCAGATGTCGTTCGGATCTTCTTCCTTCGCGGCCGCCATCCTGTCGTTTCGATCAGAGCTGGAGTTAGTCGAGGAAGGCTTAAACAGATTGAGAATCTGAGAAATCGGGAAGCCTTCCGGCGCGCGTTCGGCGTCGAAGTTTCTGAGAATGGCCATGCCGAGCTGCGCGTAAGACATTTTCTGTCCACGCGCTGTGTCGGTAATCGTGGCAACGTCCTTCATGAACTGTTCGTAATTAAAGAACTCAAACAGTGATTTGAAATCTCCGGTCTTCCGGTTAACCACCATCAGCGAGAAGATGCCGCAGTTGGGATGACAGTTACAGGATGACCAACCCCATGGGGCATCAGCACCCTGAAGCATATCCATCACGCTGGTGAAAGCCGAATACGAAGACAGCGGAAACCAGTCGCGCAGTGGCTGCAGACGTTGGCCGAGTTGGTTTTTCAAATCGTGCGTCATGCCCGCGAGGGTGTAACGCTGCTTGATGCGCAGATCATCTGAAATATCTTCGTCGCGACCAGTGAAGGAAACCGGTTGAAACGCAATGGTCTGAACTTTATCAATGTTCTTGGCCGCAAACTCCACGATTTGACCGATGCCATCGTTGTTGATCGTGTTAACTATGGTCGTTACCAGCGTAACCTTGATGCCGACACTGGCAAGGTTTTCGATAGCGCGGAGTTTTACGTCAAACAGATTTCCGACCCCACGATGTTTATTCTTCTCTTCGCTAACGCCATCGAACTGTAAATACACACCGTGTTGACCGGCAGCCTTCGCGGCTTTACAGAACTCAACGTCCTCAGCGAAACGAATTCCGTTGGTCGCCGCCAGGATGCGATAGAAACCGATCTTCTTCGCATAAGCGACCGCCTCAAGGTAATAAGGCGAGAGAGTTGGTTCGCCGCCGGAGAACAGAATGATGACCTGTCGCTTCGGTTTGAATGAAACGGCGCGATCGAGAATAGCTTTGGTGTCTTCAAAAGTCGGCTCGTGAACGTAACCAACCTGGTTCGCATCCATGAAGCACGGGTTGCACATCATGTTGCAGCGGTTGGTAAGGTCTACGGTTAAAACAGCGCCGCGTCCAAACTTGATGTTCGACGTTCCATGATGATGCACGTGCTTATCTTCAGCCACGCGGAAATCGCGTCCGAAGAAGAGCGATTCGATGCGCTCGAGAAACGCTGGATCAGTCGCCATTACGTCAACAAACTCGCCATGCTTAGGGCACGTCTTGCGCATGACAACCTGGCCATTCTCTTCCACGATTTGCGCTTTGATTTCACCCGGATGCTGGTGCATCAGAGTTTCAAGCGCCGTCTCGCCGGTAATTACAGCGTTGCGAACCTCTTTTACGCAGGTGGGACACAGGCTGTCAGTTTCGCGTGGGAAACCTAGCGGAGGAGCGGTGCGTTCATACGATTTCAGCAGTGGACCGGGAGCCCACTTGGGATGAATCGGTTGTCCTTCGGGCAATCGTTTGTTAACTGATTGAAACGCCGTCCACGCCGCTCCGGAAAGTCTTGAGAGCAATCGGGACTTTGTGACACCAGCCAACTTACCCTTTTCTGATTCTCCCCGTCGAAATTGATCGCTAAACAAAGTGCTTCGTTCCTCCTGACGCACGTCGACGTCGAAATAGACAATAACTTATTAATTTTCAGGCAATTACTCCACCAAGGCTGTAAATCACGCGGGCCATAATAGTTGTTAAGTTTGGTGCAAGGCAAGTACAAACACGACGGGAGAGTGAACGGGCACAATACACTAAGTGGCCCGTATTACAGTGTTTACCGCAAGCAATAATTGCGTACAGGGTGTCGCATACGATAAGGTGCGGAACTGATTCAGACCGCATAAATATGATGAATGAAACCGGAACCGGTTTAACCGTCAAAGTTTTGGCTGCCCACGTTGGCGGCCAATGCGTTGGCGATGGCGCAGTTGTCGTCGAACGCATTTCAGACCTAAGAACTGCAGAACAGGGAACCGTTGCGTTCATTGAGAATCAGAAGACGCTCGAAGGGGCCGTCGAGAGCGCTGCGTCGTGTCTGATTGTCTCCGATATCGCAGCTGCCCGGGCGACGTTTCCAAACGTGCCGGCTTTCATTCAGGCGGCGGACCCAAAGCTGACCTTCGCGCGGATCGCAGTGTTACTGCATCCACCGAAACGCCGCGAACCACTGGTCCATGCATCGGCGGTTGTGGCCGAGACTGCGAACATCGATTTGACAGTGTATCTGGGGCCGCACGTATCAATCGGCGAGCACAGTCGTATCGGCGGAGGCACGATTATTGAATCGAGCGTCACTATTGGAGATAACGTCTCCATTGGTTCCGATTGCGTGCTGCATCCCGGCGTGGTTCTTTACGACAATGTTTCAATAGGCGACAGAGTGATTCTTCATGCCGGTGTCTGTATCGGCGCTGATGGGTTTGGCTACGTGCGCGGCGACATGGGCTATCACAAGTTTCCACAACGAGGAACTGTGGTTATTGAAGACGACGTCGAACTCGGTGCGCATACTTGTGTAGATCGCGCGGCTTTGGGCATGACCAGAGTCGGTAAAGGGACTAAGCTGGATAACCTCGTACACGTTGGACATAACTGCGACATCGGCGAGCGTGTGGTGATTGCGGCCCAGACGGGAATTAGTGGAAGCGTGATTATTGAAGACGACGTGGTAATCGGCGGCCAGGTTGGCTTTGGCGACCACATACGAGTTCGCAGCGGCGCTGTAATAGGCTCAAAGGCGGGCGTCCTTCCTGGCAAGATCGTGCGGCCGGGTGTTTGGTGGGGAATACCGATTCAACCGCTGGAAGACTACAAACGGCTCAATGCACACATCCAGCAACTGCCAAAGATGCGCCAGGAAATCAAAGACTTAAGGCAGCGACTGGAACAACTGGAAAGAGATTCTGAATAGACGTCGGTTCAAAGACTGGCCCACGAATCCAACGCATTTACGATTCTCTCAGCCGCACGTTGTGAGGCATTTCCTTCACCCAAATTATGCGACACCTCACGTAGTTGTTTTCTCATCTTATCGCCCGCGTCCGTTTCCACGAGTAACATTAGGTTTTCGGCCAGACTTTGGCCGGTTAGTTCCGACTGCATTAGTTCGGGAGCGATTCGTTTGCGCGCAATGAGATTGACGAGCCCATAGTGATCAGTGTTGATGAGACGGCCCAGCACATGCCAGTTGACTGCGGACTCTTTGTACACGACGACCATCGGAGTTCCCAGTAGCGCAGCTTCCAGGGTCGCTGTTCCGCTCGCAATCGCCGCGGCGTCTGAGGCAGCAAGCGTCTCGCGCATTTGATGATGGACCAGACGGACTTTTGTTTGTAATTCCTTCGCCGCTGGATGACGTGCCAACACTGACTCTGCCTCAGCCATTGAACGACTAGGCGCTATGACCAGAACAAACTGGATCTCTGGATGACGCCGTGAGATCTCAACCGCGGCGTCCAACATGGGCGGCAGTATTCGCTGTAACTCTTTCAAGCGGCTTCCCGGCAGGAGAGAAATAATTGGCCTGGTGGGATCCAGCTCTACCAATCGGCAAAACTCTTCTTTGCCAATCCCAGCTTTGACTTCACCCGCCAGCGGATGGCCCACGAATTCAACGTTCTCGATACCGCGCTCGGCAAACCAGTCTTTTTCGAACGGCAGAATAGACAGAACAAGGTCGACGTCCCGTTTTATGCTTCGCTTTCGATATGAACGCCAGGCCCAGAGTTGAGGACTGATGTAATAGATGACCTTGATGTTCTTCTTGTGCAGGGCACGTGCGAGTCTCAGATTAAACTCTGGCCAGTCAACCAGTATTACTGCATCAGGTTTGTTTTCAATGGCCGCCTGCTTTAGTAGTTTGAAGGCGCGCCAAAACTGCCCGAACACGCGTCCCACTTCCATGATCCCCATGATGGCCAGGTCATCGGAACTGACAACCGACTGAACGCCGGCGGCTCTGAGCAATGGCCCTGTGGCGCCGCTGAAACCCCACTCAGCCTCCGGATCAACTTGCCTAAGGGCATGCACCAGGCTTGCAGCATGCGCATCACCGGAAGGTTCTCCGGCCACGATCATCACTTGTCGCGTCTTTTTCATTCCTTGCAGTGGGGCGCATCATAGCAGCCCCGGTTAACGGGCAGAAGGCGTCGACTTTTTTCCTTTTTGACTTCTCTTCAATGGACTGAACCCGATGAACGCTGTCTTTTTGCGTTCGTCTTTTTCGTGCTAGCATCGCGGCGCTTTAAAAGAATCAGGAGAACGACAGCGCTGACATTCGTAGAGTGTGTTCCGCGCTGTTCGTGGAGGCATTCACTCTCTTTTGCCCCTTGCATTTCGCCCCAGCAATGTCGTTCGGCTACTCCTGTTTGCCTTCGCGAGTGCAATCATAGGCATCGCCTCATCCGCTGCCGCAGGTCAACAGACTAATCCAGTCGATCGCAAGGTCACCAACCCAATGACGGACACGCCAAACGTCAACCCGTTGACGCAGGATCAACCTATCCGTCAGCGTCCGGGCGTGCAGCCTGTTGATGCCCCTGAACCTACGGATACGTTGGTGGTTGATTCAGTCACACAGAATGTCTCCGGTCCAGAAAACGCACGCGTTTTTGTGTATGAGGGAAACGTCGACGCACGCATCGGCACATTTCGTCTGCAAGCTGACAAAATTACGGTCTACGAAGCGACCAACAAAATAATCGCCGAAGGAAATGTGGTTTTCGATCAAGGAGACCTGCAACGAATTACCGGCTCACGCGCAGAGTGGAACTATCGAAGTAAAACAGGTTTTTTTCTTAACTCGACTGGCTTCACCAATCAAACTCAAGACGGGACCAGACTTTACTTCACGGCTGATCGTGTCGAAAGAGTTAGTCTCGACACACTGGTAGCGACTAACGTGCAGGTCACGGCGTGCGAAGAAGACATACCGAAGTGGAGTTTTCACTCGAAACGCGCGCGGATACAAACCGGTGATCGAGTACGGATATATGGACCAAACCTTCGCGTTAAGGGGATTCCTATTATTTATCTCCCTTATGCTTCGGTTTCGATTAAGCCGCGTGATCGTGCGTCAGGCTTCCTGACTCCGACCGTTGGAGGATCTGGCGCAAAGGGCTTCCGCGTGTCCAATGCGTATTATCGAACGCTTGGAAGATCGGCTGACGTCACCTTCCGCAATGATATCTACACCTCACGCGGTATCGGGTTCGGCGCGGACCTTCGGACTCGTGCAAACTCGCGGTCCTTTCTCAATCTTGGTTTTTACGTTGTTAAGGATCGGATTTTCGGGAATAAGGCAGACGCAGATAATCCGGATCAGGGAGGCTCAAGTCTTTACGCGGAAGGTGTCCACTACTTTCCGAACGGATTTATTGCCGCGGCTGACGTAAACGTCACTTCCAATCTGGCGTTCAGGCAGGTCTTCTCCGACAACATTCAGCAAGCGATTTCGCCGGAAGAGCGCTCGCAGGTTTTCGTTAATAAAGATTACGACGACTACAGTTTCAACTTTCTGGCGCGCTCACAAGTAACGTCTTTACCGAACTCGCGCATCCGCATACGGGAGTTGCCAAGTATCAGTATAGAGAAGCGAGGGTCACCACTCAGTTTTCTAGACAAGCTGCCGGTTTATTTTTCATTTGAAGCTTCAGCCGCTGGGGTTAGCCGGAAGGAAACAGTTGAAGATCTGATTGCGTTTCGACGCGACGTACGTGGGGATCCAATCATTTCACCTTCAATGGTCCAGCGGCTGGACTTTCATCCCCGGATCGAATTGCCGCTTCACTTTTTTGGAATCTCAATCACGGCCTCCGCCACGGGTCGGGTCACCTTTTATTCGAACTCCATCGATCCTGCGAATCGCGCCATACTTAGCCGCAACATAACCCGATCATACGGCGAGTTTGAAGTTGATTTTCGGCCGCCGGCGTTTGCCAGAGACTTTCATCGTGGAGGTGGATTTTTCTTTCGCCACGTGATCGAGCCATATATCACCTATCGTAAAATCACCGGCGTCAACAATTTCGATCGGATAATCAGATTTGATTATTCGGATGCAGTCGCCGACACCAACGAAATCGAGTTTGGTATCTCAAACCGATTCTTCACCAGGCGTTCCACGGAAAACGTCAGCAGCGCCGCTGCCAAAGCGGCGAGAACCGGCGAACAGGATTCACTCGCAACTCAGCCTTACGAAGCATTGACGATCACCGTTCGCGGCAAGTATTTCTTCGACCGGTTCTTCGGAGGTGCTTTAGTTCCTGGGCAACGTAATCAGTTCTATCCGATAACCACACTTTCCGGGTTTAGTTATGGCGGCGTTCCTCGCAGATTTTCGCCACTAAACATTGAAGCCCGATACCGGCCTCGCGCCGATATATTCGTAGATCTTCGCACGGACCTTGACACGCGCGACGGTGGTCTTCGGGCTCTGTCCAGTACTTTCGGTATTAACCGCCCGCTGATACAAGTGTTTCAAAGCTTTTACTACACGCGTGCAATCGAGCTGGTTCCCAGCCTGGCCCAATTTGCAGACGCGCGCGGCTTGGAACCTGGAACCCTCCGCGGCTCGCAGTACAGTCCGTCAATTTTTATGGGCAATCGCGAACGTGGGCTCTTTGGTGGGGCGTCGTTCTTTTTCGATTTTCAGACACGTCCTGGTCGCAGCAACAACTCACTTATCAGCTCAACCGTGACACTTGGTTACAGTTGGGATTGCTGCGCTGTTACCGCCCAGTACTACACTTTCGACGTCGGATTGCGAAAGGAAAACCGGCTGGTATTTGGTTTCCGTCTCAATGGAATTGGTGCCTTTGGAACCGAACAAATCGGGCAACGATTCCGCTAGCTTCAGCTACGAATACGCGACTTTCGGCGCGTCCTTTTGTGAAGTATGGTTGCGCGAACCCGGAAGCGAAACGTTTGTCGCTCACACAACCTCGCCTCACACCTAATCAATCACAAAAGTGGTTTTTAGCACTCTCTTCACAAGCGCTTGTGTGCCTTTTTGCGAGTCAAATTGCGAGGATTTTTCGGTCACCAAAAATTGGAACTACATCGGTAAATTTCCTGGAAATAGGTCAACGTTTTTTCCAGTTTTTACGACACTGAAAAGCGGTTGTTTGATCAAAAAATAACGTTGTTAATCACATGAGCGGTTGCTATATTCACGTTCGAGTTTGACAAGAAGCGGCTAGTCAGCTTGAACGATATATCAGTCAAACGAACAAGGCTTTGGGGTTCCGCTGGCCAGTACCACGCCCTTATACGCTTGTCCCCGTAGTACCTCACTAAATTCAATTTTCAGCCGGAAGAGAACAGGAGTTTTTGTGCGAAAACAATCCCGGAAAAATCGAGGCACCAGAAGTGCGCGGCGCTCGTCGCTCACCATGGTTCTGATAGCAGTTGCGATTCTCGCTGTAGGAGCTGTGACGGTTGTCTCACGTCAAAGTCTGTCCAATAGTCAGCCCACTACGCAGCCCACGAAAACGACAGTCCAGAATTTGAATGGCGCCGCAGGCCAGAACCATACGCTCTCTTCTGGGCAGTTTATGCAGCGCGATCGAGACGCACTTGCAGGCGGTTTGAAAGACATGATCGATCAGTCAACTGAAGGACTTGCTGAGGTCCACCATAGCGATGGTTCCGTGTCGGTAAATCTCGAGGACCGCTTTCAAAGCGTAACGGTTGCCAGGGATGACAACGGAAGACTTTCTCAGTCGTGTGTGGATAACCCACAGGCCGCCGGTGCATTCTTCAACATCGACTCGAAACTCATTGAAAAGAAACCGCGCGCTATGGTTTCGCCAGCCACAAAAGAATGATGACCCATCTTACCGCCAAAATCTCCGCGACCTTATTTACCCTCCTGCTGGGTGTCGTAGCTTCGTCTTCTGCTTACGGTGCAGCAAACATCGTCATCCAGAATGGCGACCCCGCAGGTGTTGGTTTCAACGACCCGACGCCCGCCGCGCCCGTCGGCGGTAATTCTGGAACGACTCTTGGCAAGCAACGTCTAAACGCCTTCCAACATGCAGCCAATATTTGGGGTGCAACCCTAAACAGCGGTCCAACCATTACGGTTCGAGCTACGTGGGAAGAGTTGACTTGCGATGCATCGTCCGGCGTTCTTGGATCCGCCGGCTCATTTGGTATCTGGCGCAATTTTCCGGGCGCTCCGGTTGCAAACACCTGGTATAGCTCGGCATTGGCCAACGCGCTGTCAGGCTCCGATCTCGATCCCGCGAATGCTGAAATTCGCGCGCGCTTCAACGTCAGGATTGGCACAGCCGGCTGCCTCGAGTCGCGGCAATGGTACCTGGGACTCGACACCAATCACGGCTCAAACATCAACCTGGTTACGGTTTTGTTGCACGAGTTTTCTCACGGTCTGGGCTTTCAAACATTTACAGACAAGAGCACGGGCGCAATGATCCAGGGTTATGCCAGCGTTTACGACCGCTTTCTTCATGACAACACCAGTGGCAAAACCTGGGCGCAGATGAACGACTCCGAACGCGTCGCATCGGGTATAAACACGGGAAATCTTGTATGGACTGGTCCACGCGTTGTTGCCGACGCAACTCTCCTAACCGCGGGTAAAGATTCAACTGGCCGGCCACTGTTGTATACGCCGAATCCGTTGGCTTCTGGTTCGTCTATTTCCCACTGGGACCGCAGTCACGCTCCCAATCAGTTGATGGAGCCCAGCATTAGTACGAGCCTTACCCATAACGTAGTGGCTCCTTACGATTTAACGACGGCGTTATTTGCCGACATTGGATGGTCGACGAATGCGGCTCCTCCGCCCCCGCCAACACCTACTCCGACGCCCACCCCGACTCCTGCTTCCGCCACGGTGCAGTTCAGCGCAACGAATTACAGTTCCGTCGAAGGTAATGGTACGACCATAGTTACGGTCACCCGTGGGGGCAGTACTCAATCAGCTGCGAGCGTTGAGTATTTCACCTCGGACAGCGCAGGCCAGACTAATTGCGCTTCTGACGGACCTACCAGCATCGCTTCAGAGAGATGTGATTATCAGACTGCGGTGGGAGTGGTGCGATTTGAAGCTGGGCAAACCACGGCAACGGTGGCGATTCCGATCATCAATGATACGCACGTTGAAGGGTCTGAATTCTTCAATATTTCATTGCGGAATCCCATCGGGATAAATCTAGACAATTCGGCGACCGCCACGATTTCAATTGTCGATGACGACTTGGTTCCCACATCGACCAACCCGATCGATTCGTTCGAAGCTTTCGTGCGTCAACAATATCTCGACTTTCTGAGTCGCGAACCGGACAGCGGCGGCTTTTCTTATTGGCTGGGCCGCTTACAAGCCTGCGCTGCCCAAACGGGTTGTGACATCGTGAAAGAAAGAAAAACTGTTTCTGCCGGATTTTTTTATTCGAACGAGTTTTTGCTCCGCAAGGGATACTTCGTTTATCGCTTCTACCGGTCTAGTCTCGGACGGCAACCGGGGTACGGCGAGTTCATTCCCGATCTGGCGAGCATGGGTCAAAGTGATGGTGAAGAAGAGGCGAAGCGAGTTGAGTTCACGAATCACTGGGTAAACCGGCCGGAGTTTAAGGCCGTTTACGATGGTCTTTCGAACGCAGACTTCGTGAATCGGTTGGTCGATACTGCAGGCGTGAGTATCGACCGAACTGCCTTGATAAACTCACTCAATGCGGGTGAGTCGCGGGCCACAATTGTCAGACAGGTGGCTGAAAGCCAGCCGGTGTTTGATAAGTTCTTCAAAGAGGCCTTTATTTCAATGCAGTACTTTGGTTATCTCCGAAGAGACCCTGACTCGGGAGGGTTTAGTTACTGGATGGGCCGGCTACCAGCCTCGCGCCAAGAGATCGAAGCAAATCCCGAGCAGTATATCTACGACATGGTTGGAGGCTTCGTCTATTCGACGGAATACCAACTACGTTTCGGACCACGAAACTATTAGTCAATCTCGACGACTGCAAAACTAGCTGGCGCTTAAAATCGCCAGGATTTCCAGGTGGCCCATCAAGCCCTGCAACATGTGCTTGATGGGCTACTTGTTTGGGTATCCCTTGTTTCGTTCCGCCCCCCGGTTGTTGTGAGCTTTTTTGCGTGAATTTCTCATCAACTTGAGCATCCTAAAGGGGATTTTCCTCATCTGAGATTCGTTCTGTAAGCGTCGCATATCACCCGATCAAGTAGCCGCCGCATCGTCAGATCGTAATCAAGTTTGGTAAGCTGTGCTCGGCCAACGTCGCAGTATTCGCTAACAGTCACGGGGACGTCAGTGTAGACCTCAGGGGCGTCAATGTAGACCTCATAAATCAGGAGTAAATGGCTGTGTTTGTCTGTTCATTTTTTAACGGCAGGAAGCTTATCCATCTCGCTAAAGTTGAAGCCCGTCAGCTTCTTGGCGTTGCTCTGTCATTTTTGGTCTTTGTTGCTCCCGTCATGGGAATGTCCCCATCTACGGTTAGCAGGAGCTACAACCCCTCCGGGTTCAACTCCGTCACGCACCTTCACGCGCAGTCCGAGCACGAAAAGGGGACGAGTGGATTCGATAGTTTTATTATCGAGATGATCGACGGTGTGGCGACCTGCCGAAATGCAACGCCCACTGAGGCGCCTTCGACCGTACCGGCACCGGGCGTAGAAGGAATTCCTGTCCAAGGGCTTAAACCAACTGCGGGCGAATTCCTGAGAAGCGGTGAAAATGCAGTGGACGGGTTGACGATTAATTTCCTAGAGTTTCCTCAGCTTCAGAGCGACTCAAATAGAACCGCAGTTATTGCGGCGTTTCAAAGAGCTGCGGCGGTTTGGACTGCGAGGATCAAGTCCCCGGTCACCATTACTATGAATATCGAGTATGGTCTCAACCCTGCGGGAAGTAACGACCCTTTTGAGGACGGCGTGTTGGGATCGACGGGTTCGGGGAGAATCGCCGATCATTATTCTTCGCTCCGTTCCAGTTTAATAAGTACTGCGTCTAATGCTGGTGAGCTCAGTATTTACAATGCGTTGCCGACGTCAGCTATACCAACCGATACCGGCAACGGATCGCTAATATCTATATCGCGCTCTTTGACGCAAGTGCTTGGTTTCGTTGCACCAGAACCTAATACGGTCGTAGCCACTATCTCTTTCAACAAAGAATTTACGTTCGACTTCAATCCAGACGACGGCATTAGTCCAGGTGCTACAGACTTTGTTGCGGTTGCTACACATGAGATTGGCCACGCCCTCGGATTCTCATCGAATGCCGGCCAGGGCAGCACGGCTCCCGTCGCTTTGCTGGATATGTTTCGCGTCCGACCGGGCGCAACGGCGGCGACCTTCCCGACGGCGCAGAGAATCATGTCGATTGGAGGTGAACAGGTTTACTTTACTAGTCAAACTTTCCAGCTAGGCGGCGTCGGCGTTTCGGAATTAGGGCTATCTACCGGAGGTCCTGATCCGAAATTGGGCGATGGCGACGGACGTCAGTCAAGTCACTGGAAGGCGGATGAATTTACGGGTCAGTACATTGGAATTATGGATCCAACGATTGCCCCTGGCCAGTTGAAAGTAGCTACCGAAAACGATTTCATGGCGCTCGAAACGATTGGTTGGAATTTGATCAGCAGTACGACACCACCAGCGCCGCGACCTCCGGCCGCTAATGACAACTTTGCCGGTGCTGAGGTTATAGCGGGATGCTCCGGTAGTGTTAATGGGACTAACTTGAATTCGACCCACGAAGCGGGCGAGCCAATTCATGTTACCGGGGCTGGAACTCGCTCGGTTTGGTATCAGTGGCAAGCGCCGACAACCGGCCAAGTCACAATTGACACAGTAGGAAGTGGCTACGACACCGTGCTTGCCGTGTACACGGGAACGAGTGTAAATGCTCTCGCGGGAACACGTGTAGCTAATAATGATGATATTGGCGGAACACCTCACAATGTGAGTAGCAGAGTTAATTTCCCAGCTAGCGCCGGGACGGTCTATCGAATTGCCGTTGACGGATTTAACAATGCGGGCTCCGGTGGTGACATGGGTCCTATCAAACTAAACTGGACGCAGGATGGTTGTGTCGTCAGCGCGCCTACCATTCAACTGAGCGCGACTAGTTACTCTGTAAGTGAATCGAGTACCGGTGCATCTGCAATTATTACTCGATCAGGAGACACATCTGCGGCCGCGACGGTGGACTATTTCACCTCTGACAACAGCGGGCAGACAAAGTGCGAACCCGAACCGGCGACTGGCCTTGCCTCGGAGCGTTGTGACTATCAGACCACTGTAAATACTGTCACGATTCCGGCCGGACAAACCTCTGTCACGATCAGCATCCCGATTGTTAACGATGTACATGTTGAGGGTTCAGAGACATTTAGTTTCTCTCTAAAGAATCCCGTGGGGGCGACACTCTCAAGTCCCTCAACAGCTACAATTACGATCAACGACAATGACACAGTCTTCACTCAGGCAAACCCGATCGACACATTTGAAACCTATGTGCGGCAACAGTATCTCGACTTCCTGAGCCGTGAACCCGACAGCGGCGGTTTCGCTTTCTGGATGGGAAGGTTGCAGAACTGCGCCGCGACCCCAGGTTGTGACATGGTTAGAGAGAGGAAGATGGTTTCGGCAGGGTTCTTCTACTCAAATGAGTTTCTGTTGCGGAAGGGATATTTTATCTACAGGTTCTACGGCGCTAGTTTGGCGCGAAGACCGACCTACGCGGAGTTTGTAGTGGATATGGCCAGCATGGGCCAGAACGACGCGGAGGAGGAAGCGAAGCGTGTCGAATTTACCAACCGATGGGTGACGAAGAACGACTTCAAAGCGCTATATCCTGACTCTTTATCGAACGCAGATTTCGTTAATCAACTGGTCGATAGAGCCGGCTTGAGTTTGGATCGGCAAGCATTAATCAACCAGTTAAACGCAGCGACCGCAACCAGGGCCCAGATTGTTAGACAAGTCGTTGAGAGTCAGGCCGCCTTTGATAAGTTCTTCAAAGAGGCCTTCATCTCCATGCAGTACTTTGGTTACCTGCGGCGAGATCCGGATGCCGGTGGCTACGACTACTGGTTCAACCGGCTGCCCCCGACGCGGGGGGAAATTGACGCCAATCCCGACCTTTACATCTATGACATGGTTGGCGGATTCGTATATTCCACGGAGTATCAACTGCGTTTCGGCAACCGCAACTATTAGACAAACGAAAGTCACGCTAATTTGCCCGCCAGGGGACAGGTCGTCACCCTGGCGGGCTTTTTTGCCGGGCGTTTTGTGGGCTTCAGCCTGAATGTTTATCATGCGCCTTATGCGCATAGGAATTGACGGCATTCCCCTGGCGGCCGCCAAAACGGGCGTCGGTCATTACACGTTCGAGTTGGCTCGTCACCTTGCCAGCGGCTCGCAGTCACATGAATTCGAACTAGTCTCACCTTTCCCCTTCACCGAATCTGTACTCGATGAGCAGAGCCAGTTGCCACCTAACCTGAAACTGGTCCAGGCCCGGACCAGTCCGTTGCGCAAGCACTGGTGGACCATCGGGCTGCCGCTCTATGCACGACAGGCTTCCTTCGATTTATTCCATGGCACCAACTATAACGTGCCGCTGTGGAACCGTTGTCCGACGGTGATGACTATTCACGACTTATCGCTGTTTTTATATTCGGAAACGCACGAAGACCACTTAGTAGCACGCGCTCGAATGCGTCTGCCTACCATGATCCGCACAGCCACGAAGATCATTACCCCGTCTGAAACGGTAAAAGAGGAAGTCGCTACGCACCTCAAGGTAAACCAAGAGAAAATTGTGGCCATCCCCGAGGCGGCACGGCGTGGCTTTGTTCGTAAGTCCGGCAAAGAAGTCGGCGCATTGCAGAGAAGGCTGAAGATTGAGGATCAGTTCATCCTGTTTGTGGGCACCATCGAACCGCGTAAAAATCTGATCACACTGATTCGCGCGTTTGAAGAAATCATTCGAGCCACTTCCTTGCGCCCACAGTTGGTAATCGCCGGAAAGGAAGGATGGCTCAATAACGAATTGTTTGCCTATTTGAAAGGTACGGCCGCAGCTGAGCGGCTACGGTTCACAGGATACGTTTCAGACGAAGAGCTTGCAGCTCTTTACTCGGCTTGCAGTGTTTTTGTTTATCCGTCCTTGTATGAAGGATTCGGATTACCGCTCCTGGAAGCAATGGCCTGTGGCGCTCCGGTTATTACCAGCCAGATTCCCAGCATTAGGGAGACCGTTGGAAGCGCCGCTCGTTTGGTTGTGCCTACCGACATCGGCGGGTTAGCCCAAGCCATTGTGAACGTGCTGGAGGATCCCTCGGAACGCGCGCATCTAACAACTGAAGGTCAGAAACGCGCTGCTGCTTTCACCTGGCAAAAAACGGCGGAAGCTACCATGAAGGTTTACCGTGAAGTCTTGAACGGCAACCCTTAAGCTTGCAATCCACAATTGCGTGACCAATGCAAAAGGCCGGCATTATGCCGGCCTTGCAGGTTCAAGTTTAGTACCCCGGTGTCAGAATCGTACTTTTTGATACTCATCCGAGTAGATGAATCCACCGACCATTGGGGCAATCACTTCAGGGTGTTGCTCGAGGCGATGGTCATCAGGGTATTGGTTCAGTCGGTCCATCCAATATGGAAAACCAACCGGATCCGGGTCTCTGCGCAGGAAGCCGAAGTATTGCATAGAAACAAAAGCTTCGCGAAAGTATTTGTCGTAAACCGGACCACTCTCAACCACCATCCGCAGGATTTCAGCCCTGGTCTTTCCAGCAAACTGGCTGCGATCGAGGTTAACTCCGGCGGTTGCAATTAATTGGTCTACAAACTGGCTATCAGTCAGGCTGTCGTACTTGCTCTTGAATTCTGCGCGCTGCATCCACAGGTTAACGAACTCAACCCGCTTGGCCTCTTCCTCTGCATCAGTCTTACCCATCAACCGCATGTCCGGCACCATCTCAGCGTACTTCGGTCTGCGGCCCAGTGACGTCGAGTAAAAGCGATAAACAAAGTAACCCTTACGCAGCAGAAACTCGTTCGAATAAAAGAAGCCCGCTGCCACTCTGATTCGTTCTTCTACCATTGAGCAATTGGGGGTTGCAGCACATGTGTTTAATCGATCCATCCAATATGCAAAACCACCCGAGTCAGGAAAACGATTGAGAAAGTCCAGATATTGCTGTTGAACGAAAAAATCCGAGTCATGAATAGTGACCGGGACATTCGTTCCGGGTCTTAGCCGGACAGGTCTGACCTTGGTATCGCCATAAAAAAGCTCGGACGGGAGTGAAGGATCCTCAGTCACGATTCGCAGGGTGGGTGGGTTTCCAGACTGCCCATAGACTGAGAAAATGGGGAGGATTAATAGACTGACTAAAATAAGGAGTTTTTGCATTTGCGATTCCAGTAGAGACTGCTTTAAAGCACTATAATTTGTTGTGATTCCTGGGGAAGAGGACTTTGAACGGGCAAAATGCTAACCCTCAAGCTGGCTTCTGTCAACGCGGCCTGAGGTATCCAAAGCCTTGCGGGCGATGGAAATAATTGAAATGCCAAACGGCAGATTAATGAACTTCATTATTTGGGCCTCGACATCCAGCAACCAAATAAAAAAATCATTAATCCATCGCGGCGGCATAATGTAAGACACCGAAGGATGATGCGAAACGTCAAATAGGTTCTGCCATAACCTGAAGAGAAGAATCGGAGCGAAGAGGAACGTTATGTAGTAGGTGGTCCGCTCCAATTCGAATCCGCTCGCAGAAAGTTTCATCCGCATCTCTCTCGCCGTGTACCTTCTATAATGATGAAGCGCCTCGTCATGCTCTGACCACAAAAAGCCGTAGGCGGGCACCGTCGCGATCAAAAGGCCGCCTGGCTTTAGCGCTCGATGAATCTCTTTCAAGGCCTCCTCGTCTTCCTTTAGGTGCTCGAGTACATCGAGAGCGGTAACCACATCCACGCTGTTCGACTTCAAAGGGATAGACTCCGCCTCACACTGAAACACAGTCTGGACGTTTCGTTGCCGGCAATAACCCAGCGCCGTGAAGGACCGATCAGCTCCAACCGCTCGGCAACTGTTTGCAAACGACATCAGATTCAGCCCGGTACCGCACCCGAGATCGAAAAGCAAATCCCGTTTGTCGAGGATATATAACTCGAAGACTGAGCTGAGTAACTTGCGGCGGCCCACAAACCACCAGTACTTGTCTTCGAGGTCATACATTTTTTGATATTCTTCTGAGTTCATAATTCACCGAAAACATCGGTCTCCGAATCCGTTCATTCCAATAAAACATTTAAGTACATAACTCGCGCGCCTGACACGCCTGGGTTTCCCAATGCCTGAACTTCTGTTTCATTTACTACGTCCGTGACCATTGCAGTGAACCAACCTTAGCTTGGATGATGTATGATCCGCCGCACTGTAAACGGTTGACGTCACACACGTTCAATTTGAGAAATCGCTCATATCCTGTCACTGCTTGACGATGCGGATCACAGAGACTGCGAAAAGACTACCCGGTTTAGAGAAACTGCATCGTGTCACACGCGATAGGAGTGTTCGCGAAGCTGCTTTTGTCTTCGCAATAACCCGCGTAATGATCTTCGTAATTGCAGTGGTGGTCGGACAAACTGTTGTCAATCTTGAAGGCAAACGATTCTATCAGGACATACTCGACCCTGCGGTCTCATTTCGGAACGCGCCAGTCGCCCGCAAGTTGAAGCAAGCGATAGCACGAGGCGACTCAAGCTGGTATTGCGCCGTATCGGAAGAAGGCTACGAGCGGCAACCGTTTGACGCCAGCACTCAACGAAAATGGGCCTTCTTTCCACTCTACCCCATAGTGCTTCGGATTGCCCGTACCGTTACGGGTGAATGTGTCGGAACCGGCGTCTTTCTGTCCAACCTATTTTTCTTTCTCGCCTTAATCTTCTTACATAAGCTGACTTTGGAATGGGGCTTCGATACCGACACCGCGAACCGTGCAATCCTTTATTTAGCTATTTACCCAACTAGTTATTTTTTTTCACTTCCTTTTACTGAGTCGTTATTTCTACTGTTGACTGTTTCCAGTTTTCTGGCGGCGCGACGTGAGCAGTGGTTACTCACGGGAATTCTGGGTGCACTTGCATCAGCCACACGCAGCGGAGGTGTTTTGTTGTTTCCCGCGCTCGTGTTGTATTCCATATTGCGCTATCGGAGCTGGCGGCCGAAAGAAATGTTGCCGCTGCTGTTAATACCCGTGGGTCTCGTCGCCTTCATGATTCTTCTTTGGAGGTTCACTGGGAACCCGTTTGCTTTCAAAGATGTCCAAGTGGCCTGGGGCAGACAGCCGGCGTTCTTCATTTCTACTCTCTGGGAATATTTACGCAACCCGCGGGAAGTTGCCGTTCCATGGAATCCGATTGCACTGAACTTCGCAGCGGCGATCGGGACTCTTGGTTGTGGATTTTTCTTACTAAAACGGCGTGAATGGGCTTTATCCTTTTACACCTTCATAGCTCTGGTACTCCCCTTATCAACCTCCTCCCTGCAATCTGTCAACCGCTATTCTTCCGTAATTTTTCCTATCTTTATCGTGCTTGGTATTTTGGGGAGCCGGCCCAAAGTGGACCACGTTATCAAGATTGTTTTCATCGTTTTGTTCGGGCTCTTAACCGCGCTTTGGGCAGCTCATGTCAGCTGGGCATTAACCTGATTTATTCGCGTAACTAAAATCACTTGATTAAGCATTATCGTAATTTGCGAAAGAGCCGGCGGGCCGACATCGTAGCGTTGTTGGCAATCGCCGGCTTGTTCGTCATCTTCTTTTGGCCGTTGTTATTTGGTGACAGATATTTTGTTACCAGTGACGCTTTTTTTTACTCTTATCCGCTTCGGACTGTGGCGTGGAATGCGCTGAAGCAGGGTTTAGCACCACTTTGGACGCCACTGTTAATGAGTGGCTATCCGCTAATGTCGATGGGCCAGATCGCGTTGGCGTATCCCCTAACCTGGGGCTACCTGTTTCTGCCTGGTTACAAAGCCGAAGTGATTTACGTGCTGGCGCCATTCCTGTTGGCGCCAGTTTTTACTTATTTCTATGCGCGCCAACTCGGGCGCAGCGTGCTGGCCTCTTTGCTGGCGGGCCTTGCATTTGGATACGGCGGCATGATGGCCGGCATGCTTTCAAACAGCGGTTACACCACCAACTCCGTGATGTGGATGCCCCTGATGTTGTTGGGTATTGATCGCTGCAGGACCCGGCCTTTTACTGTCAGCCTGTTACTCACCACTTGCGCCTATTCTTTGTCCGTCCTGAACGGACACGCCCAGACATTCCTCTTCATCGGTTTGCTGGCAATTGCTTATGCATTTTTTGTCGGCTTTGCTTTAACAAGGCCGAACCCCGAACAAAAGGGGATGAGTAGATGGTTAAGTTGGAGAAGACTTAAACCAGTGGTAGTCATCGGGCTCGCTACTTGCGGAGCGGCTGGTATCGCAGCGTTTCAGATATTTGAAACTTACCGGGCTACACAGTTGAGCATTCGACACGAATTGACTTACGAAGTCTTCACTGAAGGCTCCTTCACGCTGCCGGCCATGTTCAAGTCGGCCCTCATGCCGCTTCATTACGATCTCGAAGTCACCACTTACGTGGCACCACTGGCACTGGTGTTGGCTGCGATTGCCGTCGTTGTCACGTTACGTCGTTCGAGGCGGGACAGGCGGGTTTTCTTTTGGCTCGCTGTCGCGGCTGTCGCGTGGATTCTCATGCTCGGTGGGAATAATCCACTTTATAAACTGATCTATCAGGTCCCGTTCCTAAACCGTTTTCGCGTGCCCGCGCGGCATTCATTCGAATGGACGTTTGCTGCATCGATACTGGCGGCTTATGGATGGGATGCAATTACGACAGTCACTAGAAACAAAGCGTCTATACTGAGTTCGAAGCTGAGACAATATCGGTTGCCCTTGCTCAGTCTGGCTTTCTTAGTCGCAGCGATCATTGTGGCGTCTCTATGGTGGTCCACTGTCTATCATTCCACTGGTCCGATTTCTTACGCGCGCACACCCTATCCGCCGGGGCGGTATCTTTTGTGGAAAGGGTTGTTCCTCATAATCCTAACTACGGCCATTGGGTTCGCGTGGTTTTTGCGCAGGGGCTGGTTTCGCACCGTCGTATTGGCGTCTGCTGTAGTAATCGCGAGTTTTCCAGAACCCTACATGCTGTTGTCGCGATGGTGGTTTACCGCCGCCAAACCCGCGCGGCGGTTTGAACTGATCACACCGTCGACCCGGTTTCTACAATCGAATAACCCACAAGAGAACAGAGTTTATTCCCGCGTTAATTTGTTTGTAGAAGAGAATGCTGAGAATCCGGCGCTGGATCCTGTAAATCTTACGGCGATCTTCGGTCTTCATAACGTCGGCGGATATGAACCGTTGATACTTGAGCGCTACAGTCGAGCATTGGACAACGTGGGGTACGATTCGGTTAACACAAGGCCGGGCTGGAAATCGGAGAGTGCTGTCTTCGACTCTCGTTCGCATGTCCTGGACATCCTGAACACTAGATTTGTTCTTACCTATCAGAACACTCTATATGCAGAGGGGTTTCCTACTATCGAGAGGGATGGAATTAAAGTTTCATTAGGTGACCCACCCGTTGAAATAAAACCTGGCGATTCGGCCAGTTTAGCGATCGACGAGGTTGAGGCTGACTCGCTGGCGCTGGTTACGTCATTATCTAACGGTGCTGGAGAAACTCAGGGTTCCATTGTAGCGACACTGCGCGTCTTTGATATCGACGGACGAGTTCACGAATTTAGTTTGCGCGCCGGGATTGAAACCGCCGAGTGGGCGCATGAACGCCATGATGTGCGACCTCACGTTCGTCACAGTCTTGCTTCAGTTTTTGACGGGCGCCCCGGTGACCCTTCAAATACTTTTACCGCTCACAACTACTGGGCCAGGGTAAACTTTCCGGAACGTTTACAAATTAAACGGCTGGAAATCGTTAACACAAGTCCGTCATCCACAGTTGTACTTTGGCAAGGCTCTTTTCATAACTCTGCGCAAAAACTATCCACGCCCCTAACAAATCCATTGGTTACTTTTGAGTCGCATCGATGGAGTGTGTCCGCGAGTAAGCCATCGAGTTTACGTGACCGAATAGATTTCAAAGACCATCAAGACCTTGTCGAACTGCGTCCGGGCGAATCCGTAAGCTTAAACTTGCAGGCATCGAGTGGCGATACGTTAGCTCTGGTTACATCGCTGGCGCATGCTGCGGAGGTCGCTCAAAAATCAAGTGTGGCGAAGGTAAGCATTGTTCTCGATGATGGAAGCGAATTAGAACATCAACTTCGCGCAGGTATGGACACTGCCGAGTGGGCCCATCAACGATCTGACGTGCGCGCGACGGTTCGTCACCAATTGGCAGAAGTGTTTGATTCAAACCAGGTGAGTGGGCCTGATAACTTCACTGCCTATCGTTTTTGGACACGTATTCCGTTAAGTAAGCGGGTTAGTAACGCGCAGGTGCGGGTGGTCAATACCGGAGATGTTGCGACGGTCACCGTTTGGAAAGCCGCGCTTTACGACTTCAAGCCTATAACAGCAGAGTCAACAAGCCCTCAGGCACCAGGACGATGGCGCCCCGTTTACAACAGCGATAACGTTGTGATTTATCAAAACAACAGGACAATGCCGCGCGCGTGGTTGGTTAGTGAGATCGAAGCCACAGATAGCGAACGCGCTTTAAGAGTTATCCGGGGCGAGGAAAACCCTGCATTTGATCCAAAACAGACCGCACTAATCGAAACTGACGGGCGGCCCCTCCCTTTAATGCCTGGTGGAAAGTTGCCGGCGAATGCCTCAGCACAGATTGTCAATTCGGAACCTCATTCGTTGACCATCCAAACGAATGCGGACCAACCAGTGTTTCTGGTTGTCAGTGAGTCGTCCTACCCGGGATGGAAAGCAACAATCGACGGGGTTGAAACTCCAATCTATGTGACGAATTATCTGCTGCGCGGAGTAGCACTGCCCGCAGGTTCGCATAGCGTTGAAATGAGATATACCGCGCCCTGGGCGAAGGCCGGTGCCCTGGTTTCGATTCTTAGTTTGTTGTCACTGGCAGGGCTGGCATTCGTTAGTATGAGGTCGCGTCAACACCGTTAAGAATTCTGCCTAAGCTTCCAGACGGTCAAGCAGTTGATCAAGCCTGGTCCACACAACTTCCGGTAGAAAGCAGTCACGTCGTTGTCGTTGGGCCGCGATAACCCGGCTTCTTACAGATTCATTGACCACGAGTTCGCGCGCCATAGCCGCAACCGCCTCTAGTTCGTGACTGCTGTCAAACACGATTCCGGCGTCTCCTAATGTCTCTGAAACCGCTGCGGCGCCATAAGCGAGAACGGGGACGTCGAACCACATAGCCTCGACAATCGGCACACAGAACCCTTCATGCTCACTCATGGACCAATAAAGGTCGGCACTCTGGTAGTAGGCTAATAGATCATTCTCGCTAGCCTGTCCCGCAACCATTACATGCTGGGCCAGATCAAGTTGGCTGATGGTTTCGTGAAGTTGTTGTAGATAAGGATCAAAGGCCTGGCCGTAGCCAACAAGAATCAAACGCGAATCAGAAACCAGCTCTCGAAAGGCGGCAAACGCGTGTATGAGTTGGTGTTGCCTTTTGTTAGGCGCTATACGACCAACAAACAAGATGTTTTTTGTCCCGGCGCCCAGGGTAGCAAGCAGATCGTTATTGACCGGAATATTCCACCTGTCGGGTGTTACCGCTATCGGAAGCACACCAGGGTCAGGGAAGTTAGACTGTGCTAATTCAGCCGCGTTAAAGGCCGAATCTCCTACAGAAATCGGGAAGAATTGAGACAGCCGTCGAAGATCGTCGCGACCTCTTTCTAACATCCACGCGAACCCTGGCCGGTACTGCCTGAAGAACTCGGCGGGTGTAATGTTGTGATAAACAAGAAGCTTTGGCCCGCCATGTTTAATCGCAACACTGGTCAACTCTGTTCCAATCGAGTGGTGATAGATAAGTCCTGCAGTCGGATCCAGACTACCAACAGAAAACGCACGGGCCTGATCCCGCACTCGTTCGTCGAGATTCTTAACAAGAATTTCAGAAGCATAGCCAAGCGCCCGCAACCGATCGCGGATTAAAACCGCCTGATTGGATATTGCGTCACCAAAACTCATGTCGGGAAGAAGTTGGTGTATGGCTTCCAGTTTGCGATTTCGTGGTCTAACTCGCGGCGGTTCCTGGTTCAGGACTGCTTCGTAGCGATCAATGACGTTATTCCAGTTGCCATGTAGCGCTGCGTATGCAGCTCCCCTTCGACCTGTTTGGCTCAGTTGCTCCTCCGGCATAGATTCGATTTTGGCAAACATTCCTGCCCAATCAGACGCGGTAGAGGCCATCCATCCACCCTTGGACTGCTCGGTTGCATGTGCGGTAACCAGGCATTGCCCATTCACCACTACCGGACGACCGTGTTGCCAGGCTTCCATCATCACCCTTGAATAGCTTTCATTCTTACTTGGTTGAAACAACGCGAGACAATTTTTTAGTAAAGCCAATTTGTCCGACTCCGTAACCGGACCCAGATCAACGAGGCCGTTATCTGGATCTTCCCACGAAGCCGAACCCGCCCCGGCCAAGACAAGTCTGATCTCAGAGCCCGGATGTTGAGTCTTGAAAATCCTAAAAGCATCTACCAGCAGGTGAACATTTTTGGTTACGTCTCGACGGCCAAGATACAAAACGAAACTGTTCTCTTGAAGATTCGGAGGGAGTTTTCCAGTTTCCGTGGAAACCGGCGCCTCCACTCCTTCGCCCACCACCGAACTCCGAAGAAGAATGCCTGGTCCATAAATTCTGTTCGCGAGCTGTGCCTCACCGTCGGAGTTAAACAGCAGCCCTTTGGCCAGCCGGAAAAGGGTCTGGGTTTGCGGAAGGTAGGCGTACGCTTCGTCGTGCAAACACGGCTGCAAGTATGAGCGGTCGGCCACTACCGGAAGCCCCTGAAATATCACCCCGAACATATATGGAATAAAAATAAACGCATCAAAATCGTCGTGAATGGATGAGAGATGCTCGACCAATTCCGATGAATTTAGGTTGTCTTTCGTGAAAACGTCTAAGTCAGACGGGGTGAGACGCGTGATAGCTGGTCGAATCGAGCTTAGAGGAAGTGACAGTAACTTCGTATTTAGTGCTTCGAATGCGGCTGAGTCGCGAGAGTCTACCGGAAATCGAAAGACGTTTATCCCGTGTTCGTTAGCCTGTCCCTGTGGAAGATGGTTTGTTGACCAGTCGTCGTGAAACGATCGGCAGGAAGTGGTGAGAACCGTTACATCATGTCCTCGTTGTGACAGGCGCTGGGCAATTTGATAGGCCTGTTGTTCCGCCCCACCTAACAGATCTTTGCCAAACCATGGCGTTACAACGGCTACCCGTTTGCGAGACGAGGTGTTACTCAAGGTTACTTTCGCTTCGGTGCCTCAGCTCGAAACAGTGCTTCTCGTCATCAGCGACTCGAGCATGCTCTGGTGCTCCTTAAACTCAGCCAGGACTTTTTGCTGACGTTCCGACAACTCAGCCAACTGAGACTGAAGATCCATTAACGTCATTCGTTGAGTGTCTACGATCACAGCTTGTTCCTGTATCAGGAATTCCCTCTGAAGGGCGTAGGCAGCTTGACGTTCGTCAAGCATTGTTTGCTGTTGATCGAGATGCTTACTTTCCGCGATGTCTATCCGCACCTTGTGTTCCTTTAGTTCGGCGTTGATTGTTTCGATCTGTGAACGAATCAATTCAATTTTTCCATTCGCTTCAACTATCGCGTCAAACAACATAGGTAACGTTTCGCAAAGTTCTCTTATCGCCGATGCTTCGTTTGAATGTTCAGAGAAATAGGTGTTCAGCTGATCAAGATGGTCTACGAGCCGTTGCTGTTGTCCAAGCGCATAGGCCTCAAATCTCTCCTGGTTGCGAATCAGAATTGGCAGACGGATGAAGCCGGATAAAACTCTGACAACGTAGCCGATGACTGGAATCTTAACGAGTTTTTTTTGTGTTGCCGACTTCAGGCCAATAACGCGCGTATTTACTTTTTTACCTTCCGCCGAAGACACTAAGTTTTCGACAATCTCGACCTTGCCTTGGCGGCCACCGCGTAGATTCTCCGTTTGCGAAGCAAGCTCAGAGTCCGTCGGACTACGCTTGAGAACAGCTGCGTAAGCCTGCCTGATGAAATCGCTATCGTGATATTGAAGTAATTCAGAAATGTGATACGGAGAGCGTTCGGGAAGGAGGGCAATCTGGGCCTTAAATTTTGGACAATCAACCTTCGGCTCGGATTGAACGGTTAAGGCTGTGAGATGGTCAATCAAACTACGCAGATCTTTGACCGAGGCAGCTATTTCGGATGCGGCCTTTCCAGTAGTTTCGGTCTCGATAATGGTGTCTTCCTTGTTAACGGGCACGGTCACTTCCTTTTTCAGCTCCAATGCGACGTCGTCAGGCGGCTGGGTCAGCGTCCGAGATACATCCGGCCCTTAGCCTGCCAATTCCCGGGAGAGCGAACCTCGCTGGATGGTGACATGGGCATTAAGGTTTGCTAATCCTTCCATTTCAACCGGACAAAAAACCCGAAAGAAAATGACGCTGTCGATCCAGTCATAGCTAATTCCGTCCGGACTATGAACGGCCAGTGAGATGAAGTAGTGTTCCTGCCCTAAATGACAATTGAAGTTAAAGCAGGCTTCAACAACCTCATCGCGTTTGACGGGGCCAGGCTCGTAGCTTCGCTGCTCCGTGTTGGTGCCGTAAACATTGATGCCATGACGACTTCTTATCATAAACCCGAACACCGGTTTGTCTATGTCCTTATGGAATAATACCTGGAAACGAATGGTCACAGGCGCGCCAGACTCCACTAACTCAACTCGTTGACCGGACGAGTCCAGCAGTTCTGCGCTGAATATCTCGGCGGACTCATCGCCGTGCCGGTGCGCCGCTTCGAGCCGGGGCGGCTGAATTCTGTCGCTGCCAATTTCCGAAGTTGAGGCATCCTCGGGAGTTTGTTCACCCCGTTCGTGTTTCATGATCAATTCCTGATACCGGTTGAGGACGTCCATTGGTTTACCGTCTGCCAGAATTCGACCATTGTTTAAAAGGATTGTTCGTGAACAGAGCGCACGCACGATTGTGGGATCATGGGAAACGAACAGGACCGTAGTACCACTCTCCTGCATCTCTTTGATGCGGCGAATGCAACGGTGCTGGAAGATGGTGTCGCCTACCGCCAGGGCTTCATCTACTATCAGGATTTGAGGCGCGGCGCTCACGGCGATGGCAAAAGCGAGCCTTACATACATACCGCTCGAATACGTCTTCACAGGTTGGTGGATGAACTGTCCGATCTCCGCAAATCTTTCAATCTCAGGAAGACGGACCTTCGTTTCGCTACGGGAAAATCCAAGCAGGGAAGCGTTCAGATAAACGTTTTCGATGCCGGTAAATTCGGGGTTGAAACCGGCGCCTAACTCGAGCAGCGCGGCCACCCGACCATCATGATGAATCGTCCCGTGTGTCGGTTCCAGTGTGCCGGTAGCGATCTGAAGCAGGGTAGATTTCCCGCTGCCATTGGGGCCAATAATGCCTGTTGTCGTCCCGCCTTCAACTTCGAAAGTGATGTCTTTCAGGGCCCAGAATTCACGATGGCGCTTGATAAGTCCCTGGGTCAACATCTCCGTCAGCCGATCGGTAGGGCGATCGTAAATACGATACAACTTGGAAACGTTATCAACGCGCAGCGTTGTGGTCATGGTCAGCAAACGATAACCGTTCCATGCTGTGCGGTAAAGCGAGCAGACAGCTTGAAAAACGGCGCAAATGCCGCTGATACCGCTGCTTGCGGTTAGTTTGATCTGTGCGTAAAATGGCGACTCTTTTAACGATGGGTGACCTTTTTTCGCCCACGTGCTGCTGCTCGCTCCCCGAGGGCATCTAATCT
>Ga0209486_10000232_pt1 | contig 26696 bp, 17 predicted proteins | sample NCCompost_FD_187518 | JGI IMG/M metagenome (GOLD analysis project Ga0209486, IMG submission 187518) | Agricultural soil microbial communities from Utah to study Nitrogen management - NC Compost (SPAdes) (version 2) | ecosystem: Environmental > Terrestrial > Soil > Agricultural land | place...
GTGACGATGGCGAGGGCGAAGCCAACGGTGATGCCTCTCAGCTCATCGTGGTACGACTCGACCGCGACCGCTGCACCATCAGCGCCGACTCGTCGGGTGCGCACCTCCACCAACGCGGTTACCGGACCAGTGTTACCCAGGCGCCGATGCGCGAAACGCTGGCGGCGGCGCTCCTGCTGGCGAGCGGTTGGGATCGACAGTCGCCGGTGATCGATCCGTTTTGTGGATCTGGCACAATCCCGATTGAAGCGGCGCTTCTGGCGACGCACACTGCTCCCGGCAAGAACCGGCGTTTCCGTTTCATGTGCTGGCCGGGGTTCGATTCGGCCGGATGGAAAGAGACGCTGGCAGAGGCCGTTGCCATGGAGCGGCGGGACGGAGCTGGCCACGTGCTGGGATCGGACAGGAGTACAGCGGCTCTGCGCGCCGCGACCGAAAATGCCCAACGCGCACGCGTCCAAAGCCTTGTGAATCTTGAAAAAGCGGACGCATTGACCGTGAAAGCGCCGGCCGCACCCGGGTGGATCGTGTCGAATCCTCCATACGGCGTGCGACTCGGAGACCGCACTGACTCGCGCCGGCTGATGTCACAGTTCGGTGACCACTTACGGGAGGAGTTCGGTGGGTGGCACATCGCACTGCTCGCGCCGCCCCAATCCGAACAGCTCCTCGGTTTCCCACTCGAGACGCGGGTGAAGACCACGAACGGTGGTCTCCGTGTCCATGTCCTCACTGGAACCGTTCCCCTCACGTCGAAGGCGCGGGCAACACGCCGCGACGCGAGGCCGTAATCCCGTCGATCCCTCCGGCGTCCAGCTTGTAAATTCAGGGCATGACCAGTCTCCCTATCACGGGCGTGTATAACGACGGGTACGTCGCCGAGATGTTCGAGCGCTTTCGGCGCGACCCGGATTCAGTCGACGAAGCATGGCGGCAATACTTCCGGTTCGCGGAAGCCTTGTCGGGAAGCGCGGGCGCGCCGGCCAGCACGACAACAGGGAGCCCGGGTGCACCCGATGTCGCCTTCCTGCGGCGCGTTGCCGGTGCTGCCGCGCTCATGGATGCGATCCGGATCTATGGCCATTTCGCGGTACAAACGGACCCGTTAGGCTCGCAACCGCCGGGTGCGGCGGAATTGCAGCCGTCCTTCCACGGTATCGCCGAAGAGGACCTTGCCCTGGTACCTGCGCAGGCGTTGGGCTTCGAGACCGGCACGGCCGCCGATGTCGCCGCCAGGTTGCGGTCGCTGTATCAGTCGAACCTCGCCTTCGAGTTCGAGCATATCGAGAATGAAGGAGAGCGCCAGTGGTTCCGGCGGGTCATCGAACGTGAAGAACTCCGGCGCAAGTTGTCGCCCGAGGAGCAGAGGACGCTGCTGCGACGGCTGACCGAGGTCGACGCGCTCGAGCGCTTCATCCATCGCAAGTACGTCAACGTGAAGCGATTTTCGATCGAGGGGACCGATGCGCTGGTCCCCATGCTCGACATCGCGATCCACGATGCCGCCATGTTTGGCGCGCGCGAAGTGGTCATGGGCATGGCGCACCGCGGCCGCATCAACGTGCTGGCCCATATCCTCGGCAAGCCGTACGGCACCGTATTTGATGAATTTGACGGAAAGCACGCTGACCTCGCCGACAGCGAGACCGGCGACGTGAAGTACCACCTCGGCTTCGAATCACAGCGTGCCTTTGGCGACGACCGTCACGTGCGCCTGACGCTGGTGCCGAATCCGAGCCACCTCGAGGTCGTGAACCCCGTGCTGGAAGGTCTCGCGCGCGCGAAACAACGCGGATACGGTCGGGCCTACGGGGCACCCGACGGTCGCGGCGCGTCGGTACTGCCGATCCTCGTGCACGGCGATGCCGCCTTCCCGGGTGAAGGCATTGTGGCGGAGACATTCAACCTGTCGGCGCTGCGCGGCTACGGCGTCGGTGGGACGCTCCACATCATCGCCAACAACCAGGTCGGCTTCACGACCAACCCTAACGACGGACGCTCGACCTACTACGCGTCCGACCTCGCCAAGGGCTTCGAGGTGCCGATCGTCCACGTCAATGCCGATGATCCCGAGGCCTGCATCGCCGCAGTCCGGCTGGGGATCGCGTACCGGCACGAGTTCGCAAAGGACTTCCTGATCGATCTCGTGGGCTACCGCCGGTGGGGACATAACGAGGGAGACGAGCCTTCATTCACGCAGCCGACGTTGTACCAGGCCATTCGGGCACATCCAACACCGCGCCGGGTGCTCGCCGACCGGTTGATCAAGGACGGCGTGGTCACGGAAGCAGACGTCGCCGCCGAAGAGAAGGCCGTGATGGACGGGCTGGAAGCGGCGCACGCGAATCGCGACGCAGCGCCGTCACACGAACCGGAACAACCCGAACCTGCTCCGGTGCCGCCGGGGCCAACGGCGGTACGGGCTGAATCACTCATCGCGCTCAACGAGCGGCTGCTGACGTGGCCAGAGAGTTTGCACGTGCACCCTCGCCTGGCCAAGCAACTCGAGAGGCGAAGGGAAGCCGTTGGCGAAAGCGGGGGGATCGACTGGGGGCACGCGGAATCGCTGGCGTTCGCGTCGTTACTGGTAGAGGGCGTGGACGTCCGCCTGACCGGCCAGGACTCCGAGCGCGGCACGTTCTCTCATCGTCACGCGGTCCTGTACGACTCGGAGAACGGGACAGCATGGATACCGCTGCAACACCTGCCTAACGCATCCGGCCGCTTCGAAGTCTGGAACAGCCCGTTGTCGGAGATGGCAGTCCTCGGCTTCGAATACGGGTATTCCACGGCCCATCCGGAGGCGCTGGTCCTCTGGGAGGCGCAGTTCGGCGACTTCGTGAACGTGGCGCAGCCGATCATCGACCAGTTCATCGCCGCCGACACGGCCAAGTGGGGGCAGGACTCTTCAGTAGTGCTGCTCCTCCCGCACGGCTACGAAGGGCAGGGTCCTGAGCATTCCAGCGCTCGTCTCGAGCGCTTCCTCCAGCTGTGCGCTGAAGGGAACATGCGTGTCGCCTATCCCACGTCGCCGGCGCAGTACTTCCACATCCTCCGCCGTCAGGCGAAGGATCCGGTGCGGCGCCCGCTCGTCCTCATGCAGCCGAAGTCGATGCTGCGTCTTCCCGCGGCCGCCTCGAAAGTCGAAGAGCTGACGCAGGCCGGGTTCAAGCGAGTCATCGACGATCCAGGCGTGGCACGTCGCGATGATGTCACGCGGCTCGTGTTTACAACGGGGAAGCTGTATTACGAGCTGGTGGCCGAGGGACGGCCTGGCCATATCGCCGTTGCGCGGGTGGAAGAGCTGTACCCGTGGCCACATGAAGAAGTCTCGCGCGTCGTCGACATGTACCCGAACGTGGTCGAGATCGTGTGGGCGCAGGAGGAGCCGAAGAACATGGGCGCGTGGAGTTTCGTGGCGCCCCGGCTGCGCGCGTCTGCGGGGAATGCACTCATCATCCGCTACGTGGGCCGACCCGAGCGGGCCAGCCCGGCCGAGGGGTATTTCGCGACGCACCAGACCGAACAGGCACGCATCGTCGGCGAGGCCTGGGCCGCGCCTAACGTGGCCGGGATGCGGGCGCCGAGGATGGGAGCAGGTCGGTGAGATGGCGGATGGAGGATGGGAGATGGCAAATGCCCGCCATCCTGTTCCTAACAGCCTGCGCCACGATTGGGGGCGTGCAGCCGCGACCCGCCGTTGCGCAGGATCGTGGGGCATCGGCGTTAGGCGCTGCATTGCGCGGCCTGGGTGTCTCGACGCGGGTGTTGATCATCGGCGCGCACCCGGACGATGAGGATACCCAGGTCATCACCTGGCTCTCGCGTGGCCGGAACGTCGAAACGGCGTATCTCTCCCTGACGCGCGGCGATGGCGGGCAGAACATCATCGGCAATGAACTGGGTGAGGCACTGGGCGTCATCCGGACCGAGGAACTCCTTGCCGCGCGCCGCGTGGATGGCGGGAAGCAGTTCTTCACGCGCGCCTACGACTACGGCTTCAGCAAAAACGCCGAGGAAGCGTTTACCCAGTGGCCGCACGATTCGCTGCTGCGCGACGTGTTGACGGTCGTGCGGTCGTTCAAGCCGCATGTGATCATCAGCGTCTTCACCGGCACGCCGCGCGACGGCCACGGCCAGCACCAGGCAGCCGGTATCCTCGCGCGGGAGGCATACGACTGGTCAGGCGACACGGCGCGCGTCCCGCGTGCGTCGACGCACGGGTATGGCGCATGGACGGTGTCGAAGTTCTACCGCGGCGCGAGCTTCCGCCGCGACAGCGCGACGTTCACGATGAATGTGGGCGAATACGATCCGGTCCTCGGGCGCTCGTACGCGGAGATCGCGGCGATCAGCCGGTCGCAGCACCGGTCGCAGGCGTTCGGCACGTTGCAGCCGTTAGGCGTCCGCCTGGACTACCTGCAGCGCCAGGCGTCGCGAGTCCCGGCGCCCGTGGATCCGAAGGCGGAGCAGTCGATTTTCGATGGAATGGACACATCGTGGACCCGGTTCCGCGCGCGTGTGACCGATGGGGGTTCCCGTGCCTCGCTCGATTCGCTGCCGCCGGCATTTGCTGAAGCTCAGCGGTCGTTCGATGCATACTCGCCGGAACGGTCCATTCCCGCACTCGCGCGAATACAGCGACTATTGTCGAGGATCTGCACCCGCGAACTGTACGAACCGTGCAGGTGGCCTCCGGGCAGCGTCGCACTGGCAGGTCCCGAGCCGGGTGTGACCGGCACCCCGCCTGGTGGTATTGCCGAGGGCGACATCGGCAGGAGCATTGGTGTGGCGCGGGAGCGGGTTGGAAATGCGCTCCGCCTAGCGAGCGGTATCGTGCTCGATGCGGTAGCGTCTCGTGAGCTCTGGGCAATCGATCAGCCAGTTGCAGGTACAATGACCGTGTATAACCGCGGACGATTGCCGGTACACGTGACCGACAATGCGAACATCGACGGTACGATACTGAGTCATCCAGCAATCGTAACCGTGCCGCCGGACAGCGCCCTCGTCAGGCAGTTTAGCGGACAACCCTTTGCACGCACCGGTGCGGTGACAGCACCATGGTGGCTCGCCCAGCCTCGTTCCGGCGCGATGTTCGCCAACCTTCGCAGCACGGCAGACGAAGGATCAGTGCGTTCAGAAGCCAACGTGTTGCTTCTGGTTACGGTGGACAGTGCCTCGTTCATATTGACCGCACCGGTGGTGTATCGCTACGCCGATCAGGTGCGGGGAGAAATCAGGCGACCAATCGCCGGCGTGCCGGCAGTCTCTGTACGGTTGGACCAGGAATTCGAATACGCACCTGCCCGAGTACCGATCGAACGTGAACTGCGCGTTCACGTCTGGCAGCCGGATACAGCCACACGTGCCGTCGACGTCACGCTTCGCCTTCCGACTGGCCTGACCACCGATTCGAGCACGCGTTCGGTGACATTGCCTCGAGCCGGTTCGGCGCGCACCGTCCCCTTCCGCGTTCGCGGGACGCTCCCCGCTGGTCGCCACGTGATCGAGGCTGTGGCCACCCTGGACGGGAAGGAGTATGCGCAGGGATACGCGACGATCGACTACGAGCACATCTCGCCGCGACGCATGTACCGGCCTTCCCGCCTGACGATCGAGTCGGTCGATGTTGCGGGAACGGCGAACATGCGCGTCGGATATATCCAGGGCGTCGGCGACAATAGCGCGCCCGCGCTCGAACAACTCGGCGTCACCGTCACCCGCCTCAATCCGGCCACGTTAGGTCAGGTGGACCTGACCGGGTACACCGCGATCGTCGTGGGTCCGCGCGCCTACGAAACGCAGCCGGCCCTCGTGGCCAACAACGCCCGGCTGCTCGACTACGCCCGCGCCGGTGGCACGCTCGTTGTACAGTATGGCCAGTATGAGATGCAGCAGCCTGGCATCATGCCGTACCCGATCACGATCAACCGCCCGCACGACCGGGTCACGAACGAAAACGCGCCGGTCACGATCCTCGATACTGATGCGGCCGTGCTACGATCGCCGAACCGGATCACCACCCGCGACTTCGAGGGGTGGATCCAGGATCGGTCCCTGTACATGCCGCGCACCTTTGACCCCGCGTATACGCCCGTGCTGGCAATGAACGATCCCGGCGAGCAGCCCAGTCGAGGAGCGCTGCTGGTGGCGCCCCTTGGGCGCGGGACCTATGTCTATACCACGCTGGCTTTTTTCCGCCAGCTGCCTAACGGGGTTCCGGGAGCGGCACGGCTCTTTGTTAACCTGCTGGCCGCGAAAGCTTCCAGGCCGGCGCAGTAGGTAAGTGGATGTGGGACGTGGGATGGGAAAATTCAAACGCCGATCGATCTGATTTGCTCGGCCATCGGGTCCTCCCACATCCCACCTCCCACATCCGCTTTCTTAACGAGCTTCAGCCAGCGCGTACAACAGGTCGACGTAGAATTTCTCAATAGCCGCGAGCCCTGCGACGTTCGATCCCGCCTTCGGCTCGATGACCATGTATTCGTCCGGACCGTGCGCGCCGGATCCGTGCCCGATGCCGCCGGCGATCATCGGCAGGTTCAACCGCTTGGTGAACACGTAGTATGGCGCGCTCCCGGCCAGTCGCGGCGCCACACTCGGCGGAAAGCCGTACTTGTGGTACGTGCCGATCGCGGCGCGAACGAGCGGCGCGCTCACCGATGATTGCGCCGGCGGATAACCGCTCAGCTTCCGGATCAGGACATCGGTGAATCCCTTCGCGTCCAGGTGCGCGCGGATGAGCGCCAGCGCGGTATCGGGGTCCTGATCGGGCACCAGTCGCGAATCCATTTTCGCTGTCGCGATATGTGGCAGGATCGTCTTCATGCCGGGCCCGGTATAGCCGGCCCACATCCCATCGACGTTCATGGTCGTGTTGAACAGGTATTCGATCAGCGCATCGCGGGCACTGATTCCACCTGCCCACTGACGCACCCCGAGCCCTGCCCGGGCGAGGCTGTCCTGCGCGATCCACTGCGGCAGCATGCCGTTGGTGAGCTGCATCTCCTCGTCCGACGGCGGGCGAATGGCGTCGTAGTACCGAGGCACGAGGATGGTATTCCCGTCAGGCGTCGTCAGGCTTGCGATCGCGTGGGCCAGTCGCAGGACCGGCGAATCAGTAATGACCTTGTACGAACCGTGAATCTCGGAGCGGGTCGGGCCCCCGTGGTCGCCGCCCTTCGCCTCGAGCTCGAACGACACGATGCCCTTCACGCCGAGGAACACGCTGACGTCGCCGTCAGGTTCCTGGCTGTTGAACGGGAAGAACACACCGGATGCGGTTTTCAGCCGATCCTCGTACTTGTCGATGATCTGCGGAAAGTTCGGCGAACCCAGTTCCTCTTCGCCTTCCGCGACGATCATCAGGTTCACCGGGAGCTTTCCCTGCGATTTGATAATTGCTTCCAGCGCGTTGAGGAACGCGCGCTCGGGCGCCTTCTGGTTCGTGGCACCACGCGCCATGAGCACCTTGCCCAGCGGGCGATCGACGATCGCCCCGTCAAACGCGTTCACGGACCAGCCGGTCGGTTCCACCGGCTGCACATCGTACATCATGTAGACAGCGAGCGTCTTCTCGGCGCCGGCATCGTAGTAGCCCCAGACGCCGGGGTGGCCGTTCGTCGTGACCAGCTCCGCTTCCTTGAAGCCGAGGGACTGGAGGTCGCGGCGGACCATCTCCGCCATCTCGGTGATCCCCAGGTTCTGCGCGCTGACCGATCGCTGCCGTACCCACCGGCGCAGGTTTTCCGTATGGGCGCGGATGTTGGCATCGATGTAGGCGTATGACGCGTCGTGTGTTCCCGTGTACGGCGGAACGTTTTTCGCGTCGAAGGTCTCGGAGGTGGTGATTTGCGCGCGAGCGCGCGATCCGGCCTCGGCGGGGGCGGGGGTTTCGGAGGCGGTGCAGCCTAACGCAATGAAGAACAGGATTGCGGCGCGTGGAATCCGTGACATGGGTGTCCTGGGTGCGGAGGGTGCACGGGGTGCAAGGTGCTGCGGAGAAGGTGCTGCGCATCCCTTTGATGTCAACAGGCTGGCCCCGCTGCAAAACACGGGAGTAAGTTCCTCCTTCAAACCGCCCGGAGCCTGTGTGCCCGAGAAGCCGCGTCGCAGTTTCCGTCACGTCCTGGTCCGCGTCATGACCGTCCAGGTCATCAGCCTCGCCGTGCTCTGGTGGCTGCAGGCCCGCTACGGGCGTTAGGCGCATGCACTGGCTCAACTGGCTGATCGTCGTCGCCTACCTGGTTTACGTCATCACGGACGGCCTGCGACGGGCGAAGGGTACCACGCACATCGAAGGGTACTTCCTCGCCAACCGGAACCTGCCATGGTGGGCGGTCGGCCTTTCGGTCATGGCAACGCAGATGTCGGCCGTGACCATGATCGGCACGACGGGGCAGGGCGCGACTGACGGGATGCGGTTCGTGCAGTTCTATTTCGGCCTGCCGATCGCCATGGTCATCCTCGGCATGACGCTGGTGCCCTTCCTGCATGGCGCGAAGGTGTACACCGCCTACGAGTACCTCGAACGCCGCTTCGACGCCAAGACCCGCTCGCTGACGAGTTTCCTCTTTCTCGTATCGCGTGGCATGTCGTGCGGCGCCATCATCTCCGCGCCCGGGATCGTCTTTTCGGCGATTTTCGGGTGGCCGCTGCTGTATTCGGTCGGTCTGATCGGGATCCCGACGGTCATCTACACGATGTTCGGCGGAGTGCAGGCCGTGACCTGGGCCGACGTCAAGCAGATGGTGCTGATCGTCGGCGCGCTGTTCCTGATCGTGATCATCCTCGTTATGCAGCTCCCGGTCGGTCCCGATGCCGCATTGCGCGTGGCCGGAGCCGCCGGCCGGGTCCAGGTCTTCGACTTCGACTTTGACCTCACCAAGCAGTACACCTTCTGGTCGGGTATCATCGGCGGCACGTTCCTGATGCTGTCGTATTTCGGGACGGACCAGAGCCAGGTGCAACGGTATCTCACCGCCCGATCGGTCGAGGAAGCGCGCAGCTCGCTGCTGATGAGCGCGTACTGGAAGATCCCGCTCCAGGCGCTGATCCTGCTGATCGGGGTGCTGATCTTCGTGTACTACCTGTTCCAGCCCGCGCCGATGCTGTTCAACCCGTCGCACGAACAGCGCGTGCGCGCCGCGGATCCGGCGGGGTACGCCATCCTCGAACAGCGATACCAGGCGAGCTTTGAGGCCCGCCGCGATGCGGCCAGCGCGCTGGCGGACGCGGGCGCCGGTGATGCCGTTGGTGCCCGCGTCTTTGTGGCGGCCGATTCGGCGATGCAGGCAGTCCGTGGCGAAGCGCTGACCCTGGCTGGGGCGGTCACCGGCGAGCCGACGCGGGACGTGAACTACGTGATGCCGGATTATGTGCTCAACCACTTGCCGTTAGGCATGGCCGGTATCTTCATCGCGGCAGTGATGGCGGCGGCCATGTCGTCGATTGCCGCCGAGCTCAATTCGCTGTCCACGGCCACGGTGATCGACTTCTACCAGCGGTGGGTCCGGCCACAGGCGTCGGACACGCATTACCTCAGGGTGTCCAAGATCGCGACGTTCTTCTGGGGCGTGTTCGCCTGCCTGATCGCCGTGCAGGCCGGATCGCTTGGGTCTCTGATTGAAGTGGTGAATCGATTTGGATCGTTCTTCTACGGTTCCATTCTCGGGGTTTTCCTCCTGGCCATGATTCCGCGAACGCGTGCGATTGGAGCGTTCTGGGGCCTCATCGCCGGCATGACGGCGGTTGGCCTTGTCTCTTTCACTGCGCCGCAGGTGGCGTTTCTGTGGTATAACGTGATTGGAGCCGTGGTGGTGGTCATTGTCGGCGTGGCCCTGTCGATGGGAGCGCCTGCCACACCTCTTGCGAATCGTGAAACGTGACTCGGCACTGCTCTCGAGCTTCGAGCCTCGAGCCTCGACCCTGAGTTACGTTGCGACGTAAATGCCGCGCGCTCGTGTCGTCATTGTCGGCGGAGGCTTTGCCGGAATCGAAGCGGCGAAGGCGCTTCGTCATGCGCCGGCCGACGTCACGCTGATCGCTCGCTCGAATCACTTCGTCTTTCAGCCGCTGCTGTACCAGGTCGCGACTGGTGCGCTGGCGCCGAGTGACATCGCGGTGCCGATCCGATGGGTGTTACGGTCCGTGCCTAACGTCACCGTACTCGAGGCGAATGTCGTGTCGGTGGACAAGGAACTGAAGACCGTCCTGCTCACCAACGACTCCACCATTCCGTACGACTACCTCATCCTGGCCGCGGGTTCCCGCCACGCGTATTTCGGGCACGACGAGTTCGAGCCCGTGGCGCCCGGACTCAAGACCATCGAGGATGCCCTCGAAATCCGGAACCGGTTCCTGTCTGCCTTCGAACGGGCTGAGCTTGCAGCAACAGATAGCGAGCGCCGGGAACACCTGACCATCGTCATCGTTGGGGGAGGACCGACGGGCGTCGAGCTGGCCGGCATCATGGTGTCAATCGCTCGTAAGGCACTCAGCAGGGACTTTCGCCGCATCGATCCAGCGTCCGCTCGCATCATCCTCGTCGAAGCAGGGCCCCGCCTCGTACCAGCCTTCAAGGAACATCTCTCGGCTCGGGCGCTCGAGGATCTTCGCGCGCTGGGAGTCGAGATCCGGCTGAATACGCCCGTGACCAACATCACCGAGGGTGCGGTGCACCTTGGCGACGAGCGCATCGCGTCGCGGACCGTGTTCTGGGCAGCGGGAAATCGCGGTTCGTCGCTCTCGAAGGCGTTCCCCGATTGTGTCGACCGCGCCAGTCACGTGAAGGTGAACGCCGATCTCTCGCTCGAGGGGCGGCCGGAGATTTTTGTTGCCGGAGATCAGGCGGCGATCAACGACTCACAGGGGAAGCCGGTGCCTCGCGTGGCGCAGGGCGCCATCCAGATGGGAAAACAGGCGGGCCGGAACATCTACAACGAATTGCTGGGCAAGGAGCGCAAGCCGTTCCGGTACCAGACGCACGGCGATCTCGCCGTCATTGGCCGTTACCGGGCTCTGGCGGAGTTTCCCTGGTTTACGTTCAGCGGCGTTCCGGCATGGTTTCTGTGGCTGTTTGTGCACATCCTCTACCTGGCCGGATTCCGGAATCGTCTCAGCGTCCTGGTGCAATGGGGGTACGCCTTTTTCACCTGGCAACGCGGCGTGCGGCTGATCTTTCACTTCCGGCCCGGTGTGTCCACCATGCGTCCCGAACCACAGGAATGGCGAGGTACCAATGAATGGAAGGCGACTCGTTAGGTCGGTGTGTGCGGCGCTGGCGGTGGCGGCTCCGTTGAGCGCACAGCCCAGCACCGAGTGGCCGATTCATTCGAAGGATCGGCCACAGCCCGCCGTGGGTTCTCCGCCGCCCAGGGTGTTGCCGGTCAAGCCACCGGCGGGTGCGATCGTGCTGTTCGACGGCACCGACCTGTCGAAGTGGCTACAAGCCAGAGACGGGTCTCCCGCGCAGTGGGTCGTGCGTGACGGATATTTCGAGGTGAAAGCTGGAACGGGGGACCTGCGCACCCGAGACGGATTTGGGGATGTCGAGCTGCACGTGGAATGGGCATCGCCGAATCCTCCGCGCGGCGCCGAACAGGGCCGCGGAAACAGTGGCGTGTACCTGATGTCGAAGTACGAGCTGCAGGTCCTCGATTCATGGGAGAATCCCACGTACGCCGACGGCATGGCGGGCGCGATTTACGGCCAGTACCCACCATTAGTGAACGCCGCGCGGCGACCTGGCGAGTGGCAATCCTACGACATCGTCTTCCGCGGCCCTCGCTTCGACTCGTCAGGCAGGCTGCTGCGGCCAGCCACGATGACCGTGCGCTTCAACGGGGTCCTGGTCCAGGACAACGTGACGCTGAGCGGGCCGACCGGGCACTATTCTCGACCGCCGTATGAAGCGCACGCCGACAGGCTGCCGATCCTGTTGCAGGATCATGGGGACCCGGTGCGCTACCGGAACGTCTGGCTGAGGGAATTGAAGTAACGGTTCTCGCGGTTAAAACACGTTGACCGCAGAGAACGCTGAGGGATCGCCGAGGTACGCAGAGAACAACAAGCCTTTGTGTCGCGCCTTCGTGCTCCTCTGCGAAACCTCTGCGTTACTCTGCGTCAAGGTGTTTTGAACCGCGTTCATCCCCGGTGTCGTTCTCCGTTTAAATGGTTGCAGTGAGCCAAGCCGCGACCACGCGACCGATTTTCCGCATCACGTCATCGTCAGTCTGACCAGACGATTTCAGGACGTGAAAGCTGTGATCAGCACCGTCGACCCAGTGCATCTGCCAGTTCGCGCCCACGGTCGTCAGGACGTCCTTCATCAACGCAGGCGTACAGAAGTCATCGCGCGTTCCATTGATGCAGAGCACAGGCATCGCGATATCGGGCAGGTGCGCCGAACGAAGTTGCTCTGGACGTCCTGGCGGATGAAGCGGATAGGCAAGCAGCAGAAGTCCATCGCAGTTGTACCCCTGCGACGCGAGGACTGACGCAGCGCGCCCACCCATCGATCGGCCGCCGATGATCACATGTCCTGGCTTTAGCTCTTCGCGGACTTTCTGTACCACAGCGTCGACGCACGCCGTAAGTTGCGGCATCGGGTCCGGTCGTCCGCTCTTCCGTTCTCGATAGGCAAAATTGAAACGCACCGTGTGCATGCCCACGGTGCGCATCACCTGTGCCGTCTTCACCAGGCCGCGGTCGGCGAGATTGCCACCGGCGCCGTGAGCGCACACGAACACCGGCGCGTCAGGCGTCTCGCAAGGGTCGAAGACCGCCGAGACGTCCATACCTCCGACCGGGACGCGCCACGATTGCGAAGAAGTCATCCCGGTCGAAAGAGGCGGACGGCTATGACGAGGTCAACCCCTCGAAACTCCAGGAAGCACGTGCGTCGTTGTGTCACACGTCGAGGTGTGTATGCACGGCAGCACTATGCCCCGAGGGGCAGTTTATCAGGAGTCCGAATTTGGCGAAGGTTTGAAGCGATCTGCCGCGCTGACGAAACCGATACCTGGCGCCTCCCGTAGGCCGGGTCAGACCCGCAATCGTCGCGACTTCCTCCGCAAGGATTGACCCATGGTGAACCCACGTCTGGCGTTCCGCACGCTCATGCGGGCGCCGTTCGTCACGCTGGTGACCGTACTTTCGCTTGCACTCGGAATCGGTTCGAATGCGGCCATATTCTCGTTCTTTGACCAGATCCTCCTGCGGCCGCTTCCCGTGCGCGATGCGGGGCAGCTCGTAAACCTGAGTGCCCCAGGGCCGAAGCCTGGCTCACAGTCGTGCAATCAGGCCGGTCCGTGCGACGACGTCTTCAGCTATCAGATGTTCCGCGACCTCGAAGCGAAACAGGACGTCTTCGTCGGCCTCGCGGCTCATCGCACGTTCGGTGCGAACCTCGCGTACAAGGGCAACACCTCGAGCGCGTCGGGCGCACTCGTTTCCGGCTCGTATTTTCCCACGCTGGGCCTTCGGCCCGCTGCCGGCCGACTGCTGACGCCCGAGGATGACAAGGTCATCGGTGGACATTTCGTCACCGTCCTCGCGTACAGCTACTGGGAGACCCAGTTCGGACTGGATCCCGCCGTCGTGAACGACGTCATCACGGTCAACGGGCAGTCGATGACCGTGGTCGGTATCGCGCCGAAAGGTTTTGAAGGCACCGTACTCGGCGATCGTCCACGAGTGTTCGTGCCGATCACGATGCGCGGCCTCATGTCGCCCGGCTTCCGCAGCTTCGACAATCGTCGCGTGTACTGGGCGTACGTGTTCGGCCGATTGAAGCCTGACGTTTCCATGGAGCGAGCGCGAGTCGCCCTCAACGCGATGTACAAGCCGATCCTCAACGACGTCGAGGCACCACTGCAGGAGGGGATGAGCGAGCAGACGCTGGCCCGCTTCAAGGGGCGCGAGGTAGTCGTCACCGAAGGGCAGCGGGGACAGAGCAGCATTCACCTCGAGGCCACCACGCCGCTGCTGATGCTGTTCGCGATCACCGGCATCGTGCTCGTCATTGCCTGCGCCAACATCGCGAATCTCCTGCTGGCGCGTGGCGCGAACCGCGCGATGGAGATGGCGGTCCGGCTGTCTTTGGGGGCGGGTCGTGCCCAGTTGTTAGGCCAGCTGCTGACGGAAGCGATCATACTCGCCCTGATCGGCGGCGTCGCGAGCCTGCTGGTGGCCAAGTGGACCGTCGGCCTGATCAACTCGTTCCTCCCGTCGGATGCCGCCAGCGTGTTCACGTTCAGCATGGACGGGACGATGCTGCTCTTCGCCGCGGCATTGTCGTTAGGTACCGGCATCATCTTCGGCCTCTTCCCGGCGCTGCACAGCACGCGGCCGGACCTCATCGCCATGATCCGGGCCAACACCGGCCAGTCGGGTGCGCGGTCGGCCGTCCGGTTCCGCACCACGCTGGTCACGGTGCAGATGGGACTCGCCATGACGCTGCTGATCATGGCGTCACTCTTCGTGAAGAGCCTGGCCAACGTGAGTCGCCAGGAACTCGGCATCCGCACCGAGAACATGGTGACGTTTGGTGTCTCGCCCATCCTCAATGGCTACACGCGCCCGCGCGCGATGGCGCTCTTTCAGCAGATGGAACAGGAGCTGGCTGCCCTGCCCGGAGTGAGCGGCGTAACGGCCGCCAGTATTCCGGTGCTCGCGGGCAGCAGCTCCGGCACTGGCGTGACCGTCGAGGGCTTCGCGACGACGCCCGATACCGATATCAATGCCGGCTATAACGAGGTGGGACCGGGATTCTTCAGGACGATGGGCACGACGATGCTGTCCGGACGCGAGTTCAGCGAGACCGATGTCCTGGGACGCCCGAAGGTCGCGATCGTGAACGAGGCGTTTGCCCGGAAATTCAACCTCGGCACGAATCCCGTCGGCAGGATGATGGCGACCGGAGGGCGCGAACAGCCGCTCGACATGCAGATCGTCGGCTACATAAAGAACGCGAAGAACAGCGAGGTCCGCGATCCCGTGCCGCCGATGTTCTACATACCGTATCGGCAAGACTCAACGGTCGGCTACATGCAGTTCTACGTTCGCGGGTCGGCCGATGAGGGGATGTTGTTGCGCACCGTGCCGTCCGTGGTGAAACGCATCGACACCGGCCTCCCCATGGAAGAGTTCAAGACCATGGAAGCGCAGGTCAAGGAGAACGTATTCCTCGATCGCATGATCAGCACGCTGTCGGCGGCGTTCGCGGCCCTGGCGACGCTGCTTGCGGCGATCGGCCTCTACGGCGTTCTCGCCTACACGGTGGCGCAGCGGACGCGGGAGATCGGCGTGCGAATGGCGTTAGGCGCCAACGCGGGACGCGTGCGGGCGATGGTGCTGAAGCAGGTTGGGCTCATGACGCTCATCGGCGGCGCTGTTGGCATCGTGGCCGCGATCGGTCTGTCGAAGCTTGCCGGTACGTTGCTCTTCGGGCTCCAGGGGAACGATCCGATGGCCATGGTGGCGGCGTCCCTGTTGCTCGGGATGGTCGCGCTCGCTGCCGGAGGTATCCCCGCCATGAAGGCGGCACGAGTCGATCCCATCAAGGCGCTGCGCTACGAATAACGGAGTAGAGGTTGTTCACGGCGCGTCCGCGATGTTTTTTCAGCGGACACACCATGAACGAATCCATTCCATTTCCGCGCGACTTTCTCTGGGGCGTCGCCACGTCGGCGTACCAGATCGAGGGTTGTCCGCTTGCAGACGGTGCCGGACCCAACATCTGGCACCGTTTCGCTCACGAGCCCGGCATGACCGTTGCCGGCCATACCGGCGACGTCGCCTGCGATCACTACAATCGTTATGCGGACGATGTGAAGCTGATGTCCGATCTCGGCATCGGGGCCTATCGATTCAGTACGGCCTGGGCCCGCGTGCTCCCCAGAGGTCGAGGGAGGGTGAACGCCAAGGGGCTCGCTTTTTACGATCGACTGATCGATTCACTGCTCGCGCGAGACATCCGGCCGTTCGTCACGCTCTACCACTGGGACCTGCCCCTCGAGCTGGAGAACAGGGGCGGCTGGCTGAACGACGACACGTCGCGGTGGTTTGGCGATTACGCGGATCTGATGTTCCGCGCGTTTTCCGATCGCGTGCCGTACTGGATGACGATCAACGAGCCGGCCGTCATCATGGAAAAGGGGTACGTGCTTGGCGTCTATGCGCCCGGCCATCGCAATATCGCGGAGGCGCCCACGGTCGCCCGGAATCTGCTGCGCGCGCACGGTTACGCGGTGCAGGCGTATCGCGACCGTGGCGACGGCTGCATCGGCATCGCGGTCAACATCCAGCCGAAGTATCCGGCGAGCCAAAGCGTCGGGGACCAGGCCGCGGCAAGGCGCGCAAATGCCTGGCGTAATCTCCAGTTCCTCGATGCCATACTGTTAGGCAGCACGCCTGACGAGTTGCCGGAAATGTTCGGGCGGGAGTGGAAGGTACTCACGGCCGAGGACCTGAAGCTGATTCACCAGCCCATCGACTACGTAGGGTTGAATTACTACACGAGGGTGGTCGTCGGCGAGGACGCGCAGGCACCGCCGCTGCGCGCGCGCGTGATCGCGCAGGATTCCGACACGACGCTGATAGGGTGGGAGATCTACCCGGAGGGGCTGACGCAGACGCTGCTCACCATGCACGAGCGCTATCACGGGATCCCGATCTATATCACCGAGTGCGGGGCAGCCTTCAAGGACCCCCCTCCAGACGCGGATGGGGATATCCACGATCCGGAGCGGGTCGAGTTCTTCCGGTCGCATATCAGGGCGGCCATGGATGCGTACGACCAGGGCGTGGACCTGCGGGGATTCTTCGTCTGGTCGCTTCTCGACAACTTCGAGTGGAACAGCGGCTACACCATGCCATTCGGCATCGTGCACGTGGACTTCGAAACGCAGCGGCGTACGGTGAAGACAAGCGGCAGGTTTTTCGCTGAAGTTGCCCGCTCAAATGGCGCGATACTTCTCACCCAGCCGGAAGAGAGCCTGGTTTCGCAGCCCGAATCCTGAGTTGTGGGTCAGGCGTAGTATTGCAGGGGCCCCATGTATTCCACCTGCCTGTTCTGCAACAACCCCCTCGGCGCCAACGAGGCGATCGAGGCGTTCCCGGTGGGTCGCCGGCTTGCGTTCGATCAGGCGAAAGGACGGTTATGGGTGGTCTGCCCGAAGTGTGAGCGCTGGAACCTCACGCCCCTCGAGGAACGCTGGGAAGCGATCGAACAGTCGGAAAAGCTGTATCGCGACACCAGAAAGCGCGTCTCGACCGACAACGTAGGCCTCGCAAAACTCCGCGACGGAACCACGCTGGTGAGGATCGGTGAACCACTCCGCCCGGAGTTCGCCGCCTGGCGATACGGTGACCAGTTCGGTCGTCGGCGCAAGCGGCAGGTACTGGTGACGGCCGGCGGGCTGGCCGCCGTCGGCGCGTTGTTCACCGGCTTCGCGGCTGCGGGCATTGGCGTTGGTGGGTTCGCGTGGGTCTTCGCGAATTCCGGTAGCGCATTGATCAGGGGGAATCCTGAGGAGGTCATCGCGAAGATTCCCAGTGATCGAAACGGCGTCATGCAGGTCCGCCGAAGACATCTGGCCGAATCATCATTGTCGCGGAGCGATGACGGTCAGCTCGCGATCGACCTCCGCTTCAAGAACGGGAGCGACCGATTCGTCGGTCGCGAAGCCGAGCGCATCGCGTCCATCGTCATCCCGAAGGTGAATCGCTATGGCGGCAGCAAGAAGGCGGTAGCGGAAGCGGTCGCCGAAATCGAGAGTCTGGGCAGCACGGAAGCGTATCTCGATCGCCTGACGCGGATCTCGCGTGATTACACGCGGCCTACAAAGCGGGGCAAGAAATACCAGCGCTACTTCAACGAGCAGAATTGGCAGCAGGGAGACAAGGGTCTCTTTGGTCTCCCTGGGCACCATCGTCTGGCATTCGAGATGGCGCTTCACGAGGAATCAGAGCGCCGGGCGATGCATGGTGAACTGTCCGAGCTCGAACGTGCCTGGCGGGACGCCGAAGAGATCGCGGCGATTTCCGACAACCTGCTGGTGCCGTCGTCGGTTGCGGCCGCGTTTGAGAAACTGAAAAAGAGCGATTAGATCAGCCGTGACCGCCGCAGCCTTTCTCGGCGACCTCGAATGAGTCGTGCACGCCTTTCAGCGCCGCTTTCAGCTTGGCATCGTCGGCACCAGAATCGACGAGCGCGACCAGCGCCTTGCTCTCGGTAGCGACCTTGGTGGCGGCATTTCGAACCGCTTCGGTGCCGCACGACGCCGGCGTAGCGGGTGGCTTTGACGCCGCCCACGCGTCGGCCGTAGTCAAGAGCTCCTTCACACGAGCCTTGAGCGGAGCCACGTCCCCCTTCTGAGACGCGGGGTGCCACGCAGCCGCCATGACCCGATGGAAGGCATTCATCTCCTTCCACGGTCCCATCATGTGCTGGTCATCCATCGTACCACCCTGCGACGAATCCGGCTTTGGTCTGGTCGCGTCTTGCGCGGTGAGCTGCACTGGAATGATCGCGGCAACCAGGGCGGCGATCAGGAGAGTTCTCGTAGTCATTTGAGCGGTAGGAGAGGTCAACGCGGAAAGCTAAACGGATGCCGGCCGGCGAGTATTCGGGTGCTGACCCTCGTTACTGGTGTCGACCGCTGTCAGAGCCACATCTTGTTTCCAGCACGTGCATTATGACCGTTTTTCCAGGGCAGCTACCATGCGGATCTTCCTGACCTCAGCGCTCTTGCTCGGCGTGGTGGGGCACGGCGTCGCCCAGACCGCCACCGTCACCGCCGCCGATTATGACCGTGCACGGGGACTGCAGGCACGAAACCGTGCGCTCGTCGTCGATGCCATCGAGTCGCCCACGTGGTCGGGTAATGCCCGCTTGCTCTACCGCAAGTCCGTCGCTGGCGGCAACACGTTCATGCTCGTCGACGTCAGCAATCGTCAGGCGCCGGTCAAGCGTTCCGCGTTCGACCACGAACGGCTCGCCGCCGGACTCTCCGCGGTGACCGGTGGCCGCTACACCGCGGTCACGCTGCCCTTCAGCAACTACACATTCACCAACAACGATCAGGCGATCACGTTCACGGCTGACTCGGCGTCGTATATCTGTTCGCTCACCGAATACACGTGCAGCCGATCCCCGGCGGGGACTGGCGCTGGTCGTGGAGGTCGTGGAGGGGCAGGTGGCCCCCCTGCTGCAGTCGATGCTGGCGAGGTCTCGCCAGACGGCAAGCGCATTGCGTACATCAGCAACTACAACGTCTGGGTTCGCGATGTGGGGCAGGGACTTGCCCAGGGCGTTGCGCTGAGTCGTGATGGGTCAGAGGGCAATCCATATACGCGGCAGTCGCTCGAATGGGCGCCGAGCTCGCGTTATCTCGCTGCCTATCGAGTGCGCCCCGGATATCAGCGTATGGTTCGGTACGTCGTGTCGTCGCCGCCGGATCAGGTGCAGCCGAAGTACTTCGAGCGATTCTACGCCAAGCCGGGTGACGTGCTCGACCTGCAGCAGCCAACGTTGTTCGATGTCGAAGCACGCAAGCAGACCAACGTCGACAACATGTTGTTCCCCGATCCATTCAACCTGGGCGGGTTGATCTGGAGGCGTGACTCGCGCGCATTCACGTTCGAGTACAACCAGCGTGGTCACCAGCGGTATCGCGTCATCGAAGTGAACGCGACGACGGGTCAGGCGCGCGCACTGGTTGACGAGGAGTCGGCGACGTTCATCGACTACCGGCGGGCTTCAGGCACATTGGATGGCGGCGGCCGTGTGTACCGCAACGATCCCGATGACGGCAAGGAAATCATCTGGTTGTCCGAACGCGACGGCTGGGCGCACCTGTATCTCTACGACGGCGCCACCGGCGCGGTAAAGAACCAGATCACGAAAGGTGAGTTTGTCGTGCGCGCGGTCCAACGCGTGGATGCAGCGAAGCGGCAGATCTATTTCAGCGCCGCCGGCATGGACCCGAAGCAGGATCCGTATTTCGCGCACTTTTACCGCATCAACTTCGACGGCACAGGTTTAACGCCGCTGACCGAGGCGCCGGCTGACCACTCGGTATCGTATTCGCCCGATGGGGAGTTGTACGTCGACACCTGGTCTCGAGTCGATCTCGCACCGACTGCGCAGCTGAAGCAAGCGAGCGATGGAAAGGTGCTGCTGGAGCTCGAGCGCGCCGACGTCTCCGGCCTGCAGAAAGCCGGCTGGCGCGCGCCCGACGTGTTCAGGGCCAAAGGCCGTGATGGTCAAACGGATATCTGGGGCGTTGTCGTCAGGCCGTCGAGGTTCGACCCCCGCCGGAAGTATCCGGTGATCGAGTACATCTACGCCGGACCGCACGGCTCATTCGTCCCGAAGAACTTCTCACCGCACTTCAACATGCAGTCGATCGCCGAGCTGGGATTCGTCGTCGTGCAGATCGACGGCATGGGCACCGCCAATCGCAGCCGCAAGTTCCACGACATCGCCTGGAAGAACATTGGCGATGCCGGTTTCCCCGATCGCATCTTGTGGCACAAGGCATATGCGGCGAAGAACCCGTGGTACGACATCAGCCGCGTCGGAATCTTCGGCGGATCGGCCGGCGGACAGAACGCGATGGGAGCGTTGCTCTTCCATCCCGAGTTCTACCATGTCGCCGTGGCGTTCGCCGGCTGCCACGACAACCGCATGGACAAGGTCTGGTGGAACGAACAGTGGATGGGATATCCCATCGGGCCGGAGTATGAAGCCAGCTCCAACGTTGTCCATGCGCACAAGTTGCAGGGCAAACTCCTCCTGGTGCTGCCCGAACTCGACACCAACGTCGACCCGTCGTCGACGATGCAGGTAGTGAACGCGCTGATCCAGGCGAACAAGACGTTCGACCTGCTCGTTATGCCCGGCGAGGAACACGGCGGGGGACGACGAGGCCCGAGTGCGGCCTACGGTGACCGGAAGATGTGGGACTTTTTCGTCCACAACCTGCATGGTACCGAGCCGCCGGTCTGGAATGCGGTAGTGAATGCCGGTACGACAGAAGGCGGGAGCGAGTTGTTCGGCCCGAGCTGGGAATCCATTCGCGCCGGGTTCGAGCGCCCGGTTCCAGGCGACCCACCGGTCATCCCTCCAACCCGTTAGGCAATTTGCAATCTGCAATTTGCAATTTGAGATCATTATGCGCCTGCTTTTCGCCGAAGACGATCGCCACCTCCTGACGTCCATCTCACGTGGGCTCCGGGAAGCGTCGCACGAGGTGGAACAGGCGATGACCGGCACCCAGGCATTGAGCCTGGCACTGGCGAACGACTACGACGGCATCATCCTCGACGTCCTGCTGCCGGGAAAGAGCGGGATCGAGGTCTGTCGAGCAATCCGCACACACGGCAGTCGTGTGCCCATCCTCATGCTCACCGCGCTCGACGCCGTCGAGCAGCGGATCGCGGGACTCGATGCCGGCGCGGACGATTACCTCACGAAGCCGTTCGACTTCGGTGAGCTGCTGGCGCGTCTGCGAGCGCTCGACCGCCGGCATGGTGACACCTTGACCTCGCGCCTCGTGGTCGGGGACCTGGTGCTCGATGCGCAGCGCCACGTCGCGCAACGCGGTGGTCGCGAGATTCCGCTTACCGCGCGTGAGTTTGCCTTTCTGGCGCACCTCGCGCGCAACGCCGGTCGGGTCGTCAGCCGCGCCGAGCTGATGGAGCAAGTGTGGGATGACCACCGGAACGCGTATTCGAACATCATCGACGTCTACGCGGGCCGCTTGCGTCGGAAGATTGACGAGGGAGAACGTGTTCCGCTGTTCAGCACCGTTCGAGGACTCGGCTTCCTGCTCGAGATGCCGAAGTCGACGCCTTCGCCGGCGTCGCGACAGCGGAAACGACCGACCCGCCGCGAGTAGGAAATGCTCGCCTGGCCTTCATCAATCCGCGTCAGGCTCACGCTCTGGTACGCGATCCTGCTCGGCATTCCGCTGGCCGTTTTTGCGGTCATCTCGTACATCGCGTTTTCACGGGCGCTGGTTGGCGGCACGGACCGGTTCATTGGTGAGGCGCTTGCCGCGTTCGAGCGCGAACTCGGCGCCGAGCGACGCGCGGGTCTGGCCATCACCGATGCAATGCGCGCGACGGTGCACGAGGTTCGCTTCCGCGAGCTTCACATCCTCATCACCGATTCGGCGAATCAGGTGGTCGCGCGAGGCGATTCAGCACTCGTCGGGACATCGCCGATAAACGCATCACCAGGTGAAGCCGCGGTCCTGGCAACCGTGCGCGGGGTAGGCCCGATCGTAGAGCCGTACACGGTGCGACTGAGCGGGGACGACGGCGAACACCTCGTCAGGGCGCAGCCGCTCCTCATCGACGGTCATCGCTACACGTTGTCCGGCCGGTATCCACTGCGTGAAGCCGAACGGATGATGTCGGGGGTGCGGCGGATGTTCCTGGTCGCCATTCCGCTCCTCATCATCGCAGCAGCGATCAGTGGATATTTCCTTGCCGATCGAAGCCTGAAGCCCGTGTCGTCGATGGCCGAACACGCTGCCGAGATCACGGCGTCGAACCTGCACGAGCGACTCCCCGTGACCGGCGGTGATGAGCTGGTCCGTCTCGCTCGCGTGATCAATGATCTGCTCGACCGGCTCGAGACGTCATTCGAGCAGCAGCGTCGGTTCATGGCGGACGCGTCGCATGAGTTGCGCACGCCGACAGCGATCGTACGCACGGAAGCTGACGTCACGCTCTCGCGACCCAGCCGCACCACGGACGAATATCGGGCGTCGATGGGGATCATGCAGGACGCCGCCCGCCGCCTGACGAGGATCGTGGACGACCTCTTCCTGCTGGCGCGTGCCGATGCCGGCCATCTCGTCGTGCAACGGTCCGCCGTGTACCTCGAGGACGTCGTCGACGGCGCCGTTCGCGGCGTTAGGCAGCTGGCTGATACGCGCGGGGTCTCCGTGCAACTTGGCGAGCTGGTCGAAGCGCCCCTGCGCGGCGATGCCGACCTGCTGGGTCGCATCGTGCTGAACCTGCTCGATAACGCCATCAAGCACGCGCCGCCCGGTGGAAGCGTGATGGTGGGCATGGCGCGCCGCGATGATACGGTGACGGTGTCCGTCGTCGATTCCGGGCCGGGCATTCCCGCCGAGGCCGTGGACCGGCTCTTCGAACGGTTCTTCCGGGCCGAAGCATCGCGACCCCGGCACGAGGATGGTGGGAGTGGTGGGGCAGGCCTTGGCCTCGCGATCGCGCGCCGGATTGCCGAAGCGCATGGCGGCAGGCTGGAGCTCGTTTCCTCGAAGCCTGGTCACACGGAGTTCCGTCTCACCCTGCCCGTCGAGTCATCGGTCGAAGCGGTTCGCGCCTAGGGACAGGGCGGCTTGCCACCGGCCGCAACGGAACCTGATATTGCCGCGTTCATGATTTATTCATGATTGCGTGGCCGGTCCATCGGGAACCCAGTCGAGGCTCTGTGAAAATCGCGCGATTCTCGTGGTTTGCGATCACCACGATGCTGACCATTCCCCTGTCCGCTCGCGCCCAGGCCGGCCGGGATTCGGTCCGCGCCGATTCGGGGCAGCGATTGGGGACGGTCAGGGTGAGTGCAGCACGCGCGGCCACCACGCTCGGAGGCGCCAGCGCGGTGGTGGTGCGGCCGACGGAACTCCGCACGACGCCGGCGCCAGCGCTCGATCAGGCACTTCGGGAAGCGCCGTTCGTTCTTGTGCGGCAGAACTCGCGCGGCGAAACCGAGCTCTCGGTGCGAGGCTCGGATTCGCGCCAGGCGGCAGTGCTCGTCGACGGCGTCCCCATCACCCTTGGCTGGGACCATCGCACCGATCCGTCGCTCATTCCGATGACCGGCGAGGAGCGCCTCACCATCGTGCGGGGGCTGGCCACATTGCTCAACGGGCCGAACACGTTAGGCGGGACGGTAGAGGTCACGTCGGACGCGAGCGCGTTCCGGACCACGGGTGGACGGGTCACGCTGGGAGCCGGGGTCGATGAATACGGGGCGTTCACGGGAACGCTGAGTGGCGGTCGGGCGTTCGATGCCGGCGGTGGTTCGTTGTCCGTGCGCGGCGGCGTCGCCCATCGACAACGCGACGGGTTTGCCGTTCCGGGCGCTGTTGGCGATCCCACGGCGCGTGACGGACTGCGCACCAATAGTGACTTGAAGGAGACCGACGGGTTCGCGGCCATCCGCTGGGCGAACGCGTTAGGGCGCTCGTTGGGCGCGAGCATTTCCGCCTTTGATGCCGAGAAAGGCGTGCCGCCCGAGGAACACATCGGGGGTCCGCGGCTCTGGCGGTACCCGTACCACCGGCGCTCCCTCGCGGCGATATCGGCCAGCACAGGTACGGTGATCACGCCATTCGGATATGGGTCGCTCACCGTTGGTGCCGGTCGGAATGCCGGCCGGCTCAAGATCGAATCGTTCGAGGATCGCACGTATTCCACGGTGGCCGGCATCGAGCTCGGTGATGAAGAAGCGCTGACGCTGCGCGCCCTGCTCACGCACTCGGTGGGGTCCGCGACGATGCGCGCCGGCTGGACCGCCGCCGACATCACGTACGAGGAAACGCTACCCCCCGTGGCACCTGCCGACTATCGCCAGAAGCTGAGCAGCACCGGTGTGGAGCTCGATGTGCCGTTAGGCGCCAGCACCGGCCTTGCCGGCGGCGTCGTCTTCGATCGATCGAAGTCCCCGGAAACAGGCGGCCGGGACCCGGGCCAGGAAGCGTTCGACAATGTGGGCTGGCGGCTCGGAATTTCTCATGAGCTGAACCCGGGGTGGGGATTGCACGCGAGCCTCAGCGAACGGTCGCGTTTCCCGGCACTGCGCGAGTTGTATTCGGATGCGCTCGACCGCTTCACCCCGAATCCGAACCTGAAGCCCGAGACGCTGATGGCGATCGAGGGCGGGGTCACCCTGAGCATTGCCTCGGGCAGCACCTACAGTACGCTGCAGGTCACGGGTTTCCGTCACCGGCTGGAGGACGCCGTTGTGCGCATCACCTTGTCGAATCCGACGCGCTTCATGCGCATCAATCGCGATCGGGTTCAAAGTACCGGTGTCGAACTGCTCGGCGGATTGACCTTCGGCGCCAACCCGAATCGGGAAGTGACGCTCAATGGGGATGCGTTGCTGCAGAGCATCAGGATCTTCGACGCAACGGCCAACGACGCCGAGCGACATGCGGAAAACAATCCCGAGGTTCGCGGCCGGCTCGAGTTGGGAGTTCCGCTCCCCTGGCAGACTCGCGGTTTCTTGACGACGCGCCACACCGGAAAGCAGTACTGCCTGAATGCTGACACGCAAAGCGAAGTGACACTTCGGGCCGCGACCGCGACCGACCTCGCCGTCCAGCGAACCGTTTCCGTTTCGTCCGGTCCGTTCCGCGTGCTGCGCACGGTGTTGTCGTTCGACAACGTCGGCAACGCCGCCGTCTTCGACCAGTGTGGCCTGCCTCAGCCGGGGCGGACGCTGCGGTTGATGATGACGCTGCGATAGTCTTATCGCATGTCAGCAACCTTGACGCCGCCGCGCCGGATGGCGCGGCCGACCGTGGGACACCCCCGTCGCCGGCAGTTGAGCCGCGCGGCGTTCTACATCCACCTCTGGTTAGGCGTGTTGTCGACGATCGCGCTCATCGCGATCGCGATCACCGGAATCCTGCTCAACCACAAGCGCGGGCTCGGCCTCATGCCCGACGTGCCACACGAGCCAACGGCTGAATTCACTGCCGCGTTGCCGCTCGAACGACTGGCGTATGCCGCGCTGGTCGCCGCGCCGCAATCGGCCAGGGGCGATTGGAAGGAAGGGGATCCGGTAGACATCTCGCTCATCGACCGGATGGATGTCCGCCCGCGGAATGGGTTCGTGAAGGTGCGGCTTCGCGACAAGGCGTCGATGGAGATGACGGTCGACATCGCCACCGGCCAGGTCATTCACACCGGCCGCCGAGGCGACGTATTCCTCGAAAAGCTCCACAGTGGCGAGATCTTCGGTGGAATCCGTTTCGTGATCCTTTCCGATATCGCGGCCGTGGCGCTCGTCCTCACGTTGATCACGGGCTACTGGCTCTGGCTCGTGCCGAAGCTCGGTCGCGGAACGAGGGATCCGGACGTAACCGTATGACCCCCGGGATCCTCATTTTTCTCGTCGGTCTGTATGTGTTGCCGCTGGCGCTGCTCTGGCTGGGTCACCACTTGAAACGCCGTTCGGATCGAGCGAAGCGGATCTTCTGGGGCGCTGTCATCGGTCACTGTATTGCCGGCACGCTGGCGCTGTTCGCTGCGATGATGCTGCCCGAAGAATGGACCGCGCAGGAACGTATGCGCGGCTTCCTCGGACTGTGGTCGCTGTTGATCTTTCCGCTTGCCGGCGGAATCGCTGGAGCCCTGAAGAAACGTTGAGCGGAGGATTCACGTGCAGAAACCATGGGTCTTGGCCCGTCACGCGATCGTCGCGCTCAGTGTTTCGGCGCCCGTGATTGCGTGCACCGGTTCAGAAAAAGCCGCTGACACGACCCAGGTGGCGCCGGCCGTATCGGTCGCTTCAGGGCTGGTCGGTGTGGTCGGGCACTGGTCGGATACAACGATCGGGTCGCCGGCGATCGTCACCAACGGTGAAATGTGGAACGGACAGTCCGATCCCGCCGGACTCGATAGCGCCGGGCGCC
>Ga0209486_10000233_pt1 | contig 26631 bp, 26 predicted proteins | sample NCCompost_FD_187518 | JGI IMG/M metagenome (GOLD analysis project Ga0209486, IMG submission 187518) | Agricultural soil microbial communities from Utah to study Nitrogen management - NC Compost (SPAdes) (version 2) | ecosystem: Environmental > Terrestrial > Soil > Agricultural land | place...
CGCGAGATCCCGGACCTCGTCGCCTTCACCACCGGCAGCCTCGGCGAGTTCCTCGACCGCTCGCTGACGTCGCCGCACCTCAAGTCGCTGATCCTCGCGAACAGCCTGTACGGCAAGCACGGCGGCCCCTACGACGCCGGCACGCTGTTCGGCCTCCTGTTCCACCTGCTCGGCGGCGGCGCGGAGGCGAAGCAAGGCTTCGTCGGGCACGTCATGGGCGGCATGGGCGCGATCACGGCGGCCATGGCCGAGGCCTGCCGCGGCATCGGCGTCGAGCTTCGGACCTCCGCGGAAGTCGCGTCGGTGCGGATCGCGGGTGGCCGTGCGACGGGCGTCGTGCTCGCCGACGGCAGCGTGATCGACGCCGCGCTCGTCGTCTCGAACGCGGACCCCAAGCGCACCTACCTCAAGCTGGTGCCGGAGGCGACGCTCGACCCGGAATTCCGCGCGGCGGTCGCGGGCATCAAGATGGACGGGCCTTGCGGCAAGTTCAACCTGGTGCTGTCCGAGGAGCCGCGGCTCGAGAACGAGGAGCCGGGCTCGGATGCGCTGCGCCGTGCGCAGTTCACCTTCGTGCCCTGGCTCGAGGGCGCGCAGGCGGCCTATGGCGAGGCGCGCCGCGGACGCATCGCGGAAGAGCTCTGGGTCGACTGCCTGGTGCCTTCGCTCATCGACGACTCGCTCGCGACGCCGGGCCGCCACGTCATGACCTGCTTCGTCCAATACCTGCCGTACGCGCTCGCGGGCTCCGACTGGAGCCTGGAGCGTGATCGCCTGGAGGCGCAGCTCATCCGCCAGGTCGCGCGCTTCGTGCCGGCGGTCGGCCGCTCCGTCGTCGCGCAGCGGCTCTACACGCCGGCGGATCTCGAGAGCACCTTCGGCATCACCGAGGGCAACATCTTTCACGGTGACCTCCGGCCCGACCAGCTCTTCTTCATGCGGCCGGTCCCGCGCCACGCGCGTTATGCCGCCCCGGTGCCGGCGCTCTACCTGTGCGGCGCGGGCACCCACCCGGGCGGCGGCGTGACCGGTGCGCCGGGCCACAACGCCGCGCACCGGATCCTCGCCGACCTCAAGCACGATCGAAGCTTGCGGCGCGGCATTGCCCCATGAGGAGCTAGCGGACGTGCAGCGCAGGATCCCGGTTCGCTGGCGCGTGCTGTCCGTACTCTTCCTCGTCTGCCTGGTGAACTATTTCCTGCGCAACGTGCCGTCGGTCGCGATGGACAGCATCGCGGCCGAATTCGGCTTCACGAAGGTCGAGGTCGGATACATCCTCGGCAGCTTCGGCCTCAGCTACACGCTGCTGCAGATCCCCGGTGGCCTCTTCGGCCAGCGTTACGGCACGCGCCGCGCGCTCGGCTTCCTGACAATCGCCTGGGGCCTGCTGACCTGGCTCACCGGCTTCGCCCCGTCCCTGATGGCGGCGACGGCGACCGGCGCGATGGTCGCCCTCGTGTCGGTGCGCCTGCTGCTCGGCGCGACGCAGGCGCCGATCTTCCCGGTGACAGCGGGCACGGTGGAGGCCTGGTTTCCGCCCGGCCACTGGGCGCTGCCGAACGCGGTGACGAGCGCGGGACTTTCGATCGGACAGGCGGCGCTCGGCCCGGTCGTGACCGCGCTGATCCTCGCTTTCGGCTGGCGGCAGGCCTGCTACCTCCTTGCGCCGCTGGGCGTCGTCGTCGGCGCGTGGTGGTACTGGTACGCGCGCGACCTGCCCGTGCAGCACCCCGCGATCACGCCCGAGGAGATTGCCTTCATCGATCGCGACCGCGCACAGGTGTTGGCCGCTGCGCCCGGATCGTGGCGCGAGGCGCTGCTCGAGCGCGACGTGCTGGTGCTGGCGGCGAGCTACTTCTGCATGAACTACGTGTTCTTCATGTTTTCGTACTGGCTGTACATCTACCTCCGCGAAGCGCGCGGTTTTTCGAGCCTCGAGGGCGGCTGGATGTATGCGCTTCCGTTCCTGACCGGGGCTGCGCTGACGGTCGTCGGCGGGGCGATTTGCGATCGCCTGTGCCGTCGCCTCGGGCCGGCGCGAGGCTGCCGCATCACGGCGATGACCGGTCTCCTGCTGGTCGCGGGATTCATGCTGGCGGGCGCCTTCGCACCCAATCCCTACGTCGCGGTCGCGCTGCTTTCGCTCTGCTTCGGCTTCGTGCTCTTCACCGACACGGCTTACTGGGCGGCGACCACCTACGCAACCGGCGAGAACACGATGAGCGCGACGGGCGTGCTCAATTTCGGCGGGAACCTCCCGAGCCTGCTCGCGCCGCTCATCGGCCTGATGATCGACAGGCTCGGCTGGCTGCCGACGATCGCGAGCGGCTCGATCTTCGCGGTCGTCGGCGCCGGGCTCTGGCTGCTGGTGCGCCTGAAAGGCGCCGAGGAGGCGCGACCATGATCGATTTCCCGGAACGCCACCGCGTCCCCTACGACGGCAAATTCCGGATCGGCGATTTCGATACGGACCCGCCAAAGGGCAGCGGCACTGAGTCGAAGCTCGAGGCCGAACTCGGACGGTCCGTCGGCCGGCTCGACGAGCTGCAGCGAACGCTGTTCGCCGACGAGCGCCACGCGCTGCTTGCGGTGTTCCAGGCGATGGACGCCGCCGGCAAGGACAGCACCATCCGCAAGGTGTTCTCCGGCGTGAATCCGGCCGGCTTTCGCGTGCACGCCTTCGGGCGGCCAGGCGATCTCGAGCTGCGCCACGACTTCCTGCACCGCGTCGTGGCCCGTCTGCCGGAGCGCGGCAAGATCGGCATCTTCAACCGCAGTCACTACGAGGAGGTGCTGGTCGTGCGCGTGCACGAGGCCGCCCTCGCGGCCCAGAACCTGCCGACAGCCGGCAGCAGGGGCTTCTGGGAGGGCCGCTTCGAGTCGATCCGCGAGTTCGAGGCGCACCTGGCGCGAAACGGCACCGTCATCGTGAAGTTCTGGCTGAACATCTCGCGCAAGGAGCAGAAAAAGCGCCTGCTCGAGCGCATCGAGGATCCGGAGAAGAACTGGAAGTTCCGCCTCGGCGACCTCGACGACCGCGCGCGCTGGGACGAATACCAGTCCGCCTACGAGGCGATGCTGCGCGCGACTTCGCGGCCGGAAGCGCCGTGGTATGCCATCCCCGCGGACGACAAGGACTACATGCGCGCCGCGGTGGCGCGCATCCTGGTCGAGGCGCTCGAGCGCATGGGTCCGGCGTATCCGAAGCTGGGCGCCGCGCAACGCAGGGAACTCGAGGAAGGACGGAAGCGGTTGCGCGAAGAGTGACGCCTCGCGGGCGTCAGCGCTCGGCGCGATCCTGCAGGTAGCGCTCGACCCAGCCCGGGTGGGCCTCCTCGAGGCGTGCGAGCTGGCGGTCTGCCTCTTCAACCTTGCCCTGGGCGCGCAGCTTTTCGATGAAGGCGTACCAGGTCTCGGGCGTCTTCTCGAACGGCGGCGGCCGGACCCGGGTCGTTGCGGGCGTCTCGGTTATCCCCTGGGTCGGCGATCGGCTGGCCGTCACGGCGACTTCTTCGGGGCGCCTGCGACCGCCGGTCACCACGACGTTGCCCGGGTCCTCGGCATTCTCGTCGTCGGCCGCTGGAGGCGGAGCCGGCAGGTCCATCACGGACCGTGGTTCTCTCGCGGCGGCGGATTCCTGCGGCAGTTCCATGGCCTCCTTCAGCTCGCGCTCCGGCCCGCCGACCATCGGGCCCGCGCCGGCGGAGTCCGCGGCGAGTTCCGAATCCTCGTAACCGAAATCGTCCGTCTCCGGTTCGCTGCGGGCCGGCGTCGCCCGCCCGGACGTCGCGGACGCCGATCGGCCGGACGGCCGCGCCGCCTCGGCCTCTTCGTGATCGATGATTCGCGCCGTGATGGCGCCGCCGTCGCCGCCATGGGATTCCGTCCTCATTGGCACGCGCAGGCTGCCGAATTGCGACTGCACGACGAACACCGCGAGCACGAAGCTCGCCGCGAGCGACGCTGGCAGCCACCATCGGTGGAAACGCGGCGCGAGGTCGCGGCGTGCGGCGGCGCGGATGCGCCCGTCGGTCGTCTCCGGCGGCCCGCCTTCGGCGTCGTCGAGAAGCCTCTGCCAGGGCTCGCGCGGAAACGGCGTCGTGTCGTCTTTCTCGTCCATGTCCTCAGTCCGGTGCGACTTCGCCGAGCGACTGCTTGAGCTTCGTCACCGCGTAGCGCAGCCGGCTCTTCGCGGTCTCCGGGTTCACGCCGGTGGCCTCGCCGATCTCGGCCACCGAGAGCCCGCCCTCGACGTAGAGCAGGAACGCGTCGCGTTGTTCCTGCGGCAGGTACGCGAGCGCCGCGGTCAGCCGCTCGCCAGCCTCGCCCTGGAGCACCTCCTCGAGCGGTTCCGCCGATGCGTCGCCCGCCGCAGCGAGCACCGCCTCGTCGTCCGTCGTCTCGCGCGTTGCGCGCCTGCTGCTGCGCCGCCAGTGGTCCATGCAGCAGTTGTGCGCGATCCGGTACAGCCAGGTCGCGAAACGCGCCTCGGGCCGGTAGCTCTCGCGATGCGCGATCACGCGCGACCAGCACTCCTGGAAGACGTCGTCCGTAGCCGCCGCGTCCGGCACCGAACGGCGGATGAAACGCCATAACGCACGCCGGTGCCCGTCGTAGAGGGCATCAAACGCCCGCGCATCGCCCGCGGCGTAACGCAGCATGAGTTGCGCGTCGGCGTCGCCATCTCCCATCGCTCGCAACTCTACCCGGAAGGGGCGGGCGCCAGTCTCAAGAACGCCCCCGGGGCCGCAAAAGGGTTCGGTATTTGCGCAAGAGACGGCCCGCGCGAGGGACCCTCGGCACCACCTCTGGGCCGAATCGAAGCTCTCTGGCTACATAACCTATTGATTCTAATAGGAACCCCGGACCATTCGCGTTCTCTTCTCAAAAAGTGCTTGCTTCGGAGTCAGTGTTATAGTTCACTACAACACCAGACGAGCACATCAGTACATCGGATAAGGAGAGAGTCATGTTCACGATGGTTGAAGAAAGCACTCGGAAGACCTTCAGCGCCGTGGCCGCCATTGCGATCGTCTCGTGCGGCGGGCTGGTGATGGACCAGGCCTACCTTGCAGCCGCCCCGCGGGGTTCGATCGAAGTCGGCGAGCTGACCGCGCTCGATGGCAGCGCAGGGCTCGCGCAGCTGCCGGAAGTGGTCGTCGTCGCCAAGCGCGAATCCGCCACGTACTACGCGGCCGCCCAGTTGCCGGAGATCGTGGTGGTCGCGAAGCGCGTCGCCAGCATGGTGGCGAAGGACGACAAAGGGCAGCGCGCCGCGTCGCCGGCTATCCACGCTGGGTTCTGAGAGTGCTCTGCTAAAGTAGTCTGGTAGCGGGCTAGCTCACATCGACACACTCATGGACACCAACTGGACCGACAGCCTGCCGATCTATCGCCAACTGCGCGACCGCGTGGTGGCGATGATCCTCGAAGGCGTTCTGAACGACGGCGACCCGTTGCCGTCGGTCCGCAGCGTCGCGGCGGAATACCGCCTGAATCCGCTGACGGTCCTGAAGGGCTACCAGCAACTGGTCGACGAACGCCTGGTGGAGAAGCGCCGTGGGCGCGGGATGTTCGTGACCGAGGGCGCGCGCCGCGCGCTGTTGAAGGACGAGCGCCAGCTGTTCCTGGAGGAGGAGTGGCCCAAGATCGCGGGCCGCATCCAGCGACTCGGCTTCGAGCCCAAGGAACTGCTGGACGCGCTCGACAAGATCCCGCCCGCGCCGGCTACGACGCTCTCGGCAGCGCGCGACGCCGCCGCGGACGACGCGGAGGAGGACAAGCGTGACTGACCTGATCGTGGCGCGCGGTCTCGGCAAGAGCTTCGGCTCCACCCGTGCCCTCACCGATGTGAACTTCCGCGTCCGGCCCGGGCGCATCGTCGGGCTGATCGGCCCGAATGGCGCCGGCAAGACGACCGCGCTCAAGGCGCTGCTCGGCCTCACGCGCTTCGACGGCGAGCTGGCGGTGCTCGGCCTCAATCCCTACGTCAAGCGCCACCAGCTCATGCAGGACGTCTGCTTCATCGCCGACGTCGCCGTGCTGCCGCGCTGGATCCGCGTGACCCAGCTGATCGATTTCGTCGCGGCGACGCACCCGCGATTCCGCCGCGAGGTCTGCGAGCATTTCCTGGCGCGCAGCGACATCAGGAAGGCGAGCCGCGTCAAGGAGCTGTCGAAGGGCATGGTCACGCAGCTTCACCTCGCGCTCGTGATGGCGATCGACGCGAAGCTGCTCGTGCTCGACGAGCCGACGCTCGGCCTCGACATCCTGATGCGCAAGCAGTTCTACGAGACGCTGCTGAACGAGTACCTCGACGAGCAGCGCACGATCCTGGTCACCACCCACCAGGTGGAGGAGATCGAGCACATCCTCACCGACCTCCTGTTCATCGACCGCGGACGCATCGTGCTCGACGCGGCGATGGACGAGGTGCAGGAGAGCTACGCGCAAGTCGCGATTCGACCCGAGCACCTCGCCGCGGCCCGGACGCTGAAGCCAATCGCGGAGCGGCAGGGTCTCGGCCGCACGCACATGCTGTTCAGGGGTGTCGGGCGCGCGGAGCTCGAGCGGTTCGGCGAGGTGGGCGTTCCCTCGGTCGCCGACCTCTTCGTCGCCGTGATCCAGGGAGCCCGCGCATGAACCGTTTCATCTGGCTGGTGCGCCGCGAGGTGTGGGAGCACAAGGCGATCTGGGTGGCGCCGCTGATCGTGATCGGCTGCCTCGTGCTGCTGGTCCTGACCGGCAACGTGCACCTCGGGCCGTTCGGCGGGCACGACGATGCGACCATATTCAACGAGGTGTCGCGCGAGATGCAGATGAAGCTGCTCGTGGTCGTCTACGCGGGGCTCGCGCTCGTCGTGTTCATGGTCATGGGAATCGTCGCCTTCTTCTATTCGATCGACTCCCTCTATGCCGACCGTCGCGACCGCTCGGTGCTGTTCTGGAAGTCGTTGCCGCTTTCGGACGTCGAGACCGTCCTGTCGAAGTTCGCCGTGGCCCTCGTCGTGATCCCGTTGGTCGCGCTTGTGGCCTCCGCTGTCGCACAGCTGGTCATCGCGACCGGGGGCTCGGCGCGCCTGTCCATGAGCGGCCTGTCCGGCAGCCTGATGTGGGAGCCGCAGGCCCTGCTTGGCGGCTTCATGGTCGCGTTCCTGTGGTGCGTGACCGCGATGCTCTGGTACTCGCCGATCGTCGGCTACCTGATGCTGGCCTCGGCCTGGGCGCCGCGCGGGCCGTTCCTCTGGGCCGTGCTGCCGCCGGTCGGGCTCTGGATCCTGGAGCGGGTCGTGGTCGGCTCGGAGTACGTTGGCGACTTCATCACCGAACGGCTATTCGGGCTGTATCGCCTGCTTGGCGAGGAGTCCGGCGGCGAGGTGAACCGCCCCGGCGGCGACCTCGAGAAGATCGGCAACGTGGACCTGGTCGGCAGCCTGCGCGAGTTCTACGCCTCGCCGGACCTGTGGCTCGGCATGGTGGCGGCGGCGCTCCTGCTTGCGGCTGCGATCTGGGTGCGCCGCTATCGCGACGAGACGAGCTGAAATCCGAAGACTACGGAGCCTGATGATGAAAGATGTTTTCCGCGCCACCGCCGCGCTCGCGCTGCTGACGGCGACCCTCCCCGCCCTGGCTGCGAGCGCGACGGCGACGCGATCCTGGCAGTACAAGCCGGAGTCGAGCGCGGGCCTCACCGTCCGCAACCTCATGGGCGACGTGCGCATCGAGCGCGGCACGGCGCCCGGCATCCACCTCACTGCCAGTACGACCGTCGAGACCGCGAGCCAGGCGGAGGCCGAGCGGCTCATCAAGCTGATCGACTTCCGGACCTCGGACATCGGCGCCGGCTCGCGCTTCGACGTCCGCCTGCCGCGCCAGCACTTCCCGAAGCTTTACTGGGACAAGGGCGCCTCGACATGGTTTTCGCTGAGCTACGTCGAGCACCTCGGCGAGCGCATCCGCCTGGTCGCCGATCGCGATGATGCGCCGCTGGTTCGCGTGGACCTCGTGATCCGCGCGCCAGAGGGCGCGAATCTCGAGGTGGACAACACCTTCGGCGACGCCCGGGCACAGGGCTTTTCGGGCACGCTTCGCCTCGACGGCGGCAGCGGGCTCCTGTCCTCGACCGGTGGCGAGGGCGAGGTCGAGCTCGACAACGGCAGCGGCGAAGTCGTCGTGAGCGGCCATCGCGGCCGGGTCGTGGCGGACACGGGCAGCGGCGAAGTCAGGATCACCGATTGCGAGTGCGAGGTGGTCGCCGACACCGGCTCGGGGTCGGTCGATGTCGAGCGAGGCAAGGGCAGCGTCTCGGCCGATACCGGCTCGGGCGACGTCGACGTGACGGGTTTTGCAGGCCCGTTGGCTGCGGATACCGGCTCCGGCGCGGTGAAGGCGCGTGGTCTGACGGACGTGAAGAGCCTCGAAGTGGACACGGGCTCGGGCAGCGTCAACATCGAGGGCAACCTCTCGGCGCTCGAACGCGTCGCGATCGACACCGGCTCCGGCAGCGTGATGCTGCGCTCGTCGGCCCAACCCTCGCTCGAGCTTCGCATCGACACCGGCAGCGGGGACATCGACGTCTCTGCGCCGGGCGCGACCACCCGTGAGCGGGACGACGTCACCTATGTGCGCATGCGCGACGGCGTGCACGGCGGCGTTATCGACACCGGCTCCGGCAGCGTCACCGTCGACTTCCGCTAGCCCGCCGAAGGCGCGAAGGGGACGCGCCCCTTTGTGAATATGAAGGGGCGCGTCCCCTTCGCAGCTCCCGCGTCCACGAGCACCTGCTAGCATCGCGCGATGCCGTTCGAGGTGAGGGATGAGGGCGGGCGTAGCCGCGTGCGAGTCCACGGGCGTTGGACCGTCGCGGAGGCCGGGTCGATCGACGCGTCCCCGGGCGCGCTCCCGTCCGATTCGCGCGCGCTCGTCTTCGACGCTTCCGCCATCGAGGCGCTCGACCTCTCCGGGGCCTGGCGCCTGTGGGAGCTGGAAAGCGGCTACAGGGGAGCCGGCGGCCGCGTGAGCTGGATGCCGTCACGACCCGACCTGCTCGCGTTCATCGATCAGACGATGGCCGGCGAACCGGAGGCGCCAGCCCACGCGGGCCCGGCGCGGACCGGGCTCGAAGGCGCGCTGCAGGACGTCGGGCAGGCTGCCGTCCAGGTGAAGGAAGGCGCGCTCGACCTGCTCGGCTTCGTCGGCGTCGTCACTGCCGGCGTCGGCCACATCTTCGGGAGCGTGAAGCGCCTGCGCCTGCCCTCGGTCGTGCGCCACGTCTACGAGACGGGCCTCACCGCGGTGCCGATCGTGTCGCTGATCGCCTTCCTGATCGCGGTGATCGTCGCCTACATCGGCGCGCAGCAGCTCAGGAAGTTCGGCGGCGAGATCTTCGTCGTCGATCTCGTCACTGTCTCGGTGCTGCGCGAGCTCGGCGTGCTGCTGACCGCCATCATCGTCGCCGGCCGCTCGGGCAGCGCGTTCGCGGCCGAGATCGGCGCCATGAAGCTGAACGACGAGGTCGACGCGCTGCGCGCCATGGGGATGGATCCGGTCGAGGTACTGGTGATCCCGCGCATCCTGGGCCTCGTCATCGCGCTGCCGGTCCTGACGATCGTCGCCGACGCCATGGGACTCGTCGGCGGCGCGATCCTGTCCTGGTATCTCGTCGACATTCCCTTCGGGCAATACATCGACCGCGTCCAGGGCTCGATCAGCGAGTACACCTTCTGGGTAGGCATGATCAAGGCGCCGGTCTTCGCGGTGCTGATCGCGCTGGTCGGTACGCTGCGCGGCATGCAGGTGCGCACGTCGTCGCGCGAGCTCGGCCGGCTGACCACCGTCGCCGTGGTGCAGTCGATCTTCCTCGTGATCCTCGCCGATGCCGTCTTCGCCGTGATCTTCATGGAGCTCGACATCTGATGGCTGCCGTGATCGAGGTGCGCGGCATCGTCAACCGGTTCGGCCAACAGGTCGTGCACGATGGTCTCGACCTCGAGATCGAAGCGGGCGAGGTCTTCGGAATCGTGGGCGGCTCCGGCAGCGGCAAGTCGGTGCTGCTGCGCACGATGCTCGGCCTGCAGAAGCCGGTTTCCGGCACGGTGCGCATCGAGGGGAAGGAGGTCACGGGACAGCCGGACCGCGCCCTGCTCGCCGTCAAGCGGCGCTACGGCGTCATGTTCCAGCGCGGCGCGTTGTTCTCCTCGCTGACGGTCGCGCAGAACACGGAACTGCCGATCCGCGAGCATTTCCCGATGCCCGACGGTCCGCTGCGGCATCTGGCGCTGCTGCGGATCCGCATGGTCGGGCTCGCCGAGGAGGACGCCTCCAAGTTCCCGGCCCAGCTCTCGGGCGGCATGACCAAGCGCGCGGCGCTGGCGCGGGCCCTGGCCCTGGATCCGGCGATCCTCTTCCTCGACGAGCCGACGTCGGGCCTGGACCCCATCTCGGCCGCGGCCTTCGACCGGCTCGTGCTGGAGCTGCAGCGGGGGCTGTCGTTGACGGTAGTGATGATTACGCACGATCTGGATACCATCTTCCGTGTCTGCAACCGGGTCGGCGTGATCGTCGACGGCCGGATGATCACCGGGACGCTCGAGGAGATCATGAAGAACGGGCATCCCTGGATCCGCGATTACTTCCACGGCGAGCGCAGCCGCGCCTCGCAGCAGCAGGGGCAGAGCGATGGATAGGGAAGCCAATTACGTCGCGGTCGGGGCCTTCGTGCTGCTCGTCCTCCTGGTCGGCGCGGGCTTCGTGCTGTGGTACTCGAACGCCGGCGATGCTGCTGAGCAGAATCGCTACGAAATCTACTTCGATGGCAGCGTGAGCGGGCTCTCGGAGGGCAGCAGCGTGCGCTACCTCGGCGTCGTGGTCGGTCGCGTCGCGGGCATCGGCATCGATCCACGCGACCCGCGGCGCGTGCGCGTGGTGGCGGACATCGACGACGACGCGCCCATCGGCAGCGATACGGTGGCGCGGCTCACGCTGCAGGGCGTCACCGGCCTCCTGTTCCTCGACCTGCGGCCGCGCAACCCGGGCACGCTGCCGGGTATCACCGTGGCAAGCCTCAAGTATCCCGTGATCCCTTCGGAGCAGTCCCAGTTCGACGTGCTGGTGAGCAACCTGCCGGACGTCGTCGCCAAGGCCGGCGAGGCGCTCGCGCGCATCAACGCGCTCCTGTCCGACAAGAACATCGACTCGGTGTCCGACTCGCTGGCAAACGCGAAGCGGGCGAGCGCCGAGTTGCCCGCGGCGGTGGCCGAGGCACGTGCGATGTTCGGCGACCTCCAGGACGCCGCGAACGAGATGGAAACGACGATGGCGGCGCTCGGAACGCTCGGCGGAGAGGACATCAAGGCGGCGGCGACGCGCCTTCGCGAGGTCGCGGACACCATCGCCGTGACGGCCGCGCGCCTCGACAAGCTCGTTGCCGAGAACGAGGGCAACGTGGACCGCTTCGCGGACCAGGGACTCGCAGAGTTCGAGCAGCTCCTGCGCGAGGCGCGTGGGGCCATGCGCGGCGTCGATGCGCTGACCCGGAGCCTCGAACAGGATCCTTCCCGGGTCATCTACGGTCCGGCGCCTGCGGGCGTGGAGATTCCACCATGAAAATGCCGATCGTCGTCGCCGTTGCAGCCGCGTTCCTCGCCGGCTGCTTCGGAGGCCTGAAGAACGAGATGCCGCCGCCGCGCATCTACCGGATCGATGCCCCCGCGATCGAGGCGGGCGCCAGCCTGCCCGCAGACCTGTCGATCATCGTCGAGCGCGCGGCCCCGGGCCTTGGCGGCGATGGCATCGCGGGTCGCTGGCCCGGAAGGCGCATCGACTACATCGCCAATGCGCGGTGGGCCGACGAGCTGCCGCGGCTGCTGCAGGACGCGATGGTCGAGGCATTCCAGGATTCCGGGCGCCTGCGCTCCGTGCAGGACGATGTCGGGCGCTTTCGCACGACGCACACGCTGGTCATCGAGGTGCGGCGGTTCGAGGCGGACTACACCGCCGGCACGGTGCCGGTTGCGCAGGTGGCTCTCGCCGTCGCGCTCGGCCGCAACTCTGACCGGCAGGTGCTCGTCACGTTCACCGCAGATGCGAGCCAGGCCGCGACGGAAAACCGCCAGGCGACGCTCGTGGCAGCGCTGGATGCGGCCTTCGCGCGGGCCGCCGCGGAGATTGCCCAGCGCACGTTCGCCGCGCTCGCGGCCGCGCAGCCCGGAAATGAAGGGGACGCGCCCCTTCAGCGACCTGAGCGCGGTTCGAGCGACGATCGGGTTCGCTGAAGGGGCGCGTCCCCATCATTTCCGAACGGCATCAGGCCTCGGCGAACATCTTCGCGTAGCCCGACTCGCCGCGGCCCTGTGCCAGCAGGAGCCCCAGGAAATCCTCGGCCGACATCGGCTCGCCGAACAGGCGGCCCTGGCCGTAGTGGCAGTCGCGGCTGCGCAGGAAGTCGAGCTGCTGCTGCGACTCGATGCCCTCGGCGACGACCTTGAGGCCGAGGTTCTTGCCCATCTCGATGATGGTGCGCACGAGGGTCGCGTCTTCCGTCGACACCGTGGCGTGACGCACGAAGGACTGGTCGATCTTGAGCGTGCCCACCGGGAACTGCTGCAGCGCCGAGAGCGACGAATAGCCGGTGCCGAAGTCGTCGATCGACAGGTGCAGGCCCATCGCGTGCAGCTCGTCGAGCAGGCGGACCATGCGGCCTGCCTCAGTCATGAGGGTGGTCTCGGTGATCTCGAGCTCGAAGTTCGAGGGCGCGACGCCCGCGTCGTCGAACACCGAGCGGTAGCGGGTCAGGAACTCCGCCTGCCGGAGCTGCTTGAGCGAGAGGTTGATGGAGATGCGGCCGGGCTTCGGGACATGTTCCTGCCAGGAGCGGTAGTCGCGCACGACGCGCTTCAGGACCCACTCGCCGATTTCCTGGATCAGGTTCGATTCCTCGGCGAGCGGGATGAACTGCGCGGGGGAAATGTCGCCGTGTCCGGGAAGGCGCCATCGGATCAGCGCCTCGGCGCCGACCACTCGCCCGTCGCGCAGGTCCACCTTGGGCTGGTACATGATCACCAGCTCATCGCGCTCCACCGCGCGGCGCAGCTTCGCCTTCAGCATCAGCCGCTCGACAGCGGCGGCGCTCATCTCCGGCGTGAAGAAGCTGTGGCTGTTGCCGCCGTTCTGCTTGGAGTAGTACATCGCCGCGTCCGCGTCGCGGATCAGGTCGACGACGTTGTCCGCGTCGCGCGGGCACAGCGCGATGCCTACGCTGCCAGTGACATAGAGCTCGTGCTGGTTCAGCTGGAACGGGCGGCCGAGCTCGTCGAGGAGCTCGCGCGCGAGCGCGCCGATCACGGCGCGGTTGTCGGTCGCCGCCGGGAGATTTTCGACGAACAGGGCAAATTCGTCGCCGGCCAGCCGGCCGAGCATGGTGTCGCGCGGCAGCTTCCGGTTCATGCGCTCGGAGAGGATCTCGAGCGCGCGGTCGCCTGCGGCGTGGCCGAAAGTGTCGTTGACCTCCTTGAAGCGGTCGAGGTCGAGGTAGATCAGCGCGAGCTCACGCCCCGCGCGGCGCGTCCGCGCGATCGCCTGCTGCAGCGAGTGCTGGAACTGCAGGCGGTTCGGGATCTTGGTCAGCGTGTCGTAGCGCGCGAGGTAGCGGATGCGCCGCTCGGCGCGCTTGCGCTCGGTGATGTTGCGCGCCACGAAGATGCAGCCCTGGAAGCGCGGGTCCTCGGCGCTCATGACCGAGCCCGACAGCGAGACCGGGATCGTCTGGCCGGCCTTCGTGCGTATCGTCAGCTCGAGCACCTCGTTCGTCGCCTGCTCGATGTTGAAATTCGTCCGGTCCTGGTCGGAGATCACGTACGCGAGTTCGCGCCCGAGCAGCTCCATCTGCGACCAGCCGAGCATCTGCGTGGCGGCCAGGTTCACGCGCTTGATGAGCCCCTCCGGCGAGGTCACGAAGACCGCGTCGTTCATGCTGTCCAGCATGATGTCGAGCGCGCGGCCCGTGGCGGCGTGGTCGGAGAGGTTGATGCGCAGGCGCTCGAGCGCGGAGCCGAGCGCCCGGCCCACGCGGCCGACCGGCACTTCGACGCGCGTAATCCAGTCGCCACTCGAGAGCCGCTCCACCGACTTCAGCACGTCGGCGAGCGGCGCAGAGACGCGCCGCTGGAAGCGCCAGGCGACGATGACGGCGACGGCCAGGACAAGGCCCAGCCCCGCGATCGGCCAGTACGCGTTCAGGAATTCGCCCATCGGCCTCTTGGCGTCCCCCGGCGGAAGCGCTCATCATACCGCGCTTGAACGAGATGCAACTCACCGGCCGCGACCGCGGCCACCTCGTCGAACTCGCCGAACTTCGTTGTGCACTGCACCGTGCGGCGGTGCGACCTTTTCTTGCAATGCGTGATGCGGCATTGCACGAGGGATTCGACCTCGTGCCTGTCTCGTCGTTCCGCGACTTCGGCCGGCAGCGCGATATCTGGAACGCGAAATTCCGCGGCGAGCGCCCGGCACGGGACCGCGCCGGCAGGGTGGTCGACATGGCGACGCTCGATCCCGGGGCGCGCGTGGACACGATCCTGCTGTGGTCCGCGCTGCCCGGCGCGAGCCGCCATCACTGGGGCACCGACATCGACGTCGCCGACGGCCGGGCCATGGCCCGGGGATACGCGCCGCAGCTGGAGGTGGCGGAATACCGGCGCGGCGGCCCGTTCGCCGCGCTGTCCGCCTGGCTCGGCGCGAACATGCGCAGATTCGGCTTCTACCGCCCCTACACGCGACGCGGCCGCGGCGTCCAGCCGGAGCCCTGGCACCTGTCGTACGCACCCGTCGCGCATCCCGCGCTTGCGCGCATGACGTCCGCGCTGCTGGAGGGAGCCGTTACCGGCGCGGGCGTCGAAGGGGAGGTGGAGATACTGGCGCGCCTGCATGCGATACGCGAGCGCTACGTGCTCGACGTGGATGCGCCGCCACGCATGCGTTCGCGCTACGCGCGGGTCAGCTCGCGCTCACAGGGGGCTTCGGCGCGCTGAAGACGTCCTTCAGGTGCCGGACGAGCAGTGCACGCACGCCGTCCATCGCGTTCGTCTCGACCGTGAACACCGGCGGGTTCCGGCGCAGCATGGGCCAGCGGCTGCCGCGCGTGAGTCCCTTCAGGTACTGCACGTTCTGGCGGATCGCGTTCATGTACGGGTTGTCGCCGCCGTACAGCGGCTCGAGGTAGCGATAGCTGTGGCCGAAGGCCGTGCCGAGGCGGTTGTCGACCGTCGAGGCGATGAACTTCGGCGTCTGGCGCAGGAGGTCGAGTCCCGAGCCGTAGAGCACCTTCACGCCCTCCGCGCCCGAGTGCACCGCAACGTCGCCGAGCACGAACTCGGCGTAGAGGCGGTCGCGGCACTTCTCGAGGTAACAGCGGTCCGCCATCTGCGCGAGCATGTCGGCGGTGCCGAGCATGTGGCCGGTGAGGCGGTCGCGCGGATCGGCGACGCGCAGCAGGTCGAGCGGCACCTCGTAGCCCGTGAAATGGACGATGCGCGTCGAGATCGGCACCCACTGCGCCAGCCCCGCGGCGGGCAGGTAGCGGGCGATAAATCGGGCGCTGCGCGTCACGTGATTGCGCGTGAACACGGCGCCGTTCGGGATCGCGGCCTCGCCGGACTCGCGGATATAGCCGGAGTCGTGGAAGAGCGCCGTGATGAGCGCGACCAGCCCGCGCTCGGCGCCGAGCCGCGGGCCGTCCGGGGCGCGCTCATAGCCCGCGAGCAGGCGGGCCATCGTGAGCACGACGTCCTGCGAGTGCTGCAAGTCGTGATAGACGGTATCGACGCCGAGGAAGCCGGGCATCCGCCCGGTGAAGAGGCTCTCGAAATCCTTAAGGGCCTTCTCGAGCACTTCGTGCGGCGCGCCCGGCCAGGTGCTGGAATAAAGCTCGAGGATCGCCTCGCGCACCGCCGCGGGCCGGCTCACCTGGACGGTATCTGTGACATCAAAATCGCTGCGGCGACAAGGCCTTGGCACGGGGCGTCGAGCCTTCTTGTACGGCGTTTCCGGGGTCGAGTTTACGCCCCGGGGAGGCGCCAAAACCCGCTGGGCTGCCGCGGACATGCGCGGCATCACAACCCGGTACTCAAGCTATGTCAAATGCGGCCGTGACCGGGGCGTGGTCCGAAGGCCGCTCCCAGGTCCGCGGGGCACGGTCGATCGTGCAGGCCGTGCAGCGCTCGGCGAGCGCCGGCGACGCGAGCATCAGGTCGATGCGCAGGCCCCGGTCGCGGCGGAACGCGTTCATCCGGTAGTCCCACCAGCTCCAGGCATTCTTCGGCTGTTCGAAGCGGCGGAACAGGTCGGCAAGGCCAAGCGCCGTGATTCTCCCGAGCGCCTCGCGTTCCGGGGCGCTGACGTGGACCGATCCTTCCCACTCCGCCGGGTCGTGCACGTCGCGGTCTTCCGGCGCGATGTTGAAATCGCCGACGACCAGCAGGTATTCGTTCGCAGCGAGGAGCGCCGCGAGGTAGGCGCGCAGGCGCTCGAGCCAGGCGAGCTTGTACGTGTACTTCTCCGAGCCCACGGCCTGGCCGTTCGGCACGTACACGTTCACCAGCCGGACCGGGCCCACGCCCGCGCTGACGACCCGCCGCTGCGGATCGGCATCCTCCGGGATGCCGAACGCGCAGTCCAGCGCCTGGGTGCGCGACAGGATGGCGACGCCGTTGTAGGTTTTCTGCCCGTAGCAGAGGGCATGCAGGCCCATCGCCTCGATCTCGGCGCGCGGAAAGTGCTCGTCGGCGAGCTTGAGCTCCTGCAGCGCGATCGCGTCCACCGCGTTGTCCGCGAGCCAGCGGCGCAGGTGTTCCATGCGCACGCGCAGCGAATTGACGTTCCAGGTCGCGATGCGCATGGTTCAGGACAGGTACGCGGCGGGCCGCATTCCCATCGTGCGCGCGACGAGGCTGTAGGGAAATGCCTGGCAGCGCACGTTCAGCACGCTGACGACATTGTTGTACTGCTCGCGCCGATCGTCCACCCGGGCGTCGAGCGTCAACGCGCGCTCGTGCAGCGCCTTGAAGGCGCGGCTCGTCCCGAACTGCGGGTAGTTTGCCGCGAGCCTGAACAGCGCCTCGGCGGCGGCGCGATGCGCCTTGTCCGCCGCGGCGAGCGCGGGCATGTTGCCGCGCCGGGCCGCGGCGATGATGGCGCTGCCGGACGTGGTGACGCGCTCGAGCGTGTCTTGCTCGTACTTCATGAGCCGCGCGCAGAGGCCGACGATCTGGATCATGTGCGCGTGGCGCTTCTCGAGCTGGGCCTCGAGCACGGTCCAGGCTTGCTCGCGTTCGTCCTGCAGGCCGGCGAGGCCGCGGCGTGCGGCTGCGGCGATCGCCGCCGTGAGCGCCGCGAGCGCAATGAGAAGGATCCAGGCCATGCGTGAATCGAGTATAACATCGGCCCTCGCGGCTCCCGCTGGGCAGGAACATGACGCAGTCCTGGGATTTGATCGTGATCGGCGGCGGCAGCGGCGGGCTGGCCTGCGCGCAGCGCGCGGCCCGCCACGGCGCGCGGGCCGCCATCGCGGAGCCTGGGCACCTCGGCGGCACCTGCGTGAACGTGGGCTGCGTGCCGAAGAAGATCATGTACCACGCCGCCGACGTCGCCCACGCTCTCGTGGACGCCGCCGACTACGGATTCACGCTCGCCCCCGTGCGCCACGACTTCGCGGCGCTGAAGGCGCGGCGGGACGCGTACGTCGATAGGCTGCGCGGCATCTACCTCGAGAACGTCGAGCGGAGCGGGGCCAGGCTGTTTCGCGCCCGTGCGCGCCTTGCAGGCGCGGGGCAGGTCGAGATCGGCGGCGAGGCGCACGCTGCGCGCCACGTCGTGATCGCGACCGGCGGCGAGCCCGTCGTGCCGGAACTGCCGGGAGCCGCGCTCGGCATCACGTCGGACGGGTTCTTTGCGCTCAGCGAGTTGCCGGGCTCGGTCGCGGTCGTCGGCAGCGGCTACGTCGCCGCGGAGCTCTCCGGCGTCTTCGCCGCGCTCGGCAGCCGCGTCACGATCTTCGCCCGCCACGACCGCATGCTGCGCAGCTTCGACGAGATGCTCTCCGCGCGGCTGATGGCCGCCATGCGTGCGGACGGCATCGAGATCCTGACCAGCACGTGCGTGACCGCAGTCGAGCCGGCCGCAGGCGGGCGGCGCCTCACGCTCGCGGACGGCCGCAGGTTCGGTCCCTTCGACTGCGTGATGTGGGCCGTCGGGCGCCGGCCGCTGACCGCGGGCCTCGGTCTCGAACCTGCGGGCATCGCGCTGGGTCCCGGCGGCGAGATTGCGACGGACCTCCGGCAGGACACGAGCGTCGCCGGCATCCACGCGATCGGCGACGTCACCGGGCGAAGCGAGCTGACGCCGGTCGCGATCGCGGCGGGCCGGCGCCTCGCCGACCGGCTGTTCGGCGGCGAGCCGGATCGCCACCTCGACTACCGGCTCATCCCCACCGTCGTCTTCAGCCACCCGCCGGTCGGCACCGTGGGCCTCTCCGAGGCCGAGGCGCGCGCGGCGCACGGCGACGACGTCGAGGTGTTCAGTCACGATTTCATGCCGCTCTACCACGGCATCACTGCGCGCCGCCGGCGCGCCGAGGTGAAGCTCGTCACCATCGGGCGCGAGCGGCGCATCGTCGGCCTGCACGCCATCGGCATGGAGGCGGACGAGCTCCTGCAGGGCTTCGCAGTGGCGCTCCGGCTCGGCGCCACCAAGCGCGATTTCGACGACACGGTCGCCATTCACCCGACGAGCGCGGAAGAGCTTGTCACGCTCCCCGGATGAACATCCGCGCCTACCGCGAATGGACGCCGGTGATCGGGCGCGGCGCCTGGGTCGACCCGGCCGCGACCGTCATCGGTCGCGTCACGATCGGGGAGGACGCGTCGATCTGGTCCGGCGCGGTCCTCCGGGGCGACGTGAACGCGATCTCGATCGGCGCGCGCACCAGCATCCAGGACGGCAGCGTCCTGCACGTCGCGAGCAGCCGGCTCGCCGGCGGCGACGGCATCCCGCTCATCGTCGGCGACGATTGCACTGTCGGGCACGCGGTGATCCTGCACGCCTGCACGGTCGGCCGGCGCTGCCTGGTGGGAATGGGCGCGATCGTCATGGACGGCGCCGTCATCGGCGACGAGGTCATCGTCGGCGCGGGCGCGCTCGTGCCGGCCGGCAAGATCCTGCCGCCGCGGACGCTCTGGGTTGGAAGCCCTGCACGCCGGGCGAGGGCTCTCACGGCCGCGGAGATCGCGCACCTAGCGGAATCCGCGGCGCACTACGTGAGCCTGAAGGACACGTACCTGTAAGGACGACGAAGGGGACGCACCCCTTCAGCGCAAGGTGAATCCTGAATTGAGGAACCGTGTCGCTGAAGGGGTGCGTCCCCTCCGTGGTTTCAGAGCCGCTCCAGCGCTCCCATCACCGGCCGCGTTTCCGGGCGCACGCCGTGCCAGAGGAGGTAAGCCTCGGCGGCCTGCTCGACCAGCATGCCCCAGCCCTTGTAGGCACGCTTCGAGCCGCGCCCGGTGGCCCAGCGCATGAAGACCGTGTCGCCGCGCCCGTAAGCCATGTCGTAGCAGACCGTGTCGCGGCCGATCGCGCGCGCCGGCAGCTCCGGCACCTCGCCCGCGAGGCTCGCGGCCGTCGCGTTGACGACGACGTCCCAGGGACGGTCCTCGACATCGGAGAAGCCCGAGGCGGAGATCTCGCCGAGGTCGGAGAACTCGTCGCGCAGGCCCGCGGCGCGCTCGGGCGTGCGGTTCGCGATGCGCACCTCGCGCGGCTCCTGCTCGAGCAGCGGTGCGAGCACGCCGCGCGTCGCGCCGCCCGCACCGAGGATGAGCAGGCGCGCGCCCGAGAGTGTCACGCCGAGGTTGCGCGTCAGGTCGGTGACGAGGCCGATGCCGTCGGTGTTCTCGCCGTAGAGCTCGGTCGCGCTCCGGCGCACGATGGTGTTCACCGCGCGCGCGCGCTCGGCGCGCGCGGAGAGATCGTTGACGATCTCGGCCGCAGCGGGCTTGTGCGGCAGCGTGATGTTGGCGCCGCCCCCGCCCTGGACGAAAAAGTCGATCACCGCGTGTCGGAAGGCGGCCGGCGCCGTGTCCATGACCTTGTAGTCCACGACGTGGTCGAACTGGCGCGCGAACAGTCCGTGGATGAAGGGCGACCAGCTGTGGCTGACGGGGTGGCCGAACAGCACGAACCGGCCCGGGCCCGAGTTGATCGTCACTGTCGCGATTCCCCCAGCCAGCCCGCGGCCCGGCCGGCATAGTAGCTCAGGATGGCGTCGGCGCCCGCGCGCCGGATGCACAGCAGGCTCTCGAGGACCGTCTTGCGCTCCTCGATCCAGCCGTTCGCGGCGGCCGCGGCGATCATCGCGTACTCGCCGCTCACCTGGTAGACGAACGTGGGGACTCCGAAGCGGTCCTTCACGCGGCGCACGATGTCGAGATACGGCAGTCCCGGCTTGATCATGACGATGTCCGCGCCTTCCTCGATGTCGAGCGCGACCTCGCGGATCGCCTCGTCGCTGTTCGCCGGGTCCATCTGGTAGCTCGTCTTGTCGGACTTGCCGAGCGCGGCGCCGGAACCGACCGCGTCGCGGAAGGGCCCATAGAAGCAGGAAGCGTACTTGGCGGAGTAGGCGAGGATGCGCGTGTCATGCCGGCCATCCTCCTCGAGCGCCGCGCGGACCGCTCCGATGCGCCCGTCCATCATGTCCGAGGGCGCAACCACGTCCGCGCCGGCCGCGGCCTGGGACCGCGCCTGCCGGACGAGCGCGTCGACCGTCGCGTCGTTCAGCACGTGGCCGGACGCGTCGATCAGTCCGTCCTGGCCATGCGTCGTGTACGGATCGAGCGCGACGTCCGTGATCACGCCGACGGCGGACACGTCCTTCTTGAGCGCGCGCACCGCACGCTGCACGAGGCCGTCGGGGTTCCAGGCCTCGCGTCCGTCCTCGCTCTTGGACGACGGTTCCGGCACCGGGAACAACGCGACTGCGGGAATGCCGAGTTTGCCCAGCCGCCGCGCTTCCTCGACGACGAGGTCGATCGACAGGCGTTCGATGCCGGGCATCGAGGCGACGGATTCGCGCCGGCCCTTGCCCTCGATCACGAACAGCGGCTGGATCAGGTCGTCGGCGGCGAGGTTGGTCTCGCGCGCGAGGCGGCGCGAAAACGGGTCGCGGCGCATGCGCCGCAGGCGGGTACCCGGGAATCTCCCTGTGGCTTTCGCTCCCATCAGGCTCCTGGCGCGGGGTGTCCTGCGGTAGATTGGCCCCGGATGGGCCGGAAATAAGCTGCAACTATGGCCGGTCTTTATACATGAACCGCGCGGGCGGAGAAACGGACCGGCGTCGGCGTTTCGGCAGGTTGTGCGAGAGCCTCCGGCCGGACCTGCTCCGTTTCGCCTGGTGGCTGGGGCGCGACCGGGGCCTCGCCGAAGATGTGGTGCAGGAGTCGCTGTTGAGGGCATGGAAGTCGTTCGATTCGCTGGAAGACGAGGGCAAGGCGCGGTCCTGGCTCCTCACGATCGTGCGCCGCGAGCTCGCGCGCAGCTTCGAGAAGAAGCGGCCCGAGCTCACCGACGTCGATGCGCTCGTCGCCGCCGAGTCGGCGGTGCTCGCGGCGCCCGGGGACGAGCGCGTGGAAGAAATGCGCGCCGCGATCTTCCGCCTCGAGGAGGAATACCGCGAGCCGCTCGTGCTGCAGGTCCTGCTCGGCTACTCGACGAAGGAGATTGCGGACCTCATGGGCATGCAGCAGGGCGCGGTGCTGACGCGGCTCTTCCGCGCTCGTGCGCGGCTGCGCCAGCAGATGGGACTCGCAGCGGAGCCCGAGCCATGATCGACTGCCTCGAGTTCCGCCGTCGCGCGGGCGCCGAGCCTTTCACCGCAGACACTGACGTCGCAGCGCACCGGCAGGGATGTCCGGCCTGCGCCCGGCACCAGGACGAGCTGCGCGCCATGGACGGCGTCATCAGGCAAGCGCTCGCCGTCGACCCCGCGCGGCCAGCGACTCCAACGGAGGTCACGGCCGGCGCCACGCGCCGCCGCTTTTTCGCGATCGCGGCGAGCCTCGTCGCCGGCGCCGCCGTCGGCGTCGTGCTCCTCGTCGGCGCCCCGCGCGCGTCGATCGCGCGCGAGGTCATCGGCCATGTCGAGCACGAGCCGGGCGCGATGGACGCGACCGCGCCGCTCGCGCCGGCCGCGCTCGCGGAAGCCCTCCAGCCGGACGGCGCGCGGCTCCATCCCGGTGCCGGCGACGTGACGTTCGCCGCGCGCTGCATCTTCGATGGCCACGTCGTCCCGCACCTCGTCGTGCAAACGCCGCAGGGACCCGTCACGGTGCTGATGCTGCGGCACCGGACCCTCGACGAGCCGCTGCACCTCAGCGAGTCCGGTTACGAGGGCGTGGTGCTGCCGGCGCCTCGAGGCAGCATCGCGATCGTCGGCGAGGGAATTGCCGACATCGACGGCGTCGCACGGACCGTCTTCGAATCGGTCGACTGGGGCAGCTAGCCTTTCAGTCGCCGGCGAGACGCTGGACGCGCGTGCGGCCCGCGCCGCGCTCGGCGAGCACCGCGTGCAGCAGGGGCAGGGCCTGGCGCAGGTCTTCCTCGAACCGCCAGGGCGGGTTGACGACCACGATACCGGAGCCGTTCAGGCCCGCGCGCGAGTCGTCCGGGTGCACGCAGAGTTCCGCGGCGAGAAGCCGCTTCAGGCCCGTGTCCACGAGCCGCCGGTGCAGCCGCGCGGCGACGGCGCCCTGCTTGATCGGATACCAGGCCATGACGACGCCCTGCGGCCAGCGCGCCGCCGTGTCGGCGAGCGCCGCGCCGACCCGCGCGAGATCCGCGTCGGTTTCCTCGTAGGGCGGGTCGATGAGCGCCAGGCCGCGCGCCTCGCGCGGCGGCAGGAGCGCGCCGAGCGCCTCGAACCCGTCGCGGGCGTGGATGCCGACGCGCGGGTCGGCGCGGAACTCGCGCCGCAGGGCGTCGGCCTCCGCGGTTTGCAGCTCGCAGAAGGCGGCGTGGTCGCCGGGCCGCATGAGAGCCGCCGCGATCAGCGGCGAGCCGGGATAGGTGCGCAGCGCGCCGTCGGGGTTCAGCGCGCGCACGAGCTCGAGGTAGCGCGCGATTGCCGCGTGCGCCGGCGCCGCGGGAAGCGCCGCGAGGCGGCCGATGCCTTGCCCGGACTCTCCGCCCGGGCCGCCGATCTCGTAGCGTCCGCGGCCCGCGTGCGTGTCGAGGAGGAACAGCGCCCGGTCCTTCTCCGTGAGCCGCAGGAGCGCCGCGACCAGCGCCACGTGCTTCATCACGTCGGCGAAGTTGCCGGCGTGGAAGGCGTGCCGGTACTTCACGCCTCGCCGAGCCAGTCGCGCGGGCGAAGCCAATCGCGCGCGAGGGCTTCCTCCGCAGAGCCCGCCTCGGGCGCGTAGCCGTACTCCCAGCGCGCGAGCGGCGGCAGCGACATCAGGATCGATTCGGTGCGCCCGCCGGTCTGCAGCCCGAACAGCGTGCCGCGGTCGTGGACCAGGTTGAACTCGACGTAGCGCCCGCGCCGCAGCAGCTGGAACGAGCGCTCGCGCTCTCCGAACGGCAGGTTGCGGCGCCGCTCCGCGATCGGCAGCCAGGCGCGCGGAAACGCCTCGCCCACGGCGCGCGCGAACGCGAAGCAGGCCTCGAACGACGGTTCGTTGAGGTCGTCGAAGAAGAGCCCGCCGACTCCTCGCGTCTCATTGCGATGCGGCAGGTAGAAGTAGCGGTCGCACCAGGACTTGTAGCTGTCATAGCGGCCCGGAGTGCCGGCGCAGGCGTCGCGCGCGGTGCGATGCCAGTGAAGCACGTCCTCGAGCACCGGGTAGTACGGCGTCAGGTCGAATCCGCCGCCAAACCACCACACGGGCGCGCCGCCCGCAGGCTCCGCGATGAAGTAACGGAGGTTCAGGTGCGTCGTCGGCACGTACGGGTTGTTCGGGTGCAGCACGAGCGAGACACCCATCGCCGTGAACGGCGCCCCCGTGAGCGCCGGCCGGTCGTGCGTGGCCGAGGCGGGCAGGCTTGCGGCCGTGACCTCGGAATAGTTGACGCCGCCCTGCTCGATGAGCGCGCCGTCCTTCAGCACGCGCGATTCGCCGCCGCCGCCGCCCGGGCGTTCCCAGCAGTCGCGCCCGAAGGTTGCCACGCCGTCGGCGCTCTCGATCTCATCCACGAGGCGCGCCTGCAGGCCGGAAAGCCACTCGCGCACGGCGACGCGGTCAGTCACGGGTCACGCTCCCGCGGGCGGATCCTGGGCAGCCGCCTTCTTCGCCGCGGGCTTTTTCTTCTTCGCCGCCTTCCTGGCTTTCGCCGCCTTCACCGGCTTGGCAGCCGGAGGCGCACCGGGTTCTGCGGCGGACTTCCTGCGCGCCCGCGGCGCCTTGGCCGGCGTCGCGTTTTCGGCCGGAGCGGTGGCGGGCGCAGAAGCTTTCGCGCGCCGGCCGAAGCGGCCCCTGCGCTCGGGCGCCGCGGCGATCAACGCCTGGCACTCTTCGAGGGTCAGCGATGCCGGGTCGCGGTCCTTCGGGACCTTGGCGTTCTTCTTCCGGTCCGTGACATAGGGGCCGTAGCGGCCTTTCAGCACCTGGAGGCCGGCCTCCGGGAAATCGAGGATCGTGCGCTCGCGGTCGGCGCGGATCTTCGCCTCGACGATCTCGATCGCGCGCGCGAGGTCGAGCGTAAATGGGTCGTCCTCCTTGATGGAGGCGTACTTGGCGCCGTACTTGACGTACGGGCCGTACTGGCCGCGGCCGACGCTGAGCGGCGTGCCGTCCTGCGCATGGCCAAGGTCGCGCGGCAGCGTAAGCAGCTTCAGCGCATCGGCGAGCGTGACGTCGTCCATGTGCTGGCCGGGCAGGAGGCTCGCGAAGCGCGGCTTGTCGGGATCGTCACGCGTGCCCTGCTGCACGAACGGGCCGTACGCGCCCATGCGCACGCTGATCGGCTTGCCGCTGACCGGGTCCTTGCCGACTTCGCGCGACTCGGCGACTTCCTCGCGAGTCACGTTCTTCGCGATGTGGTCGACTTCCTTGATGAACGGCTTCCAGAAACGTCCGAGCTCGACGTGCCATTCCTTCTCGCCATTGCTGATCTCGTCGAGGACGTCTTCCATCTGCGCCGTGAAGCCGTACTCGACGTAGTTGCCGAGGTACTTGACCAGGAACTTGCTGACAATCTTGCCGATGTCGGTGGGTATGAAGGCACGCCCGCTCATCTCGACGTACTTGCGGTAGCGCAGCGTCTCGATGATGGAGGCGTACGTCGACGGCCGGCCGATGCCGTGGCTCTCGAGGGACTTCACGAGGCTCGCCTCGGTGTAGCGCGGCGGCGGTTGCGTGAAGTGCTGCTCCGGGCGGATCGCCTCGAGCGTGACGCGCTCGCCCTCGGCCAGCGGCGGGAGTGCCTTCTCGTCCTCGCTCTCGACGTCGGTCTCGTCCTCGTCGTGGTCCTCGTGATACGCGGCGAGGAAGCCCGGCTCGAGCAGCGTCTGGCCGTTCGCGCGCAGCACGTGCCGGTTCGCACCGGTCGCGGCCCGAGGGTTCCCGGCGATGAGGTCGACGGCCACCGTGTCGAACACCGCGGGCGCCATCTGGCAGGCGACCGCGCGCTTCCAGACCAGCGCATACAGGCGGCGCTGGTCCTCGTCGTGGATGTCGCGCTCGGATTTCTGCGGGGTCTCGGCAGCGACGGTCGGCCGGATCGCCTCGTGCGCCTCCTGCGCGTTCTTCGACTTCGTCTTGTACTCGTTGACGCCGTCGGAAAGCGCCTGCTTACCGAACTGCGCCTGGATGGTCTCCCGGATCTCGCGCACCGCCTCGGCCGACAGGTTGACCGAGTCCGTGCGCATGTAGGTGATGTAGCCGGCCTCGTAGAGCCGCTGCGCCGTCTGCATCGTGCGCCGCGCGGTGAAGCCGAGCTTGCGCGCCGCCTCCTGCTGCACCGTGGACGTCGTGAACGGCGGCGGCGGGTTCCGGCGCTTGGGCCGGCGCTCGACGCTTGCGACCGTGAGCACGCCGTTCGCAACCGCGAGGATCGTGCGCTCGACGTCGCGCGCGTCGCCTTCGTTGGTGATGGAGAAGCGCGCCTTCTGCGCGTCCGCCTCGACTTTTTCCCCGCGGAACTCGGTGAGCCGCGCGGCGAAGCGCGCCGATTCCTTCGACGCATCGGCCTCGACGGTCCAGTACTCCTGGCGCTGGAACTTCTGGATCTCGGCCTCGCGCTCGCAGATGAGCCGGAGCGCGACGCTCTGCACGCGGCCGGCGGAAAGGCCGGGCTTGATCTTCTTCCACAGCAGCGGCGAGAGGTTGAACCCGACCAGGTAGTCGAGCGCCCGCCGCGCCTTGTAGGCGTTGACGAGGTCGCCGTTCACGCCTTTCTCTGCCTGCGCGACCGCCTCTCGAACCGCGTTCTTCGTGATCTCGTAGAAACGGACCCGGTTGACGTCCTTGCCGTCGAGCGCGCCGCGCTGCTTGAGGATCTCGTACAGGTGCCAGGAGATCGCCTCGCCCTCGCGGTCAGGGTCCGTTGCGAGATAGAGGGCGTCCGCCTTCTTCATGGCGCGCT
>Ga0209486_10000234_pt1 | contig 26605 bp, 20 predicted proteins | sample NCCompost_FD_187518 | JGI IMG/M metagenome (GOLD analysis project Ga0209486, IMG submission 187518) | Agricultural soil microbial communities from Utah to study Nitrogen management - NC Compost (SPAdes) (version 2) | ecosystem: Environmental > Terrestrial > Soil > Agricultural land | place...
GTCGGGCTGGTGCGACAGAATGCAGACGCAGTATGGTTTGGCCCGGACGCGGTCAGCGTGACCCGTCTCACAGACGTCCATGACCATTAACATAACCGGAACCAGTTCACAGTACCCGCCCGCGGGCAGGCTCCGCACGGCATGAAACCGAATCCGCTGCGGCTCGCCTGGGGGCTCTGGGCCCTGCTGCTCGTCGTCCCGCTCCTGGTGCTCGCGGCCCTGCCGATCCTCGCATTGCCGAAGCTGGAGTCGCGCCGGGCTGCTGCGGGCGCCGCATGCCGCGCGTACTTCGGGCTGTGCGGGCTGCCGGTACGGCGGCTTGGCCTCGAGCGCCTCCCGCACGCGGCCTGCGTGATCGTCGCGAACCACGCGAGCTACATCGACGGCCCGCTGCTGTTCGCGTTGCTGCCCCCGCGCTTCGGGTTCGTCATCAAGAAGGAGGCCTCGCGCCTGCCGGTCGTCGGCGCGCTGCTGCACCGCCTCGGACACCATTTCGTGGACCGGTCGAACCGCCACGCGGGCGGCAGCGATGCGCGCCGGATCCTGCGCGCCCTCGAGCAGGGCGACGCCGTCGCGTTCTTCCCGGAGGGCACGTTCAACCCAGAGCCCGGCGTCGCGCGCTTCCACGGCGGGGCCTTCGCGCTCGCGGCGCGCACGGGCACGCCGGTCGCGCCGGTCGCCATCCGCGGCACGCGCTTGGTGCTGGGTGGCGGGCGGGCCTGGCCATGCTGGGGCCGCATCGAAATCGAAGTTCTGGCGCCGCTGCCGGCGCGCACGGGCAGCGGCGACGCCGCCGCGGAACTGCGCGACGCGGCACGATCACGGATTGCGGAGGGCGCGGGCGAGCCGCTGCTCTAGGGGGGACGCAACCCTTTAGCCAAATGAGACGCGCAATGCGGACTCATTGCGCCTGCCACTCTCTCAGCACGCTATCGATCTGCGTGCGACTGACGCACCCGCATCTGGACCCGTAGTTCGAAACGTCACAATATTCGACGAAGCCGGACGGGCATTCATGCCCACTCCGTGTCATCCCGCCGCCGGAGGCGCAACCGGCTACCACTGAAAGCGTCGCGCCAAGAAGCAGCCATCTGGCCTTGCCATGAAGTAGTGCAAACATGTCCGCACCTCCGGATTGCCAATCTGTGCTGGATGACTCGGAGTTGCATGAAAGTGGCGGTAAGAAATCCCGTAGCGAGGTTGAAATTTTCGCGATGGTTCTTCGCATATCGACCAAAGAGTAAGATCGATGCCATGGATTGCAGCCCGGATTGATGGGCCAATCTGCGGGGTAAACGGGACCATGCCGCGCATTTACCGCGTCGGGGAGCTGACACTGGATGCGGGCCGCCAGGAGGTTCGGTGCGGCGGGAAAGCGGTGCATGTCGGCGCCCTCACCTACCGGGTCCTTCTGGCGCTGATCGAGGCTGCGCCGAACGTCGTCACGCATGACGAATTGGCCACTGCCGTCTGGGATGGGCGGGCGGTGAGCAACGAGACAATCAGCCAGCGAATCAAGCTGCTGCGCGAGGCGATTGGCGACGATCCCCACCAACCCCGCTACATCGAATTGCTGCGTGGCAGGGGATATCGGTTGATTCCGCCCGTGATGCCAGTTGCGCCTGACAAGGCCGCCAGGCGGCCCACATTTCTCGCGATCGGCATCGGGGCCGTGTCAGCGCTCGTAGTAGCAGCCTTGCTGTGGCGGCAGTCCGGTCTGGAGCCGGCGGGCCAGTCGAACCCCTCGATCGCGGTGCTGCCATTTGCGGACATGAGTCCGGGGCGCGATCAGGAATACCTCGCCGACGGCATCGCCGCGGAAATACTGAATCTGTTGTCCAGATCGACGCCCCTCAAGGTGATTGCGCAGACGTCCTCGTTTTCGTTCAAGGGCCAGAACGCAGACGTGAAGATGATCGCGCAGAAGCTGAACGTCTCATACGTGCTGGAAGGCAGCCTGCGAAGGTCAGGTGACCGGATTCGCATCAACGCGCATCTCGTCTCCGCATCGGACGGTATGCAGGTCTGGTCCGATACCTACGATCGGGACATCCGCGACGTACTCACCCTGCAACGGGAGGTCGCCAGTTCGGTCGCGGCCGCATTAGAGACGAACCTGATCGGCGATGAACGGCAAGTCGGCGCCGCGCCGAAGCAAATCAAACCCGACTCGTTTACCGCATACCTGCGGGGCGAGCAGCAACTGCGAATGCCATCCGATGCATCGCTTACCGAAGCAGTGCGATATTTCGAGAAATCGATCGAGATCGATCCTTCGTTTCTACCGGCATACAACAGACTCGGGCTGATTTATGTGGGGGAGATTGTGGCCCTCAGTGCCACCGTTACCGAGAACCTTCCCAGGCTCCGCACCCTCGTTGAGCAAGCCCACAAAATCGCCCCGGACGAATCCGCAGTCCTTCTCGCCCTGGGAGCCCAGGTTGCGCGTTATGAGGGCGATATCGATCTGGCCGAGCAGCGACTCGAACGTGCCATCGACCTCGACCCCTCCAATGTACTGGTCGCGCAAGAATACGCGACCTTCAAGCTGGATCAGGGCTTACCGAACGAGGCACTGGAGGTCCTTCGCCGGTTGACTGAACGCGATCCACTGAATCTCAACATTTACGGCGGGATGTGGGCCTGCCACATGGATCGCGGGAATGCGCAGGCGGCGATACAGGCAACGATGCACATCGATCAGGTTGCACGCCCGTCGGGCCCCCCGATCGCCGGCGGCGCGCGTGCAATGACCCGGGCGCTGATGTTGGGCGATATCGTCGGGAGCATACGCGATAGCGAGTCCAAACGCCCAGGAAGTCTGGCCGAGTACCCGCTTCTGTACTACACCCTGGGGGACCAGGAAAAAGGTGATGCCGCGCTGAAGGGATCGCGGCAGTTCATGCCGCCGAAATTTCGCGCCATGGTCTCCTACTTCCATGCTTATCGTCATCTCCTGACAGGTGAAATAGACAAGGCACGGCGACTGGCGCGCGAAGCCTTCATGTCTCGCGACGACTTTTCCGCCGGTTATGACGATTACTACGCGGCACGACTGACGATCGACGCGCTGATTGCCGAGGGTGCAGCGAAACGGGCCGTCGAGCTGATCGAAACGCTGGCACCGGTTTACGCAAGCTACAAGTCCCGGCCGGATATGCATCCCCGGGAGTTCTCGCCCGCGCCCTATTCGGTCAAAGGCGCCTTCTCGTCCTATCCCGCTTATTACTTTCCGGATTACATCCGGGCTCTGCGCGCCGCCGGCGATCCCGCCGGCGCCGACAACATGCTGCGGCACTTGGAGGCCATTCTGAAGTCGCGCAAGGAGCGTGGGCTATTCGTCGAGGGACGGCACTTCGCGGAGGCGCGGATATTGCGCGGTGATGTCGACGGCGCCCTGGACACCCTCGAGCAGGCAGAGCGGGACGGGACCCTCTACTTAGCCTGGCACGTTTTCCTGCGGTACAACGGGATCTTCGCCGGCATACGCGATCATCCGCGCTTCGAAGCACTGATCGTTCGTGTCGAGGACGAAATGCGCAGGCAACGCGCAGAACTCGAACACGCCTCATGACGGTGCCGAGGCGACCGGTTTAGGCTCACATGGACGGAGCGGCCGCGCGGAAAACTCCTACATGTTCCGCCGGTATTGGCCGCCGACCGCGTATAGCGCGCGCGAGATGCGCCCGAGCGACGCCGACTTCACGGTCTCCATCAGCTCGGCGAACACGTTGCCGCCGGTCGCCGCTGCCGACTGAAGCCGCTCGAGAGCCGGCCCCTGCGCCTGCCCGTGGACCTCATTGTACGCCCGCGTGGAGGCAACCTGCGCGGCCTTCTCCTCCTCCGTCGAGCGGATCAGCTCCGCGTTCCGGTTCTCGTCACCCACGCCGTGTTCGGGGAGGAAGGTGTTGACGCCGACGATCGGCAGGCTCCCGTCGTGCTTCTTGTGCTCGTAGTAGAGCGACTCTTCCTGGATCTTGCCGCGCTGGTACATCGTCTCCATCGCGCCCAGCACGCCGCCGCGCTCGGACAGGCTGTCGAACTCCGCGTAGACGGCCTCCTCGACCAGCTCGGTCAGGCGTTCGATCACGAACGAGCCCTGCCAGGGGTTCTGGTTCTGGTTGAGTCCGAGCTCGCGCGCGATGATGAGCTGAATCGCGACCGCGCGGCGCACGCTCTCCTCCGTGGGTGTCGTGATGGCCTCGTCGTAGGCGTTGGTGTGCAGGCTGTTGCAGCTGTCGAACAGCGCGTACATCGCTTGCAGCGTCGTGCGGATGTCGTTGAACTGGATCTCGCGCGCGTGCAGCGAGCGGCCCGAGGTCTGCACGTGGTACTTCAGCATCTGGCTGCGCGGCGAGGCTCCGTAGCGATCGCGCATCGCCCGCGCCCAGATGCGCCGCGCGACGCGCCCGATCACGGCGTACTCCGGGTCCATCCCGTTCGAGAAGAAGAACGAGAGGTTCGGCGCGAAGTCGTCCACGTTCATGCCGCGCGACAGGTAGTACTCGACGATCGTGAAGCCGTTCGCCAGCGTGAACGCCAGCTGCGACACCGGGTTCGCGCCGGCCTCCGCGATGTGGTAGCCGGAGATCGACACCGAGTAGAAGTTCCGCACGCGGTTCGCCGTGAAGAACTGCTGCACGTCGCCCATCATCCTGAGCGCGAACTCGGTCGAGAAGATGCAGGTGTTCTGCGCCTGGTCCTCCTTGAGGATGTCGGCCTGCACCGTGCCGCGCACGCGCGCGAGGGCGTCGGCGCGGATCTTTGCGTAGGTTTCGGCGTCGACGACCACGTCGCCGCTGACGCCGAGCAGCCCGAGACCCGAGCCGTCGTGGCCGGCGGGCAGCCCGCCGCGGTAGCGGGGGCGTTCGCGGCCCTCGAACAGGCGCGCGATCTTCGCCTCGGCTTCCTCCCAGCGGCCGTTGTCTCGCAGCCACTTCTCGACCTGCTGGTCCACCGCGGTGTTCATGAACATCGCGAGGATCATCGGCGCCGGCCCGTTGATAGTCATCGACACCGAGGTCGACGGGGCGCACAGGTTGAATCCCGAATACAGCCGCTTCATGTCGTCGAGCGAGGCGATCGAGACGCCCGAGTTGCCGATGCGGCCGTAGATATCGGGCCGCTCGTCCGGATCCTCGCCGTACAGCGTCGTCGAGTCGAACGCGGTCGACAGGCGCGTCGCCTGGTGGCCCCGCGCGAGGTAGTGAAAGCGGCGGTTGGTGCGCTCCGGCATGCCCTCGCCCGCGAACATGCGGGTCGGGTCCTCGTCCTCGCGCCGGTACGGGTAGATGCCGCCGGTGTAGGGATACGCGCCCGGCAGGTTCTCGGTGAGCAGGAAGTCGAGTTGGGCGCCCCAGTCCTCGAAGCGCGGCGCCGCGATCTTCGGCAGGTGCAGGTGCGAAAGCGACTCACTGTAGTTCGGGCCGCGCACCTCGCGCTCGCGCACCCGGTAGCTGAATTCCGGGGCCACCGCGGCCTCACGACGCGCCGGCCAGGCCTTGAGAAGTGCAACGCTCTCGGCGCCGACTTCGTCGAGCGCCCCGTTGTACGCCTCGCGCAGGCGGCGGATCGAGGCTTCCGCTGACGCGAGCTCGGCCTCATCGTAGCGCTCGAGCGGCGCCGGGAGTGCTCTGTCGCCGAGCGCCTCGAGCGCGCGGTACAGGCCGTGCGCCCGGCCCGCGGCCCCGGCCGCCTGCGTCGCGGCGTGACGAGCGCCACGACCCCCCGCCGCGATTTCCGCGAGGTAGCGCACGCGCGGGCCCGGGATGATGGCCTGGCGAACCGGCATGCCGACGGGCGCGAGGCCCTGCGGCTGCCAGGTCCTGAGGCGTCCCCATTGCTCGTGCAGCTTCACGCACAGGGCTCCAAACAGCGCATTGACGCCGGCGTCGTTGAACTGGCTTGCGATGGTCGGATAAACCGGCAGCGCCTCGGGCGGCGTCTTGAAGAGCTTGCGGTTGCGCGCAACCTGCTTGCGCACGTCCCTGAGCGCATCCTCGGCGCCGCGCTTCTCGAACTTGTTGAGCACGATGAAGTCGGCGAAGTCCAGCATGTCGATCTTCTCGAGCTGGCTGGCCGCGCCGTAGTCCGCGGTCATCACGTACACCGACAGGTCGACGAGGTCGACGATCTCGGTGTCGCTCTGCCCGATGCCCGCGGTCTCGACCACCACGAGGTCGAACCCGGCCGCCTTCAGCAGTTGCACGGTGTCGGCGAGCACCGCGGAGGTCGCGAGGTTCTGGCGCCGCGTCGCGAGCGAACGCATGAAGAGCTGTTCGTTCGCGAGCGCGTTCATGCGGATCCGGTCGCCGAGCAGCGCGCCGCCCGATCGCCTGCGCGTCGGGTCCATGGCGAGCACGGCGACGCGCCGGTCCGGGAAGAAGCGGACGATGCGGTTCAGGATCTCGTCGGTAAGCGAGGACTTGCCGGCCCCGCCGGTGCCGGTGATGCCGACGACCGGCGGCCGGTTCAGCGTCTTGGCCGCGTGCGCGCGCAGGCGCGCAACGACCTGGTCGTCGCCCAGCTCGAGCAGGGTGATCGCGCGCGCGACGCCGACGGGGTCGTCCGCCGAGACGCCGTTGCCCTCGAATGCCGGCCGCGGGATTGCGCGCACGCGCCGGAACACGTCCTCGATCATGCCGTCGAGGCCGAGCTTCAGGCCGTCGTCCGGCGTGTAGATCTTCTCGACGCCGTAGGCCTCGAGTGCCTCGACCTCGTGCGGCGCGATGGTACCGCCTCCGCCGACGACGACGCGGATGTGCGCCGCGCCCTCGGCTTTCAGCATGTCCACCATGTAGCGGAAGTATTCGTTGTGCCCGCCCTGGTAGCTGCTGACGGCGATGCCGTCGGCGTCCTCCTGGATGGCCGCGCGCACGATGTCGGCGACGCTGCGGTTGTGGCCGAGGTGCACGACTTCAGCGCCGTGGGATTGCAGGATCCGCCGGATGATGTTGATGGCGGCATCGTGGCCGTCGAACAGCGAGGCCGCGCTCACGAAGCGCAGCGGCCCGCGGGCGGAGGCTGCCGCCTTGTCGATCCGTTCGGCCGGGCTGCTCATCGGTTTTCTCCAGCGCGGGTCCAACAGTTTAACGTTGCAATCCGCGTCCCGCGATGCTGTCATGCCGGCAGCCGGGCACGGCCAGGAGTGGCGCTCTGTGGACACGGGAGGGGACGTCTGTTCGACGCGCGAAGCCGCCGATCGCCTCGGCGTGTCACTGCGCACCGTGCAGCTCTGGGCCGAAGCAGGCCTGCTGCGTGCGTGGAAAACGCCGGGTGGCCACCGCCGCATCCTGACGGCGTCTGTCGCGGAGCTGCTGCAGCGGCGCGAAGGCGTCGTCGGCCGTCGCGCGCCCGGCGGGGCTTTCCAGGTCATGGTCGTCGAGGACGAGCCGGACTTCCGCCAGTTGTTCGAACTGCACCTGCGCTCCTGGGGCTTCCCGATCCACCTCACGAGCGTGCCGAGCGGCTTCGAGGCCCTGCTGCAGATGGGCACCGTGCGGCCGGACCTTTTGATCACGGACCTCCGCATGCCCGGCATCGACGGCTTCGAGATGCTGCGCGCGCTCAAGGCCTCCGGCGCCCTGGGCGAACTCGAAATCATCGTCGTCACCGCGCTCACTCCCCATACCATCGCCGAACGCGGCGGATTGCCGGATGGCGTCACCGTGCTCTACAAGCCGCTGCATTTCGCAGACCTGAAGCAGCGGCTCGCCCAGCTCTTCGAGCACTGGCGCGCACCCGTCGCGGGCTGACGGCGCCCGTCCGCGCCTGAGCCTGCGGTCAGGGCGACAGGCGGCCTTTTGCAGGGCAAAATAGTCCCCATACCAGCTCCCAGGACACAGACCATGCCCAACGATTCTGTCGTCATCTTGAGTGCCCGCCGCACGCCCATCGGGGCCATGCTCGGTGCCTTCGCCAGCGTTCCCGGTCATGCGCTCGGGGCCGAGGCCATGCGCGGCGCCCTCGAAAGCGCGGGCCTCGATCCCGCGCGTCTCGGCGAGGTGGTCATGGGCTGCGTGCTGCCGGCCGGCCAGGGCCAGGCGCCCGCCCGGCAGGCTGCGATCGCCGCCGGCGTGCCGCAATCCGTCCCGTCTACGACCGTCAACAAGATGTGCGGCTCCGGCATGCGCGCGGTGATGTACGGCGCGGATCACATCGCTGCGGGCAGCGCCGACTTCGTGCTGGCCGGCGGGCTCGAGTCGATGACCAACGCCCCCTATCTCCTGCCCAAGGCGCGTGCCGGCTTCCGCATGGGGCATGGCGAGATTCTCGACCACATGTTCTACGACGGGCTGCAGAGTCCGTGGGACGGCAAGCTGATGGGCTGCTTCGCCGACGCGACGGCGGCGAAGTACGCGTTCTCGCGCGCCGACCAGGATGCGTTCGCGGCCGAGTCCGTGCGCCGCGCGGTCGCCGCGGTCGAATCCGGCGACTTCGAGGCCGAGATCGCGCCGGTCCGGATCAAGGATCGCAAGGGCGAACGCACCGTGGCGCGTGACGAGACGCCGTTCACCGTGGCGATCGAGAAGATCCCGAACCTGAAGCCGGCCTTTGGCAAGGACGGCACGGTCACCGCGGCGTCTTCCTCGTCGATTGCGGACGGCGCGGCGGCCCTCGTGCTCGCACGCGCGGACACCGCCGCGAAAGCGGGGCTCGAGCCGCTGGCGCGCATCGTCGCCCACGCGAGCCATGCGCGGGAGCCCGAGTGGTTCACGATCGCACCCGTCGGCGCGATCCAGTCGGCGCTGAAGCGCGCGGGCTGGAAGGCCTCGGACGTGGATCTCTACGAGATCAACGAGGCGTTCGCCGTCGTGACCATGGCGGCCATGAAGGACATCGGCCTCACGCACGACAAGGTCAACGTCCATGGCGGCGCCTGCGCGCTCGGTCACCCGATCGGCGCAACCGGCGCGCGCATCATCACGACGCTGGTTCACGCGCTGAAGAAGCAGGGCAAGAAGCGCGGGCTGGCTGCGCTCTGCATCGGCGGCGGCGAAGCGACGGCAGTCGCCATCGAGATCAGCTGACCGCAGGCAGCCGACCCGGCGGCTGCCCGACCTCGGTCGCGAGGTCGATCCCTGCGACTTCGTAGCCGCGGCGGAAATCGCGGACGTGGCGCGACATCCAGTCGGCGGCGGCTCTTGCGTCCCGCGCACGCACCGCGCCGACGATCGCCTCCTCGGCCGCCTCGATGCGCGATCGCGCCTGCGGCACGCGATCGATGATCACCGCGAGGCTCGGCTTCAGGAGCCGCAACAAGGGCTCGTTCAACAGGTTGAACACGGGGTTCGCGGCAGCCTCGGCGAGCGCGTCGAAGAAATCCGCCACGCCTGCGACGGCGGCGTCGCGTCCACCCGACTGTGCCGCAAGCCGGCGGGCGCTGGCTGAGAGCTTGGCGAGCGCGGCCTCCGAGCGGCGCTCCGCCGCGGCGGCCGCGATCCCCGGCTGCACGGCCTGCAAGGCCTCCCATACGTCCACCACTCGGGCGCGATGCAGGGCGAGTGCCTGCGACAACCCGCCTCCGACGGCTTCACGCGTCGGCCGGGTCACGAAGAGGCGTTTGCCCCCACGACGACGACCCAGTAGCCCGGCACTCTCGAGCTTGCGCAGCGCCTCGCGCACGGTGGACCGGTTGACCTCGAACTGCCGCGCCAGCTCGGTTTCCGTAGGCAGCGGCTCGCCTTCCTGCAGCTCGCGCCGCAGGATCCGGCCGCGGATGGCTTCCGAGACCCTGAGATAGGCGGGCGCGTAGCCAAGCGGTTCAAACAGGGTTGTCATAATGTTCAGTCTCGCCCTTGCCTGTCTGATTGTCGGACAATATGATGCAGACTGCAAGCCAGTGACCACCGGCCGGAGGCTGCATGTTTCCCATCGATTTCGACTTCGAACTCGGTTCACGCGTCGACGAGCTGCGCCAGGCGGTCCGGGAATTCGCCCTGCGCCGCATCGCGCCGGTCGCCGACGAGATTGACCGCAGCAACCGTTTTCCGCGCGAGCTCTGGCCTGAACTCGGCGCCATGGGCCTGCTCGGCATGACCGTGCCCGAGGAGTACGGCGGACTCGGCTTCGGCTACCTCGAGCACATCGTCGCGATGGAAGAAATCAGCCGCGCCTCGGGCTCCATCGGACTTTCCTACGGCGCCCACTCGAATCTCTGCGTCAACCAGTTGCGGCGCTTCGGCACCGACGACCAGAAGCGCCGTTTCCTCCCGCGCCTCGTGTCCGGCGAGGACGTCGGCGCGCTCGCCATGAGCGAGCCGGGTTCCGGCTCGGACGTGGTTTCGATGCGCACGCGGGCCGAGCGCCGCGACGGCGGCTATGTGCTCAACGGCTCCAAGATGTGGATCACGAACGGTCCCGAGGCGGACACGGCGGTGATCTACGCGACGATCGAGCCCGGCAGCGGCGCGCGCGGCATCACCGCTTTCGTCGTCGAGCGCGGGATGAAGGGCATGCGCTCGGCGCAGAAACTCGACAAGTTCGGCATGCGCGGCTCCGACACCTCGGAGCTCGTGTTCGAGGACTGCCTGGTGCCGGAGGATCATGTCCTCGGCGAACCCGGCGGCGGCGTGGAGATCCTGATGTCGGGGCTCGACTATGAGCGGCTGGTGCTGACCGGGGGACCGCTCGGCCTCATGCGCGCCGCGCTCGACCTCATCGTTCCCTACCTGCACGATCGCGAGCAGTTCGGACGGCCGATCGGCAGCTTCCAGCTGATGCAGGCGAAGCTCGCCGACCTCTATGCCGCCTGCAATGGCTCGCGCGCCTACGCTTACGCGGTCGCGCGCGCCTGCGATGCGGGGCGCACGACCCGCTACGACGCCGCAGCCTGCCTGCTCGCGGCTTCCGAGCACGCGACCCGCGCCGGCCTCGAGGCCATCCAGGTGCTCGGCGGCAACGGCTACATCAACGAGTACCCGGCGGGCCGCATCCTGCGCGACGCCAAGCTGTACGAGATCGGCGCCGGGACCAACGAGATCCGCCGCATGCTGATCGGCCGCGAGCTGCTGCGGGCGACCGCGCCATGACGCGAATCGCGTCGCGCGTGGATACTGGCAGCCCGGAGTTCCGCGAGAACGCGGCACACATGGATGGCCTCGTTGCCGAGCTGAAGCAGCGCCAGGCGCTCGCCGCGGCCGGCGGCGGCGAGGCCGCACGCGCCAAGCACGTCGCGCGCGGCAAGCTCCTGCCGCGCGAGCGCATCGAGGCCCTCCTCGACCCCGGCAGCCCGTTCCTCGAAATCGCACCCCTCGCGGCCGGCGGCATGTACGGGGACGACGCGCCGGCCGCGGGCCTGGTCGCGGGCATCGGCCGCATCCACGGCAACGAACTGCTGGTCGTTGCGAACGATGCGACGGTCAAGGGCGGCACCTACTACCCGATCACCGTCAAGAAGCACCTGCGCGCGCAGGAGATTGCGCTCGAGAACCGCCTGCCCTGCGTCTATCTCGTGGACTCGGGCGGCGCATTCCTGCCGCTGCAGGACGAAGTGTTCCCGGACCGCGAGCACTTCGGCCGCATCTTCTTCAACCAGGCGCGGCTCTCGGCCGCGGGCGTGCCGCAGGTCGCCGTGGTCATGGGATCCTGCACCGCGGGCGGCGCCTACGTGCCGGCCATGTGCGACGAGTCCGTCATCGTCCGCAACCAGGGCACGATCTTCCTCGGCGGCCCGCCACTCGTGAAAGCGGCGACCGGCGAAGTCGTCGACGCGGAATCCCTCGGCGGCGGCGACGTGCACGCGCGCACCTCCGGCGTCGTGGACCATCTCGCGGACAACGACGCCCATGCGCTCTCGCTGGCTCGCGAGATCGTCGGCAGCCTCAACCACCGCGCGCCGGCCTGGCTCGGCCGGCGCGAAGCCGCGCTGCCCGCCCAGGACGCGGCGGAACTCTACGGCATCGTGCCCCGCGACCTGCGCCAGCCCTACGACGTGCGTGAAGTGATCGCGCGCCTCGTCGATGGTTCGGAATTCCACGAGTTCAAGGCCCTCTACGGCAAGACGCTGGTCTGCGGGTTCGCGCACCTATGGGGCTATCCGGTGGCGATCCTCGCCAACAACGGCATCCTCTTCTCGGAATCGGCGCTGAAAGGCGCACACTTCGTCCAGCTCGCGAACCGCCGCAAGGTGCCGCTCCTGTTCCTGCAGAACATCACCGGCTTCATGGTCGGGCGGCGCTACGAGTCGGGCGGCATCGCGCGCGACGGCGCGAAGATGGTGACGGCCGTCGCATGCTCGACCGTGCCTAAGCTGACGGTCGTGATCGGCGGGTCGTTCGGCGCCGGCAACTACGCGATGTGCGGGCGCGCATACGGCGGCCGGTTCCTGTGGACCTGGCCGAATGCGCGCATCTCGGTAATGGGCGGCGAGCAGGCGGCGAGCGTGCTCGCCACCGTGAGGCGCGACGGTATCGAGGCCAAAAGCGGGAGCTGGCCGGAATCCGAGCAGCAGGCCTTCATCGGCGGCATCCGCGAGCAGTACGAGCAGCAGGGCAATCCCTACTACGCCACGGCCCGGCTCTGGGACGACGGCGTGATCGACCCGCTCGACACGCGCCGGGTGCTCGGGCTCGCGCTCGAAGTGGTCGCGCGCGGTCCGGCGCCGGCACCCGAGTCCTACGGCGTGTTCCGGATGTGACGGCCATGCTTCGCATTGACCGCGACGCGCGCGGCATCGTCACGCTCACGCTCGACCGCCCCGAGGCGAAGAACGCCCTTTCGGCCGCGCTCGTCGCAAGACTGACGGAGGCGCTTGCGGCGCTTGCCGACGACGCGACGGTGCGTGCCGTGGTGCTGACCGGCGCGGGCGAGGTGTTCTGCGCGGGGGCGGACATCGGCGAGATGCGCGCCGCGGGCGCCGCTACGCCCGAGCATAACGAGGCCGATTCCCGCCGCTTCGCCCGCATGCTCGAATGCATCGAGCGACAGCCGCAGCCGACAGTCGCCGTCGTGAACGGCGGCGCATTCGGCGGCGCCGTCGGACTCGTTGCGGCCTGCGACATTGCGCTCGCCGCCACGGGCGCACGTTTCGCCCTGTCCGAGGTCCGCCTCGGGCTCGTGCCGGCGATGATCTCGCCCTACGTCATCCGCGCGATCGGCACGCGCGAGGCCCGGCGCTGGTTCCTGACCGGCGAGGCGATGGACGCCGCCACGGCGCTCCGCATCGGCCTCGTCCACGAGACGGCCGACGTAGCCTCCCTGGGCGCCGCCGCCGACGGGATCTTTGGCGCGCTGCTGGCGGGCGCGCCCGGCGCGCAGGCCGAGATCAAGCGACTCGTGCGCCACGCGACCGGGCGCAGCGACGCCGGCGACGATGCGATGCTCGCGGACACGGCGCGCTGGATCGCGCGCGTCCGCGCGGACGCCGAGGCGCGCGAGGGACTCACAGCGTTTCTCGAGCGCCGCAAGCCCGCGTGGACCCGTGGTCCATGAAGAAGATTGCGCGGCTCCTGATCGCGAACCGCGGCGAGATCGCCTGCCGCGTGATCCGGACCTGCCGCCGGCTCGGCATCCGCGCGATCGCGGTGCACTCGGATGCCGACCGCAACGCGCTGCACGTCCGGCTTGCCGACGAGGCGCATGCGATCGGGCCTGCGCCCGCGCGCGAGTCCTACCTCAACGCCGGCGCCGTCATCGCCGCGGCGCGCGCCGCGCGGGCGGACGCGATTCACCCGGGCTACGGCTTCCTGTCCGAGAACGCCGCGTTCGCGGAGTCCTGCGCAGCAGCAGGCATCACTTTCGTCGGGCCACCGCCCTCTGCGATCCGCGCGATGGGCCTCAAGCACGAAGCCAAGGCGCTGGTATCCGCGGCCGGCGTGCCGGTGGTGCCGGGCTACATGGGCGTGGACCAGTCCCCCGTCCGGCTAGCCACCGAGGCGAGACAAGTCGGCTTTCCGCTGCTCGTCAAGGCGGTCGCCGGCGGCGGCGGCAAGGGCATGCGCGTCGTGCGCGAGGCGGCGGCGCTCGACGAGGCGATCCGCGGTGCGCGCGGCGAGGCGGAGAGCGCGTTCGGCGATGGGCGGCTGATGCTCGAGAGCTTCCTCGAGCGGCCACGGCACGTGGAAGTGCAGGTGGTCGGCGACACCCACGGTGGCTGCGTTCACCTGTTCGAGCGCGAATGCTCCGTGCAGCGGCGTTACCAGAAGATCATCGAGGAAAGCCCCTCGCCCTTCATCGACGCGGCAACCCGCGCCGCCATGACGGAAGCCGCGGTCCGCGCCGCCATGGCGGTAGGCTACGTGAACGCGGGCACCATCGAGTTCATCGTGGGCGCAGACGGCACCTTCTACTTCATGGAAATGAACACGCGGCTGCAGGTGGAGCACCCGGTCACCGAGAAGGTCACCGGGCTCGACCTCGTCGAATGGCAGCTGCGCATCGCGTCCGGCGAGCGCCTGCCGCTCTCGCAGGAGCAGGTCCGCCAGCGGGGTCACGCCATCGAGGCCCGCATCTACAGCGAGGACCCGCGCCGCGGCTTCCTGCCCTCAGTCGGCCGTGTGCGCCGCTTTGCGCATCCGCCCGAGGACGGCGCCTGGCGCGTGGATGCCGGCATCGCGGACGGCGACGTGATCTCGGTGCACTACGACCCGATGATCGCCAAGGTCGTTGCCTATGGCCCCGACCGCAAATCAGCGCTCGCGACGCTCCGGCACCAGCTCGACCGCACGGCCGTCTTCGGCGTCGCCAACAACCTGCCACTCTTGCGGGCCGTCGCCGCGCATCCCGCGTTCGCCGCGGGCGACGTCGACACCGGCTTCGTCGACCGCGAGCTCGCCGGCCTCACCAAGGACGTCGCACCCGCCCCGGAAGCCGTGCTGCTTGCGGCAAGCCTCGCGCTTGCCGAGCGGGCGGCGCCGCCGGATGCGAATGCCTCGCCCTGGGCGCTCGCGGACGGCTGGCGCGCGGCGGGCGCCGCCCTGCAGTCCATCGGGATGCGCTCGCCGGCCTTCCGTCGCTGGCGCGCCATGTCCCGTGACGACGCGCTCGAACTCGAGAGCGACGGCGTGTCGATCCGCGGCCGCGTCGAGCCCGAGGGCGCGGCACGATTCGCGGTCGACGCGGGACGTGGCGGGCAGACGCTCGAGCTGATCCGCGATCGCGACAACCTGCAGGTCGTCGGCGAGCGCGCGGACGAGATCGCGCTGGCTACGGCCTGGCCGCACGAGCGCAGCGCGGAGGACGCGGACATGCACCCGACCTCGCCCCTGCCCGGCCGCGTCGTCGAACTGCGCGTGAAAGCGGGCGACGCAGTCGCGCGAGGCGACGTGCTCGCAGTCGTTGAAGGGATGAAGATGCAGCACGCGATCCGAGCCGGGCGCGCCGGCCGCATCGCCACGGTGCTCGCCCGCGCGGGCGAGCAGGTGGAGGCCGAGGCCGTCCTGTTTGACATAGACCCAGCCTGAAGTTGTCTTGCGGCGCAAGAACAGCTAACGTCCCGGATTCACGAATATTTCTGCACCTGTATTCGCAGTGCAGTAAAGGGACACATGCAGTTGGGAAAGAAGGTCGTCGTCATCACGGGCGCGGCCCGCGGCATCGGGCGGGCCATGGCGCTCGCATTCGCGGAGCGTGGCGCCCACATCGCGGCCGTCGACCGCGATGCAGCAGCGCTCGAGGAGACGCGCGCCGCCTGCGAATCGCTCGGCACGCGCGCACGCGCTTACGTGCTCGACGTCACCCAGGAAGCACAGGTGATCAAGTCCTTCGATGCGATCGCTGCGGACTTCAAGCGTTTCGACGTGATCATCAACAACGCCGGCATCACGCGCGACGCGCTGCTCGTCAAGGCCCAGGACGGCGCGATCCACTCCAAGATGTCGCTGGCGCAGTGGCAGGCCGTCCTGGACGTGAACCTCACGGGGGTTTTCCTGTGCGGGCGCGAGGGAGCCGAGCGCATGATCCAGCTCGGAAACGGCGGCATCATCATCAACATTTCCTCGATCTCGCGCGAAGGCAACCCGGGTCAGACCAATTATTCCGCGGCCAAGGCCGGCGTGGCCGCCATGACCGTGGTGTGGGCCAAGGAGCTTGCCCGCTACGGGATCCGCAGCGCGGCGATCGCACCGGGCTTCTGCGCGACCGAGATCCTGGCCGCGATGAAGCCGGAGATGCTCGATCGCGTGAAAGCCGCCGTGCCGCTGCGCAGACTCGGCGAGCCGGCCGAGATCGCGGCGACCGCCGTCTTCATCGCCGAGAACGACTTTGTCACGGGCCGCGTGATCGAGGTGGACGGGGGACTTAGGCTGTAAACTGTCGGCCCGGGGTACCCATGAATCTCGATCGGGTCAAGGCAGTCATCAGCGGCGGTGCGTCGGGCCTCGGTCATGCCACCGCGGCCCGGCTGGTCGCGGGCGGCGGCCAGGTCGCGCTGCTCGACGTCCAGGACGAGGCCGGCCGCAAGGCCGCAGCGGAACTCGGCCCCGCGGCAAGCTACCACCGCTGTGACGTGACGAACGAGTCCGCAGTCGATTCCGCGGTCCAGGCCGCGGCCGCGCGCATGGGCGGCCTCAACGTCGCGGTGTCCTGCGCCGGCGTCGCGACGCCCGGCAAGCTGCTCGGCAAGGACGGCCCGCTCGCCGTAGCCGCCTTCCAGCGCGTGATGGACATCAACGTGCTCGGCACCTTCCTGCTGGACCGCGCGGCGGCGTTGATCATGCAGGGCAATGCGCCCGACGCCGACGGTGAGCGCGGACTGCTGCTCCACACGGCCTCGGTGGCGGCATTCGAGGGCCAGGTCGGCCAGGTCGCCTACGCCACCTCGAAGTCCGCGGTAGCCGGCATGGTGCTGCCGCTCGCGCGCGAGCTCGCGCGTTTCGGGATCCGCGTCGTCGGCGTCGCGCCCGGCATCTTCGGCACGCCGATGATGGCGGGCCTGCCTCAGGAGGCGCAGGACTCGCTCGGCAAGCAGGTGCCCTTCCCGCCGCGCCTCGGCCGGCCGGAGGAGTACGCGGACCTCGTCGCCGCGATCGTCGTCAACCGCATGCTGAACGGCGACACGATCCGCCTCGACGGCGCGATCCGCATGGCGCCGCGTTAGGGCAACTCTGCACAGGTGGCGTAGGCGCGGTCGAGGCGGATAAGCTCTCGGGCAAGAAACGAGGAGCGATGTGTATCGTGATACATGAGCGACGAGTGACGCCGCCCGAGAGCTTATCCGCCCGACCCCGGAGGGTTGCGCGCGGGCCGCGCGGCCACGGTGTTGCTCCCTCCTCGTGTGGATTCACCACACTTCGTCGGTCGCGCCTTGTGGCCGCGCGGCGCGAGCGCAACGCGCTCCACGTCACCTGTGCAGAGTTGCCCTAGCGATGACGCGCACGATTCGTCGCTGCATCGGGCTCTTCGCTTGTGCGGCCCTGATGGCCTGCACGGCGCAGCCGCCGGCTGAAGTGCCGACGACGGCAGAGACGGTTGCGACGCCGGCCGCGCTGCCGAACGCGATCGACATCCCCGTCGAGTACTACAAGCTCGACAACGGCCTCAAGGTCGTGCTCTCGCGCGACACGACGGCGCCCACCGTGACCGTCGGTGTCTACTACCACATCGGCTTCCGAATCGAGCCGCGCGGGCGCACGGGCTTCGCGCACCTGTTCGAGCACCTGATGTTCCAGGGATCCGGGAACCTCGGGAAGATGGAATTCATCCGCCTGGTCGAGGGCAACGGGGGCGTGCTGAACGGATCGACGCGCTTCGACTACACGAACTACTACCAGATCGTGCCGGCCCACGTGCTCGAAACCGTGCTGTGGGCCGAGGCCGACCGCATGAAGGCGCTCGCGATCACGCAGGCGAACCTCGAAAACCAGCAGGGCGTGGTGAAGAACGAGGTGCGCGACAACGTGATGAACCAGCCCTACGGCGGCTTCCCGTGGCTCACGATGCCGCAGGTCGCCAACACCAACTGGTTCAACGCGCACAACTTCTACGGCGATCTCGCGGACCTCGACGCGGCGACGCTCGAGGACGCGAAGTCGTTCTTCGAGACCTACTACGCGCCGAACAATGCCGTGGTCGTGGTCGCGGGCGACTTCGACCCGGCGGCTGCACGCGCGGCGATCGCGAAGCACTTCGCGGCGATCCCGGCGCGCGCGCAACCGGCGCGCCCGGACCTCGCCGAGCCGGCGCAGCAGTCCGAGAAGCGGGATTCCTACGTGGACCGCCTGGCCCCGCGGCCGGCGCTCGCGCTCGCCTGGCAGGCGCCGCCGCGCAATACGCCGGAACACTTCGCCTTCAGCCTGCTCGACACGATCCTGCTGCAGGGCCAGGACAGCCGCCTGTGGCAGAAGCTCGTGCAGGAGCGCGGTTACTCGGACGCGGTCGGCGGCGGCACCAACCTGCTCGGCAACGAGTTCACCTACGACGGCCCGATGCTGTGGATGCTCTACCTCGTCCACGACCCGGAGGCGACGCCCGAGGCGATCATCGCAGACGTGGACACCGAGATCGCGCGCCTGCAGGCGGAGCCGCCGACGGCCGAGGAACTCATTCGGGCGCTGACCAAGCTGCGCGCCTCGCTCTACGACCTCGCGGGCTCGAGCACGCGCTTCGGACTCGTGGATCTCCTCGCCTGCTTCGCGCTCTTCGACGACGACCCGGCGCGCATCAACCGGCTCGAGGCGGATTTCCGCGCGGTGTCACCGCAGCTCATCCGCGACGTCGCGCGGACCTACCTCACGCCGGCGCGCCGCACGGTGCAGATCGTCGAGCCGGGACGCGCGGGCGCGCCTGCCGAGGCGCCGGGGGGCTCGCCGTGAATCGCCTCGTCGTGCTCGCCACCGTGCTCGCCGCCACGGGCGCCGTCGCACAGGAACGCGAGGCGCCGCCACCGCCGGGAACGCCCCACGAGTTCCGCCTGCCGGCGAAGGAAACACTGCAGCTCGACAACGGGCTGTCGGCGACCTTCATCGAATACGGCAGCGTGCCCAAGTTGACTCTGCTCGCGGTGGTGCGCACCGGCAACATCGACGAGGGCGAGGACACCTGGCTTCCCGACGTCACCGTCGAGATGATGAAGGAAGGCACGACGACGCGCTCGGCCTTCGACATCGCGAAGGAAGCGGCGGGCATGGGCGGTGCGCTCGGCTTGAACGTCAACGCGGAGCAGACGACGGCCGGCCTCTCGGTACTCTCGGACCACGCCGTCGGGGCGGTGCGCCTGCTCGCAGACGTGCTGCAGAACCCGCGCTTCCCGGAATCGGAGCTGCCGCGCGTGGTCGCCAACTTCGAGCGCAGCCTCGCCGTCGCGCGCGCAGACCCGCTGGCGCTCGCGGACGAGGCGCTGGCGAAGCTCGTCTACGGCGATCACCCGTTCGGCCGCATGCTGCCACGGGAAGGACAGGTCGCGGCCTACGACATCGCGAAGCTCCGCGACTACTACGACCGGAATTTCGGCGCCCGGCGCACGCACGTCTATGTCGCGGGTCGCTACGACCGCGAGGCGCTTGAGGCGGCGCTGCGCGGCGCCTTCGGCGGCTGGCGCGAGGGGCCGCCAGCGACCAACCTCCCTGCCAAGCCCGCCGAGGCGTTGCAGCTCGCGCTCGTCGACAGTCCGGGGGCGCCGCAATCGTCGGTGCGCATGGCCGTGCCCGTGCCCGACCCGTCGCATGCCCTCTATTTCCAGGCGACGCTGATGAACAGCCTCCTGGGCGGGACATTCGGCTCGCGCATCACGAGCAACATCCGGGAAGACAAGGGCTACAGCTATTCGCCGGACTCCTCGATCAACGCGCGCCGCGGCGGCGCCCTGTGGGTCATGAGCGCCGAGGTCACCGCCGAGCACACGGCCGCGGCGATCACCGAAATCTACAAGGAGATCGAGCGCCTGCAGCGCGAGGTGCCCGCCGACGCGGAGCTGACGCCGGTCAAGAACTACCGCGCGGGCGTCTTCGTGATCTCGAACTCCTCGCCGAACGGCGTGCTCGGACAGCTCGCGTTCATGGACCTGCACGGCCTGCCCGACGACTACCTGACGAATTGGGTCGCGAATGTCCGGGCGGTGACCCCCGCCCAGGTGAGCGAGATGGCGCGGCAGTTCATACGCCCGGAGCGGATGACCGTCGTGGTCGCGGGGGACCTCGCGACGATCGGCGAGAGCGTCCGGACGTTGCCGCAATTCAAGGGCATCGCCGCGAAGACGCCCTGAGTGCCGGACCGGTGAAGAATCCGTACGAGGTCCTCGGCGTCGCTCCGACCGCGTCAGCGGAAGACATCAAGAAGGCGTACCGCCGGCTCGCAATGAAGACTCACCCCGACATGAATCCGGGGGACGCTTCCGGCGAGGAGACATTCAAGGACATCGCGAACGCCTGGCGCCTGCTCCGTGATCCCGAGAAGCGCCGGCGGTTCGACGCCGGCGAGATCGACGAGACGGGCGTCGAGCGCCCCCAACAGCGCTACTACCGCGACTTCGCGCAGTCCCCGCAGGCGGACGCGTACGCGGACGACGCGGCGTTCGCCGACTTTGCCGAGGGCGAGGATCCGTTCGCGGAACTGCTGCGCCGCGCCGCGCACGTGCGTGCGAACCGGCGTGGCGAGGATCTGCGCTTCCGGATGCCGGTCACGCTCGCGGAGTCAATCGCGGGCGCCACCAAGCGCGTGACGCTGCCCGCGGGCGGCACACTCGACGTCGCGATACCGGCGGGCATCGCCGACGGCCAGGCGCTGCGCCTCAAGGGCAAGGGCGCGCCCGGCGCCGGCAGCGGCCGTGCAGGCGACGCCATCGTCGAGGTCGAAGTCCTGTCCGACCCGCGCTTCGCGCGCGACGGCGACGACCTCCTCTACGAGGCGCCCGTATCGCTCACGGAGGCCGTCGAGGGCGCCCGCATCCGGATTCCGACACCGACGGAGGACGTGACGCTCACCGTGCCACCGGAGTCCGGCAGCGGCACGACCCTGCGACTCAAGGGCAAGGGCGCGCCGAGGCGCGGCGGCGGCCGCGGCGACCTGCACGTGAAGCTCCGGCTCGTCCTGCCGAAGCCCGCCGATTCCGCGCTCAAGGCGTTCATCGCGGACTGGGAAGCCGGCAAGGCGTTCAATCCGCGGGAGGAGACGGCGCGATGACGACGATCGACCTCGAAGCGTTCCTGCGAGACACCGGTCTCGAACTGCGGACGCTGGAACTGTGGGTGGAGCGGGCCTGGATCGCTCCCGCACAGGCGCTTCCCGGTCTCGCCCTGACAGAGGCGGATGCCGCGCGCTGCTGCTTCATCCGCGACCTTCAGGCGGACTTCGGCGTGAACGAAGAAGGGGTGGACGTCGTGCTGCATCTCGTCGACCAGCTGCACGGCCTGCGGCGCGCGCTGCTCGCGCTGCGCGAGCGCCCCGGCGACTGACCCGCCGGCTCTCCCCGCATGCCGCTCGGCAATAGGCACCGGAGCGACGCCTTGATACTCTCTTTTGTTGCCGCTTCAGGCCGTTAGGTAGTCCTCCGGAGGACCATGACTGACCGCGACGTGATGGAATACGACGTCGTCATCGTCGGCGCCGGCCCGGCCGGGCTCGCGGCCGCCATCCGCTACAAGGAGCTGAAACCCGACAAGGGCGTCTGCGTCCTCGAGAAGGCTTCCGCGATCGGCGCCCACCTGATCTCCGGCTGCGCGCTCGAGCCGGGTTCGCTCGACGCCCTGCTGCCTGGCTGGCGCGAGACGCCGCCCGACATTTGCGTGCCCGCGGGCCGCGACGAGTTCTGGTACTACACGAAGACGGGCGCCACGCGCCTGCCGAATCCGCCGCAGATGCACAACCGCGGCAACGTCATCGTCTCGCTCGGCCAGCTTGCGACTATCCTTGCCGCGCGCGCCGAGGCGCTCGGCGTCGACGTCTTCCCCGGCTTCGCGGCGGCGGAAGCCCTGGTCGAGGGCGACCGCGTCGTGGGCGTGCGCATCGGCGACATGGGCCTCGACCGCGACCGCAAGCCGGGCCCGAACTATGCGCCGGGCGCCGACATCCGCGCCGGCACGACGATCCTCGCCGAAGGCGCCCGCGGCAGCGTCACCAAGCAGCTCACCGCCCGCCTCGGCCTCGCCGACGGCCGGCAGCCGCAATCCTACGGTCTCGGCATCAAGGAGCTGTGGCAGCTGCCCGCGGGCCGCGCCGAGCCTGGCCTCATCCAGCATACGGTCGGTTGGCCGATCGACCCCCGCACTTACGGCGGCAGCTTCCTGTATCACCTCGACCGCGATCGCGTGTACGTCGGCTACGTCTGCGGGCTCGACTACGAGGACCCGCGCTTCAAGCCCTTCGAGGCGTTCCAGCAGTTCAAGCACCACGCGAAAATCCGGCCGCTGCTCGAGGGCGGCGAGGTCCTCGCCTACGGGGCGCGCACGATCGCCGCCGGCGGCTGGCAGTCGCTGCCGCGCATGGACGCGCCGGGGCTGCTCCTCGTCGGCGACACGGCCGGCACGCTCAACGTGCCGAAGATCAAGGGCGTGCACCAGGCGATCCGCTGCGGCGTGCTGGCCGCCGAGCACCTCGCCGGGACCGGAGGCACCGCAGGCTTCGAGGCGCGCTGGCGCGCATCGGAGGGTGGGCGCGAGCTGAAGCGGGTGCGCAACATCAAGCCGGGTTTTCACCGCGGCCTGTGGTGGGGACTCGCGAACGCGGCGCTCGAGACGCTGACCGCGGGCCACACGCCCTGGACGCTCTCGCACACGGAGAACCACCTCGCGCTACACCGACTCGAGACCGCGCCTGTCGTCGACCGCGGCTGGGTCGCGCGCGCCCTGCCGCCGCGCGACCGGCTCGCTGCCGTCTTCCACGCCGGCAACGTGCACGACGAGTCGCAGCCGGTGCACCTTATCGTCCACGACACGTCGATCTGCGCGACGCGCTGCATCACGGAGTTCGGCAATCCCTGCGAGAATTTCTGCCCGGCCAACGTCTACGAGATGGTGGACGACGGCGCGGGCGGCCGCCGCCTGCAGATCAACGCGGCGAACTGCGTGCACTGCAAGGCCTGCGACATCAAGGATCCCTACGGGATCATCACCTGGACCACGCCCGAGGGGGGTTCCGGGCCGAACTACCAGGGTCTCTAGGATGGCCGCGTGACTGCCGAGTCGCCGATCTGGACGCCGTCCTTGTTTCGCATCGCGGATGCAAACCTCACGCGTTTCATGACCTTCGTCGAGGGTCGCGGGCCGCCTGTCGCGGATCCCGACGCGCTCTACCGCTGGTCGATCGAGCGCCCCGGCGATTTCTGGGAGGCTCTGTGGGCGTTCGCGGACGTCACGGGCGATCGCGGCGACGGTCCTGCGCTCGAGCACGGCGAGCGCATGCCGGGCGCCCGCTGGTTCGCGGGCGCGAAGCTCAACTTCGCGGAGAACCTGCTGCGCGGGCCGGATGCCGAGCCCGCCATCGTGTTCCGCAACGAGCGCGGCGACCGCCGCGAGCTCAGCTGGCAGGCGCTGCGCTCCGAAGTTGCCCGCGTCGCCGCCGGCCTCGCCCGCGACGGCGTCGGTCCCGGCGACGTTGTCGCGGCTTTCCTGCCGAACCTTCCGGAGACCGTGATCGCAATGCTCGCCGCGGCGAGCCGCGGCGCGACTTTCACCTCCTGCTCGCCCGACTTCGGCAAGCAGGGCGTGCTGGACCGCTTCGGGCAAGTAAACCCGAAAGTCCTCTTCACGGGGGACGGCTATTTCTACGCGGGCAAGACGATCGACTCGCTCGCGCCGATTGCCGGCGTGCTGCGGGCGCTTCCATCGGTGCGGCGGGTCGTCCTCGTGCCTTACGTAGATTCCCCGGGAAGCGGCGAACCGTTGCCGGGTGCGGTGCCGTTTGCCGAGTACGGCGAGCGCGGTGCCCCGCTGCGGTGCGAGCGCCTGCCCTTCGACCATCCACTGTATGTGCTCTATTCGAGCGGCACGACCGGCGTGCCCAAGTGCATCGTGCACGGAGCCGGCGGCACGCTGCTTCAGCACCTGAAGGAGCATCGGCTGCACGCCGACGTCAAGCCGGGCGACAGGCTGTTCTACTACACGACCTGCGGCTGGATGATGTGGAACTGGCTCGCGAGCGCGCTCGCCTCCGAGGCGACGATCGTCCTGTATGACGGCTCCCCGCTCCACCCGGGCCCTGAAGTCCTCTGGCAGATGGCGGCTGACGAAGGCGTCACGATCTTCGGCACGAGCCCGCGCTATCTCGCAGCGCTCGAAAAGGCGGGATACCGGCCCTTGGAGCGCCACGGGCTTGCGGTCCTGCGCTCGCTGCTCTCCACCGGCTCGCCGCTCGCGCCCGAGCAGTTCGACTTCGTCGCCTCCGCCATCGGTCCGGATGTGCAGCTCGCGTCGATATCCGGCGGCACGGACATCGTCTCCTGCTTTGCGCTCGGCAATCCGCTGCTGCCCGTCTACCGCGGCGAGCTACAGTGCCGCGGGCTCGGCATGAAAGTCGAGGTGTGGAACGACGCGGGCCGGCCGGTGACGGAGGAAAGGGGCGAGCTGGTGTGCACGGCGCCTTTTCCGTCCATGCCCGTCGGCTTCTGGAACGATCCCGACGGCGCGCGCTACCGCGCAGCCTACTTCGAGCGCTTCCCCGGCGTCTGGCACCACGGCGACTACGCCATGCTCACCGCGCGCGGCGGCCTCGTGATCCTCGGCCGTTCCGACGCCGTGCTGAACCCCGGCGGAGTGCGCATCGGCACCGCGGAAATTTACCGGCAGGTCGAGCAGTTGCCCGAGGTCCTGGAAAGCGTGGTCATCGGGCAGGAGGTCGGACACGACGTGCGCGTCGTGCTCTTCGTGAAGCTGCGCGAAGGCCTCGTCCTCGACGAGGCACTCAGCGGGCGCATCCGCCGGCAGATCCGCGCGAACACCACGCCTCGCCATGTCCCCGCGCGCATCCTGCAGGTGCCCGAGATCCCGCGCACGATCAGCGGCAAGGTCGTCGAGCTCGCGGTACGCGAGACGGTCCACGGCCGCCCGGTGCGGAACACGGACGCGCTGGCGAACCCGGCTGCGCTCGAGCATTTCCGCGGCAGGCCGGAGCTCTCCGACTGAGCCCGGAAGCCAAGCGTTCGCCGCTCACCGCGCGGGTCGAGGCCGCACTGGCGGCGCAGGACCATGCGCTCGACGCGTCCCAGCGCGCGGCCCTTGCACGTCTCGAAGACCTGCGCCGCCGGGTCATGGCGCGCGGTTCCCTGCTCGCACGCAGTCTCGAGCTCCTGCCGCGGGCCCGCGCGCCGCTGCGAGGCCTCTACCTCTGGGGCGGCGTCGGCCGCGGCAAGACCTTCCTGGTCGACGCGTTCTTCGCGGAACTGCCGATCCGCGAGAAGCGGCGCGATCACTTCCATCGCCTCATGCAGGACGTGCACGCGCGCCTGCGCCGCCACCGCGACCGCGCCTCGCCACTCGAGCAGGTCGCCACGGAAATCGCGGGCAACGCCCGCGTTCTCGTCGTCGACGAGTTCGTCGTCGGCGACGTCGCGGATGCGATGATCCTCGGCACGCTGCTCGAGGCGCTGTTCCGGCGCGGCGTGACGCTCGTCGCCACGTCGAACCTGCCGCCCGCGGAGCTCTATCGCGGCGGACTGCAGCGGGAGCGCTTCAGGCCAGCCATAGCGCTCGTCGAAAAGCACTGCCGCGTGGTCGAGATCGACGCGGGCGTCGACTACCGGCTGCGGCAACTCGAGCGCGCTCCGCTCTGGCTGGGCCCGGCCGCGGGCGACACCGATGCGCACCTCGCCGCCGGTTTCGGGCAGCTTGCGAACGGGCCCGGCGTGCGCGATGCGAGGATCCAGGTCGAGGGCCGGCCGGTGCGCGCCCGCCGCGAGGCCGATGACGTCGTCTGGTTCGACTTCAGCGAGCTGTGCGAGGGCCCGCGATCCGTGGCGGACTACATCGAGATCGCGCGCTGCTACCAGACCGTATTCCTGTCCGGCGTGCCGGTAATGGGCGCAGCGGCCGACGACGCCGCGCGCCGGTTCATCGCGCTCGTTGACGAGTTCTACGATCGCGGCGTCAAGCTGGTGGTCTCCGCCGCCGCCGGCGAGCCTGAGGACGTGTATGTTGGCGAACGCCTGGCTTTCGCGTTCCGGCGCACGGCGAGCCGCCTGCACGAAATGCAGGGCCGCGCCTATCTTGCGAAGCCGCACCGAGCATAAAAGGGGACGCTCACCTTTACGGAAATGCTCGACTGCGCGAGCGGTAAGGATCCATTGGACGCATTTCCGTAAAGGTGAGCGTCCCCTCTTACGCCGCGCCGCGCTTGCGCACGATCTCCGCGATGCGGTAGCGCCCGGTAGCCGTCAGCTGGTCGTAGCCCGTATGCGCGGCGCGCAGCTGCTCGCGCTTGAGCGCGAAACTCGACGCCGCGACAATGTCGAGGGTGGTCGCGTGCGAGAACAGGAAGCCCTGCGCGGCCACGCAGCCGAGCTGCAGGAGCTGGGTCACCTGGTCGTCGACCTCGACGCCCTCGGCGACGGTCTCGAGGCCGAGCGTCTCGCCCAGCATCACGACTGCGCGCGCCAGCTTTGGCCCCTCGGCCGACTCCGTCAGCCGGCTCACGAACGAGCGGTCGATCTTCAGGATGTCGATCGGGAAGCGGTGCAGGTACGAGAGCGACGAGTAGCCGGTGCCGAAGTCGTCGATCGCGAGCCGCACGCCGAGCGCCTTGA
>Ga0209486_10000237_pt1 | contig 26414 bp, 23 predicted proteins | sample NCCompost_FD_187518 | JGI IMG/M metagenome (GOLD analysis project Ga0209486, IMG submission 187518) | Agricultural soil microbial communities from Utah to study Nitrogen management - NC Compost (SPAdes) (version 2) | ecosystem: Environmental > Terrestrial > Soil > Agricultural land | place...
CGTGACGAGGTTTCGTTCCCGGGCCAGCTTGCCGTCCACGTAATCGGTCGTAGCGGCGGCAATGAACAGTACCCACGCGGATAAACGAGGAAACCACGCCGCATTGATTACCAGAGTGGCAATCAATGGCGTCGCGGCGATTCGCCCCATCGTGATCGCGTTCGGCAGGTTCATCACGTTAGCGTCAACTGAGGGTCTTCAGGACCAGCTTCGAGATTGCCTTCAAGGTATCGAATACACCTTCGCCAGTCACTGCTACTGCTTCGAAATGTGTGGCGCGCTGGATCCATTCACCTGACGATAACTGCGAGGTGAGGTACTCGCCCGCATGATACGGATCCGGCGCAACGCGCTGTCGGTCCGAATCAGTTATTTCCCAACCTGGATTCAGTGCCTGCTGCAACTCCGTGATCGGTGCCGCCGTCGGCAGGTCCCTTTTGTTGTACTGGATGACGAACGGCATCTTCGTCAGATCATACCCGTATTCAGCCATGTTGTCGTACAGGTTCTGCATCGACTCCTGGTTGGCTTCCATGCGGTCGATCTGCGAATCCGCCACAAACACCACGCCGTCAACGCCTTTCAGGATGAGCTTGCGACTGGCGTTGTAATACACCTGTCCCGGCACCGTGTAGAGGTGGAACCGCGTCTTGAAGCCCCGGATGGTCCCCAGGTCCACGGGCAGGAAATCAAAGAAGAGCGTCCGTTCGGTCTCCGTGGCCAGCGATATGAGTTTTCCACGTGTGCTGGGAGACACTTTCTTGTACACGTGTTCGAGGTTAGTGGTCTTTCCACCCAGCCCCGGACCGTAGTACACGAGTTTGCAGTTGATCTCCCGCGACGCGTAGTTGATCATCGACATTGCGAGCTTCCTTTCTACTGAAAGAGCCGATCGATCTCGTCGTCGGCTCCGGCAAGGATGGGACGCGACACGCCGGCCTGCGCGGCGCGCGATGCCATCGCGTCGACAATTCGGGCGAGGTCCTCGGCTACGGGGCGTAAACGCAGCCTGACGAGTCCAAGGGTGGTTCGGGCGTCGAAGAGTACCACCAGGATCGCGCGATGTGCGATGTCGGCGACCAGCATCGACTCCCGCTCGCCCTGGTGGAACAGGCTGCTGAAATCAGTCTCGCCGAGCAACCGCGCCAGTTGGTCGTTGGCGCTGAAATCGGCCGCGGTGAGTGTGGCGAACGTGGTCGCGTCGAAATCCGGAGGTTCACCGGCCTGCGCGAGCAACTGACCCCCGCGATCGACCAGCAGCGCGGAGTGCGCACCGCTCTCCTGCAGCAAACGCTCCATCCCGCGCCGCAGGGCCTCTTCATCTTCGGGAGTGAGCGTCCAGCTAGTCGCGCTGATCACCATCTACTGGATTTGGATGTGTGGTCGCTGATGGCCAATCGCTAATCGCCTGCTGAGCGCCTTTCGCTACTCGCTAGTCATTCACGTCATTTCGCGCCGGGCGACAAGCGCCTGCGCAATCGTCACGCCGTCTGCGTATTCCAGATCACCACCGACCGGGAGGCCTCGCGCGATGCGAGTTACCCGGACACGACTTGGCGTGAGTGCCTGCTGGACATACAGCGCGGTCGCCTCGCCTTCGATGCTGGGATTGGTGGCGAGAATGACTTCCCGCACCTCCCCTCCATCGCCGACTCGACTGACCAGGTCCTCGATCGCCAGGTCTGCTGCCGAGACGCCGTCGAGCGGCGACAGGCGACCCCCGAGGACATGGTAGACCCCGCGGTACTCGCCTGACCGCTCGATAGCTCCGATATCAGACGCTTCCTCCACCGCGCAGATAACACTCGCATCGCGGCGGGGGTCAGCGCAGATGGCACAGAGCTCGGCCTCGGTGAGGTTGTGGCACCGGGGACAGGGGTGAACCCGCTCGGCCAGGACCTCGAGGGCGTGCGCGAGGCGCAGGCTCCGGTCGGCCGGCTGCTTGAGCAGGTGGTAGGTCAGTCGCAGCGCAGTCTTCTTCCCAATCCCAGGGAGTTTCGATAGCTCCGCGGTCAGGTCGTCAATCGCGCCCATCGCTCCGGGATGGCGGATGGCGGATGTCGGATCTCAGAATCGGGTTTTCCAGGCTCTAGATCGGGAGCTTGAACGGCAGGTTCATGCCCCCCGTCAGCTTGCTCATCTCTTCCTGAGCCAGTTCGGTCGCCTTCTTCTGGGCGTCATTCACGGCGACCACGATCAGGTCCTCGAGCATCTCGAAGTCGGACTGGCCGGCGAGCGACGGGTCGATCTTGATCTTCTTGACCTGGCCCCGCCCGTCCGCCTCTACGGAGACCATTCCCCCGCCCGACGAGCCGTTGACGACCTTGTGTTGCAGGTCTTCCTGCATCTTCTGCAGGTGCCCCTGCATCTGCTGCGCCTGTTGAAGGATCTTGAAGAAGTCCGCCATTTGTCGTTGGGAAATCGTTTCGCCACCGCAAGTTAGGCGGTGTCCGCGGCGAGCGGCAAGCACTCAGTTCAAGAGATCCAGATCCAGCGCGTCGATCGCTGCGCTCAGGACCGGATCCCGCTTCCGGAGCGCGGCAAGGGTTTCAGAGCGTACCGACTCGACGGTCATGCGCGGCGCCGGGCCGGCCGACACTGAATCTCCCACGAGTCTCACCGTGAGCTTCTGCAGTCCGGCGAGCCAGCCGTTCATCGTCGCCAGGATCTCAGTCGTCTTGGCGGCCAATCCTTCCTGTACAGCGGGAGCTTCGACCTGAAGCACGAGCACGCCATTCGCGGTTGTGCTCACCGGCAGCGACTGCTCGAGGAGCGTTGCGATAAATGGCCGGTCGCGCCGGATCCCGGCGACCATATCGTCCCAGATTCCGGCGACCGCGTTCAGATCCGAGGCGGCAACCGTCCTCCGCTTTGACGCGACCGCCTTCATCGGTTGGGCCGGCGTCGGCGCCACGTCAGTCGCGACGCCTGACGAGGACACCAGGCGAAGCGGGGTCGAAGCGCGAGCGACCGGCGGCGCGGGCTCGTTGACGCGCTCAACACTGGTCGGCGTTTCGACGCTCCTCGCACTCATTTCACTTCGACCGGGCGGCGACAAGCGTCCGCTGCCCCCTGGGCTCGGACTCGAGCCCCTCGGTCCTGGACTGTTTTCCGCTCCAATGCCCTTCAGCACGTCCTCGATCGCCACCATCCGGTCGAGCAGTGCAAAACGCACCAGCGTCGTCTCGAGCAGTAATTGTTGCTGCGTGCTGCGGCGGAAGCGCGGCTCGAGCTCGCCTAACGCCGATAACATGCGCAGCAGGTCGCCGGACACGAGCCGGCCACGCCGCTCGACGAGCGCGGCACGCGTGCGCTCGGACAATTCGCCGGCATCGCCGCGCAACTCCACCGCGAGCTGCGCGCGCACCATGTCGCCGAAGCCCGCGAGGAACAGCCCCAGATCCACACCCTCGTCGACGAGGCGGGACACGGCGGCGAACACGTCTCCCGCGCGCCGCTCGGCGACGATGTCGAGCATCGCGAGCTGTTCGTCCTCCGCAACGAGGCCCAGTGCGTCCCGCACGGCATCCGTCGTCAGGCGGCCGTCGTGAAACGCGAGCACCTGGTCGGTGAGGCTCAACGCGTCGCGCATGGAACCGTCGGCCGCGCGTCCGATCATCGACAGCGCGTCGGGATCCGCTTCGACCTTCTCGGCGCCGAGCACCGCCGAGAGTCGACCGCGAATTTCGGAACCGCTGATGCGCTTGAAGTCGAATCGCTGGAGGCGGCTCAAGACCGGTGCCGCGAACTGCGCGATCTTCTGGGGTTCGGTCGTGGCAAAGACGAAGACGACGCGTGGCGGCGGTTCCTCGAGGATCTTGAGGAGTGCATTCCAGGCTTCGCGCGTCAACATGTGCGCTTCGTCGATGATGTACACTTTCCATCCGTTTTCGCCGGACGGCGCATACATCGCCCGCTCGCGGAGATCACGCGCATCATCGACGCCACGATTCGAGGCAGCATCGATTTCGACGACGTCCAGGCTCGACGCCCCGGACCAGATGCGCACGCACGACGTGCACTGGCCGCACGGTTCTCCGGAGGCGTCGCGGTTCTCGCAGTTGAGCGCCATAGCGAGCACACGCGCCAGCGTGGTCTTGCCGGTGCCGCGTGGTCCACACAGCAAATACCCGTGCGCGACCCGCCCTCTCTCGATCGCGCCACGCAACGTGTTGGACACGTGCGTCTGCACCGCGACTTCGGAGAACTTCTTGGGGCGATACTTCCTGGCAAGGGAGATCATGCTGCGTGCTGATTGCTGATTGCTGCTGCTCAATGCTGCGTGCTTGGGCTGAGTGCTTGGGCTGCGTCCTGGGGCTGCTTGCTGTCACTGTGGTGCAGTCGGCACCAGCACAAGCAAGCAGCACATGCAGCAGCAATCAGCAATCAGCACGCAGCTGGAAGTGAAAGCCGCGGGTTCCTGCACGAATGCATGGAATCCCGCGGCAATACTCCAGGCCTGACGAAGCAACGAAAGACACCGCGTACCGCTGCTACCTTCGGGGTCCTGACGGAGTTGGCGGGCTTACGCCCTTCGGGACCTGGAGCAACGGGAAAACTAAGCCCCTTCACCACCCGTTGCGAGTTGGGAATTCACCCGATTTCCGGGACCGCGTAAAGCGTCAATACGCGCGCGGCGGCGCGGCTACGACCGGCCAGTCCGACGTGTCACCCAGCTCACGCCACGCCTCGTCGAGCGCGTCGAGCAGTGCCAGCGCGGCGGTGCGCGCCTCGTCTTCCGACACATCGATGTGCAGCACCACGCGGACCCGCGTTGGAGTCCAGACGGAAACGAGTACACCCTCGCGGGCTACTTTCCTGGCGACGTTGGCCGCATCCAGGCCGGGCGCCAGGTCCACCATGACGATGTTCGTCTCCGGCGGCATCACCGTCGCCGCAATCGCGCGATCGACCACGTGAGCAAAATCAGCGGCGCGCGCATGGTCCTCGGACAGACGCTCGAAGTGGTGTTCGAGGCCGTACAGCGCGGCGGACGAGAGAATGCCGCTCTGTCGCATCACACCGCCGAGGCGCTTCCTCATTTCGTTGGCGCGATGCATTACGGCATCAGATCCAGCGAGGATTGCACCCGCGGGTGCGCCGAGTCCCTTGGAGAACGACACCATCGTGGTATCGCTCCATTCGGCAAACTCCGCCAGCGAGCTGCCCGAGGCCACAGCGGCGTTCCAGAGTCTCGCGCCGTCCAGGTGCACTTTGCAGCCGCGCTCTCGCGCGACGTCATGCATGGCGCGAATACCCGCGACGGGGGCGACGAGGCCACCGGCGCTGTTGTGCGTGTTCTCGAGGCAGACGAGCGTGGCGCGCGGTAGATAAGGATCGAACGGACGAAACGCACGCGACAGACCCGCGGCGTCCATCATCGGTCCTTCGCTCCGGACTGTCCTGATTTGTACGCCCGACAGGGCCGCGGCGCCTGCCATCTCTCGCTCAACGATGTGCGAATACAGGTCTGCGTAAATCTCGGTGCCGGGCTCGCTCAGGACCGAAATCGCGCACTGGTTCGCCATCGTCCCACTCGGGAAAAACAGCGACCGCTCCTTGCCGAGCAGGTTCGCGACCTGCTCCTCGAGCTTCCGCGTCGTGGGATCACCGTCGAGGTAGTCGTCGGCCACTTCGGCGCTGGCGATCGCGCGCCGCATGCCAGCGGTGGGCCGGGTGACGGTGTCACTACGCAGGTCAATCAGCATGCGTCGAAATTTGCGCGGACGAGACGACTCCGGACAGCCTAAACTGTGACACGATTCGTGTTCCGAATCTCGTACACGCGCGCCACTTCCCCGCCGATCAGGAAGATGATTGCCGCGTAGTAGACCCAGAAGACGACGGACACGATGGTATAGAGCACGCCGGTGTAGATGGTGCCCGGTGAGAGGTAGCCGGTGAACGCCGCGTAGGCGACGCGAGCGAGCTCGAACAGAATTGATGCCGTCATGGCACCGACGAACGCGGCCCGCGAGGGAATCCCGCGAATCGGAATGAGCCGGAACAGCAGGAAGATGAGCGCCACGATCAGGCTAAACGCGAGCAGGCGGCCGATGGCATACTCCACCCCGCTCATGACATCGCTGCGCAGGCCCAGGTTCACGAACAGCTGCACGCCGCGTGACGTGGCAATGGCGACGTAGGCGCTCAGCGCGATGTATGCCGTTATGAGGAAGGTCGAGGCGAGCGTCAGCTGAAAGTCGTGCAGCTTCCCGGCGACAACCCCGCGTTGGGTCCCGAAGTCGAGTACCTGGCTGAGCGCACTGCGCAGCGCGCCGAAGAGCCGGGCGGTGAACCAGAAGTAGCCGGCCGCCCCCCAGATGCCTAACGCGCCACGCGCCTGCAGCACGTCATTGATCAGCTTGTGCACCGATTCTTCCATCGCTCCCGTGTGGCGGGGGAGCAGCGTATCGAGCAGCTGGTGGACGGAGAGCGCGGTCCGCTCCGGTGTCTCGTTCAGGAAAAACGCCACGACCGACATGACGAGCAGGCCGAACGGCAGCGCCGCCAGCAGGATGCCGAACGCCACCCCGCTGGCAAGGAACAGCAGGTCGTCCTCAGCGCTGTGATGCCAGATCCGCCGCACGTAATCGAGGACGGCGGAGCCGAATACCACGTGCCGCGGCGGTGACCGAACGGCCGGGGCCGGCGCTTCCGCGCCCGGCTGCGGGGGACTGGTCAGTCGCCGCCGGTCTCGGGTTCGCTACGGGTCGCCCGTGCCTCAGCGAGGCGACGCTCGAACGCGGAACGGGCGTCGCGAGCAGCGGCCTTGCCGCTGCGCACCGCATCGTTCACGTCACGACGCCGTTCTTTCAGCACCGAGCGCGCATCCTTCACGCGCGTTTCGAACTCGTCGCGCGCGTCGGCAATGGCCTCGCCGGCGCGTTCGCGCACGTCGCGCGCGATATGACCGGCGGTGCGCTGCGCCCGGCGCGCTGTGCGCCGCATGTTGCGACGCAGCTCCGCGCCGCTCGTCGGCGCCATGAGCAGCGCCAGACCGGCGCCGATCGCAAGTCCGGCGAGGAAGACGCCCGCGCTTCCACCGTTGCGACGTTCGACAATCACCGTCGGCTCTTCTTCAAAGTTGCGAGACATGAGAATACCGGAAAAGGGTAAACATGGCTTCGTGCTGATTGCTGATTGCTGATGCTGATACTGCGTGCTGGTGCTGGTGCTGGGCTGGGCTGGGCGCTGGTCGCTGGTCGCTGGTCGCTCGCTACTCGCTGATCGCTGATTGCTGATCGCTGATCGCTGATCGCTTATGCTATTCGCTAGTCACTTAAATCCGCATCGTCGGGCGCCGGTTCAACCACTACGTGACCGGCACTTCCGGGTGCGGGCCGATGAATCGCCATCGGCTTCACGTGACGCCGCACGGCGTCCTTTGTGCCGCCAACCGCCAGCTGCGTAAACAGGAACGTGAACTTTTCATCGTACGCGGCCGCCAGTCGTTCCCGCGTTCCTGAATCAAGTTCCCAGAACTGACGCTTGAACGGACCCAGCGCCTTCTTTCGCGTCTTGTAGTAAAACTGCTCGTCGGAGTCGCCCGCCTTGCGCTCCTCCCTGGCATTCTCTCCCAGCCACGCGTACACCTCATTGCGCAGATCCGACGGCAGCGCGTCGTACAGCATGTTCTGGAAGTTCGTCGCCAGGTGAATCTCGGCCGTTTCCGTCCGCGGGAAATTGTTGAACGCCTCGTCAGGCAGCGTTGATGCCCCGTGCTGCACAGCGCCCGACAATCCGTACTTCTCCCGCGCCACTTTGGACAACAATTCCAGCGTGTTGAGGTCCAGCTTCACGTCCGCAATTTTGCCGTCCGCCAGCACCACGCCACCGTGCGACGTGCCGGACTGGACACTGATCTTGGAGAGTCCCGCCATACCCGGCGCGCGCTTCTGCAGCGTGTTGTTGAAGCCATCCATGAAGGCCTCGAGCTCCGCGACCGTGCTGTTTTCGGTGCCGACTTCGCCAATTTCGCCGCCCACCGAAATCGTGACGCCCGGCGGCTCGAGTCCACGCAGGTACTGCGTAATGTCGACGCACTCCTCGAAGTTGCGGCGCTGTTGCTCGGTCAGCGTCTTCTTCGACAGGTCGACCAGCGTGGAGGTGTCGACGTCGATGTTATAGAACCCCGCGTCGATCGCCTCGCGGGCGAGTGCCTTCACGGCGTTCACTTCGGGGTCGCGGTCCGCCACGTATTTCTTGGCATTCACCTGGAAGTGATCGCCCTGGATGAACACCGGGCCGCGGAAGCCTTCTCGCAAGGCGGCCGCCAGCATGACGGCGACGTATTCGGTCGGACGCTGATCGGTGTAGGCGATTTCGGATCGCGCGATTTCAAGGATGAACGCACCGGCATCGAGCTTGTTGGCGACGCGGAAAATCGCGCGCGCCGTCTCGTATGCCATTCCCCGCACGTTCATCGCCGGCACGGTGAACCCGCCAACCGCTCCGCGCCCTCGCGCCAGGTAGAGGTCATGGATCGACGAAGGCCGCACGCCCACCGCCTGCCCCAATTCCCAGATCAGCCACCGTGCGTGATCACGCGCTTCGCCAGCTCCGAACACCGCGTCGCGCACCAACGCGTCCATGCCTGTTCCGGCAAGGACAGCGGGATCGTGCACGGTCACGCTGCCATTCGATCGCGTAACGGCTGTGCCCAGCGCTGGATGTGCTGGAACGGTTGCCTCTTCAATCATCTCGTACTGCTCTCCGGTTTCCCGTGAATGGGTGACAACGACGAACGGAAGCGCCGAGCCCGCTGAATCGACACGTAAGGCAGTGAGTTCCGGAACTTGGGCCCGGCTTCATGGCGGTGCAACCCGCTAGACGCGCCGTTTCGGATCCGCCTGCGGCAGCGCCTTCCAGGCCGCCATATCCTCTTCGAATCCAGGGCGACCGAACATGCCGTACGTAAACCGCTTTCCAAGCTCGACGCCCGGCTGGTCAAAGGCATTCACCCCGTACAACTCACCGGCATACGCGGTCGCCAGCTCGAGCATCATGATCAATCCACCGAGGTGGTGCGCGTCGACGGCATCGAGGCTGAGCGTCATGCTCATGCGGCCGCGGGCCGCGAGTGCGCCGGCAGTGGCGCGCTGCTCCACCTGGAGGAGTTCTCCCAACGTGTGCCCGCCGAGGTACGAGAGGTCGGGCAGGTCAGCGTGCCTGGATGGAATGCCGAGGTTGTCGCCCGCGTCGTCCGAGGTGACGAAGGTAACGGTCTTGTCATTCGGTCCTTCCATGAACAGCTGGACCTGGCTGTGCTGGTCGGTCGCGCCTAACGCCGCGATCGGTGTTGGCCCCACCGGCGCTCCGTCGGGCCGGATTTTCCCCAGACTTTCCGCCCACAATTGCACGAACCAGGCCGCCATGTCGCGCAGGCGGTCGGAATAGGGCATGAAGACCTGCCCCGATCGCCCGTACTGCGTATCGGCCAGCCACTGCAGCACCGCGTACGTTCCCGCCGGGTTGCCTGCCCAGTCCCCCTGTTGGCACCGCCTTCGCATCTCCCGTGCGCCATCGAGCAGCGCGGCGATGTCGATCCCGGTCAGCGCGGCCGGAAGCAACCCGACCGGCGACAGGACGCTGAACCGGCCTCCCACGTTAGGCGGGATGGCCAGCGCGGTGACGTGCTCGTCGCGGGCGATCTTCCGCAGCGCCCCCTTCCCGGGGTCGGTGACGAACACGAGGTGATCCCGGGCCGGTCGTCCGGCCGCATCGAGGCGATCGCGAACGACGAGGTATTGCGCCATCGTCTCCGCCGTCCCGCCGGACTTGGACGTCACGATGAACAACGTGGCGCCCAGCTCCACGCGCTCCAGCAACGACGTCATCGTCGACGGGTCGACGTTGTCCAGCACGTGCAGTCGCGGACGACCATCCCGGTGCGCTGCACCCAGCAGGTTCCAGGCCGGTGGCAGGAGCGCGGTGCGAAGGGCGATGGGACCTAACGCTGATCCGCCAATCCCGAGGACGACCACATCGCGCACGCCACGATCCGTCGCCCAGCGGGTGAGTTCGTGGCAATCTCTCACCTGCTGCGCGTCGTCAGGCAGGTCAAGGAAACCGAGCTCCGAGTCCTTCCAGCGACGCTGGACGCGTTCGTGCGCCGCGGTGAATGCCGCACCGGCGGAGGCCAGGGCGCGATCGGAGATGGCCCCCGTGACCGCACCCTCGGTCATGAACGTGTAGTCGAGTGAAATCACGGAACGTGGGGCTAGTCGATCTTGACGGTCAGGCCGTCAAAGGCGGGACTGATCCCCCGCGGCAGCTCGGACTCGAGGTCGGCGTGAAAGCTCTCGTGCGTCAGGTGGGTGAAGTACGTGCGATCGGCGCCGACCTGCTGCGCCACCCGGATCGCTTCGGGAATCGAGAGGTGTGTCGGGTGCTCGGTGCGGAGCAGTGCGTTCAGCACCAGGACCTTCGCGCCCATCAGCTGCTCCATCGCTTCCGGCGGAATCCGCTTGGCATCGGTGACGTAGGCGAGTGATCCGATGCGATAGGCGAACACCGTCGCCGCGCCGTGGGGCACTTCGATAGACGTCACGGCGATGTCACCGATCTCGCGAGTCTCTCCCGGCGCCATGACACGCAGCTGCCCTTCGGGCTTTGAGGTGCCGGGTAGTGGCCGCACGCGCTCATCGAAGATGTACGGAAAGCGCTTCGAGATCCGGTCCAGCGTTCCTTCGGAACCGTACATCGCCAGCGGCGCGTCCCGCCGCATCGTGAAGGCGCGAACATCATCGAGCCCCTGCACATGGTCGGCGTGATCGTGCGTGAACAGGACGGCATCGATGCGATCGATACCGCACGTGATCAGTTGCAGTCGCAGCTCCGGTGGCGTGTCGATCAGCAGCCGCGTCCCACGATCCGTTTCCACCACCGCACCCACGCGATTCCGCCGGTCACGCGGATCCGGCGAGCGGCACACCGGGCAATGACACCCGATTTGCGGAACGCCAAAGCTGGTACCGGTGCCGAGGAACGTGAGCTTCATACGACTTCAACCTTCACGAGGTTCGTCGTTCCCGGAACGTCGAACGGCACCCCGGCCGTCACGAGCACACGGTCGCCTTCCTTTGCCAGCCCACGCTGCAGGATCTCCGTGCGCGCGTACTCGAACATCTTGGCGTAGGTGTCGACCGGCGGCCCGAGCGCGGGAATGACGCCCCAGATGAGCGAGAGCTGGTGGTAGGTGCGTTCGACAGGTGTGAGACCAAGGATCGGAACATCGGGCCGTTGCGACGCCACGATGCGCGCGGAAAATCCACTCTTCGTGAACACGACAACAAGCGGCGCGTCCAGCAGCACGGCCGCGGCGCGTGTTGCCACCGCGATGGTCTCCTCGGTCGAAGCACCAACCAGGCCGGCTTTCCGTTCTTCGCGCCGCGTCGAGACGCCGCGCTTCTCGATTTCGGCGATGATGCGCCGCATCGCCCGCACCGCCAGTTCCGGATAAGCACCGACCGCGGTTTCGGCAGACAGCATGACCGCGTCGGTACCGTCGAGAATCGCATTGGCGACGTCACTGGCCTCGGCGCGCGTCGGCCGCGGATGCTCGACCATCGATTCGAGCATCTGCGTGGCCGTGATCACCGGCCTGCCTAACTGGTTGGCCAGGCGGATGAGCCGCTTCTGCACCAGGGGGACTTCCTCGAACGGCAACTCGACGCCGAGGTCGCCACGCGCAACCATGATTCCATCGGCGGCACGCGTGATATCCTCGATGTTATCGAGAGCGCTGTCCTTCTCGATCTTCGCGATCACCAGCAGGTCGTTCGGGATCAGCTCACGCAGCGCGGCAAGATCTTCCGCGCGACGGACAAAGCTGAGCGCGAGATAGTCGAGCTTCTGCTCCACCGCGAACGCCGCGTCGGCGCGATCCTTTTCGGTGATGGACGGCGCCGACACCTGAACGCCGGGAAAATTCATGCCCTTGTGGCTGCCGATCGCTCCACCGTGAAGCACGCGCGTGACCACGCGCTGCGAGCGGATGTCGAGGACGACCAGCTCGATCAGGCCATCGTCGATCAGGACGCGATCGCCGACCTTCACGTCGCGTGCGATGTCGGTGTACGTGACGGGCAGGTCCGGACGGATACAGGTGTCCTCGTCGCAGAGAATGACTTCGTCACCAGGAGCGACCGTGATAGGTGCGTCGAGCGTTCCAATCCGTATCCGCGGACCCTGGAGGTCACCGAGAATGGCTACAGGTCGCTTTCGTTCGGCCGCGAGCTGCCTGACGAGGGCGATCGCGCGCGCGTGCGTCTCGTGCGTGCCGTGCGAGAAGTTGATTCGCGCGACGGACATTCCTGCGTCCAGCAGCGACGCGATGACTTGTGGCGTCGCGGACGCCGGGCCCAGTGTGCAGACGATCTTGGTGCGATCTGTTGGTACAGAACCCGCCGGTGGCGTACCGGTCATTCGTCAGCTGGCGACGAGCGATGCGGTCTTTCGGCTCAGACCGGCCAGCAGCGTGTCGAACGATTTCTGAAACGACGAGACGCCCTCGCGCAGGAGCTGCGACGTCACGTCGTCCATGCTGATTCCGACCTGCTCCAGGGCGGTGATGTCCGCGGTGGCGCTGTCGACGTCCATGTCGACGGTGCGCGCAACCATACCATGGTCGCGGAACGCGTCCATGGTGGCCGGTGGCAACGTGTTGACGGTGTGGGGCCCAATCAGCTGTTCAACGTAGATGACGTCGCGATATGCCGGGTTCTTGGTCGATGTGCTGGCCCACAACGGACGCTGCACCATCGCTCCCTTCGCGGCGAGACGCTCCCACCGTGGTCCTTGGAAGCGCTCGCTGAAGCGCCGGTACGCGAGGCGGGCATTCGCGATGGCCGCCTTTCCACGCAGCGACAGGACGTGATCGCGGGCCACGCCCTCCAGGGTTGCCGCGAGGGTGTTGAGCCGCTTGTCGATCTCCGTATCGACGCGGCTCACGAAGAAACTCGCCACCGACGCCACGGCATCGATCGGCTGGCCCGCGGCGACGCGATCCTCCAGTCCCGCGAGGTACGCTTCGATGACCCGATCGTGTGCCGCGATCGCGAACAGCAGCGTGACATTGACGTTGATGCCGTCGGCGATGAGCCGCCGAATGGCACGCGCGCCTTCCGGCGTGCCCGGCACCTTGACCATCACGTTAGGCCGGTCGACGGTCTGCCAGAGCCGGTGCGCTTCAGCGACGGACGCGTCGGCGTCGAAGGCCTGGGCCGGCGAGACCTCGATCGACACATACCCATCCTGCCCTTCCGTCGACTCGAACACATCGGCGAAACGGTCGCACGCGGAGCGCACGTCATCGGTTTCGATCAATTCGAAGAGCTCGGACGGCGTCAGCTCGGGCGGCGCGGCAGAGATCTGCGCGTCATACGCCGCGCCCTCGGCCAGCGCTTTCTCGAAGATCGTCGGGTTCGATGTCATCCCCACCAGCGCGTCCTGTTCGATGAGTTTCGCCAGGCGGCCGTCGTGCAGCATGGTGCGGTCGATGTAATCGAGCCAGATGGACTGGCCGGCCTGGTACAGACGCTGGAGTGGGGTGTCGTTCATCGCAGTTGCCTGGTAGTCTGGTCGCTTGTCGCTGTTCGCCGATCGCTGCAGTTATTTCACGCGCCACGGCGCACTGAACTCTTTCGTGCCCCACGCGAAGCGGATCTCGCCGCTCGCCGAGCCGTCGGCGGCGGGAATGATCCACATCGTGAACGATTCAATCGGGGTTGCCAGCGTCCGTGAGGTCAGTTTCGTGCGACCGAGTTCGGTGTCCTTGGGATAAGGGATGCCCCATTGACCGGTCTTCGTGTTCACGAGCAGTTGCCAGTCGCCGGTGGCCGAGGTCTCCGCGGCGAGCGTGTACGCGCCCTTCGGCACGGTGAGCGTACCAATCGTTAGGTCGACATCGGTACGAAGCGTGGTCGCCTCGTTGGCGCCAAGCCGCCAGACCGTGCCCAAGTCACCGGCCAAGGCGCCATTCACCGTCCGGCCGCGCGCGTGTGGCCGTCCGTAATCGATGCTGATGCTCGGCGGCCGGTTGCCATTCAGCGTGAGCGATGTCGTCGCTCGGCCGCTGGCCGCCGGCTTCAGGGCCTGTGCGCTCGCCGTGGACGAGGCGACGACGAGGGTGGCGATAATCAGTGAGTGGGCGATTGAACGGGCGCGGGTCATATGCGTTCCCGGGGTCGAAAGGGCGTCGAAGGGAGTTGGCGGCGAGGATCAGACCCCTCGCGACACCACAAGCGGAAGGAAATGGCGCGTAACTCCATGAAAGGTATCGAGCTTGGCTATCTCCCTCAATTGAGAGCCGAAGGGCAAGCCACCCCCTACCCCCCTCCCTGAGGAGGGGGGCTTGACCTGCACTTCAAGTCGTGTTGCTGGCTCTACAGGTCAGCATTACTATTGAGCGCCGCAAAACGACTTTTTTATGGTCGGGCGCGGTTGACCGGCTGACTACCGGTTAAAGCACGAGCCGCGACGCACTCGTCAGGCGCCGACGGTTCGAGCCCGCGTGAGGGCAGTCTCACGCAAGGGTGATCGGCTAGTACGGCTCGTCCGCACTCCGACCCACCATCAACAAGACGGAGTGAAGGACATGCGTACGTCCGGAACGGTCAAGTGGTTCAACGAGGCCAAGGGCTTCGGCTTCATTACCCCGCAGGACGGATCGAAGGATTGCTTCGTCCACCACTCGGCAATCCAGGGAAAGGGTTTCAAGACCCTGACCGAGGGTGAGACAGTGGAATTCGATATCGTCGAAGGGAAGAAGGGCCCGGCCGCGGAGAACGTGACCAGGATGGGCAAGTAGTATCGCCGATCATCCAAACGAGACAGCCGGATCGGAAACGATCCGGCTGTTTTGTTTTCCTGAAGCATCACGCGGAGCGTGCCAATTGTGTCAGTCGTCGAAGCCGGATTCTCCGTTGCCGGGCTGAATGTGACTGTTGACGGCACGTGACGCCGGTGCGGGGGCGATGATGCCTTCGTACGTCTCGCTGGGAATCCGGAATCCTGCGGCCAGCTGCGGTTCGAGGTCCTTGTTCAGCACCCGGCGCGCGACGTATTCGCCGATGACCGGTCCCGACTTGAATGCCTCCGCCGAACCGCCCCCGGCGATCCACGCGTTAGGTATGTCCGGATGGCGGTCGATGATGAAGTTGCGCGACGAGCTTTGCTCGTAATGGCAGGCGCGCGTCTCGTTGAGCGGCTGGTCCTTCATGAGCGGAATGCGTTCGGCGAGGAACGCCCGCGAGCGCTCGACCGTGAGCGCATCGACATGACGATCGCTGAGGTCAGGATCCTGCTCCGGCCCGCCGATGATCTGCGGACCCGCGGGAACCGGTGGCAATGGACTCTGACTGCCAGCGCCACCACCTCCACCACCTCCACCACCTCCGCCACCGCGACCGCCTCCTCCCCCACCGCCGCCGCGCACGCGCAACCCGCGGCTGTCAAACGGCAGGGTTGGCCATCCCGTCACGCCAGGGAAGTTGAAGCTCGGCATGTTAGGCCACTCGAACCGGTTGTCGCCGTGCGGCGTGGAGAAGTAGCACACGCGCCCGATCGGCTGCCGCATGCGCGTCCCCAGGAGACCCGGGAAGGTCTTCCCCAGCCACGGGCCTAACGCGAAGACGTAGTGCTGCGCCTTGATCGTCTCGTGCGTGTTCAGCACGAGGCTTCCCATCCGTCCCGATTCGAGCGGACCGGGATACGCACGCGCGACGACGACGTCGCCGCCCATCTTCTGGAACACCTCCGCGACACACTGGGTGGATCGCCGCGCACGGACCACTCCGGCTTCGTGTTCGTAGAGGCAGGCTGTAATGCCGCGGAGGTCGAACTGCGGAAACTCCTTCTTCACGATCTCGACGTCGACCGACTCGTGCTTGATGCCGTTCTTCACGAACAGGTCGCGGGTCGTCCGGGTGAAGTTCTCCCACTCGTTGCGGAAGATGAAATCGCCGGTGGTGACGAAGAGCCGCATCTTGAGGTCGCGGCCCCATTCCTCGTCCCACGCCTTCCAGCGCTGGATGGAGCGGCTCGCCCATTGCATCCACTGCTCGCCGTGCGGGCGGTCGCCGTAGGAAGTCCGGACGCCCCGCGTCTCGTCCCCCGAGGTTGAACGGGAGTTGCCGGGCCCGTACGCATCGACGAGGACGACCGAAGCGCCGAGCTTCCGTGCCCAGTAGGCCGTCCAGCCGCCAAAGGCACCGGCGCCGATCACGGCGACGTCGTAGGTCTTCCCGTTGATCGCCGGAGCAGCCAGCCAACGATCAGCGGTCGCGGACGGAAGCAACGCCGGTGACGCCTCCGCACCTAACGACGTAGCGCCGACGGCGGCAAGCCCGGCCTGGGCACCTGCCGTCTTCAGGAAACTTCTGCGATCAATCGAATTGCTCATCGCCACCAGTCACGATTGTTCACGATTCAGTTCACGCTTCAGTTCACGATTCACGATTCACTTCTTGGGCCACACCACCCCCTGATTCCGTGGCACGCGTCCCATCCCCTTGTAGACGAACTTCTGCAGCCGCTTCCCTTCGTAAGTCTCGGTCGTGAAGATGTTGCCGCGCGAGTCGGTGGCGATCGAGTGGACCGCAAACCACTGGCCCGGCTGACGGCCACCGTCGCCGAATTGCGTCAGGATCTCGAGGCTCTGGCGGTCCATGACGTAGATCTTCTCGTTCTTGCCATCCGCCAGGTACAGGTATTTCTGCTGCGGGTCCTTCGAGAAGGCGATATCCCAGACCGAGCCGTCGCCTAACGTCTTGGGCGCGATCCGGACTTCCTTCACGAACTTGCCGTCCTTCTGGAAGACCTGGATGCGGTCGTTCGGCCGGTCGCACACGTAAACCAGGCCATCGTTGGTCGGCTCGGCGCAGTGCAGCGGTGTGCGAAATTGCGGAATCAGCGCCGAGTCGGGGCTGTACGGGCCATAATTCGTGTCGGAGGGGACGTTGCCGTAGGCGCCCCAGAATCGCTTGATCTTCCCTGTCGTCATGTCGATCACGGCGACGCGCTTGTTCAGGTAGCCGTCCGACACGTACGCCTCATTGGCGGTGTTGTCGAGCGACACCTTGGCGACCCGGCCGAAGTGCTCCATCGACAGGCTGTTCCCGGCAGTATGGCGCGGCTTGACCTTCGTGCTGTCCAGCGGAACCGCGTTTGGCGTCCCGATCTGCATGAGCAGCTTGCCGTCGCGCGAGAACTTCAGGATGTGCGAGTCGTTGGTGCCGTTCCCGCCGATCCACACGTTGTCGTTCTTGTCGATCGAAATGCCGTGGTTGGATCCGGGCCAGACGTATCCTTCGCCGGGGCCGCCCCAGGCCTTCACCAGGTTGCCCTGCGGGTCGAATTCGAGGACGGGCGGCGCGCCCTTGCAGCAGTCGCTCGTCGGCGGGTTCGTGCCGGCGCCATTTTCGGCCTCGTTCATCGTATCCTGCCGGTGCACGATGTACACGTGGTCGCGCGAGTCGACGCCCACGCCGATCGCGTTGCCGAGCACCCACTTGTTAGGCAGGGGTTTGGGCCAGAACGGGTCGACCTCGAACATCGGCGCTTCGACCATCGGCTGCTGGGATTCCAGCGCTCGCTGACCAACCGCAAGCATCGCAATCGCTATCACCCAACCGCCGGCGAGAATGAGTTTGCGTTTACTCATTGGATTGACCACGGATTTCACGGTGAAAGACTTTGACGCAGAGGAGCGCAGAGGTATCGCCGAGGATCGCAGAGGCTGCGTACCAGGCCGAAGCGAACGTGCGTCCTCAATAGTTTCACAACTTCATCATGTCTTGATTTCTTGTCTCAAGTTCTTCCATGCTGTTACTGGGGTTCTTTGCGTTCTCTGCGATCAGATAGGAGTTGTCAAAACCTCTGCAGCCTCTGCGTTCAAAGGTTTTTGAAGTTTTGACGCGGTCACTTTGGCCAAACGACACCTTGACTCCGCGGGACCGCGCCGACGCCCTTGAATACGAAGCGCTGCAGCCGCTTTCCCTGATCCGCCTCGATCGTGTACAGGTTGCCTTTCGAGTCCGTGGCCACGCCCGACACGGCGAGGAACTGGCCCGGATAGCGGCCGCCTTCGCCGAAGCTCGTGAGGTGGTTGAGCGACGAGCGCTCGAGCACGTGCACGCGCATGTTCGATCCGTCGGCGACGTACAGGTATCGCTGCTGCGGATCGCGCGAAAAGGCGACATCCCACACCGAACCATTGGCCTTCGTGTTCGGCGCGATCCGGGCCTCGCGGACGAATTTCCCGTCCTTCTGGAAGACCTGGATCCGGTTGTTGCGCGAGTCGCAGACGTAGATCATGCCGTCCGCCGCCGACTCGACGCAGCGCACGCCGCTGAACTGCTTCGGCAAGTCGTTAGGCGAGGTGGCCGGCGGCGCGGCGTCATCGGGGGCAGCGCCGTACGCGCCAAAGAAGCGCTTGATCGCACCGGTCTTCATGTCGACCACCGCGACCCGCCGGTTGCGGGAGCCGTCGGCCACGAACACTTCGCCTGATGCAGCATCGAACGCGAACGCGGTCGCGCCGCCGAAGGCGTCGGTGCTGGTGCTGGCCGGAGGGAGAGCCGGTACGGCTCCGCGGCCCCCGCGCCCACCACGACCGGCACGACCGCCGGCCGCCTGTCCACGTCCCGGCGATTGACCTTGGTACGCGGTATCGGCGGCGGCAGTAGCGGCCGGGTTAGGCGTCGCAAATGCGGCCGCCTTTCCGTACTGCGCAACGAAGTTGCCGTCCCTGGAGAACTTCAGAACCCTGAAGTCAGCCCCGCCCATTCCACCAATCCAGAGGTTTCCTGCCGGATCAATTCCCAGCCCTGCATTCTGCGCGGGCCATTCGTAGCCCTGTCCTGGACCACCCCAGCTCTTGACGAGGTTCCCGCTGGGATCGAATTCCAGAACGTTTGGCGCCGAGGAACAGCATTCTCCGGCCGGTGTGATGTTGTTGTTCTGCGGACCGGCACCGGTCTCGGTCCTGGGGGTGAAGCTGTCCGTCAGGTGGATGACATAGACGTGGTCGCGCGAATCGATGGCGATTCCGGTCGCTGAGCCCAGGAGCCAGTGGTTAGGCAGTGGTTTCGGCCAATACGGGTCAACTTCGAACCGGGGGGCCTGCACCGTCCCACTCTGCACGGCCGCCTCGGTCACAGGAATAGCCATGACCGCCGCCGCTGCGATCCCGGCCGCTCCGGCCATGATCGATGGAGCCAATTTCATCGGAACAGCCTCCAGACGCGTAGAATTGAGCGACCAGCGACCCGGGACCCGCGATCACCAGTCGATAGCCGCCAGGTCGCTAATCGCCAGTCGCTGACCCATTCTACGTATCGACCCACCAATCCGTTAGCCTGCTTTCGTTGGCCCTCTCGAGTCCCGAAGATCCAAGTCGTTCCCCGTCGCGGCGCGTGCGCCGCGCGCTCCTGTGTTGCGCGATACTGGCGCTGCCGTCGGGCGCTTTGGGAGCGCACGAAGTGCCGGCCAATGTGGCCGTCCAGATCTACGTCCGGCCCGACGGATCGAAGCTCCGTCTCCTGATACGCGCACCACTGGCCGCGATGCGCGATATCAACCTGCCGCTCAGGGGGCCGGGCTACCTCGATTTCGCCAGTCTCGCAGATCAGACCAACGAAGCGGCCCGGCTCTGGATCACCGGTTATATCCGGCTATTCGAGAACGGTCAGGAACTTCCCGACGAGACCGTAGTTGCCACGCGAATCTCATTGCCGTCTGATCGGTCCTTCATCTCGTACGATTCGGCGCTCGCCAGTGTGCTGTCACCCAGATTGCCCGACGACACCGAGGTCGTGTGGAACCAGCTGAGGCTCGATGTCCTGCTGGAAGTTCCGATATCCGACGCCAACGCCCGTTTCTCCATTGATCCCCAACTCGCGCATCTGGGAGTAAACACCGTCAGCGTCCTGCACTTCGTGACGCCGGACGGCACCGAGCGCGTGTTCCAGTACGACAGCAATCCGGGACTCGTCAGGCTTGATCCTCGCTGGCATCAGGCAGCGGCGCGCTTTGTGGTTCTTGGCTTCGAGCACATCCTCGGCGGGTTCGACCACCTGCTGTTCGTTCTCTGCCTGGTCGTGCCCATTCGCCGTGTGCGCCCGCTGGTCGCCGTAATCACGTCGTTCACGATTGCGCATTCGATCACGCTCATCGCTTCCGCCCTCGGCCTGGCGCCAAATGCCCTCTGGTTTCCGCCACTCATCGAAACACTGATCGCGGTGTCCATCGTGTTCATGGCGCTCGAGAACATCATCGGCGCAAAGCTGGAGCGGCGATGGATGATCGCCTTTGCGTTTGGCCTGGTCCACGGCTTCGGATTTTCCTTCGCCCTGCGGGAGTCGCTTCAGTTCACAGGCTCTCATCTGCTCACCTCGTTGCTCGCGTTCAATCTCGGAGTGGAACTGGGCCAGTTGCTGGTCATAGCCTGCGCACTTCCCGTACTGGCCGTTCTCTTCCGACGGGTCGTCGCGGAGCGTGTGGGCGTGATCGTGATTTCGGCGATTCTGGCGCACAGTGCCTGGCACTGGATGACGGCCCGTTTCGCAACCCTGCGCGAATACCGCTTTGTGAGGCCGGTGCTTGATGCCAGTTTTCTGGCCGGGTTACTGCGAGGCCTGATGCTGCTTCTTATCGTGATTGGCGCTGCCTGGGCACTCTCGGGTGTGCTGTCGCGGCTGGCTCGAACGCCGCAATCAAGAATGGCAAACAGAGGATCGGGAATCAGTTCATGACAAAGACGTTGGGCTGGACTTTGGTGGTCTTGACCTGCATCGTCGGCGTGCTGCCGGGGGCCGGTTTCGCGCAGTCAGCGCAGCCGAATGGCCAGCGTTCTACCGGTCACGGCGTTTATAGCAGGGAGCAATGGATGCGGGGGCGCGACGTGTACGCGGGACTCTGCGCGGGATGCCATCCGGCCATCACCCACGTTGGTCCCATGTTCACAACGTCATGGGCGGGGAAGAAGCTTTCCGACCTGTTCGGGTTCTTGCGCGAGCGGATGCCGAAGAACGACCCGGGAAGCCTGTCGGAGCAGGAGTATGTGGACGTGATGTCGTACATGCTGCGACTGAACGGAATGCCCGCTGGTGTCGAGGAACTTCCGGCGGATTCACTCGCACTGACAAAGATCCGGATCGATAGCTCTCGCGTCAAACAGCCGTAAATAATTGAAAATTGCAAAATTGAAAATTGCGGGTCTTCCGGGGATGGAGTGGGTGGAAGGACCGGATTCTCGCCGTTAAAAGCCTTTGAACGCAGAGGCGCGCAGAGGAAACACGGGAGGTGCGCCGAGGAAGGCAACCAATCACAACGACCACCGCACCAGAAGCCCAGGAACAACGGCGTCGAATCGGAACGGCCTGACGCCCGGAAAGACCTTCGCGTTCCTCCGCGCTGCCTCCGCGCGCTCCGCGATCAAGATGTTTTGACGTTTGTAACGACGACTGAACCGCCCACTCGAGAGCCTGAAGACCCAAATTACCATTTGCTCCCCTAACGAGGAAACAATTCATGGCGTATCGGTTCACAACGCGTCGCATCGGCATAGCGGTCTTCGGCGCGGCTGTCGTCGCGCTTGGAATCACGGGATCGACACGCCAGTCCAGCGCCGTGCAGGGCGCGGCGAAAGTGCGCGGTAACGTGCCCGGCGAATGGCGTTACTGGGGTGCCGATGCGTGGAGCACGCGCTATTCGCCGCTCGACCAGATCAACTCGCAGAACTTCGGGTCGCTCGAAGTCGCGTGGCAGTGGAACGCGAGCGCGTTCGGGCCTGACGAGTATTATCGCACCACGCCGCTGTATGCGAACGGCCGCTTGTTCACCGTCGCGACGACGCGGCGCATCGCGGCGGCGATCGATCCGGAAAGCGGTGAGACGTTATGGATGTGGCGCCTGAATGAAGGCATCCGATGGCAGAAGGCGCCCCGCCAGTTCGCGGGTCGAGGCCTCGCGTATTACCAGGACGGCGCCACTGAGCGCGTGCTCGTGGTAACTCCCGGTTATCACCTCGCGTCGCTCGATGCGAAAACAGGTATCCCCGATCCGAAGTTCGGGAAGAACGGCGTCGTCGACCTGATGGAAGGACTCGGCATGCCGCTGGTTCCGGTTGCGGTCGATGACTCGCTGTCGCTGGAAATCAGCGACGTACGTCCGATGCGAAAGGCGCGCCCGGGCGAGACGTGGGATCCGATCAAGAAGATCGGCGCGGACGGCACCATCAGCATCGATCCATCGTACGGCCAGATCGCCGCAAGCTCGCCGCCGATCGTCGTCGGCGACGTGCTGATCGTCGGAAACTCCTCGATTCACGGCTACTACCCCGTTCGTGTCCGCAACATCCCGGGCTTCATTCGTGGCTTCGACCTCAAGACCGGAAAGCAGCTCTGGAAGTTCAACCTCGTTCCGCAACCCGGTGAGTTCGGCGCGGAAACATGGGAGAAGGGCTCGAAGATCGGCGACGAGGGCGTCGGCAAGAACGACGCGTGGGCGACGTACTCCGCCGATCCGGAGTTAGGCATCGTCTACATCCCGGTCGGCATGCCCCTGATGGACGAATACGGCGGGCATCGTCCGGGCGCGAACCTGTACGGCAACTCGATCGTCGCGCTCGACGTGAAGACCGGTAAACGGAAGTGGCACTTCCAGATGGTGCACCACGACATCTGGGACTACGACACGCCGATGGCGCCGAACCTCATGGACATCACGGTCAACGGCCGTCCGCGCAAAGTTGTGGCGCAGACCACGAAGCAGGGTTGGATCTACACGTTCGATCGTGTCACGGGTGAACCCATCTGGCCGATGCCGGAGACGCCGGTGCTCCAGAGTGATGTGCCTGGCGAGAAAACGTGGCCGACGCAGCCGATTCCGTCGCGCCCTGCGCCGTATTCGCATCAGGGCCTGCTCGAGTCGGACCTGATCGACTACACGCCCGCCATCAAGGACTCGGCGCTCAAGTTGGCGAAGAATTGTCGCATGGGACCGTACTTCATCCCGGCGCCTCTCTCTGACGGTTCCGTGTCCGGTGGCCTGAAGTGCGCGTGGTACGCGCCTGGTGCCAGTGGCGGCGTAAACATCGACGGTGGCGCGGCACACGATCCGGAAACGGGCATGCTGTTCGTCGGTGGCCAGAGCGGTCTTGGAACGATTACGCTGCAGAAGGATCCCTGCTCCGAATTCCGCTACAGCTCACCGCGCGACAACTGCGGGAAACTGGGTGCACTTCCCGCGCCACCAGGCTACAAGCCAGCTGAGGTGGGATCAGGTCGCAACGTCGCCGTCAACAATATTGATGGCGTATCGATCCTGAAGCCGAAGCAGATGGGTGGCGTTACAGGTTACGACATGAACACCGGTGACAAGAAGTGGTGGCTCCCGAACGGCGGTGTGTTCCGGACACCGACGCCAACCAGTCCGTTGTTTGCTGGTGTGACGCTCCCACCGCAGCCCGCCATCGGCGGCCAGCCGCAGGTGATCAACACCAGGACGCTCATGATCTACGGCACCGGTCGTAGTGGTGGCGCCGGCGGTCGTGGTGGACGCGCCGGTGGCGCGGCGCCAGCCGGAGGTGCTGCCGCACCAGCCCAGCCGGCAAATCAGCCGCAGCTCTATGCCATCGACAAGGCAACCGGCCAGCAGGTCGCGTCGGTACGGATCCCGCAAGTGAACACCGCCGTCCCGATGACGTTCATGCACAAGGGACGCCAGTACATCGTGTTCGCATACGGTCAGGGTGCCAATACGGGATTGACCGCCCTCTCATTGCCGGTTGCGCCGACGGGTGGTGGAGGACGGAGCGGGCCACCGAACAGTACGCGCTGATAGACGCCAGGCAGTAAGAACGAGGAGCCGCCCGACCAGGGCGGCTTCTCTTTTCATTCCAGGTACCACAGAGCCTAACGAGGCACAAACACCCACGCACCATTGACGTTGACCGTATGCTTGATCTCGGGCACAGGACGTGGCTGGTGGTCGTAGCCCTGCGGCGGCGGAAAGGTGGTCGGCTGGGAATACTCGTTGTACGCCGGGTGCGAGTCGATCCCGATCAGGGCGCCGAGCCGTCCGCCAAGACCACGGGCAACCGCCTCCGCCCGTTGCCGTGCGAGCGCGGTGGCCTGCTCGAGCGCCCGCGCGACCGCCGTATCCACGCCTTCGTGCAGAAATTGCGGCGCAGCCGATGCACTGGCTCCTCGCACGTAGGCCGCCGACGTCAGCGCTTGCACACGGGAGAGCGACGCGACAAAACGGACCGCAGCCCGGCTGGTGTACCCGTTCCGCTGGTTGGCTGCCGGTGTCGGGTAGTTCACCAGCGTCGGTACCACGCCGTACTCCACCAGAGACAGCTCGTCGGCACCCCCGGTGCGTCGCAACGTATCGATCACGCCGCTCGATGCCCTGGCGGTCTGGTTCACCGCCTCCTCCGCCGTCGGCGCGGTGGACTCGACCAGGAGGTACATCACCGCGCGCGTCGGCACGAGCCTAACGACTACCTGCGCCGACCCGCCGATCCGGACTCGCACGGTATCCGGGGGTTGCGCGAGGCCTGCCGTTCCCGTCAATGCCACCATCAGTGCAGCGACCGCTGCGTGTGACAAAAGATGTCTCATGTATCCTCCTGAGGCTGGGTGACGTCCGCTCCCTTCGAATCCTCCATCTGGCCGGCGCGAATACCAGAGCCATATTTGCCGACACGCCGTGGAACGACGTGCGTCGCGTCGCGCAATCACGGTTCCGGAGGATGAGATGACTGGTCGCTCCTCGCAGAACTGGTTAGGCACGTGTGCCCTGATCGCTGCCAGTATGACGTCCGCCGACGGCGCATTTGCACAACAACCGCCGCTCGACCTGATGCGCGCCTCGGTGGCAGACATCCAGCGGGCGGTGGCGGCGGGAACCCTCACCTACGAACGGCTCGTCGAGATGTACCTGGCGCGCATCGCCGCCTACGAGAAAGCGGGGCCGAAGCTCAATGCAATCATTCAGGTCAACCCGAAAGCCATCGAGGTGGCGCGGGCGCTCGATCGTGAACGCCGCGAAAAGGGACTGCGCAGTCCGCTCCACGGAATACCCGTCGCGGTGAAGGACGTGGTGGACGTGCATGACATCCCATCGGCAGGCGGCAACCTGGCACTCGCCGGCACCTACCCGGCCAATGACGCCACGGTCATTCGGAAGCTGCGCGACGCCGGCGCGATCATCTTCCTCAAGACCAACCTCGACGAATTCAACCTCGGCGCGCAGGGGTTGAGTTCGTTAGGCGGACAGGTGCTGAACCCATTCGACCTGACCCGCAATCCTGGCGGCTCGAGCGCGGGCACAGGCGTGGCCGTCACCGTGGGATTCGCCACCGTGGGCATCGCGACCGAAACAGGTGCGTCGATCCGGAGCCCGGCCAGCAACAACAGCATCGTCGGCATCGCGCCGACGCAGGGCCTGACGAGCCGCGCCGGTGTCATCGCGATCTCCTTTACACAGGATCGCATCGGGGCGCACGGGAAGTCCGTGGCCGACGCGGCACTGCTCCTGAGCTACATGCGGGGCATCGATCCGGAAGATCTGTTCACCTGGGAGAGCCTGGGCAAGCTCGACCAGCAGCGCTATGACGAAGGACTCGATACGCTGGCGCTCCGTGGCGCGCGGTTAGGCGTGTTGCGCGACCTTTTCCGCCCGGACAGCCAGTTCCAGCCGATCAACCGCCTGATCGAGCAGGAGATCACGTTCATCCGCCGGCGCGGTGGCGTCGTCATGGACGGACTCACCACGGGAATGAACCTGGTGGACTTCTTCCCGCTCGCCCGCGCCAGCACGTACGAATTCGAGACGGTCTTCGACGCGTACCTGCGGCGCCGCGGTCCGAACACGCCGGTGAAGAGCCTCAAGGAGCTCATCGCGAGCGGGAAATACCTGAAGCAGCTCGATGGTCAGTTTCGAACGGGGCAGCGACCGGGTCCACTCGACTTCGACCAGGAGTATCTCTCGCGACTTCAGAACCGCCTGACGATCCGGAAAGTCATCATGGAGCTGATGGATAAATGGCAGGTCGATGCGCTGGTCTATCCGTTCAAGGCGCTGACCGCGCCGCCCATCGGCACGGGCGATCGAGGGCCACGTGACAATCCCGTCAGTGCCATCACCGGATTACCGGCGATCGTGGTGCCGGCAGGTGTTGCGGCCGACGGCCTGCCGATCTCGATCGAATTCCTGGGCCGCCCGTTCAGCGAACGCCGCCTCGTCGAGATCGCGCACGCATATGAGCAAGCCAGCCGCAAGCGCATCGTGCCGAAGACGACCCCACCCTTGCCCGGCGAGGTGATTCGATAGAAATAGGTGTCTGACCCCTAGAATAAGGCGACGAATTAGGTGTCTGACCCCTATCTCGAGGGTGAGATGTT
>Ga0209486_10000238_pt1 | contig 26361 bp, 23 predicted proteins | sample NCCompost_FD_187518 | JGI IMG/M metagenome (GOLD analysis project Ga0209486, IMG submission 187518) | Agricultural soil microbial communities from Utah to study Nitrogen management - NC Compost (SPAdes) (version 2) | ecosystem: Environmental > Terrestrial > Soil > Agricultural land | place...
CTGCGTCGAGCGCTTCCACGGCAACCAACATGCGGTCGCGTGCCCAGTAGTGGAAGCCGAGCAGGTGTTGGAGATACTCCGGCGTCATGAAGAAAGCCTCTGGCTGCTGTTCTGCGCGAAAGTTGAGATCGCGAAGATACAAACAACCAGAGGCTAACGGTTATGCACGCCGATCAACGTGAGCCGGCGTGCGCCTCCGCGCTGTCGTACGCTTCACGCAAGGCGGCCATATCGATCTTCTTCATCTGCAGCATCGCTTCCATCGCGGCCCGCGCGCCGGGCGACGATTCATCCTTGTAGAGCTCGTCCACGTCCTTCGGTATTACCTGCCAGGAGAGCCCATAGCGGTCCTTGAGCCAGCCACAGACCTGCGCCGTCGGGTCACCTCCGGCGCCGAGCTTGTTCCAGTAGTAATCGATCTCTTCCTGGTTCTCGCAATGAATCTGCAACGAGATCGCTTCGTTGAACTTGAATTCCGGCCCCCCGTTGAGCGCGGTGAAGCGCTGACCGTCCAGTTCGAAATCCACCGTCATTACGGAGCCGGGCGTTTTTCTGTGCGTTTCCTGGCCGGCGGTCGAGTAACGGGTTGTGAGGTTGATCCGGGAGTTCTTGAAGATGCCGACATAAAACTTTGCGGCCTCTTCTGCCTTGTCATCAAACCACAAGCAGGGGACGATTTTCGTTTTCGCGGTCATGAATCCCTCCGGTCACTGAGTGGAACGGTCGAACGTTACCGGAAAGAAACTATAACCCTCGGCACGTTATGACGGTCGAGCATCAGTAACAATTCTCGAGCGCCGAGTTTGCTCCGCCTACGCCGCAGCGTGCACGGCCGGTGCCGCTGGCCGGCTTCGCATCTGCATAACGATGACGCCGATGATGGCCACTGTGATCGCGATGACCTGCGCGAGCGTCAGGCCCATGACGAACCGATCGTCCTTGGCCCGAAAGAACTCGATGAAGAAGCGTTCGGCGCCGGCCAGCACGAGGTACATCCCGAACAACCAGCCTTCGGCGTTTTTGTGCGCGCGAAAGCGCCAGAGGATCATGAACATCGCGAATCCGAGCGCCGTCTCGTAGAGCTGCGTCGGATGCACCGCGAGCACCGTATCCGGACTGACGCCCTCGGGGACCGGTGTTCCGAACAGGCGAGTCATGTTCTCTGCCGTTGATGCAGGCGCCCCTTCAGGGAACATGACGGCCAGGGGGCCATCCCACGGCTTCCCGTAGTCATCGCCCACTGCCCAGCATCCTGTCCGCCCAACGGAGTACCCGGCTGCGATGGCGATGCCCGCGACATCGGAGAAGCGCGCGAAGTTGAGCTTCTTGTGCCGGATCACCAGCCAGCAGGCGATCACCGAGCCGATGAAGCCGCCCCAGAAAACAAATCCCGCGCGTCCCCACAACGCCGACCAGTCCTGCACGACGATGCCGGCGTAATACAACTTGCCGCCGACGAGCGTGCCGATGACGCAGGCGAGAATGAGGTCGGGAATCGCGTCGGCTTCCCTCTGATAGCCTCGTCGCATCAGTTCATGCTGCGATATGATCTGCGCGATAACGAACGCGAGCAGCACAGCCAACCCGAAGCCCGTGACTTCGTGCGGCCAAAAGGGAAGCGGAATAACGAACGGATGGTGAACGATTGGCATCAAGTGCGGGCTAAGTGCTGATTGCTGCTTACTGGGGCTGGGTGCTGCTTGCCGGTGCTGGTCCTAACCAGGCGTTCTCAATTTTCAATCTGCAACCTGCAATTTGCAATTTGCAATTCTGTAATCACCCGCTGCCTAACGCCTTACTGGCATACGCATTCAAGCTCCAATCATCCCGGCGGCCGCGTTCTGCATGAAACAACCCCGCCCGGGCAATCATGGCGGCATTATCAGTCGCCAGCCGGACCGATGGAGCGTACACCTCGGCGCCGACGTCGGCCAGCCGCGTCCTGATTTCCGCGACCAGCGCCTGGTTGCAGGCGACCCCTCCACCCAGGACAACCCGTTCCCGTTCGTGCTGCTCAGCAGCCCTACGGACCTTCTCGGCGAGCGTTTCGATCAGCGCGTCCTGAAATCCGCGGGCAATATGCGCGGCATCACGCTCGATGTTGTCAGAGTCGCGAACGGCGTTCAGCACCGCGGTCTTCAGCCCACTGAACGAGACATCATAATAGTCGTCATCCCCGGGACGCTGGTTCCGACGAACCATGGGTCGGGCAAAGCGGAATCGCGATGAGTCACCATCGCGAGCAAGTCGCTCGATATGCCTGCCGCCAGGGTACGGGAGGCCAAGCAGTTTGGCGACCTTGTCGAACGCCTCGCCCGCCGCATCATCACGGGTCGCGCCGAGCACGTTGTAATCGCCCCAGGCGGGCACGTCGACAATCATGGTGTGACCGCCGGAGACGAGCAGTGCGGTGAACGGTGGGACCGCATTCGCATGCTCGAGCGATTGCGCGAACAGGTGTCCCTCCATGTGGTGCACGCCCAGCACCGGTTTGCCGGCGCCGAACGCGAGCCCCTTTGCATAGGAAACTCCGACGAGCAGAGCTCCCACGAGACCAGGCGCGTTGGTCACGGCCACGACGTCCACATCCTGGAGCTCGATGCCGGCCTCCGACATCGCGCGATCGACCACAGGCACGATCGCGGTGACATGCGCGCGCGACGCGATTTCGGGGACAACGCCGCCGAAGACGCGGTGCACGTCCTGCGAGAGGATGACAAGCGACCGCTGTGACACCTGGTCACCGGTTCCGGATACGACGGCGGCCGATGTTTCGTCGCAGGAGGTTTCGATGCCGAGTACAATCACGGGTGAATCGTGAATCGTGGATCGTGAATCGTCACGGCAGGCGCCTAACGCGCTGCGGACGACCCGGACGCCGGCACCGGGACGCCAAGCAGCTGCGCAACGAGAGCCCGATTGGCTGGAGAGTTCCAGTCGGATGCGCCGGCGACCCGCTTCCTGATCAGGCCATCGCGACCGATGAGGTACGTCGCAGGAATTCCGCGTGCCTCGTAGTCGGATTCCACCTTGCCCGATCCCTCGTGCAGTACCTCGAATGTGAGTCCCTTGCGCGCCACAAAATCGCGGATGCGCTGCTCGAAACCGGGATCGTCAACAGCAATCGCCACCACCTTCAGTCCGGCGGTCGCGAAGTCGTCATGCAGCGCCTGGATCGACGGCATCTCCAATTCGCAGGGTCCGCACCACGTCGCCCACAGGTTCAGCAGCACCACCTGGCCACGATAGTCGGCGATTCCACGCGCGACTGGCTGCGCATCCAGCGTGACGGCACGGAAGTCGGGGGCGGGTGCGCCGGGCGCGACCCGCGATTCCGCCAGCTCGAACGCTCCCGAATACGCAAGGGCCGCCGCGGCACCTGCCACAACAACGGCAGTGACGATCACGCCGCGGTTCACGCCTGCTCCGAGCAGCGGGCACGCAATTCACGAATCTCTGCTGCCGTATCCGACGCCGTGAAGACCGCGTTGCCAGCGACGAACGTATCAGCGCCCGCTCGCCAGCACCGCGTGATCGTGTCACGCGTGACGCCACCGTCCACCTCCAGCGCGGCCGATGATCCGACCGCACTGAGGAGCTGCCGCGCTCGTGCGATCTTCTCCACCGATCCCTCGATGAACTTCTGGCCGCCGAAACCCGGATTCACCGACATAACGAGCAGCAGGTCGATGTCCCGCGCCACGTCGCGAAGCGACTCAACCGGTGTCGATGGGTTGATTGCCACCCCGGCCCGGCAGCCGAGCTCGCGAATCCGGTGCAACTGCCGATGCAGGTGCGGAGCGGCTTCCTGGTGGATCGTCAACACATTCGCACCGGCACCGACGAACGATTCAAAGTACTTCTCGGGCTCGACGACCATCAGGTGCACATCGAGCGGGAGCTTCGTCAGCCGCCGAAGCGTTTCGATCACCTTCGCGCCAAACGTCAGGTTCGGAACGAACCGGCCGTCCATGACATCGACGTGCATCCAGTCCGCACCGCCGTCTTCACAGCGCGCGACGTCTTCGGCAAGCCGGCCGAAGTCAGCGCTCAGCACCGACGGCGCGATGCGCACGGTCATGGTCTGCCCGAAATTCGAATCGAAATGAACGCCGATGCCGTCACGGCGCTTCCGGCCGGCGGTACCTGACTTACCACGAGGCCGGCCGGCAATGCACTCGTCGAATCATACGTCGTCTCGGCGATCTTCAACCCAAGCTGCTCGAGTGCGGCACGCACCTCGAACAGCTCCCGCCCGATGATGTCGGGCATCAGCAGCTCCGACGGCCCCGTGCTGACGACGATCTCGACCGGCGTGCCCTGTGGCACCTGTTGCCCGGCGTCAGGCTGCGATGACAACACCATGCCTCGGGCCTGCGACCCCGGGCGCTCGATGACCTGCCCGATCTCGAGATTCGCGGTCCGCAATGCGGCAATCGCGTCGTCGCGCGACATCCCCGAGACGCTCGGCACCGCAACCCGGAGTTGCCCGGCCGAGATGTCGAGGGTCACGACGACCTCGGGCCCCACTGCCGTCCCGGCGGCCGGCGTCTGCGCGAGTACATAACGACGCGGCGCGGTCAGGGATGGCCGCGTCTCGCCTAACGCGGCACGCAGTCCGGCCTCGGCCAGCTTCCGCTCGGCTTCGTCGAAGCGGAGTCCAACCACCGGTGGCACGACGGAGCTCGGCGCCGGTCCGGTGTCCGGTAGCAACACCACCGCCACGAGCAGCCACGCCACGGAAAATGCGGCGAAGGCGATGATTGCATGGTTTTTGGCGACCGGACTACGCACCCACTCTCCGAGGGCCTTCCCACGTTCAGAAAGGGTCACGTCGCTGGGCCCCTCCGCAGCCGTGCCGCAAACGAACCGTCGGTGCCATGCACCTGGGGCAACACGCGCAACCGGCCCCTGTCCAGCACCTCGTCAGGCACCGTCCCCGCTGGTGGCCCCTCGAGCGTCCAATCGGGATGCTGCGCGAGAAACGCGTCCACTTGTTCGTCATTCTCCTCATGCTCGAGTGAACAGGTGCTGTACACCAGCAGGCCGCCGGCCATCACGTGTGTCGCCGCGACGCGCAGAAGTTCGGCCTGCGCGGCGGCGAGGATCGCCAGGTCGGAATGACGCAGCCGCCACCGTGCGTCCGGATGCCGGCGGAACGTCCCGGTTCCCGTGCAGGGAACGTCGAGCAGGATCGCGTCGAGGCGCGACGCTGCCGGGCGCGCGGCGTCCATCGCGACGAGTCCCACGTTGCCGGCGTCGAGTCGGTCGAGGTTCTCCGCCATCCTGCGGAGCCGGGCCGGAGAGCGGTCCGCCGAGAGGACATAGCGCGCGTCACGGGAAAGCTCCAGCGATTTGCCGCCGGGCGCGGCGCAGAAATCGCCGACGACCGATCCCGGCGCCAGCGCCGCATAACGAGTCACCAGCGTGGCCGCCGGGTCCTGGACGAAACAATGACCCTGCCGCCAGGCCGCGAGCTCGAGGAGGGCGGTCCCCTGTGGCAACTGGATGCTGTCCGGTACCAGTGGCACGTCCTCCGGTAAGACGCCACTGCGTTCGAGTGAGGTCTCGAGCTGCTCATGCACGACGACCCAGGGACGCAGCACGACCCGCGCTTCCTCGTTGTTCCGCTGGAGCAGCCGTTCGGTGTCACGTGAACCGAACCGACTTACCCAGCGCTCCACCAGCCAGCGGGGATGCGAGTACTTCCGGGCGAGCTGTCCGACTTCGTCATCCGCTGCCTTCCCCTCGGTGGCCAGCTGCTCGCGCTCGCGGTCGACTCGGCGGAGGACCGCATTGGCCAGTTTGCTCGCGCCGATGCCATGCCGGACCTTCGCCAGTTGCACCGTCTGCGCGATCGCCGCGTAAGGCGGCACGCTGTTCATGTACAACAACTGGTAGACGCCGAGGCGCAGGAGGTCAGTGAGGTCGGCATGCAGGCGAGCGATTCCGCCGCGCACACGCGGATGCAGCGCAGAATCGAGATCCTCGCGCCGGCGAAGCAGTCCGTATACGAGTTCCTGCGTCCATCGCCGGTCGCGCGCGTCGAGATTGGACGTACGTCGATCGAAGGCCGCATCGAGCAGCAATCCGTCGCGCAAGTCGGCGAGCACGTCAGCAGCGGCAACGCGTGCGTCCGTCACGCTGGAATGATGAACCGGGACTGCGCCGAGGAGCATGCCCTAAAGATGGGGGATGGCAGATGACTGATGCAGATGCGTTTTACCGGCGCGCCCTCTTTTGGTGCAATGGTGCGCCAGATTCTTCCGCTCATGCCTCGATACGGGACAATTCGTTGCAATTCCGCCTCTCCTGCTTCACCGAGGTCCGCGCATACCTTTCCTTCCATCTCGAGCCAGCGCCCATGAGGCGTGCCGAGATCCGCTAAACCGATTTCGGAAACCAACCGGCCAGACTCATTCCAGCGGGCAGACCAAATCCACTCCGCGTCCAAGCGCCCTCTCCTGCTCGTCGAGCGGGAGCGGTCAGGAACGCGCTCCATTCACGCCGATCCAGAGGACGGCGTATTGCGCCCGAACTCTTTCGGTGTATCTTCGGGGTCCCTCTGTCGATTCCCAGCGGCCCCGATCGACGATGAAATAGGGAGGCGGCGCGACAGCGCGCGCTTCAAGCGGTCTTCCGAGGGAGGTGAAGATGCAGTTTGCTGAGCGGTTCATACGCCGGCCTGTTCTCGCCAGCATGGTGAGCCTGGGACTCGTGCTCGTCGGTTTGATCGGATACACGCGCCTGCCAGTGCGTGAATTTCCCGATGCGGATTCGCCGGTTGTCACCGTGACGACGTTGCTCCCTGGCGCCAGCCCGCAGGTCGTCGAGTCCGCTGTTACCGACATCCTTGAGGAAGAACTCTCGAGCGTTGAGGGGCTCCGTACGATGTCGAGTTCGAGCGCGGAGCAGATCAGCACCATCACGCTGGAGTTCCTGCTCGACCGGCCGATCGAAGATGCGGCCCAGGACGTTCGCGACAAGGTCGCTCGCATCCGCGGCTTTTTACCCGAGGATATCGAGGAACCGGTCGTCGCCAAGGAAGATGCCGACGCCTTCCCGATCATCTTCATGGCGCTCTCGTCGGACAGCTACAGCCTCATCGAGCTGTCGGACATGGGCGACCGGCTCATCAAGCCACGCCTGCAGACGATTCCCGGCGTATCGGGTGCGCCGATCTTCGGTGAGCGCCGCTTCTCGATGCGGGTCTGGTTGTCGCCGCGCGAGTTGGCGGCGCGCGGCATGACGGCGCAGGACGTCGAAGCGGCAATTCGCTCGCGGAGCATCGAAATCCCCGCCGGCCGCATCGAATCAGAACGGCGCGAGTTCTCGGTTCGCTACCTCGGTGAAATGAAGACCGCCGACGAGTTCAGCGAGCTCACGGTCTCGAGTCGCGAAAATCAGCTGGTGAAGCTGCGCGACGTCGCACGGGTGGAAGCCGGACCCGAAGACGAGCGTTCAGTCACGCGATATTCAGGTAAGGACGCGGTCTTCATTGGCGTCGTTAGGCAGTCGAAGGCCAACGTGCTCGACGTGGCGGCGGGCGTGCATCGCGAGTTGCCGGCGATTCGTGCCGCATTGCCTCCCGGCGTGACGCTGAACATGGCGTTCGACGGAACAATTTTCGTCGAGCGGTCGATCGATGAAGCACGCGAAACGCTGCTGCTCACCGCCGGCCTGGTCATCTTCATCATCTTCATGTTCCTGGCGTCGCTTCGTGCGACGATCATTCCCGCGCTGGCGATTCCGGTCTCGATCATCGCCACGTTCGCGATTCTGTCGGCGCTCAACTACTCAATCAATACCTTTACGCTGCTCGGTCTGATCCTGGCGATCGGCATCGTGGTTGACGACGCCATCATCGTCCTCGAGAACGCGTATCGACACCAGGAAGAGCTGGGGAAAGATCCCGAAACGGCGGCGATCGACGGCACGAAGGAGATCACCACCGCCGTCATTGCGACGACCATTGCGCTGGTGGCCGTCTTCTCACCGCTGTTGTTCCTGACCGGGATTACGGGGCGCCTGTTCAACGAGTTCGGCGTGGCTGTCGGCGGTTCGGTGCTCATTTCCGGCATCGTCGCGCTCACGCTGACGCCGATGCTGTCGGCGAAGATCCTTCGCGTGTCGAAGCGAGAGTCCGCGTTTCACCGGCGCGTGCACACCGACCTGATGCGGATCACGAACACGTATGTGCGAGGGCTCTCAGCGGCGTTGCGCCGGCCCTCTGTCGTGATCGCGGGCGGTGCGCTGCTGTCCGCGTCGGCGGTCGTGCTCTACAACGTCCTGGAGCGCGAGTTTGTACCGGCGGACGATCGTGGCTTCTTCTTCACGTTCGTCATCGCGCCTGAAGGCGCGTCGGTACAATACACGGACGAATACCTGAAGCAGATCGAGGCGATCGCGGCCCGGACGAAGGACATCCGCAGCTCGTTCTCCTTCGTGGGCTTCGGCGGTTCGCCGAGCTCCGGGTTTTTCGGCGCGATCCTGACCGATCGGGAAGAGCGCGATCGATCGGCGCAGGACATCATCAACGAAGTGCAGCCGCAGTTCTTCTTCGGGGTGCCGGGTGTTTTTGCGTTCGCGTCGAACCCGCCGGCGTTCGGTGGATTTCTGCCGCCCGTGCAGTTCGTCGTGCGTCACCGCGATTTCGAGACGCTGGCCAACGGGATGGATGCTTTCGTCAATCGCGCCCGGACGATTCCCGGGTTGATGAATGTCGATACGGACCTTCGCGTCACGCGTCCTGAACTGGTCGTCAGTCTCGATCGAGATCGCGCCGAAGACCTCGGCGTCCCCGCGCGCGACATCGCGGTCACGCTGCAGACCATGCTGGGCGGCCGTGATGTGAGCCGGTTCACGTCGGACAACAAGCTCTATGATGTCATCCTCCGACTCGATCCAGCCGAACGCGCGACGCCGTCGGACATATCCGGACTGAAAGTGCGCGGCCGTGATGGCCAGCTCGTACCGCTCGACGCCGTCACGAGAGTGGAGGAACGGAGTGGGCCGCGACAATTGAACCATCACAACCGGGTGCGCTCGTTCACCCTGTCGGGCAGCCTCGCGCCCGGTTTCACGTTAGGCCAGGCGCTTGATTCATTAAACGCGGCGGCCGCCGAGGTGCTGCCGGCGGGGAGCACGATCGACTATGCCGGTGAGTCGCGTGAATTCCGCGACAGCGGTGGCGCGCTGGCGTTTGCGTTTGCCCTGGCGCTGATCTTCGTCTACATGGTCCTGGCGGCCCAGTTCGAGTCGCTGTTGCATCCGTTCACCGTCCTGCTGGCGGTGCCGCTGGCCGTGACCGGCGCGTTGGGCGCTCTCTGGATCGCAGGGTCAACGCTGAACGTCTACAGCCAGGTCGGCATGATCCTGCTCATCGGCCTTGTGTCGAAGAATTCGATTCTGCTCGTGACGTATGCGAACGACCTCCGGGCGAAGGGGATGGACGCGGTGGCGGCGATGCGCGAAGCCGGCCGGATCCGGCTGCGCCCGATCCTCATGACGTCGGTGGCCGCCGTGTTCGGCGCGCTGCCAATCGCGCTGGGTCTTGGCGCGGGTGCCGCCAGCCGGCGCCCGTTAGGCTACGCGATCATCGGCGGCCTGGTGGTGTCGACGCTGCTGACATTGTTCCTCGTGCCGGCGGTGTTCGTGGTGTTCGAGAAGTCGCGCCGGACGAAGCCGATGTCGGCACCCACAGGTGGAACGCACACGCCGGAGTGGACGCGCCCGCAGCCGGTCGCGGGCGCGGCGGCGAGGATGGAGATCCCATGAATTGCAAATTGAAAACTGCAGATTGCAAATTGCAAATTGTTGCGGGGTTGCTGCTCTGCGCGGCTCCGATTGTGCCGGCGCAAACGACGACGGCACCCGTTGTGACACTGAGCGAGGCGCGGCAGCGCGCTATTGCGGTGGATCCGAACTCGGTGGCGGCTTCACAGCGGATCCGCGTTGCAGGATGGGAACGACGGGCGGCAACCGCCGATCTGTATGCGCCGCGGCTCAACGGGTCCATCAACTACATCCGGTATTCCGAGCCGTTCTTCAACTTCGGGACGGGTAGCGTCAGCCCTAACGCGGCTGCCGCGTCGCTCGAAGCATCGTATGTCATTCTCGGCGCCGGAAAGCTCGGCACATTGAAGAGTTCACGGGCCGCACTGGAGAGCGCCGAGGCGAATGAAACAGCGACACGGTTTCAGTCGGCGTTATTCACTGACGCCGCGTATTTCGGCGTCCTGGCGTCACGCGAGTTGTCGCGTGTCGCTGCCGATCGCGTAAAGCGCGCTGAAGAGCAGCTGGCCATGGCGCGAGTCCGGGTTGTGGCTGGTGAGGCGATCGCGTCGGATTCGCTGCAGTTGTTGCTCGAGCTGAATCGCGCCCGGTTCGCCCTCCTGCGACAGGACTCGGCGGTCGTGGCATCGCGCTTCCAACTCGGAAGCCTGATCGGGCTGCCGGGTCCTGCCGACGCTGCGCCGTTCGATACCACGACGCTGCCCGACCTGCCGTTCTCGGAAGAGCAGGCAATCGCGGAACTGCGTCAGCGAGGTCCCGATGTCGAAGCGGCGCGGGCAGAAGAAAAGCGTGCCGAGTCGGTGTTAGGCGCTGAGCGTGAACGGTACCTGCCGGCGCTGACGCTGTCGGCGACGACCGGTGCGTACGACAGCGAGCTCTTTCCAAACGCGCTCAAGCGCTCACAGCTTCAGCTGGCGATGGTGTTGCCGTTCTGGGACGGCGGACAACGTGAACTGGCCGTCGCACGGCTCCAGGCGGATCGCAACGTCGCCAGAGCGCGTCGCGAGGAGCGCGAGCGGTCGGCGGGTGAACGGATCGTGCAGTCGTATCACGGATACCGCACCGCCCGCGCCGGCATCGCGCTGGCGCTGGTTGGCGTGACAGCCGCCTCCGAGACCTACCGCGTGCAGCGCGCTCGTTATGGAGAAGGCGCCACCACCATTCTCGAGTTGCTCGAGGCGCAGATCGCGCTGAGCGAGGCCGAGGCGGCGCTGGTACAGGCACGCTTTGGTGCGCGACTCGCGTTGTCACAGATCGAAACGTTGCTGGGTCGTCGCGTGTTCGAGTCCGGCGACCGCACTAACCGCTAGGGGACCATATGTCATTTTCATTTCGCCGCCTGACGAATCGACGGGGCAACGGTCGGCCGGCCATTGTCGGTGCGGTGCTGGTTGTCGGCATCGCCATCATCTTCCTGCTGATGCGTGGTCGCGGAGGCCAGGCGGCGCAGGAAGGCGGGGGCGGGGAGGGCGCAGCCGGCGGTGGTCCACCCGCCATGCCACCGATGCCCGTCGACGTCGACACCGCGCGACGGCGATCGGTCGTCGACGCGGTGCGCGCCACCGGACGCATCGAAGCGCTGCAGGCAATCGAATTGCGTCCCGATGAACAGGGACGTGTCACGGCCATCCTGTTCCGTGAAGGGCAGTCGGTCGCGGCGGGGACGCCGCTGGTGAAGATCGACGATGCCATGCTCAAGGCGCAGGCGGAGCGCGCCAAGGCCGATCGCGACCTGTCGAACCAGCAACTGGAGCGCGTCAGGCGGCTTCGCGCGCAGAACGCGGCGTCGGCGGCAGACCTCGAACGTGCCGAAGCAGCAGCTCGCAGCAGTGAGGCCGGGCTGGCGTTGCTCGACTTGCAGATCGCGCGTACGACGGTAAAGGCGCCGTTCGGCGGCGCGATTGGCCAGCGCTTCGTGAGCGTCGGTGATTACGTGACCACCGGGACGCGACTCCTCACGCTGCAGACGGTCAACCCGCAACGCGCGGTGATCGAAGTGCCGGAGCGTTATGCGGTGAAACTGCGGCCAGGCCAGACCGTGGATTTCAGCGTGGCGTCGCAGGAAGGACGCACTTTCCGCGCCCGAGTCGATTTCATCGACCCGGTCGTGCAAGGTGAAAGCCGCACCATACTGGTGAAGGCGAGCGCGCCGAATCCGGGCGGGCTTCTCAAGCCGGGGATGTTCATCGAGGCCCGGCTGGCGACGGCGACACGGGCGAACGCCATCGTCGTTCCCGAAGATGCCGTACAACCGCTGCGATCGGCGAACGTGGTGTGGGCGGTGGTCGACGGGAAGGCGAGCCGGCGCGTAGTGACGTTAGGCGTCCGGTCGGCCGGAATGGTCGAAATCGTGAACGGCGTACAGGCCGGTGAAATTGTCGTCGTGGGCGGCCTGGAACGGATGGGTGAAGGGGCACCGGTCGCGCCACGCCCGCGTGGACAGGCTACGCCGCCGGCGACACCAGTTGATAGCGCTACCAAGGCCCCGCCAGCGAAAGGCTAACCGCACCTTTGTAGCGATAGGGGTCACGAAATAGGGGTCAGACACCTATTCTCGAATGGAACTAGGTGTGCTGACCCCAAAGAACTAGGTGTCTGACTTCCAAAGACTTAGGTGTCTGACCCCAAAGAAATAGGTGTCTGACCCCTAATTCAGGTGACCCCTAATAGGTGTCTGACCCCTATTTCTCGAACGTGTCTCCGGCGGCGACTCCACGCCCCTGGGCCCAATCCAGCGACGCCAGTCTGCGGCGGCCGGCGGGGTGTGCATAGGCAATCCGCACGCTGCCCTCGCCACACCCTACGAGCAACCCCATCTCGTCGATTCCGAGCACGACCCCAGGGTCTCCCTCCACGTCCTGCGCCACGCGTGCACCGAACAGCTTTACTTCCGTGCCGCGCAACGTGCTGTAGGCGCCGGGGACGGGGTCGAACGCGCGAATCGTTCGCGACACGTCGATGGCCGGCTTCGTCCAGTCGATGCGCGCCTGCTCCCGCGTGATCTTCCCGGCATAGGTTACCCACGTCTCGTCCTGCGGCTGCCCGGCGCTATCACCTAACGACACAAGCGTCAGCGCCTCGACGATCGCCAGCGCGCCAAGTTCGGAGAGCCGCATCGTCAGCTCACCCCCCGTTTCGTCGTCGAGGATGGGCGTTCGCGCCTGCAGGAGTACGGGGCCGGCATCGAGCGCCGGCACCATCCGCATGATGGACACGCCCGATTCCGTGTCGCCGGCGAGGATCGCGGCCTGGATCGGTGCTGCCCCGCGCCAGCGCGGGAGCAACGACGCATGGATGTTGAGTGTGCCCAGCGACGGGAGATCGATCAATTCCTTCGGCAGGATGTGCCCGTAGGCGACGACCACCGAGAGATCGGGCGCGACGTCGCGCACCGCGGCGATGAACGCGGGGTCGCGCGGCTTTTCAGGTTGCAGGACCTGGAGCTCCTCCTCCAGCGCGACGAGCTTCACCGGCGGTGGCACGGTGGCGCTGCGATGGCGACCCTGCGGTTTATCCGGCTGCGTGACGACCGCGACGACGTCGCAGCCCTCGCCTAACAGCGCGCGAAGTGCGGGAGCGGCGAATTCAGGGGTGCCCCAGAACAGGACGCGCATGTCACTGGCTCTCGTCCCCTGAGGTACGCTCGGCGGCCATGGACGCCGTGAGGACGCGTCGCTGGCCCGGATACTTCTCCTTCAAGTCTTCCCACCGCGCCATGACCCCGCGTCGCTTGAGAAAGCTCAGGTAGTCGATGAAGAGCTTTCCGTGGAGATGGTCGATCTCGTGCTGGAACGCGCGGGCGAGGAGCTCGGTGGCTTCACGCTCGAACGTGTTCCCCTCCAGATCAATCGCGCGCACTGTCACGCGCGCCGCGCGATCCACGTCGCCATAAATGTCAGGGATCGACAGGCATCCTTCTTCGGCGCGCTCGCTTCCGGATTCGGCGATGATCTCCGGGTTGATGAGAACGAGCGGTTCGTTGTCGACGTCCACCACCGCGACCCGCTCCAGGCGACCGACCTGTGGCGCGGCGAGGCCGATGCCCTGTGCCGTACGCATGGTCTCGAACATGTCTTCGACCAGGCGCCGGATCTCATCGGTGATCCCGGTAACCGGGATGGTCTCCTCCCGGAGAACCGGCGAACCAAGAACGTGGATCTCGAGCAGGCTCACGCCGTGGCCCCACTCGTCGTTGAGCCGGCCACACGGGCGATGCGGCCGCGTTCGACGACAACACGGGACTCGCCGGTCTTGATCGTGATGTGATCTTCCATCGACTTCTTGGCGTCTTCGCCGCTCGCTTCCTTGATGTGCACCACTTCGCCCACCAGTCCGCCGGCGGTCACGACACTGTCGCCCTTCCGAAGATTGCGCAGCCGTTCCTCGTGCTGCTTTCGCTGTTTTTGCTGCGGCCGGATCATGAGGAAATAGAAAATCGCAAAGATCGCTCCCATCTGGATCAGGAGCGGCAACATCGGATTGGTTGTTCGGGGAGCGGCCTGGAGGAGCAGCGTGAAAACTGGGGCGAAGATCATGTCTGGGATTCCGGTGCGGAGGCCAGGCGGTTCAGCCATTCGCTGGCCCAGCTATCAAATGTGCCTGCGTTGATTGCGTCGCGTGCGCCACGCATCAGCGACACGAGGAAATGTACATTGTGCAGCGACAGCAGGCGGAGCCCCAGGATCTCGTCCGTGACGTACAGGTGGCGGAGATACCCTCTTGAGAATCGGCGGCACGCGCTGCAGTCGCAGCTCTCGTCAATCGGCCTGGCGTCAGTACGATATTCGGCACGCTTGATGTTGATGCGGCCGGCGCTGGTGAAGGCGGTTCCGTTGCGCCCCATCCGTGTCGGCGCCACGCAGTCGAAGAGATCCACGCCGCGCCGGACACCTTCGATCAAGTCCTCCGGAAACCCGACGCCCATGAGATACCGTGGCCGGTCGAGCGGAAGCTCCGGCTGCACAACCTCGAGCGTGGCGTACATGTCCGCCTTGCTCTCGCCCACGGAGAGTCCGCCGATCGCGAACCCTGTCCAGTCGTTCATTCCTCTGATGGTTCGCGCAGCTTCCCTGCGGAGTTCTGTGTGAATGCCGCCCTGGACGATAGGGAAAAGCGCTTGAGGTGAATCGTGAATCGTGAATCGTGAATCGTGGGGGCCTCTTGCCTCTGGCCTTTGGTCTCTGACCTCGTTGAGGCATCTCTCCAACCACCGAATCGATCGGTCCGACGCGTCCTTAGCGTCCTTGAAGGTGGACTGGCCAGGAATGACGTGGTCGAACTGCATGATCACGTCGGCACCGAGGTTCCGCTGAATCTGGATGACTGATTCGGGCGTGAACCGGCGGCGCGATCCGTCGATGTGACTCCGGAATTCAACGCCATCCTCATCGACGCTGCGCAGGCCCTCGAGCGAGAACACCTGGAAACCGCCCGAGTCGGTCAGGATGGGTCCATTCCAGGCCATGAACCGGTGGAGCCCACCCAGATCGCGGACCACATCATCACCGGGACGGAGATGGAGGTGGTATGTGTTGGCGAGAATCATGCTGGCGCCGGCGGCGATGAGATCGTCGGGATCCAGCGCTTTCACCGTGCCAAGTGTTCCCACCGGCATGAACACCGGCGTCTCGATGGCGCCATGGGGCGTGTGAAAGGCGCCGGTACGCGCAGAACCGCTGCTGGCGTGGACGTGAAACGCGAAGCTGCTCACGGGTCCTCGTTAGGTAATGAGCATTGCATCGCCATACGAGTAGAACCGGTAGTCGTTGGCCAGCGCGACCCGGTACGCCTCCATCGTGAGCTCGTATCCGGCGAAGGCGGCGACCAACATCAGCAGCGTGGAGCGCGGAAGATGGAAGTTGGTGATCAACCTGTCCACGGCGCGAAACGTGTAGCCGGGGGTGATGAACAAGTCGGTTTCGCCGCTCGCGGGATGAAGCCGTCCGTCCGGCGTCGCGACCGTTTCCAGTGTACGGGTGGAGGTGGTGCCCACCGCCCAGATCCTCCCGCCCGCAGCACGCACGGAGTTGAAGGTCTCCGCCGCCGCTGCCGGGACTTCGTAGTGCTCCGAGTGCATGACATGTTGGGACGGATCTTCCACTTCCACTGGTTTGAACGTGCCCGCGCCGACGTGCAGCAGAAGATCGACGCGCCTTACGCCGTTTGCGTCCAGGGTCGCCAGCAGCGCTTCCGTGAAATGCAGTCCCGCGGTCGGCGCAGCGACGGATCCGGACTCTCGCGCATAAACCGTCTGGTATCGCTCGACATCGGTCGCGGCGTCGGCACGATGGATGTAGGGGGGAAGGGGAATGTGACCGTGGTGCTCGATGGCTTGTTCGACCGGCTCCCTGGTCTCCAGCCTGACGAGACGTGTCCTGCGATCGGTGACTTCTTCGATCCTCACATCAAATCCAGGCGCGACGTGGATCACTCGACCAGGGCGCAATTTTCCGCCAGGGTGCACCATCGCTTCGTATTGCGCGGGCTCTCCGGTGGGGCGGAGGAGCAGGACTTCCGCCGGCGCGCCCGAGTCGCGTTGCCCGAGCAAGCGCGCGCGAAACACGCGCGTCGTGTTGAGCACGATTGCGTCACCGGCCGGGATCATCCCGGCGATGTCCGCAAAGCGATGATGCTGGAACGTGCCTGACGAGCGATCAACGACGAGCAAACGACTCTGGTCCCGGCGATCGCTGGGGGATTGGGCGATGCGATCGGGGGGAAGGACGTAATCGAAGTCTGACGTTTTCAAGGCGTACGCTGCGTGCTGATTGCTGATTGCTACTGCTGTTGCCTACGTGCTGGCGCTGGCGCTGGTTGCAGTACCAGCACCAGTACGATGCATAAGCATCAGCAATCAGCAATCAGCACGCAGCTGGAATCGGTTAGAACATCGTGGTTTGTTCCGCCCGCACCGGCAGCGTATACCCGAAATGCCGGTACGCCTGTGCCGTTGCGACCCGGCCGCGGGGCGTGCGCTGCAGGAAGCCGTTCTGCACCAGAAACGGTTCGTAGACCTCCTCGATCGTCTCCGGATCTTCCGCTACCGCGGCCGCCATGGCCGCGATCCCGACCGGGCCGCCGTCGAACTTTTCAATGATGGCGCGAAGGATCCGCGCATCCATGTCGTCGAGGCCGAAGTGATCCACATCGAGCATCTGCAGCATCTGCTCGGCGACCGGCTTCGTGATGCGACCGTTCGCCCGCACCTGGGCGTAATCACGAATGCGCCGCAACAGGCGGTTCGCGATGCGCGGCGTCCCCCGCGACCGTTTCGCGATCTCCAGGCTCCCCTCGGCGTCGACGGCCACCTTCAGCACGTCGGCCGTGCGCCTAACGATCAGGTCGAGGTCCTCGACCGGATAGTAGTTGAGGCGTTGCACGATCCCGAATCGCGCGCGCATCGGCGGCGTCAACATCCCGAGCCGCGTGGTGGCGCCGATCAGCGCGAACTTCTCGACCGGCATGGTGATGGTCTGCGCCCGCGGGCCTTCCGACAACCGGATGTCGATCCGGAAATCCTCCATGGCCGGGTAGAGGAACTCCTCGATCACGGGCCGGAGGCGGTGGATCTCGTCGATGAACAGGATGTCGCCTTCCCGCAGGTTGGTCAGCGTGCCTACCAGGTCGGCGGGCTTCTCGAGGGCCGGGCCCGAGGTGGCGCGGATGTTTACCCCCAGCTCGCGGGCCATGAGTTCGGCTAACGTCGTCTTGCCGAGTCCCGGGGGGCCGAAGAAAAGGGTGTGATCGAGGGGCTCGCGCCGGGAAAGGGCGGCATCGATCGCGATCCGGAGGTTTTCCTTGACCTTTTCCTGGCCGATGAACTCCTCCAGCCGTGCCGGCCGGAGGGTCAGTTCGACCGTTCCTTCCTCGGGCAGTTCGTCCGGGGTGGTGATCTCGCGGGTCATCGATGCGGCGTCAGGAGATGGGCCTTTGAACCCGACCAATATAAGACCGAATATACTCCGAACCAGATGTCGCGTCTGGTGACAACTTCGACTCCGGCACGTCTTTGGGTGCAGGCTCGGCGCGTGGGAGCGCAAACCTGTGTGTTATTGGGCTCGCACCACGCCTGATCAGCGCGAGTGCGAGGGACACGTTTTACACCCAACATCCCGCGCTTGCCACCCTCGTCGTCGAAACGCCGGCCAACAAGCGGTATCCTGCTCGCTCGCCTCAGGACGTTCATGGGCGAACGACCAAAACGGCCAGCGCAGCCGGACATGCTGCGCGGCAGTCCGGCGGCGCGGATCCTGGCCACGCTCCCCGAAGGCAGCGTCCCGGCGCTCATCATCGGCGTCGCCTGCATCATCTTCATCTCGCAGACGGGCGCCCGGAACACGCTCAGCGCGGCCGCCTTCATCGCCGTCGCCATGGTGCTGCTGGTCCTCGTCAGGCGCGTCGCGTCGGTGAAGGACGACGTGGCGACCCTGGCCACGAGCGAAGCCAGGTTCCGTTCGCTGGTCCAGAACTCCTCGGACGTCATCCTGATCGTCGAGGCGGACACCACGATTCGTTATGCGAGTCCGTCGGCCAGGAAGGTGCTTGGCATGCACGCGAAGGAGCTGGTGGGGACGAGGCTGATCAATCACGTGCACCCCGAAGACCGGACGATGGCCAACCGGTTCTTCCTCGGCCTCCACGAATCCGAGGACGGCGTGCCCGGTGTGCAGGACTGGCGGTTGCTCCGCACCGACGGCTCGCTCTGCTGGACCGAGAACACCGGCACCAACCTGCTCAACGAGCCGACGGTCTCCGGCTTTGTCGTGAACACCCGTGATGTGTCCGAGCGTCGCACGCTGCAATCACAGCTGGCGCACCAGGCGTTCCACGATGAGTTGACACGTCTTGCCAACCGGGCCCTGTTCCTGAACCGGATCGGTCACACGGTGGCGCGCGTCCCACGCGGCAGGCATCCGTCGGCGGTGCTGTTCCTCGACCTCGACGATTTCAAGAAGGTGAATGACTCGCTCGGTCACGCGGTCGGCGATGAGTTGCTGGTGGCGGCGGCGTCGCGCCTGACGACGTGTGTGCGCCCCGGTGATACGATTGCACGACTGGGCGGTGACGAGTTCGCGGTGCTGCTCGAGGATGTGGACAGCATGGCCGACGTCGTCGTCGTGGCCGAGCGCATTTCCGCGGCGGTGAGCGCCCCGTTCCATCTCGCTGGTCGCGACGTGTTCGTCGGGGTCAGCGTCGGCATCGCGTCGATGCAGATGGGCGACGCCCCGGACGATGTGCTCCGGAATGCCGACCTGGCGATGTATTTCGCCAAGAGCCGCCGCAAGGGGCATTTCGCGGTCTACGAACCCTCGATGCATAACGAGATGCTGGAAAATCTCGAGCTCGAGGTGGACCTGCGCGGCGCGGTGGAGCGCAACGATTTCGAGGTCGAATACCAGCCGATCGTCAACCTCGTCACGGGCGAAGTGCATGGCGCAGAGGCGCTGGTGCGCTGGAATCACCCGACACGAGGCTACGTCCCCCCGATGCGGTTCATCGAGCTGGCCGAGGAGACGGGCCTCATCATCCCGTTAGGCCGCTGGGTTTTGCGGGAGGCGTGCGAAATGGCACGTCACTGGCGCGCGAAAACCAAGGGCCGTCGGCCGCTGCAGATGAGCGTGAACCTGTCGGCGCGCCACTTCCAGGATGCGGCGCTGGTCGAGGACGTGCGGCAGGCGCTCAATGACTCCGGGCTCGAGCCCTGGGCGTTGACGCTCGAGATTACCGAGAGCGTCCTGATGCATCGCTCGTCGGCGACGCTCGAGCGGCTCCGCGCGCTCAAGGCCCTGGGGCTGAACCTGGCGATCGACGACTTCGGAACGGGGTACTCTTCGTTAGGCTACCTGCAGCAGTTCCCGATCGACGTCCTGAAGATCGACCGGTCCTTCGTGGAGGCGGTTGGTGTCGAGGACGCCGACCCGGTGCTGGCGCGCGCAATCATCGCGCTCGGACGCACGTTGCAGATCGAAACGGTCGCCGAGGGGATCGAACGTCCGGAACAGCGCGACGGTCTGCGGACGCTGGGATGCACGCTGGGTCAGGGCTACTACTTTGCCCGCCCGATGCCGCCGCAACGATTCATCGACGAGTGCCTCAATCGCACATTCGATATCACCACGCTTCCGGAACCCGCGGGCGAACTCGCCCTGAAGCGGCAGGCATAATAGGGGTCAGATTGGGGTCAGATGAGGGTCAGACCCCACTCTGACCCTGGTCTGACCCCTAAGATTTCTAACCCTAGACGAGGCTGCGGATGGCAGTATCCACTCCACGGCGCGTTCCAGGAGAGAGTACGGGGTCAGACCCCACTCTGACCCAGAACGGGGTCGAATAGGGGTCAGAACGGGGTCAGACCCCACTCTGACCCTGGTCTGACCCCGGTCTGACCCCTAACCCTGGACGAGGGTGCGGATTGCGAGAATCCGCTCGACGGCGCGTTCGAGTGTTTCCTTCTTCTTGCAGAAGGCGAACCGCACGTAGTTGGTCCCGCGGCCCGGCGTGGCGTGAAAACTGGATCCGGGGACCGTCGCGATGCCGCCTTCCTTCGCCAGCCAGAGCGCGAACTCGCGATCACTCGATTGGCTCAGGTCGGAGAAGTCGGCCAGCACGTAGTAGGCCCCCTCGGGCACGCTGAACTTGAATCCAGCCTCCCGTAAGGCGGCGCAGAGCACCTCGCGGCGTTCGCGATACTCCAGGGCCATCTGGTTGTAGTAATCCGGTCCGAAGGCCAGTCCCACCGCGCCCGCTTCCTGCAGCGGCGCCGGCGCACCCACGGTGAGAAAGTCGTGGACTTTGCGGATGGCCACCGTCTCTTCCGGTGGCGCGATCACGTGCCCCAAGCGCCATCCAGTGCAGCTGAACGTCTTGGAGAGTCCGGAGATCGTGACCGTGAGGTCGCGCATGCCGGGAAACCCGGCGAGCAGGTGGTGATTTCCTGCATAACGAATGTGCTCGTAGATCTCGTCGGTGAACGCCCAGACGTCATTGGCGACGCACAGATCGGCGATCGTTGCCATCTCGTCACGCGAGAAGACGCGGCCCGTCGGGTTATGGGGCGTGTTGACGATGATCGCTTTCGTGCGTGACGTGAACGCGGCAGCGAGGCGCTCTCGATCGAACTGCCAGTCAGGGGGTTCCAGCGGCACGAAGACCGGCTTGGCGCCAGCCAGGATCGCGTCCGGACCGTAGTTCTCGTAAAACGGCTCGAAGACGATGACCTCGTCCTCCGGATCCACGAGCGCGAGGAAGACTGCCGCCATCGCCTCGGTCGCTCCGCACGTCACTGTGATCTCGGTCTCGGTATCGACCGGAAAATCGTACCACCGGCGGTATTTCTCCGCGATCGCCAGGCGCAGCGACGGCGAGCCCCACGTGATCGCGTACTGATTGATGTCGCCATGAATCGCCGCAGCCGCGGCGACCTTCAAGGGCTCCGGCATCGGGAAGTCCGGGAAGCCCTGGGCGAGGTTGATCGCGCCATGCTGGTGCGCGACACGAGTCATCTCACGGATGACGCTTTCAGTGAAGGTCGATGTTCTGAGTGACGGCATTCTCGTGAATCGTGAATCGTGACTCGGCAGTCCTTCTAGATCCTTGCTTCTTGCTTCTTGCTTCTTGCTTCCTGCTTCTTGCTACTTCCTCGTTCGTCCCAGTGCATCGCGGATCAGTGCAGCAAGATCCCCCGCCGCGCGGCCGTCCGCCATCGCTTCGCGCACCGCCTTTTCGGCATCAGGTGCGGCGACGCCGAGTGACACGAGGGCCCGGACCGCGTGATCGGCGCCGGGGGCTGAGGGCGGCGCGCCGGCCGTGCCTTCCGAGCTGAGGTCATCCAGCTTGTCGGCGAGATCGAGGACGAGCTGCTGCGCCTTCTTGCGACCCACGCGTGGCACGGATTGCAGTGTTTCCACGTCCTTCTCGCGGATCGCCCGGACGAGGCGGTCTGCGTTGAACCGCGACAACATGCCTAACGCCAGCGCCGGCCCGACACCGGTCGCGACGAGCAGGCGGCGGAAGACCGCGCGCTCGTGGGCCGAGCCGAACCCGTACAGCAACCACTCGTCATCCCGAACGACCAGGTGCGTGAACAGCGTGACCGGTTCGCCGCGGGGTGGAAGGGCCTCGAAGGTGCCGAGGGGAATGGACACTTCGTAGGTGACGCCGCCACTGGTTGTGATTTCCACGCGCTCCACGTCGCGCGTCGCGAGGCGGCCGCTCACCTGCGAAATCATCAGATTGGCCGCGCCCTGGCGCGGCTCGGCGTCGGACCAGTCTTCAGTCGCTCCAGATGGGCGGTCAGCATGTACGTGACAGCGGCAGCGACGCCGTCCGACGCATCGGCTGGTTCAGGCGCGACACGGAGGCGAAGGAGCCTGGTCAGCATGAACTGCACCTGCTCCTTCGTGGCTGAACCGGTGCCGACGATGGCCTTCTTCACCTCGGCTGGCGGAAACTCGTGGATTGCCAGACCAGCCGTCTCTCCCGCCAGGAGGACGACGCCCCGCGCGTGGCCTAACGTGACGGTCGTTCGCACGTTCCGGGCGTAGAAGACGTCTTCCACCGCCAGGTGATCCGGCTTGTGGCGCGCAATCAACTCGGTCACGCCGGCGTGGATCTCCCGGAGACGGGAAGCGAGGGGATCGCGTGGCCTGGTGCGAATGACGCCGCATTCGACCAGCCGCATGGCCACACCAGCCGGACCGCGGCCGTTGGACTCGTCATCGCGAACCAGGCCGTAGCCTGTGACCGCGGTGCCGGGATCGATGCCCAAGACGAGCATACGTTAGGCCTGAGACCAGGGGCCAGAAGCCACACCACAAGCCAGAGACCAGAGGCCAGAGGCCAGAGGTGGTGCCGCCGAGGTACGAATCACGTCAGTTGCAGTGCCGAGTCACGACTGCAGTCCCGACATCACCGACGCATCGATATCGAAATTTGCGTCCACTTTCTGCACGTCATCGAGTTCGTCCAGCGACTCGATCAGGCGGAGCACCGCCTCGGCCTCAGCACCGGCGACGGAAACGGTTTGCTTCGGGATCCACGCAACTTCGGCTTCCACCGCGACGATGCCCTTCTTTTCCAGCGCGGACCTGACCGCGTGGAACGAGGCCACGTCGGTGCTGACAACGTACTGATCGTCTTCTCGCGCGAAGTCCGTTGCGCCGGCTTCGAGGGCGGCTTCGAGCGTGGGATCTTCCTGGTAGCGACTCGCGTCGAGGTAGATCTGGCCTTTCCGCTCGAACATCCACGACACGGAGTTCGTGGCGCCCATGTTGCCACCCCCGCGGGACAAGGTGTACCGGACGTCGGCCACGGTTCTTGTCGCGTTGTCAGTGAGGGCCTGGATCATCAATGCCACGCCGCCCGGCGCGAAGGCTTCGTACATCACTTCGACGTAGTCCACCCCTTCGAGTTCGCCCGTGCCTTTCTTGATGGCGCGTTCGATGTTGTCCTTTGGCATCGAGGACGCTTTTGCGGCGTCGATGGCGGTGCGGAGCCGTGGATTGCCATCAGGGTCGCCGCCGCCCTGCTTGGCTGCGACCGTGATTTCGCGGATCAGCTTCGTGAACAAAGCCCCGCGCTTCTTATCGGTCGCGGCCTTGTAGTGCTTGATCTGCTTCCATTTACTGTGACCGGCCATGGCGCGATTCGGGCTCCGCTCTCGTTGAGAAGTGAATATAGAAGACAGAGGAAGCAGGAGGCAGGAAGCGGGAAACAGGGATGGACCTGAGGTCGGCGGCTTACGCCTTCGACCCTCGAGATTTAAACGCTTCGCTCCTTCCCTGTTTCCTGCTTCCTGCCTCCTGCTTCCTGCATATTCTTCTTCACGGCGGCCCCGCCCTTGTCGGCCACCCGCCGGCCAGAAAGTCGTTGATCGCCTCCACGACCGTCGGCCCGGCTTCAAGCGTCGGCAGATGCCCCACGTTGCTCAACCAGAGCAGCCGGGCACCATTGATGCGTCGCGTCCATTCGCGCGCACCTTCCGGGTTCGCCACCAGGTCCAGCCGTCCATGCATGACCAGTGTTGGCGCCTGCACGCCCGCAGTGCGAGCGGCGAAGTCGATCCCCGGACCTAACGACGCCATCACGCGCTCCATCACCGTCGCGATGCGCGCCGGCATCTCGTTCGGCACGGTGCACCAGTTAGCGGCGTTCAGCCGCGTTTGCGCCGTGTCTCCGACAAACAGTGGCATGTTGACGCGCCAGAAGTCCTCGCAATACCGCGTGGCGTCAGAGGTGTCGCGGCCGGCGGCGCGGGCCTTCACCAGGGCGCGCGCGGCGACGGTGTCGATCCGCGCCATGCGATCCGGCGGATTCCAGACGCTGGCCAGCGAGTCGGCCGGCTCGATGGGGCTGAGCAACACGAGTCGCGACACGCGCTGAGGGTTTGCCGCTGCCCACGCCGCGGCAACGGCGGCGTAATAGTCGTATCCGATCACCGCGACTCGCGAGCCACCGACCGCGTTGCGAACCGCTTCCAGGTCCGCAACATCGCCCTCGAACGTTGCCGCCGTGGAATCCGTGTACGCATGGGAGCGACCACGGTGTCGCGGATCGTAGAAGACCACTGTGTGCCTTTCGCCGAGCGAGGCGAGACCCTGCTCCAGCCAGGCGGCAAGTGGTACGAGCACGGTGTCTGGCCCGCGCCCAACGACACGGAACCACAACTTTCCGGCGCCGCCGTCGACCATGCCTTCGCTTGGACGCGTCGGTAGCGCGGCAACAGGCGCGGGCGATGTCGTCGGAGCGCGTACTGGAACGACCGGCGCAGGATCAGAAGGCGGAACGTACGGCCGTGCGCAGGCAAAAAACGCGAGGACAGAAATGGCGCGATGTATCGCCCATCTCCCATCCCCCATCTCCCATCTCATTTTCGCGGTTCCACCATGTCCTCGAAGCGCAGCCATTGTTTGTAGAAGTACAGATCTACTAGCCCCGTTGGGCCACTTCTGTTCTTCAGCACGGCGAGCTCAGTGGCGCCTTCGATATGAGGACTCGGCAGGTACAACTCCTCGCGATAAAGACCCAGCACGACGTCAGCATGGTGACGTAGCGCACCAATGCCACCCAGGTCGCGGAGCGAAGGACGTTGATCCGTGCGCCCGATTGTCGATTCACGAAGCCCGGACACGGCCAGAATCACCGTCGACCGACGAAGCGCGAGTTCCTTGAGCTTGAGCGCCGCGTCCGCCACTTCCTCCTCGACCGGCAAGACTCCGCGTGTCAGCGCCTGAATCGGATCGACAACCGTCAGGTCGATTCCGAGATGTTGCGCAAGGAAGTCCGACACGCCGGCGACACCCGCATCGCGGAGATCCTCGAAGTGCGGCGACCGACGACGTAGCGCGATAGCGGCAGCGGCGACGCCGCTATGGGCGACATCGTCCAATCCACCGCGGCGGAGATCGTCCACTCGAACTCGGCCTTCGATCGCGAGCGCGCGCTCCATTACGCGCGCTGCCGACATTTCCGCGGTCAGGAACGCTGCTGACTGGTCCGCCTGTGTCGATCGAAGCGTCATGGCCAGGGCCAGCGCCGATTTTCCGACGCCGGCGTCGCCGGCAAGCACGACCAGGTCACCTCTCCGCAGCCCGCCGCCTAACAAGGAGTCGAGGCTGGGGAAACCGGTCGTGACGGAGGCCCCCGACGCTTCGCCGGCCAGCGCCGCCGGCACCATCGCCTCCGCCTGCGACGGCACCGGTTTTTCCGGGCTCTTCCGGCCGGGACTCACGATTGAGGCGCGAGCAGGAGACTCACCCGACGCAGCTCCGCTCGTGCCGCGAGATCGGCACTCGGGCTGATGAGGGCAACGATGGCCTCCCACGCCTGGGCCAGGGCATCACGCTCCGCGCCGGCGCTGGCTTCAATGGCGCGCGCAATTGTAGCACGTGACGGAGTTGGGAGCGCGAGCGCCGCCAACCACGATCGGGCCGCGTTCGCCCGCGAGCGTCGCAAGGATTCAGGAAGGGGATGCAGGCCCGCGGCTCCTTCCACCATCCGGGCAGCCTGCATCGCGGCCAGGAGCACTTCGCGTGGTCCGCCGAGCGCGGACCGAGCGGCGAGGGCGGCAAGGGAACGAAGGGGGAATCCCGGCGAGGCAAGCGCATACGGTGGCGCAGCGAACGATGATGGCACGAAGCAGAATCTAGACGCGATCCAGCACTCGGCAAACGCAGCGGGCGCAACTACATTCGTTTCATGCCGCTTCCCGTGAAGCTCGGGCAGCCGCCCAGGTCGGTGCTGTGGGTTGACGACGAGGCCGAACTGCTCGAACCGCACCGCCTCTTCCTCGCCGACAAGGGTTACGAGGTGGTCATGGCCACCAATGCGGACGACGCCGTGGAAATGCTGCGGCGCCGGTCGTATGACGTATTGCTGCTCGACGAGCAGATGCCGGGGAAACGCGGGCTCGACGCCTATCGCGAAGTGCGGGAGATCGCGCCCCTGCTTCCGGTCGTGATGGTCACCAAGAGCGAAAACGACGCCACCCTTCGTGAAGCGTTAGGCGCCGAGGTGAGTGACTATCTCGTGAAGCCGGTGAACCCGCGGCAGGTGCTGTCGGTGGTAACC
>Ga0209486_10000239_pt1 | contig 26270 bp, 14 predicted proteins | sample NCCompost_FD_187518 | JGI IMG/M metagenome (GOLD analysis project Ga0209486, IMG submission 187518) | Agricultural soil microbial communities from Utah to study Nitrogen management - NC Compost (SPAdes) (version 2) | ecosystem: Environmental > Terrestrial > Soil > Agricultural land | place...
CGGTGAACACACGGCCCTCGACGAGCGGGAGATCGACGGTGGCGAAATACGACGGGCTGACGAGCTGGTAGTTGGCGTGCGGCCGCTCGGCCTCGGGCAGGGGCCGGTCTCCCACGATCTGGAATCTCTGACTCCCGACCTGGGCGTTGCCAAGCGGCAGCGTCGTAGCCCACGCGACACCGCGGACACCGGCCGCTCCGCCGACTTCGCGTTCGACAGCGGCGTAGAACGCCAATTGGGATTCGGGACTACGCCGCTGCAACCCGTTGGCGCCCCGTGTCTGCGTGACGTCCATCGTCAGCACCGACTCGCTGGCGGCGCCGACGCCGGAAGAGAAGCCGTTGAGGACGAGCACGGTGCGCAGCAGCAGCCCCGCTCCGCACAGCAGCAGCACCGCCGCCGCGGCCTGCGCGACCACCAGCAGCTGCCGCACCCGGCCGCCCCGCCCGGTGGATGACCGCCCGTCGGAGGCCAACGCCTGCGCCTGCGAGACGTGCGCGCTCTGCCACGCCGGCGCGAGGCCGAACAGCACGCCGACCACCAGCGACGCGATGGCGCAGAACGCGACCAGGCGCGCGTCGAATTCGAGCGCCACCGCTCCGGGCAGCAGCCCCGGTGGTATGGCATTCGGGGCCGCCGCCAGGATGGACGCACCGATCGCGACGCCGAACATTCCGCCGAACGCGGCCAGCACCAGGCTCTCGGTCAGGAGCTGCCTGATGATGCGGCGCCGCCCGGCACCCACGGCCGATCGCACGGCCATCTCCCGGGCACGCGCCGACGCCCGCGTCAGCAGCAGGTTGGCAACATTGGCGCAGCAGAGGAGCAGGACACAGGCGACGACGGCCAGGAACAGCATCGACGTGCGCCGGAGCTCGTCGCCGAAGAGGAAGGCGCGCATCGGCGACACCGTAACGCGCCGCCCGATTCGGTCGTCACCGTGATCGCGTGCCAGACGCTCGGCAAGGAGGGTCAGCTCCGATTGAGCGACGTCGGCGCGGCTCGCGGGCTTGAGACGGGCCACGACGAGGAGGCCGACGAAGAGACGCCGCCCGCGGTCCTCCCGCGGCCGCGGATACAGCGTCCACATGCCCGCCGTCTGCAGGAACTGGAAGTCGGCGGGCACCACGCCCAGAATCGTCCTCGGCCGGCCATCGAAGACAAAGGCGCGCCCCACAATCGACGGATCGGCGCCAAACCGCGACCGCCACAACGATTCGCCGATGACGGCGACATCGGGGCCGGCGATTTCATCCGCCTCGCGAAACGTGCGGCCAAGCAGCGGCCGGACGCCGAACACGTCGAAGAACCGAGCCGTCACCGTCTGGCTCGGCACGATCTCCGGCGTGCCGTCGGTGCCGGTCAGGGCGGGCCCGCCGCCTCCGGGCGATGCGTAGACGGCCGCCATCACCTCGAAGCTCCGGCTCTCCGCCTCCCAGTCGAGGACGTTCAGGGGGGCGATCCGGCTGGCGAGCCGGCCCCTGTGAATCGAGGAACGCTCCTCGACGACGACGAGGCGATCGGCGTGCGCATAGGGCAGCGACCGCAGCAGCGTGGCGTCCACCAGCGCGAAGATGGCGCTGTTGGCGCCGATCCCCAGCGCCAGCGTCAGCACCGCCACCGCCGCAAAGCCCGGCGCCTGCCGCAATTGCCGCAGCGCGAACCGGATGTCGGTCCACGCTTCCTCGAACCACGTCGTCAGCCGCATCTTTCGATCCCTCTGGCGCGCAATCACCAGGCACGCCTGCCGGACGCGCTCGACGTCGGCCGGATCCACCGGCTTGCCTTCGCGGCGGCGCATCTCGAGGTGGAACGCCAGCTCCTCCTCGACCTCGAGCTCGATCGGCACCCGCCACAGCCACGACCGCAGGGATCGCCTCATTGCGCCAGCAGGATGCGGGAGACACCCGAGGTGAACTGGAGCCACGCCGCCGTTTCAGCGGCGAGCTGCGCTCGCCCCTGGCGTGTGAGCCGATAGAGTTTGGCGCGACGCCCGAGCTCCGACTCACCCCATTCCGCCTCGAGCCACCCCCGGCGCTCCATCCGGTAGAGCGCGGGATAGAGCGAGCCTTCCTCCACGACGACGCTGTCTCCGGAGGCGTCTTCGATGAACTTGGCGATCGCGTAGCCGTGGCGCGGACCGCCCGCCAGCGTCTTGAGAATCAGGGCGTCGAGCGATCCGTGCAGCAGCGCGTTGGGCGTCTTGGGCATGGTTGGTCTCCGGGCGGCCACCCAGGCGCCTTCAAGTCCCGGGCCATTGCCAAGACTGTCTATGTATTCAGGATTCGGCCAGAACCAGCCGCGGAGAGCGCGGGCATCGTCCGATGCTGGGACGGTGGGTGTTCGCGGGCGGCCGTCAGTTGGCCCGCAGCGTCTCGACCGGATTGATGCGCGAGGCGCGGCGGGCCGGCAGCCAGCACGCGAGGAGCGCCACGCCAAGGAGCGCCATCGCGGTGGCGGCAAGCACTCCGGGATCGCGCGGGCTGATGCCGTACAAAAGCGACTCCACCAGCCGGCCGCCGGCGAGCGCCGCCACGAACCCGACAGCGATGCCGGCAAGCGCCACCGTGCCACCCTGCCGGAGGATCAACCGCGCGACGGCGCGCGGATGGGCGCCCAGCGCGATACGCAGGCCGATTTCGCCAGCACGCTGGCTCACGATGTACGAGACGACCCCGTAGATGCCAATCACGCCGAGCAGCAGCGCGACGGCCGCCGCAATCGTCAGCAGCGCCATGGTGAACACCATCTGCGCCGAGGCGCGGTCGACCATCTCCTCGAGCGTGGCGACCTGCGCGAGGGCCAGCGTCGGATTGACGGCATCGACGGCCGCACGCACCGCGGGCAGGAGCTGCGCAGGCGCTTGTCCGGTGCGCACGACGTAGCTCATCGCCGTCACGGGGGGACCGAGCATGGCGATGGCCGGGACGTCCGGCCCCCCGGCGATGGACATCGGCATGTAGACCATCGGGGCCGGAACGCGCTCCGCCAGCGTCGTGAACGGCGTGTTCGACACCACGCCGACGATTGTCAGCCACGGCGGCGGGCCGCCGTCCCAGGCCGAGCCGGCCGGGATCGGCGCCGTCACCGCTGCGCGCGGCGGCGCGTTCGATCGGATCCGCGCCCCGATTGGATCCGTATTCGGAAACAAGGTATCCACGAGCGCCTGATTCACAAGGACATTGGGTTGGCTGCGCTCGACATCGTCCCGTCCGAGCGTACGGCCGCGGAGCAGCCGCATACGCATCGTCTCGACGTAGCCGGCCGACACGGCGCACAGCCTGGCGAGCCCAAATGCACTGTCGTCGGTGACGGCGCGCCCCTGCACCAGGATCCCGTTGCCGAAGCAGGCGTCGGCCAGTGGCAGCCCGGTCGAGGCCGACACGGCGGTTGCCCCAGGAATCGCGGCAAGGCGATCAACGAGGACGCCGTGCGCGGCCACTGCCGCGGCCCTCGTCGGGTAGGCCCGCTCGGGCAGGCCGATCCGGAACGTCAGCGCCGACGTGGCATCGAAGCCGGGATCGAACGCGCGCAGGTTCTGGAAGCTGCGGATCATCAGACCGGCGGCGATCAGGAGCACGAGCGCCAGCGCCACCTGACCTCCCATGAGCAGCTGGCGTGTACGGTGGCGGCCGCGGCTCGCGGTGTTCCCGCGGCCCACCTCGTTCAGCGAGTCGGCCGGCGCGGCGACACGCCACAACGGAATGCAGCCGAACGCCAGCGCCATCAGCAGCGTCAGGACGAACGTGAAGGCGAACACCACCGCGTCGAGGCGAATCTCCTGGAGACGGGGCAACGTGGCGGGCCCCCACGAGACGAGAAGACGCACGGCGCCGGATGCGAGCGCCAGGCCAATCACACCTCCGACGGCCGACAGCAGGACGCTCTCGGTGAGGAAGAAGCGCGCCAGGGCGCCGCCGCTCGCGCCGAGCGCCCGCCGCACGGCCACTTCGCGCTGGCGCGCCTCCGACCGAACCAGAAAGAGATTCGCGACGTTGGCGCAGGCGACGAGCAGCACCACACCGACGGCCGCAAGGAGGATCCAGAGAGTGCGCGACACGTCGCCGACGGTCGCCTCCTTCAGCATGGTCGCCGTCGAGCGCAGGCCGTCGCGGCCGGCGACGTTCCCGAGCACGCCCGAGTCTCCGGGATACGCCCGCGGAAGGTCGACAATCAGCGTGTTCAGCTCGGTGCGCGCGTCGGCCAGCGTCGCCCCCGCACGCAGCCGTCCGATGCCGACGTAGCCGAACGGAAGGCCGAACCCGTTCGCGGGCGAGATCGGCGCTGGCAACCACGCTTCCGTCCGGGGATCGGGAAACGCAAACGACGCGGGCATGACGCCGATGACCGTCGCGGCGACGCCATCGACTGTGATGGATGTGCCGAGCACGCCGGGATCGCCCCCAAACCGTCGCGTCCACAGACCGTGCGACAGAATCGCGACGAGCGCTCCGCCGGGACGCCCCTCATCGGCCGTGAACCAGCGGCCGAGCGCCGGCGAGACGCGCAGAACCGGCGACAGCGAGGTCGTCGTGCGGGCGACCTGAATCCGCAGCGGCTCGCCTTTCCCCACCAGCGTCACCTCGCCCGCGCGGTAAATAGCAAGGCTCTGCAGGGCGCGGGCCCGTTGGTACTGGTAATAGAGCCCGCTCGTCATGCCGATGCCCGAGAGCACGTTGATTCGAGGGCTACCGTGCTCCAGCCGGATCAGCTGCTCCGACTGCGGATACGGGAGCGGGTTCAGGACGACGCGCTGAACGACGGCGAAGATCGCCGCGTTGGCCCCGATGGCAAGCGCGAGCGTCAGTCCGGCCGCAACGGTGAACACTGGCGCGCTCAGGAGTCGGCGCACGGCCTGCCGAATCTCGTTTCCCATCCCTGCCACGGTTCGCAGCGTCTCAATCAGCGGGCCAGCGCGCGGTTGGACAATGGGCGTTTGCGCGCAATGGTTTAGCCACCTCGGTCGCCTGGGCCGGCGAGCGGGATGTTCGCGAGCGGGATGGGGACGTCCACCAGCGGGACACTTCGAGGGTCGTCACCCGACTGTTTACATCAACGTCATGCCATCGACAAGGAATCGTCGCCTTGCTACGCTGGCCGTGTGGGACTGGTTCAGTTGGCGTCGAGGCGCGTGCTGGTCACGAGCTCGCTCGCCATCCTGATGATGGGAGCGCACGCGCGCGGCGCCGGCGACGCCGTTTTCGAGGCGTCGTTGACGATCGCCGATCTGACCGACGGCGCGCGGCACGCCCTGCTTCACGAGGTCGAGTCGATTTGGCGGGAGGCCGGGGTTCGGCTCCGGTGGGCGGATGCGCATGACACGGACGCCCCGGGCCCCACGCTGCGCGTGCTGGTGGCCAAGCGTCCGCTACCGACGGCCCACGGCGACACCTGGGTTGTGGGAGAACTACGACGCTTCGACAACGGCGACGCCGTGGCCGTCGCCTCGGTTCCACTCGCCGAGGCCGTCGTGCGCGCCGCCGGCGGCGGGCGGGCGCACGGCGTCCCCGACTCGGTCGTCCAGCATCGTCTCGGCACGGTGCTGGGACGCGCGGTCGCCCACGAGATCGGGCACTACCTGCTGGAAAGCGGCGCGCACGCGAACCATGGGCTGATGCGCGCCCGTTTCCAGCCGCGGGAGTTCACGGACCTCCGCTCAGGGACGTTTACCCTGGACGCAGGCTCGCAGCGGCAGATTCAGGAGCGGCTCGGCGCGACGGTCACGACCATCGCGCAAGCAGATCGTGAAACGCCTGCCGGAGCCACGCGGTCGATCCTGCACCGCTGACCTGCACCGGCTGCACCCACGCCATCCGCCCGTTGCTGTCGATCACCTTCGCGCGCACGTAGCCTTCCCCGCCGGCGAACTCGTACGTCGCGATCGGGTCCGTCGCCTCGCGCAGCAGCTTCCCGCCGCGTCCGATGAACTGGATGCGGTGTTTCGTGACGCCCTCCACCTTGACCCGCACCGTCAGGTCCTTTGCCGTAGCGCGCACGTCCTCGATCACCACGCCGGTCGACGCGTAGAAGTCGCCGCGCTCCAGCGACTCCATCAGCGCCTTCGGCTCGAGGCGCGCCGCGCGCACGGTGACCCAGCCGCGCCCCGGACCTGACACGCTCGGGTTGCCCGGCTGCTTGAACACGTGCGCGTCGTCGACGGCGATGCCGTAGACGACCTTGCCGGCCGAGAGCAGGCGATCCCACACCTCCTCCATGCCGGGCACGCCGCCGCCGCCCAGGTTGTTCACCGTCGGATGGCCGTTGTGGATTTCGAACAGGCGGTAGTTGCGCGCCTGCTGCAGGTCCTGCGTGGTCAGCCCCCACCCGAAGTTCGGATGGTTGATGTGCGGCACGCCCGACGCCGAGCGGATGCCGTCGATGTTGCCCTGGAGCGTGTCCACCACGCTGCCGCCCTCGTGCGCCTTGACGACATGCTGGACGTCGAGACCGTTGACGTGTACGGGCTTGTCGCCGGACCGTGACGTGACCTCCTCGCCCGGGACGACGACGAACTGCTCGTCGAGGCGGTAGATCGAGTTGAGCCCGTCGACCTTCGTCAGCAGGTTGTGATCGGTGAGCACCACGAACTGGTAGCCGTGCTCGCGGTACCACCGCACCACTTCGTCCGGCGTGCTGTCCCCGCCCTGGTTGATGGTGTGCGTGTGCGTATTCCCTTTGTACCAACGCGCCTGAACGGATGGCGCCGCGCTCGACGCAGGCCCGGCCGCCTGGCCGCCGGCCCCTTGCGAGTTCAGTGTGGTGGCCGCCAGGCAGAGGCCAAGGAAACCGCCGATGACGATGCGAGCATGATGAAGGTGCATAGACGCCTCAAAAGAGATAGCGCGCCGCGAGCTGCATCGTCCGCGGGCCGCCGATGGTGGACGTGATGCGACCGGCGGTGCCGGTGCCGTTGGCCGCGAACGTCGAGGCCGGATTGGCGAAGACGGGCGTGTTGAGCGCGTTGTAGAGTTCCCACCGCAGTTCCAGCCGATGGGTCGCCGCGAGCCGCAGCGAGCGGGCCAGAATCAGATCGAGCTGCATTTGCGAGGGCCCCCGCAGGATGTTGCGGCCCGTGTTGCCCCACTGATCCAGCGAGTCGGCGAACGCGTTCACGTTGAAGTAGTTGTCGAGGCGATCCTGGACCCGCCCGGAGCCGACCGCGTCGTCGATGTCCATCCCGGGCGCGAAGCCGACGCGCGGACGCGCCACCTGCGCGAAGAACGCGTTCCTCGTCGGGTTGCCGATCACCGAAAACGGGGTGCCGGTCTGATAGGTGAAGATGCCCGACACGTTCCAGTCGCTCGTGAGCGCTCTGCCGAACGACCCGCTCCCGCCCAGCCCGGGCACCTGCAGCACGAAGCTCGTCGTCAGCCGGTGCGTGCGGTCGTAGTCCGACGGGCCGAAGTTGTTCTCCGGACGCGCCGGGTCGTGCTCCACCAGCCCGCCGTCCGACGACAGCGTGTCCATCGAGCGGCTCAGCGTGTAGGCGATGTTCGTGGTCAGCGTCTGGCCGAGGCTCGCGCGGAGCTTTGCCTGCAGGCTGTGATACGTGGAGCGTCCGATGTTGGTGAGCTGCTGGAAGCCGCCGTTGCGGTTGAGGCCCAGGAACTCGGCCGGCACGAAAAAGTCCGGGTTGATGGCGCGGCCGAGCCGGTCGTAGATGTCGGTGAACCCGTTCACCGGCGTCACCCGCGGGTCGATCGGCACGGCGCGGTTGATCTTGCCGAGCAGACCCACGCCGCGCGAGCCCACGTAACCCACATCGATCACCATCCCTCGCCGCAGCTCATACTGCAAGCTCGAGGTCCACTGCTGCAGGTACGGCGTGCGGAGCAGCGGGTCGATGAAGACGTTGCTCTTGGCCGTGAACGGTTCGGAGGCTGGAAACGTCGTCCCGTCCGCACGCAGCCAGCGGGGCGCGCCGTTGGCATCCACGCCGATGCGCACGTTCAGCGGGATCTGGAACGGATTGATGTTGAGCCGGGGATACGGGTCGGCCATGTCCGGCGGGGCCGGCACGTTCTGCAGCACGAAGAAGGGCGCCGCCAGCTGCAAGTCGCGCTTGTAGCTCGCGCCGGTGCGTTCGTAGAACACGCCCCAGCCGCCGCGGATGACCACGCGCGGCGCGAACGACGGCTGCCACGCCAGACCGAGCCGGGGGGCGACGTTGTTGTAGTCGCCGCGCACGGTCGACTCGTACTTCGCCTCGTGGATCTGGGTCAGGTCGATCGTCGTCCCCGGGCTGACGTAGAGGCCCAGTTGCAAGGGATCGAAGGCCGGCTCGAAGAAGGGCGCGTTGCCGGGCACCTGGAACCCCGGTGCCACTCCCAGGGTCGCGGCGGCATCGGGCAGGTAGTAGTTGCCGATGCGGCCGTTGCGCTCGGAGAACGTGCCGAACACGTCGTAGCGAAGCCCCGCGTTCAGCGTCAGCCCGCCGCCCAGCCGCCAGTCGTCCTGGACGAAGCCGCCGATGTCCTTCGTGAAGTAGTTGCGCCGGGTATCGCCCTGATCGAGGTCCGATCCGCCGCCGGCCGCGCCGTGCCCCGTGAAGAAGAGCACCCAGTTGTCGTAGTCGAGGTCGCCGTTCGTGCGCGCCATGTACTCGCCCTCGAGGCCGATCTGGCGGTACTCGACACCGGCCTGCAGCGAGTGACGGTCGGTGACGACGGACCAGCGATCCGTCACGCTCCACACGCGCTGGATGTCCCAGAAGTCCCAGGCGTTGCCGATGCCGCCCGAGTTGCGCTGCGTGACGATGTCGATCGTCGGCATCAGGGCCGCCAGGCCGCCTATCGCGTGCTCGAGCGGGTTGTTGATGCCGAGGGTCGAGTTGAAGATGTCGCGGTGCTTGGAGATGCGCGTGTTCTGCAGGTCGTAGTAGCCCACGTTGGCCTCGTGCAGCACGCGCGAGCCGAAGGCGTGGGTGTTCGAAAGTCCCCCGAGCCACGCCGGCGTCTGCCCCAGCGTCGGCGACGGTGACGCGTCGGCCCAGCCGAACGCCTCCGAGACGTCCTGGATCGACCGGCTCAAGGTGAAGCGCGTCTGATTCGACGAGCCGAGCTGGTGCTGCACCGAGAGGAATCCGGACATCGCCTCCAGCTCGGTCGGGATGACCTGCTGCTGCAGGAATTCGCGACCGAAGGTCCCGTTGCCGGCGAGCACCGGCTGGCCCGTCTGCGGCGATGGAATCAGGTACTGGCCGTCGCGCTTCACGTTCAGGATGTTGAGCGCCACCGGATGGATATCGCCCGGTGTCAGCTCACGCAACGTCAGCCGGGCCGGGTCGGCGAAGAACTTGGCGATGAGGCCCGCCTGCTGCTCCGCCGGAAAGGCGCGCAGCGCGTTCATGAAGTTCTGCGCGAACCGCGGATCGTCCTGGGCGCCGGTGCGGAGCCACTCGTTCGCCGCGGCCGCAATCGTCGTCGCGTTCCGCACGTCGGAAAGCCCGGTGGGGAGACCCGTGGCGGCATTGGCATTCGAGGCGTATCCGGACTTGAACGCCTGACGCTGCCCCGCCGCGAAGAACGTCGTGCGGCCGCGCCGCAGCGGCCCCCCGAGTGTCGCGGTCGTGTCGTTGCGGCGGAACTCCGGCTTGGCCACGCCGGCACGGTTGAGGAAGAACTCGTTGGCGTTGAGCTTCTCGTGCTGGAAGTAGTAGCCGCCGGACCCCGAGAACCGGTCTCCGCCCGCGCGTGTGACGAGCGATATGTTTCCGCCGCCGTTGCGGCCGCTGGCAGCCGACGGCAGCGCCGTCTGTACTTCCACCTCTTCGAGCGCCTCGAGGGGCAGCGCCACGCTGGCGCCCAGGCTCCCGCTCGCGTTGAGCATGTTCGTGGTGTCGATCCCGTTGATGCGCAGCCCGTTGTTGGTGGGACGGGCTCCGTTGACGCTGGGATTGAGCGACTGCGAGGCGTCTTCGGCCTGGGTGCCCGGGGCGGTGGCGAGGTTGAGCCCCTTGCCCGTCCGATCGGGCAGCGGCGCGTTGACGCCGGCTTCGGCCACGATGACGTGCGTGTAGTTGCGCGAGGCGCTCGGCAGCTCTGTCAGCACCTCGTTCGAGAAGCTGGCCGTCTGCGTGGCGGTGGAGATGTCGAGCGTGACGGCGGCGGCCGATACCTGCACGGTCTCCCGCAGGCCGCCGACCGACAACGTGGCCGCGGCTGTCGCCGTCGCGCCGGCGTCGATGCGGACGCTGTGGCGCACGGGCGCGAATCCTTCGAGCTGGAACTCGACGGTGTAGTTCCCGGGAACGAGCGCGGCCACGCGAAAGGCGCCTTCCGCATCGGTGACAACGCTCGCGACGGTGCGCGAGGGTGCATTGGATCTGACGTCCACGGTGACGCCGGGAAGGCGGGCGCCGCTGCTGTCGGCAACGGTCCCCTCGAGCGATCCGCGACCAGCCGTCTGGGCCGCCGCGGAAGCGATGTTCAACAACACACAAAGGACGGCAAGCGCCCAGCGTGAGACACACGTCACGGATGTTCTCCTCGTGAGCGGGTGATGCCCTTGACGCGTTCGCGCGCCCACTCGAGAACGGCACCGCATGCGCTGGTCCCGCAGGACCCGGCGCGGCGGCGGGCAGACTCACGCTACGCGGCTGGAATGACGGTGCCGTCTCTGGCGGAGAACGGGAATGAAAACTTTGCGGGAGTTCAGCGCTTGCTGACGCCGGCAATCGTCCAGCGATCGCCGGATCGATTCATCACCAGCGTCCACGACTCGCGGCGCCGTTGCAGCGCCTGGTCGCCCCAGTTGGGCGCCGCGGCAATCGACACGTCGCACGAGGCCACGGCGCTGGCGTCGCCGTTCGGACGCATCTGGCAGCGATCGAACGAGAGCGTCTGATACTTGAGCGTCGAGAAGGCCTGCGACAGCGACGCGGTGTCCGCGCCGGGCCACACCGTGGTCAGCGTGGCGGCATCGAGCGTGCGGTACGAGTGGCTGACGGCCGCCAGGGTGCGCTCGAACGCGGGTTCGACGGCCACTGGTGCCGCAGGCACTGGTGCGGCCTCCGGCGAAAGAGCAGCTGTCGGCGTCGGCGGTTCGACGCGCGCCGGCGACGGCGGGCTCACGGCAGGTTCAAGGACGGGCGGCGCCGCTGCGGCCGGCGCGGTGTCGGGCTCTGTGCTCGCGATGCTCGCGCTCGCGGCACGCGGCGCGGGAGGCACCGGGGGCTCGTCGTTTGTCTGCAGGCCGATCCACGACAGCCCACCGCCGGCCCACGACAGCCCGCCGCCGGCGATCGCCGCCGCCACCACGACCACCGTCATCAGGAGCGGCCACGATCGCGATCGCACTGGCGCAACGTACGGATCCCAGCGCTGTACGTCGGCGACAGTCGGGGCTGCCACACGAAGCCACAGTCCGCCACGATCGGCCTCGGCCTCGGGCTCGGGCTCGAATTCGTCGAGGCCACCTTCTCGAAGGCTGCAGTCGAAGACGGCCGCTAGCTCGACACTCCTGTCCGTCGCCATGCAGTTCCCCCTACCGCTCTGGATTAGCGCTCTGGACTAGCACTGAGCAGCAACAAGCGCGCCGCGCGCGACGATCAAATGGCGGGCGCGCATCGCGTGGCGACGCCCCCGCGCTATGCAGCAATCTCCAGTGAGTGATCGAAAACCGTTCACGGGACGACGCGCCAGCTCGACCTGGGCGGAAATGGATCGAACGTTGCACCGCCGCAGTCCAGGAGGAATGCACGCCATGCGGTGCTCACGATTGTGGCTCCTCGGGCTGATGCTCTCGACGGCCACACTCGTTGCCGCGGGCGATCAAGTCTCCGTTCGTGTAAACCCCTCGGTCGCCGTGGCGCCGACGACGCTCGCCATTCGCGTCAACGTGGCGCGGCAGCCCGAGAACCGGGCGCTCGAGATCGTCGTGGACTCGAGCGACTTCTACCGACTGAGTCGCGTGCAGCTCGATGGCGATCGCGCCCCCACCGTCAACACGCTGAGGATAGACAGCGTACCGGCGGGCGAGTACGAGGTCACGGCCACCGTCATCGGCAGCGACGGCAAGCGAGGCATGACGGCGCGGGCACACGTGGAGGTCATGGGCACGTTCCCGCACTGACGGCGGACGCCTCCGTCGTTTCCCTCTGTCTCTCTCTCTCCCGCCTCTCGAACGCTCAGACGCGGGTAATCGCCCAACCGGAATTGCATAGCGTTGGCGATCCTGCACCCGGGGACCTTCCCAAATTGACCTGAGCAATTCCCTTTCGTAAACTCCAGCCGCCCGTTTCCGCGTCGCACGCGGAAGCCCCAACACGCGAACGACCGGCGACTCCCAGGACTTTCCTCGGAAAGCCCCCACTGGATGTCTGCCTGCCTACAGCCGATGGGATAAGCAGCGGGCCGGGTCCACGTTCCGCCGCCGAAAAAACATAGCGCCTGCAAGGGCCCCTGAAAACCCCAGCAGTGCCAATGAGGGTAGTAGTGTGCCCGGCGGAGCACGCCTGCGCCCGCGCGAAGACAGGGCAGGTTCTCGATGCTCCACGCGTCACATCGCTTCATTCGATTCGTCGCGGCATCCGTCGTCTTCGGCACACTCCTCGCGCACTTCTCACAACAGATCGTCCACGGACAGAATGGCGCCGCGCCCGGCGGGTTCACGGAATCCGCCACCGCCGTCGGCCTGCGGCCGCTGCTCTCGGCCGCGGAGATCCGCACCTTCCTCCCTGAGCGCGGGACGTTCACGTTTCCGTCGCCGTACCGCACCAGCGGCGTACGCCTGTCGAACGCCAGCGACTGCGGCGGGGCCGATTGCGTGCTGCCGGTGGGCTACTCCTACTGGAGCAACCTCAACAATCACTCCGGCAGCGACACGATCCTGGTGTTCCTGGGCCTCAGTCGCCAGAAGGGCGGAGGGGGACCAACGCTGTTCAGCTTCAACAAACGCACCGGTCAAACGGCCAACCTCGGGCCGATTTTCCCGGCCGAGCACCCGCTGAGCTGGAGCACCGGCGAAGGGTGGTACTTCAGCGGCACGCGCCAGAACGCGATCTACGCCAACGATGGGCCGCGCCTCCTGCGCTACGACGTGGCCAGCAAGACGCTCGAAACGGCCTTCGACGCGACCACCCAGTTCGGGGGCGACAAATACCTCTGGCAGGCACATTCGAGCGCCGACGATCTGGTGCACTCCGCCACCCTGCGCCAGACCTCCACCTACGAGATGCTCGGGTGCGTCGTCTACAACGAGAGCACGCGGCGCACCAGCTGGTTTCCCAAGCGGGGCGACTTCGACGAGTGCCAGATCGATCGCAGCGGCCGGTGGCTCGTGATCAAGGAGCAGGTGGACGGCCTGCACGGCGAGGACAACCGCGTCGTCGATCTGCAGTCGGGCACCGAGCAGGTGCTCACCGATCCCAACGGCGCGAGCGGCCACTCCGACATGGGGTTCGGCTACCTGATCGCCGAGGACAACTTCAATCGCCTGCCCGGCGCCGTGCGCCGCTGGAACCTGTCGCTCGACATGCGCGGCGGTCAGCCCGCCACCGTGTCCGGCCAGGGCGAACTCGTGTATCAGCTCGCCTCGTGGTCCAGCGGTGTCGGACACATCGCCTACGGCAACGCGCAATCGTCGAAGCCGATCGATCAGCAGCTGGCCTGCGCCAGCAACGCGAGCCGCGAGGCGCTGCCGCGCGTCAACGAGATCGTCTGCTTCCGGTTGGACGGATCGCTTCAGACGATGGTGGTGGCGCCGAACCTGACCGACCTGAATGCGGCCGGCGGCGGCAGCGACGACTACTCGAAGCTGCCGAAGGGCAACATCGACGTCACCGGCGAATACTTCATCTGGACCGCCAACGCCGGCTCCAACCGTCTCGACGCGTTCCTGGTGCGGATCCCGAAGCTCTCGGGCAGCAACTCCTCGGCGCCGGAGCCGGCCCCCGCTCCCGCACCCGCACCCGCTCCCGCTCCCGTACCGGCACCGGTTGCCCCTTCGCCCTCCCCCACCCCCGCGCCCACGACCGCGCAGGCCGTGAACTGGACGTCGCTCGTCAACGTCACGGCGACGGCGACCGAGCTGCGCAAGAGCGGCGGGTGCTCGGGCTGCCCCGATGCGGGCGCGGCGTCAGCGGAGACCATCCTCTCCGGCGACGGCGAGCTGGCCTTCGTGGCCGGCGACACGCAGGCGCTCCGCGCGATCGGCCTCGGTTCCGGCAACACCGGCACCGGGCCAGAAGAGATCGAATTTGCTTTGCGGGTGCAGAACGGACGGGTGGAGGTCCGCGAGAGGGGCGTCTACAAGAGCGAGCGGGCCATTGCGGCCGGCGACGTCCTGCGGGTCACGCTGCGGGCGGGGGCGGTCACCTACTCGATCAACGGCACCGTGTTCTACACGAGCACCGTGCCGCCGGTGTATCCCCTGCTGGTGGATACGTCGATCTACGACCTCGGGGCGACGCTGACGGCGGTCACGCTCGCGCGGCCCTGATCGAACGCGGGCACCTGCTCCCAGGTCGCCTGCTGCTGGTCGGTGACGAACCGCTGGAAGGCGTGCACCGTCGCCCACAGCATGCAGCACATCGCGTACGGCACGCTGATGTAGATCGGCCGCCGCGCCGCGTGCCGGCGCTCGTGCCCCCTGATCGCGGCCGCGTAGAAGGCCGTCTGGATCGCGAAGACCGCGCCGTAGAACGGCACGCGCGAGAGCTCGAGATTGGCCGCGAAGAGCGCCAGGTGGAAGACCGGCAGCAGCAGGCGCAGCCCTTTGTGTGACACGGTCTCGAACCACAGCGCGTTCTGGCGCGGGCTCAGGAGCCACCATTCGCGCGCGAAGAGCTGGAAGGCGCCGGCAATGGTCCGCACCTTCCGCACGTACTCCTGGTGCGTGGTCCGCGACACCGCCTGGTAGGCGCGCGCCTCCTGTTCGAACTGCACCACGTAGCCCTGCTGGACGATGCGCATCGGAATGAGCACGTCGTCGAGGACGGTGTCGGGCGGAATCGCGCGGAAGAGCGCGCGCCGGATCGCGTAGATGGCGCCGGTCGCGCCAACCGTCGATCCGGCGCGCCCCTCCTGCACGCGGATGAACTTCTCGTAGCGCCAGTAGAACGACGCGCCACGGCCCATCGGCGTGCCGGTGCTGTCGGTGAGCATCAATTCACCGCTCACCGCGCCCACGCGCTCGTCGGCAAAGCGCGCCACCAGACGGCGCAGCACCTGCGGATCGAACGTCTGCCGCGCGTCGGCAAAGAGGACGATCTCGCCGCGGGCATGCCGCACCAGCTGATTGAGCACCGCGGCCTTCCCGCGCCAGTGCCGGAACCCCACCACCAGCACGCCCTCGGGCGCGAAGCGCTTCGCCCGCGCCACGGTGTCGTCGGTCGATCCGTCGGAGCCGATCAGGATCTGCCGGCGGTCGGCCGGATAGTCCAGCGCCAGCAGGTTCTCGATGCGCGCCTCGATGGAGGCCTCTTCGTTGTGCGCGACGACGACGATCGAGACCATCGGCTCGATGGGCGCCCGGCGGCCGGGGTGCGGCCGCACCCGCGCGCGCAGCCAGGCGATGCACGGGTAGCCCGCGTAGACGTACCCGATGAGGAACAGCGATCCCCAGAACATCAAGACGACGCCAGTACGCGGCTCCCACGGAACCGGCAGCCCGGTGGACCCGTCGCTCGCGTTCGGGGCGAGCGGCTCGACAAGATGCACACCCGGACTCGCCACCCGGGCCGCCGCGCGCGTCAAAGCCACGACGTCCACCCCCGCACCATGGTGGTCGGCTGGGGTGGCGATCGACGCAGGAAAGAAGTTGCCGGGCGGGTACCGGCCAGGATCGCCTCCGATGAGGACGTTGCCCGTCACCGACGCGCCGGGGAAATACCGTTCGAGGCTCTCGCGGCCGCTCGCCGTTCCCGATCCCGCGATGCCCGTCTCGTTGTGGAGGGCGATGTTGCGATCGAACACGAACCCGGTGTGGGGCGCGTGGTCGCCGCCGAACAGCACGAAGCCGGTGTTCACCGCGGTGTTGCGCTCGATCCGCACGTCGCGCGTCCCGTCGAGCACCTGGAACAGCCGGCCCGATCCCCACTCGCCGCCCACGTCCGTGAACAGGTTGCCGGTGATCGCGATGCGCCGCGTCTGACCGCTGGGATGAACGTCGTCTCGCCCCAGGATGTTCACGCCGGCGCCGACGTGCCGCACGACGTTCCCGGTGAAGGTGACGTCCTCGATCACCGACCACGGCGCGCCGCCGTCCTGGTTCCGCACCGTCAGCAGCACCGCGAACCCGTTCTGGGCTGCCGGCCAGTTGTATTCGAGCAGGTTGCCCTGCACGAGCACCCGGCGGGCGTTCTTCAGCTCGAACAGGTTCTTCACCGTCCACGCCGTGGTCTCCGCGCCGGGCGTGCCGCTGCGCCACCGCAGCGGCTTGGCGAGATGATTGCGCGTCACCACGATGTCTGAGGGCACCAGCCCGTGGATCGCCGGGTCGGCGCCGCCGAACATCACGTTCTCCCCCGCCGCCTCCAGATAGTTGTTCTGGATCACGAACGGGCCAGGACCGTTCCAGCCGGCGATCGCCTGCGAATCGGCGCCGGCCTCCTTGAAGTCGGCGAGATACGAGTCCACGACCGCGGCACGGCGCGCGTTCAGCGCGACCCCGCGCCGTGATCCCTTGCGAGGATCGCCGTGCAGGTAGCTGCGGTCCACGATGATGTCGTGCGGCAGGCGATCGACCGACGGCTCGTCGCCACCGAGCTGTACGAGCGCCGCCAGCCACGTGTCGGGCGCGGGCGCGATGTCGAGACCGATCAACCGGTAGTGATGCGCGCCTTCGTCGGCCACGACGACTGCGCCCGACGAGGCGCGAAGCCTGGCCATGAGCGGCGCCTGCATCGGCCCGACGCGCGTGCCCGGGCCCGGCAGGCCGCGCGCGCCCGACGACGTTACGACGATCCAGCCGGTGCCCTCGAGACGTCGCAATCGAAACGGACCGGTGTACGTCGCGCCACTCTGCAGCTCGATCCAGTCGCCGGGCCGCGCGGTGTCGAGCGCTCGTTGGAGATCACCACCGGCTGGAACGCGCACGCGACGGACTGTGCGCGGAATGGTGGACGTCTCCACGGTGGCGCGTGGCGCCTCGGCCACGGCCTTCACGATCGGCGCGCGCGGCGCGGGATTCGTTGCGCCGCTACTGGCGAGCACGATCGTGAGAGTGGCAACCGCGACCTTCATCACGAGCTCTGCCTCGTAGCGAGAGCAAGCCGCGTGCCGCTTCTTGCCGGGCGGATCCGGGCAACGGACTCGCAATAGCTGTCGAATTCGCGCGAGACCTGCTCCCACGAATACCGGCGTTGCACGAGCAGCCGGCCGGCGGTTCCGAGCGCCAGCCGTTTCGCGGGATCGCGCAGCAGCGCCACCACCGTGCGCGCAAACTCGCCCGGCCGATCCGCGATCGCGACGTCGCGTCCCGGTGTCACGGCCAGCCCTTCCGCACCGACGCTCGTCGACACCACCGCCTTGCCCATGGCGAGCGCCTCGAAGATCTTCAGCCGCGTGCCGCCGCCAGCGCGGAGTGGCACCACGTACAGAGCCGCCTCCTCGACGTACGGCCGGATGTCGTCCACCGTGCCGGTCACCAAGGCGCCGGCGCGCTCAGCCGCGGCACGCAGCGCCGCGGAGGGATTGCGGCCGACGACGCTCAGCGTGACGCCGGGCACGTCGGCACGGATGCGCGGCAGGATCGCGTCGAAGAAGAACTGGATGGCGTCCTCGTTCGGAAACCAATCCATCGACCCGGTGAAGACCAGCCGATTCGGCATTTCGCGGCCCGTGGACGGTCTGAAATAGGTGGTGTCCACGCCGGTGGGCGTCGCCACGCAGCGGCTCGACGGCGCCAGCGCCTGCAGCCGCCGTCGATCGTCGTCGGAAACCGCCACCACGAGATCGGCGGCCGCGCACGCGCGACGTTCTGCCTGGCGGACCTTCCATGCTTCGACCTCGAGGAGCGCGCGGCGCCAGGGACGCCGCTCGAGGCCGGCGATGCGGCGCCAGATCTGGTGCTCGACGTTGTGCTCGAAGAGCACCACCGGCACCCGTGGCGCACGCGGGATGTTGGCCACCGCCACCAGAAAGTCCGCCACGCAGACGTCCACGTCCCCTCGGGCCAGCAGCGTGTGGACCTCGTCGTACACGGCGGCGGACCGCCACTTCCAAAGGTCTACGGGATCGGACGTGCACCAGGAAGCCGCGAGCGCGCGCGCGAACGGCACCGTACCGGCGCGCGGCGCCACGAACGGCACCGATACGATGTGCGAACAGTTCGGCAGCCGCCGGCGGAGCCCGTCCGGGTCGTCGCCCGGCCCGTGCGTCGTCACCACCGTCACGTCGTGTTGACGCGAGAGGCACGACAGCGTTTCGAGGCTGCGGATGCGGCCGCCAGCCGTCGGCGGCCACAGGCCGCCCATCTTTACCCAGAGAATGCGCATGATGCGAGGTCGGTGGAATGTGGCGCGGCGACGGCGCGCGGCACGGCGAGGACGTCCATCACATCCCCCGGCGCTTCGCCGTCCACGAACACGCGCTGCCAGATCTCGAAGTTCACGAGCAGCCACAGCGCGTCGGTATGCGACACCCGCCGCGAGCCGTGCTCCAGCACGAGCCGCCGCAGTGCGTCGCGATCGAAATAGCCTCGGGCGGCCGCTCTCGGGCCAAGCACGAATTCGTCCACCACGGGCGCGAAGCGCCCGCGCAGCCAGTCGCCGAGCGGCACCGGGAATCCCATCTTGCGGCGCGTGAGGATGGGCGCCGGCAGCAGATCGCGCACCGCCTCACGCAGGAGTACCTTGGTCGTCCAGCCAGGCAGCTTCACGTCTCCCGGCATCGCCACGACGTGCTCGACGAGCCGGTCGTCGAGAAACGGCACGCGGCTCTCGATCGACGACGCCATGCTCATCTGGTCCTGCTTCATCAGGAGCTCGAGCAGGTACGACCGCAGCTCGGCGCGCCCGATGCGATCCAGCAGGCTGCCGGACGCCTCGTCGAAGTACGCGGTCTGCGTGGCATACGGATCGCGCCCGTCGAGCAGGTCGCGCCGCCGCAGGAGCCGCTGCTGCACGTGCAGCGGGAACACGGCGAAGTTCTCGTGATAGACGCCCCGGATCCCGGGCTCCAGGCCGAGAAAGCTGCGGCGCGCGACGCGCGCCAACGGCGCGGGCAGCGCCTGCACCGCGTCGCGGATGACACGACGCGCCGCGCCCGGCATGGCCGCCCAGTACGGCCGCCCGAACCGCGCGTTCCAATTCGTAACGCGATAGCGGTTGTAGCCGAGGAACAGCTCGTCGGCGCCCTCGCCGGTCAGTACCACCTTCACGTGCTCGCGCGCGAGGCGCGCCAGCAGGAACAGCGGCACGCTCGACGAAAACGCCATCGGCTCGTCTTCGTGCCATAGCGCGTGCGGCAGCGCCTCGAAGAACGACTCGGGCGTGACCGTCACCTCGCGATGGGTGGCGCCGATGTGGTCCGCCACCAGCCGCGCGTACGGCAGCTCGTTCGCCTCGGCTTCGGCAAAGCCAACCGCGAAGGTCTGGAGCGGCTCCGATGACTGGCGCGCGGCCATCGCGGCCAGCGCGCTGGAGTCGATGCCGCCCGAGAGGAACACGCCGAGCGGCACGTCGCTCATCAGGTGGCTCGACACCGCCGCCTCGAGACGCGCGCGAAGATCGCGGCTCGAGGGTGCCGCGCCCGCGGGCACCGGGGCCGGCAGCTGCCAGTAGCGGCGCGTCCGCGGCGGCTCGCCCGGCGACCACGTCAGCACGTGCCCGGGCAGCAGCTTCCGCACGCCGCGGAAGAACGTCTCTTCGCCGGAGACGAACCGTGTGGACAGGAATTCCGGCAGGACGGCGTCGTTGAACTCGACCCGTTCGGCGGACGCCGCCAGCAGCGCCTTGATCTCGGAGGCGAACAGCAGCTCGCCGTCGGCGACGCGGTAGTACAGCGGCTTGATGCCGAGCCGGTCGCGCGCGAGGAGCAGCCGCTGACGGGGACGATCCCAGATGGCAAACGCGAACATGCCGCGCAGCGCGTCCACGACGTCCTCGCCCTGTTCTTCGTAGAGGTGCACGATCGTTTCGGTGTCGCAACGCGTGCGGTAGCGATGCCCCGCGGCCTCCAGCCCCGGGCGCAGATCGGCGTGGTTGTAGATCTCGCCGTTGAAGACCACCCACACGTCCCCGGATTCGTTGCTCATCGGCTGTTCGCCGCGCGCCACGTCCACGATGGCCAGGCGCGTGTGCACGAGCCCGACCGGACCGTCCACGAGCAGTCCCGACCCGTCGGGGCCGCGATGCCGCAACGCGTCGCGCATCCGCGCGAGACGGCGTTCGTCTACGCGCGCGCCCGGTTCACGGGCCACGATGCCGGCAATGCCACACATGGCGATGAATGAATGACGAATCGGAGGAGGAATGAATGACGAATCGGGGGAGAAGGAGGAACGGGAGCTAATCCACGACGACGGCGTCGCTGGTCACGCGCACAGAACGTCGAGGCGCCTCGAAGCGGAACCCGGACGGACGCCCCTGCGCGTCGTGCACTTCGATGACCGGCGGCGGTTCCGACGACGGTCCGGCCACCGGGACGAGCAGCGTCATGGCCCGCCATGGCAGCCGCGCCTCCGCGGTGAAGGCCACCGCCGGCGCCGGCTCGCGCTGGCCGTATGACGCCGACACCCACCCGCGCGGCGGCTCGAGCTCGCCGCACGAGATCACCGTCGTCACCGGCGTGGACGCCATCGGCAGCATCCAGAGCGTGTGGCCGCCGCGCGTCTCGGCGCGGATCCACGGTTCCAGCCCCGCCGCGATGTGCACGCCGGCCGCGAACTGAAAGTTCACCTCGATGCGGTGCGTCGCGGCGCCCTGCAGATCGTCCACCACGAGCCAGTAATCCGGCTTCACGAAGACGATGCGCCGCCGGCACGTGACTGGGTCGGCCAGCCGCGCGTAGGCGTCGTGCTCGCCGTCCAGCACGTCGGCCACCGCGTCCGAGCGCCAGTCGCGGATGCGCGCCGCCGGCCGCTGATGCCAGCGAAACGGCCCGGCGGGCTCGGCCTGATCGACCTCATCGACGCGCACCGTCGAGTGTGCGGGTGTGCCGCGGAAGTAGTCGCGCCAGAGCGGTTCCGGCGTATAGCCGCCGGTGCCGGCGTCCACGAGGCACGGGTCGCCGAAGATCGACAGCTGCACGCTCAGGAGGTCGGCGTGCCCATGCCCGCTGCTCGCCGGGCAGCCGAGCGGTCCGGCATCGGCGATCAGGTGGTGCGCGGCAGGCGTGGCGTCCGAGCGCATGACCGCGTAGCCCGAGGGCAACACGCGCAGCGCCGCCGCCGGAGGTTCCGGCCGCACCGCCTCGAAACGGCGCAGCCCCTCGGGTCCAAGCAGCCACAGCAGCTCGGGGGCGACGGCGCCCGCGGCCCACGCGAAGTCCGGCCGCCCGAACAAGGCGGCCCCGAGTGCGCACGTGCCGCGGCTGTCGTCGGACTGGCGTTCCGTCACCGGCAGGAGTCTTCCGCCGTCGGCGTCGCCGAGCGCCGGCATCGTACCGTCGGGGCGCTGCAGCGCCGCCAGGACGTCCACCATGCGCGCGGTTTGCTCCGCGATGTCGCGCGGCAGCGGTACCGCGGTGCGCGCCGCCAGGATCAGGAGCGTCAGATACGTGTCGGCCGTGTAGCGCTGGTAGCAGGTGGACTGCTCGAAGTGCACGCCGTCGGGGTGCACCTGCCGGCGGCATTCGTCCTTCAGCACACGGAGCGCGACGGTGCGCCAGTCCGCCGCCTCGCGGAACACGGGAAAGACCAGCCCCGCGTGCAGCAGGCCGAGCGCCTCGCCCGTGAGGTGCGTGTTGGGCGAGAAATAGAACGAAAGGTAGCGGCGCACGTACACCGCGTGCTGCCACAACGCCGCCAGCACATCGCGCGCCCAGCGGTTCGAGAGGCCGGGCCAGTCCCTGATCAGGAGGATGGTCCAGCACCACGACATCAGGCGGTACGACACTTCGAGGCTGCTCGCCCAGTTCACGCCGATCCCCGGCGGGTTGTCGCGGAGCCAGGCCTCGATCGTCTCGACGCACGCCGTTGGATACTTGGGGTCCCGCGTGACCACCCACGCCTGCGCCACCCGCACGAGCCATTGGTGGCGATTGAGTTCCCAGACCACCTTGCTGTCGCCGACCGTGGCTGGATCGAGCGGGTCGAGACGGCTCCAGTGCAGGCGCGGCGCCCGGCGGCCCCAGACCGGATCGAGATGCCAGTCGATGGGGGTGCCAAACGTCAGCTCGCGATACCCGAGCAGATCGAAGCGGCCGGCGAGCGCCGCGTCCGCGGTGGTCACGATGCCCTGGCACTCCTCGGGAAACCGTGCCCGCAGCACGCCGGCGGTGGCCACGTCCGCGACGCCGGCGAAGAAGCGTCGCGGCGCCAGCTCCCGGATGAACCAGAGCGCGGCATCCGGAGCTTCGAGGCCCGGCGCGTGGGCGCGCGCCCACTGGTCGGCGCCGGTTGCGCGTCCGGCAGGTGCCAGGCGCTCCAGGGCCTTCGCCGCCTCCTGACGGCTGCGATAGGCGAGCTCGGCCAGCGACATCGAGCGCAGACGCTGGAGCGCGGCCGGGCGAATTTCCATCACCGGATCTCCGCCGCCGGCACCCGCGCCGGCTGTTCGGCGGCGGACGGCGCCGCATACACCGACGCCCACTGCCCGCGAACGGAGGGCCACGTATAGGCGGCGATCTCTCCGCGCGCCCGCCGCGCCAGCCGCGCCGCCCGGTCGGGCGCGCGCAGGAGGCCGAGCACGGCGGCCGCCAGCCCCTCGGCATCGAGGAGCGGCACGATCAGCCCGGTCTCGTCGTGCCGCACCATCGCCGCGATGTCGCCGGTCGGCGTGGACACCACCGGCGCTCCCGACGCGAACGCCTCGAGGATTGACACGGGCTGGTTGTCCACGGCCGACGCGTTCACGAAGATGTCGGCGTCGTGGAGCAACGCCGGCATCGCGTCGGGATCGACCTTGCCGACGAAGCGCACGCCCTCCCCCGCGAGCCGCCGGAGGCGCGCTTCCTCGCTGCCGTAGCCGGCAACCGTCAGCGTCGCGCCCGGTCTTTCGGCGCGCACGCGCGCGAACGCCTCGATCACGAGGTCCACGCGGTAGTAGGGCTCGAGGTTGCGCGTCGAGACCAGGTGCGGCCGCAGCGGCGAGCGTTCCCGATACTCGAAGCGCGAGAGATCGACGACGTTGCGGATGACCTGCGCGGACTGTCCGTGATCGGCAAAGACGGCAGCCAGATAGTCCGAGGGCACCACGATCACGTCCGCCAGCCGAAGCCATGGATGCACCAGCACGCCCCAGCGCTCCAGATGCTCGGCCGCTTCCCCGCTGTGGTAGTGCAGGATGACGCGCGCCCCCAGCGCCTTGCCGACAGCCATGGCCGGCAGCGGCGCGAGCAGGAACGACCAGAACGACGCCGAGAACACGTGCACGACGTCCGCCCGCGTGAGCCGGAGCAGGCTCGGGACGTAGAGCGCCTGGTTCAGGAGCGTCCGCAGATACGGAATCCGCCGCACCCAGCGGAGCCCGCGCGGAAAGCGCGGATTGATCGGGAGGAACGCCACCGGGTAGCCGTCGCCGCGCAGCGCCTCGACGAGCGTGCGCGCCTGCACGCCCTGGCCGCCAACGATGTCGAGGCTCGCCGCGACGATCGCGATGCGCGGGCGCCCGGCCGTCATGACGCCACCCCCTGGCCGTCGAGGAACCGGCGGCACCAGAGCTCGAACGAGAGCATGGTCCACAGCTGCAGATCGAGGTCGCGCCCCCGCTGGTGCATTTGCAGGTACCGCTCCACCGCCGCGGGGTTCAATACGCCGCGCTCCCGACTGCTGGTCGAGAGCAGCACCTCGCGCGCGTACCCGAACAGCGGGCCGCGGAACCAGCGGGCCAGCGGCACCGCAAAGCCCTGCTTGCGCCGGTCGATGAGGGCGTCGGGCAGGTCGCCGCGGAGCGCCTGCTTGAAGAGGTACTTCGTGGTGCCGTTACGGTAGCGAAGGTGCGGCGGGATGGTGGCCGCGAACTCCACCAGGCGGTGATCGAGCAGCGGCGGCCGCGCCTCGATCGAGTGCGCCATGGTCATCCGATCGACCTTCGTCAGCACGTCGAGCGGCAGGTAGGACTGGAGATCGCCGTACTGGACCGCCGAGATCCAGTCCGGCCCGGCGTCCAAGTGTCCGATCTGCGCGCTCCACGGGTCGTAGGGCGCCATGCGCGCCGAAGCCTCCGGCGTGAACAGCGCGTCCAGCTCGTCGGGACGCACGATCGACTGCGCGTCCAGATACCGCCGCGCACCGTCGAGCGCGAAGTGCCGCAGGAACCGCCGGCCGCGCATGCCTTCCGGCATCACCGCGCCCACCGCGCCCGCGGCGCGCCGCAGCGTCGCGGGCATCAGGTCGTACGCGCGCTCGCGATCCTCGATCACGTACTTGTCGTAGCCGGCAAAGATCTCGTCGCCGCCGTCGCCGGTCAGCACCACCTTGACGTGCTCGGCGGCAAGCTTCGACACCATGTAGGTGGCAATGGCCGAGGTGTCGCCGAACGGTTCGTCGAGGAACCACGCGAAGTCCTCCACGAGCGGTACGACGTCGGGCTCCAGCACCAGCTCGTGGTGCTCGGTTCCGTACAGCGCCGCCACCTGCCGCGCCGGCTCGAGCTCCGAGAAATTGTCGTCGGCAAAGCCCACCGAGAAGGTCTTGACCGGCTGCGACGAGAGGCGCGACATCGTGCCGACCACCGCGCTCGAGTCGACGCCGCCGCTCAGAAATGCGCCCACCGGCACGTCGCTCACCTGGTGCAGCGCCACGGACTCCTTGAGCAGCGCCTGCAGCCGCTCGATGAGCTCAGGCTCGGTGGCGTCCCGCGCGGGCTCGAAGTCCACGTCCCAGTAGCGCTCCAGCCGGAGCGAGCTGCCGTCGCGGGCGATGGCCAGACGGGCCGGCTCGAGTTTCTTCACCCCCGCCACGATGCTCTGCGCCGGCGGGGTCACGAGAAACGTGAAGAGGTGGCGGACGGCTTCCCAGTCCAGCTCGCGCGGCACGCGACCGAGCTGCAAGATCGGCTTGAGCTCGGACGCGAACATCAGCTCGCCCTCGCGCTCGGCGTAGTAGAGCGGCTTGATGCCCAGCCGGTCGCGCGCGAGCAGGATCTGGCGCCGGCGCGCATCCCAGATGGCAATCGCGAACATGCCGCGCAGCCGGTCCACGCAGTGCGGCCCGTAGTCCTCGTAGAGGTGGACAATCGTTTCGGTGTCGCTCTCGGTCGTGAACACATGGCCGCGGCGTTCGAGGTCGCGCCGCAGCGCCCGGTAGTTGTAGATCTCGCCGTTGAAGACGACCCAGACCGATCGATCCTCGTTGGTCACCGGCTGATGGCCGCCGTCGAGGTCGATGATGCTGAGACGCCGCATGCCGAGCCCGACGCTGCCGTTGACGTACAGCCCTTCGTCGTCTGGCCCGCGGTGCGTCATCGCACGGCACATCGCGCGCAGCTCGGTCTCGACGACCGGGGCGCCGTCCCAACGAATGATTCCAGCAATACCGCACATGGCGAGTGGTCTCGAAAATGACGTGGTCTAGCGCACCGCGTTCTGGAGCGCCGGCACGACCGGCGGGGTCGCATGCCCACCGGCCAACCGCAGGCACAGCGCATAGACCGCTGCGTAGATCGCCGCGGCTGCCCCGATCGCGACGAGCGGCGGCATCGGTAGCGCGCGGGAGAACCACAGCGCGGGTATGGCGGCACTCAGCGCGCACGCCGCCGTCACGCCCAGCGTCTTCCATGGCAGCACCGCGCGCACGCGCACGCTCATCAGCCGCGCGATGCGGACGATCGCGATGGCGCGCGCGGCGGCGGTGGCGGCCAGCATCGCGATCACCGCGCCCGGCAGGCCGAACGCGCGCAGGCACCACCCGATGAGCACGACCACCATGGCCAGGCGCAGGATGTTGAGGCCGAGGAGGAACCGTGTCTGCGCACGCGCCCGGAGCACGGCATCGACGCACGGCACCGCGAACACGAGCGCGCAGGTCCACAGCTGGAAGACCGGCACGCTGGCGAGATACTGCCGCGTGAACAGTACGCTGATGACTTCGGGCGCCAGAGCCACCAGGAACACGACCAGCGGGAAGATCACGACCGCGAGGCGCCGCGTGGTGTCGTGCCAGAGTGCCAGCGCGCCACCGGAGCGCTCGGGCCCGTCGTCCGCCATCGCCACCATCATCACGTTGGC